>OIRR01000525.1_pt1 | contig 8453 bp, 8 predicted proteins | sample 1586291 | NCBI WGS metagenome assembly OIRR01 (sample SAMN02674970, study PRJEB24791) | human gut metagenome, SKBSTL043 | isolation source: stool | host: Homo sapiens | place: USA | reverse complement strand
CTTGCCAGAGCCCGGTCAGTCCGGAAGGAGCCATGAAGCGGTCTATGTATGCGTCGCTGGTCAGCAGTTCGGCCTCATAGAGCGGAAGCGGACGGTTGCCTACGATGCTCATATCGCCTTTCAGGACGTTGAATAGTTGCGGAAGTTCGTCAATGCTGTATTTACGGATGAAACGGCCGATGCGTGTGACGCGCGGATCGTTTTCTATCTTGACAAACGGGCTTTCTTTGGATTGGGCCTTTTGCCGGAAAAAATCTTTTTCCGGTATGATGAAGTCATCAGAAATCAGTAAGTTAGCTTCTTCATCGGAAGAGCCTGTAAGGTCGTCGAACCGGATGTCGGGGGTATCGCCTGCCGCTTCTTCTTCCATTTTGTACTGGTTGAGGGCATTGAGTTCCTTCAGCTTCTTGTCCGCATTGGTGTACATGGAGCGGAACTTCAGGAAGTTGAATATCCGGTAGTTACTGCCTACACGTTGCGACTTATAGATGACTTTACCCTTACTTTCGAGACGGATGGCAATGGCAGTACCGATAAGTAACGGAGATAATATTATTAGGGCGCATATGGCAAATAAAATGTCGAACGCACGTTTCCATGCGGGCAGATGAAATGTGTTAAGCATCTTTCGGTGGCTTTGGCTGAATTCCTGCATTTTATGCTTTTGACGCACTTGCAGGAACTGAGTCATTCGGTGGATGCTCGTTTCATCGGCTTGTGGCGGCAGTGTATTATTGACGCCTGCCTGCAGATAGGTTTTGCGGGCTTCTGCCGGCAATCCTTCGGTGATAAGTATTATGTATACGCGTGGAAACCTCTTGTGGAGGCAGGTGATGTCAAGGCAATCCTTTTCTGTGTCGGTTTGCTCGTAAAGGATGGATGTGTTATACCGTTCGCGGATGCCGTCTATGATTTTGGCAGCTTTACGGGCACCGGAGACAGTAACGAACATGCCATTGGTAACCTTGCTCAGGTGGTCGATGGCAGTCTGGCTGTTTCCTATGTAGATATAATATAGCATATCTTCCTTTCAGTTCTTTTTCAGATGTATTTCTTGATGCGTGCCCTGAGTTCCAACGGGTTGAATGGCTTGAGTATGTAATCTGCCGCTCCGGCTTCGAGCAACAGGATGCGTTCGACGGTACTTTCCTCACTGGAGAGCATCATTACGGGGATATGTTTGAACAGCTCGTTCCCTTTCAGATAGTACAGGAATTCATTGCCGCGCATGTGGGGCATGTGAATGTCGGAGATGATAAGGTCGGGAACATTGCCTTCGTTAAGCCACTCAAGAGCCTTTAGAGGGCTTTCAAAATATTCCAGATCGTATTCTGTCCCTAAATAGATCTTGAGTACGCGGCCTATGGTGGCTTTGTCATCAACCAGTAAGATTTTTTTCATTGTTCTGTTTATTATAGCGTTGTTGCTTTGTTTGTTTACTATGCAGTAATAAAAAAACTGTTGTTTTATTGAACTCGCCCGATTACTGACGACAATGAATATTTGCTAACCTGCTTTAACGCAAAATGAGAAAAAACGTGAGAATATGTTTTCTGGTGTATTTCTTCACGTTTTTCGGGTTGCCATATAGGTTGGCTATATTTCAGTCTCTAACAACTGAAAAACGGTAGAATAATTCCATAGGCTGATTTATAATGTTTTTATGTTTTGTTTGCTTATTGAATAAAATAATCAACTTTTAATTGAATATGCTGCAAAGATAGCCATAATATTCGGATTGTTACTTGCAGGTATTGTATTTTTTTGATAAAACAAGGCGAATATTTTGCTAAATCCGACCATTTACCCGTTTTGAAAACTTGTAAATATTGTCTAGAGCGAATAAAAAGGAGAAGTCTGAAAGGGAGTAAAGAGGAAAAAAAGAGGAAAAAAAGAGGAAATTACTCTTTGGTAATTTCCCCTGCCAAATCCGAATTCATCCGGCGACGGATTTCCGCCTGGCTAAGTCCGTGCCCGAGCAGGAACATGAGTTTGGTAACAGCGCATTCGGGCGTACTGTCGTAGCCGCTGATAACGCCGGCTTCGAGCAGATGCAGTCCGGTTTCGTAGCGTCCCATCTCAACACCGCCGCTTTGGCATTGGGTAATGTTGACAATGACGATGCCTCGTTCTGTTGCGTCCTTCAGTTGCCGGATGAACCAGTCCTTTTGCGGTGCATTGCCGGAACCGAATGTCTTGAGAACCACTGCTTTCAATCCCGGAACGTGAAGTACAGAATCGATGATGCTTTCCTGAATACCCGGAAACAGGGTGAGGACTACGACATTGGTGTCGAAAAGATAATGCGGCTTCATCGGTCGTGCAGGGTCGGGGCGACGGATGATGTGTTCGTTGTAACGGATATGGATTCCAGCTTTTGCCAGAGCGGGGTAGTTGAAAGAGCGGAAAGCGTTGAAATTTTCGGCATTGATTTTGGTTGTCCGGTTGCCGCGCATCAGTTCATTTTCAAAGAAGATGCACACTTCGGGGACAAAGGCTGTGCCGTCCGGACGTTTGGCGGCAGCTATTTCGATGGAAGTAATCAGATTTTCTTTTCCGTCCGTGCGCAATGTCCCGATGGGTAGCTGCGAACCGGTAAGGATAACAGGCTTTGCAAGGTTTTCGAGCATGAAGCTGAGTGCCGATGCCGTATATGCCATAGTGTCGGTTCCGTGCAGGATGACAAAGCCGTCAAAGTTTTCGTAGTTGTCATTTATAATTGCGACAATTTTGGCCCACAGGGAAGGTTCCATGTCAGAGGAGTCGATAGGCGGATCGAACTGATAGGACGAGATGTGATAGTTGAAGCGCTTCAATTCGGGAACATGCTTGAGCAGGTGGGCGAAATTGAAATTTTCCAGTGCACCTGTTTCCGGATTTTCTATCATTCCGATAGTTCCGCCCGTGTAAATCAAGAGAACGGAAGGATAATCTGCTTTCATAAATATCTCTTTTTTCTTTTTTTCGGGCACAAAGATAATGTAAACCGATAACAGAATAAAATGAACTTGTCCATTTTTTATGTTGAAATGTAGCTTATCTTCGTATTATTCACAGAGATACGCAAAAAAATGGAATTTTAGTTGTCTTACTGTCCTACCGCTTTACCGCTTTTACCCAAATCTTCTTTCAGATGTGAGATGGCTTTTTGTGCGTTTCCTTTGTATTCGTCGAGCAGGGTAACGAAGCGGCTTCCGATAATGGCTCCGGACGCATGGGAGCAGGCTGTATCGAACGTCTGCCGGTTACTGATGCCGAAACCTACCATGCGTGGATTACGCAGGTTCATATCTTGAATCTTCTTGAAATAGACTTGTTTCCGGGCGTCGAAATCTTTCTGTGCGCCGGTGGTGGCTGCTGATGATACCATATAGATGAATCCGTCGGTATGGGCATCTATTTCGCGGATGCGTTTCTCGCTGGTTTCGGGGGTGATGAGCATGATGACCCGGATGTCGTATTTCTGTGCGACGGCCTTATAATTTTCTTCGTATTCCCTGAAAGGCAGGTCGGGGATGATTACGCCGTCAATGCCGCATTCCGTACATTTCCGGCAGAAAGCCTCAAAGCCGAAGTGCATAATCGGGTTGAGATAGCCCATTAATATCAACGGGATACGGACATCCCGGCGGATGTCCTGCAACTGCTCAAAGAGGATGCGGAGAGACATTCCGTTGCGCAGGGCGCGGGTGGCGGCATCTTGAATGACGATGCCGTCTGCCATCGGATCGCTGAAGGGAATGCCGATTTCTACCATATTCACTCCGTTCTTTTCGAGTGTACGGATTACATCGGCTGTGCTGTCGAGCGTGGGGAAGCCGGCACAAAAGTAGACAGACAGCAGGTTTTTGGGGCTGTCTTGGAAGAGTTGGTTGATACGATTCATAGTGAGTTTGTTATTACAGATTTATTGTTGACAGTTACGTTATCTGCCGGTCGGCGGTTATGCCGTCAGCCGGCAGTTTCACCGGTTCTTATTGCCTGGAGGAATTTTCCGATGCGTTCTACATCTTTGTTTCCCGGAGCCATCTCAAAGCGGCTGTTGATGTCGATACCGGCTAGTTTGGGGTGATGAAACTCCCTGATGGCTTTAACGCTGTAAGGGTTGATTCCACCGCTGAGCAGAAAAGGCGTCATTCCGCTGTAACGGTGCAGCAGGTTCCAGTCGAACTGGTTGCCGGAGCCGCCATACAGTGATGTCTTGGCATCAAAGAGGTAATAATCGCATAATCCCTTGTAGTCGGAAACGGTTGCCAGGTCTTTTGACTGTGAAATGGAAAAAGCCTTGATAAGGTGCAGACCGTTGCTGCGTAAGGAACGGCAATATCCGGGCGATTCGTTGCCATGAAGCTGGATGTAGTCCAGTGCAAAACGGTCGGCATACATCAGGATAGTTTCCTTACTTTCATTGACGAAGACTCCCACGCGCTTTGCGCGAACCGGAAGATATGCCGGTATCTCGCACAGGCAACGGGGAGACTTGGGATAGAAGATAAAGCCTATCATATCTACATCCAGTTGCTCTACATTGCGGATATTTTCCGCTTCGGTCATGCCACATACTTTTATGATAAGAGGAGCCATTTTTTTAATGATTTATGTAATTAATACTTCATTTTCAGGAACGGAGTGGAGAAATGAAATCTTTTAATGCATCTCCCGGCCGGCGGGTTTTCATAAAGGTTTCTCCGATAAGGAAGCCGCGGAAGCCTGCAGCGCGCAGCCGGCAAATGGTTTCGGGATGTGAAATTCCGCTTTCCGAAACAAGTAGCGGCAGGCTTTGGCTGTCGGAAGAATCCAGGGCTGTGGCCGGTATCTGCCGGAGTTTTTCGGTTATATGGAAAGAGTTTTTCACATCGGTGACGAATGTGCCGAGATTACGGTTGTTGACGCCTACCATATCCACATCCGCGTTTACATAAGCGAGTTCGGAAAAAGTGTGGATTTCGAGTAACACTTCCAATCCCAGGGCATGTGCCCGGGCAGTGAGGGTGGCACATTCTTCTTGTGTCAGGCAAGCGGCGATAAGCAATACTGCATCAGCTCCTACGATACGTGCCTGGAGCAGTTGGTATTCGTCGATGATGAAATCCTTTCGCAAGATAGGAATGCCGATCAGTGGGCGTGCCATGCGTATATCCTGCAGCGAACCGCCAAAGAATTTTTCGTCCGTAAGGATAGAGACTGCGGAAGCACCGGCTGTTTCGTATGCAGCGGGTATTTCTTCGGCACGGGCAGTCTCGTGTATCCATCCTTTCGAAGGAGAACGGCGTTTGAATTCGGCAATGATTCCCGTGGGGGAAGAAGCAAGCGCCTGTTTCATGCTGCGGACAGGTATGGCGACGGAAGTTCCGGCAGTGGCGTCTTTCTGCATCATGGCGGCAACCTCTTCTTGCAACCTTTCGAGGGAGACGGCTTGCTTTTGCAGTTCTATTTCAATTCGTTTATGAGCGATGATTTCCGATAAAATATCTTTCATGGCTGTTTTAGTGAAGAGTTACGGGATATGCGGCTATAAATACCTTTTCGCACCTCATCCCTTACTGGTTAATTTCTATAAACTTTTTCAATGTTTTCAGCGCCCGTCCGCTTTCCAGCGATTCGCGGGCTATGGCAATACACTCTTCAATCTCCTTTTCCGGTTCCATGACCTGAATGGCAAAGGCGGCATTGACAATGACACATTGAGTTTGGGCGGCTTCTGCGCGGTTGTTCAGGATATTGTCGAAGATACGTGCCGCATCTTCCTTGCAGGCTCCGCCGGAAAGTTCTTCGGGACGTACTGCGCTGAAACCGAGAGCTTGTGGGCGATAGATGCGTTCATAATGACGTGTCATCACTTTGAATTCATCGGTCAGTGAGATTTCATCGTAATTGTCCAGACTGTTGACTACGGCAAAGTCGATGCCGAGTCTGTAGAAAACGTTCGTATAGAGACGCATTTGTGCGAGGTCGGCTACGCCCAATAGCTGATAGGCGAGCTGACACGGGTTTACCAGCGGTCCCAGCAAGTTGAACAGTGTGCGTACTCCCAAGGCTTTGCGGACAGGACCTACGAATTTCATGGCTGGATTGAACAGTTGGGCGTGCAGGTAGGCTATGTTACACTCTTCCATGCTTCGCTTCAATATGTCGGGATTGTTGGTGAAGCGCACGCCATGCTGTTCTATTACGTTGCTTGCTCCACTGACGGAAGTAGCGCCGTAGTTGCCATGTTTGGCTACTTTATAACCTGCTCCCGCCACAACGAAACTGGCGCAGGTGGAGATGTTGAAGGTGTTCTTCCCGTCACCGCCTGTACCTACGATATCAATGGGGCGGTAAGGCGCAAAGTCTATCGGAATTCGTGTCTCCATAAGTGCTTCGCGAAAGCCTGCCAGCTCGTCTACTGTGATGCTGCGCATCTGAAAAACCGTGAGCAGTGCGGCAATCTGTGCTTCGGGATACATCTCCCGGCTGATGTTAAGCAGGATTTGTTTGCTTTCTTCTACAGTGAGTTCTTCATGGTTGAAGAGCCGGGTTAATATTGTTTTCATCTGATTAAGTTTGTGGTTTAAAAATAGGTTATTCTTCCAGCCAGTTCTTCATAATCTGCTTCCCGTCCGGGGTAAGCACGGATTCCGGATGAAACTGTATGCCTCGGACATCATATTCCCGATGTTTCAACGCCATAATCTGCCCTTCGGGACTGACAGCTGTAACGGCAAGCGTTTCGGGCAGTTTTTCAGTATCTACTACCCAGGAGTGATAGCGTCCTACGGCTATTTCTTCGGGTAATCCCCGGAAAATGTAATCCGGTTCTGTCAGCCGTATAATGGTCTGTACACCATGAAACACTGTGCTGAGGTTGACTAACTTCCCACCGAATGCCTGTCCGATGGCTTGTTCTCCCAGGCATACGCCCAGTATTGGTTTCTTGCCTGCGTAGGTGCGTATTACATCCAGCAGTAATCCTGCTTCTTCGGGCACACCGGGACCCGGTGAAAGGATGATTTTATCATATTGTTCCAATTCTTCTATGCTGAATTGGTCATTGCGCAGTACATCTACCGCTACACCGAGTTCTTTCACCAAGTGCGCAAGGTTATAGGTGAAGGAGTCATAATTGTCTATGATTACTACCATTGTTATTAACTGTTTGATTAATTTACTTTTGATACTCTTGTTGATTTATACAATTAGCCGATTTTCTGTTTTACAGGGAATTTTCCGCCATGGTAATTGCCTTCTTCAATGCTCCCAGTTTGTTGTTCACCTCTTGCAGCTCGTATTCGGCATTACTTTTGGCTACAATGCCGCCGCCTGCCTGAAACCATAACATCCCGTTGCGGCTGACGAATGTACGGATGGTAATAGCCTGGTTCAGGCTGCCGTTCAGGCCGATGAATCCGATACAGCCACCGTATGCGCCACGGTTATGCGGCTCCAGTTCGCTGATAAGCTGCATGGCGCGAACTTTCGGTGCGCCGCTCAAGGTTCCGGCCGGGAAGGTATCGATAAATGTCCTGATAGAGTCTGTATCACTGTTCAGCGTACCGCTGACGCGGCTCACGAGGTGAATGACGTGACTGTAATATTGCATCTCTTTGTAAAAGTCCACTTTTACGTCATGGCAGTTGCGGCTGAGGTCATTGCGGGCAAGGTCTACCAGCATCACGTGCTCTGCATTTTCCTTGGGATCGTCTTGCAGGTACCGGGCATTTGCAGCATCCTGTTCCGGATTTCCGGTACGTTTGGCAGTGCCGGCGATGGGATGAGGGGTTGATTCCCGATGATGAGCATCCGCACGGCAACAATACGTTGGATGCGTATGCCAAACGTCAGGGCGCGTTGGATGCATCCAAAAGCGAACGACATCTTGGCTTGGAAGATACGCACATCATGCTGGTCGCCATGAAGCATCATCTGGGTGTGCTGCATGCCGAGGGGCGCGGGCCGTGGGGCGCCGGTGGCAGGCCCGGCAATGGTGGCAAGCGCTGTGGCAAGCGCTGGTAGACGGAGTCGCTCGCAGGTTGTGTGGCAAGGCGTAAGTTGGTCGGACGAATTGACGTTGCTGGATGTGTGTCAGGCGTAGTCGTGTTGTGTCTGTTCCCGCTGGATGTTTTGCCCGCTGTTTGTTTTGTACCTTTCTGTCATTCGTTCGTCTCGTGTGCGACACGCCCGGATGTTGACCTGCCGCGAGGTATGTTGAGGTTTTTCCAGCGGGATTGTGCTGTGAAATGGTGCTCATCACTCGATTTTCCTGCGATTTCGACACGCCGAGAGATACGTTATTTTTCAACGGTTTACACGGTGTTTACGGAAGGTCGATTTGCGTAGATCGGCAAGGACGTGTAAGTTTACATCTTGCTGCTCAGCACGGCGGTTCCGCTCCTGAGGTTCGGGACGGTCTGCTGGTGTGGTGGTGGTTTGAGAACTCAAGAGCGTATTTGTACTACTTCTTTATAGTCAAT
>OIRR01000518.1_pt1 | contig 8556 bp, 7 predicted proteins | sample 1586291 | NCBI WGS metagenome assembly OIRR01 (sample SAMN02674970, study PRJEB24791) | human gut metagenome, SKBSTL043 | isolation source: stool | host: Homo sapiens | place: USA | reverse complement strand
TTATCTCCGCACCGATAGCGGTCTTTTGGCAGATATTGCCGAATGACACTGTACGTATAGGTGATACCTTGCTTCATCGCAAACGGGTTGTATATGAAGACAGCTTGTATCGTGCGGTGGTGAGCGGATATGTAGACCCGCAGCTGGATAGTATGACTGTGTATCCGAGGACGGTTTATCAGACAGTGACGAATGACGTCTATCATCCGGTCCCCGTTAAGTCGAAGAAGAAGCGTTGGGGATTGGGATTGCAGGCTGGATATGGGTATCCGGGCGGCATGTACGTAGGTGCAGGAATAAGTTATAATCTATTTCAGTGGTAATTTGTATCTTTGTGACGTAGATGTTGTGCTTATCGTTTCAGATAAGTGTTGCCTCGGCTGGAAAGTCGGGGCTTTTTTATTTGCTTTTTATTTGATAATTCTCCCTTGGCTTTGTATTTTTGTGAAGTAACTTTGATTGTATAATACTATGGATGAATTGCAAAACTATAAAACAGTGTTTGTTGTAGGTAACGGGTTTGATTTAAATCTTGGTCTGAAAACTTCTTATAAGGATTTTATGAAAAGCCATTGGTTTTCTGATATAAAGAACAATTTTTTGGTGGACTATCTTCGGAAGAAGCAATCTTTAAATTTATGGGTTGATATTGAAAATGAGTTAAGTGTGTATTCACAAAGTACTTTTCTTCCAAGAATATATATAGAAGGTAAACCTAAAAAGGGTGATACATTGCGTGATGAATACAATGAATTGTGCTCTCATTTAAAGTCATATTTGATGGAGGTGACTAAAGAAGGGGGCTATTTCTCAGCTATGGGCACTTATGTATTAGATCAAGCGTTTAAGTTATCCCCAGTATATATCCTTACATTTAATTATACCAATACAATTGAAAATATACTAAGTGATATTTCATATAATGAATCAGAATATATAATTAACCACGTACACGGTACATTAAAGAATGGCTTTGTATTTGGCGTAGAAGATAATGCCCAAGTAGATAAAAAGCATGTTTTTTTGTATAAATCTCATAGTCCTTATCAAAAAGTAAAGGGTTTACCTTATATTTTGGATAACGCAGAAAGAATAATATTTTTTGGATACTCTTTGGGGCAAACCGACCATTCTTATTTTGATGATTTTTTTAGACGACAATCTCAATTTGGGTGTAAAGAAAAAGAATTTATATTTTATCACTATGGACAAAACTCTTATGATGATATGAAGTGGCAAATTAAAATTTTGACAAATAATCAGCAAGCTAAATTTGGAGAATATAATAATATTAGTTTTATAGATATAAACAAAGAGAGATAGTTCAATTTTACTAATAGGAATGGTTGGTAGATTTAATATTATGACAGAACTCAAATATACGTATGCTCTTGATAAGAATGAAAAGTGTGTTGGTATTGAAAATGCTCAGAAAGGAATAGAATATCGATGTCCTCATTGTAAAGGAGAAATGGTTGTAAAAGAAGGTTCTGTTAAAGTAAAGCATTATGCTCATAAGATAAGACCGCAAAACTGTAGCTATGAAACTTATCTTCATGCTCTTGCTAAGAAAAGAATTGAAGAGTGGTTTAATTCAGATGGTGCATTAAATATCTCTTTTAAAACAAAAGATAGATGCTCTAATTTTGAACATTGTCTATGGAATCATGATGACTATACTTCTTCTTATTATTGTGAGAAAGAAACGAGCCAATCTTTTAACTTAAAGAATTATTACAATGTAATCACTCGAGAAAAAACATATAAGGGGTTTCGTGCAGATTTGCTTCTTACCAATTCGGAGAATAAATATGAACCTGTTTTCATCGAAATTTTAGTTTCACATCAGTGTGAGAAGGGGAAGTTAGGGTCTGGGATACGTATTATTGAGGTGGCTCTAAATTCAGAATATGAGCTGAATACTATTATACAAAGTGGAATGATTTCCGAGAGCGAACGAGTGAATTTTTATAATTTTAAACGTAGATGTAGAATATCTGAAACTGAAGGTTTGATGCTTAATAAGTTCGTATTATTGGATTCTATGCAAGGGTTTTGTCCAAGTAATCGTAGCAATTGCAAAATATATACTCAGAGACATTCATCTGCTATATTTGAGATTACATTCGATTATTTGGCAAATCGTACTATATGGATAAACCCTTTTGTCTTTGGTTGGGCAATTGTATATAAGAATTACGAAAATGCAAAGAACTGTTTTTTATGTAAATATTATAAGGAAAATAGCTATACAAATCAAAGGCTATGTTGTCTATATAAAAAGAAAGGCATTGAAAAATATTGTAAATCTAATCAGGCTATAGGATGTAATGAATTCACAGTCGATGAAAACGTTATAAGTGAGAACTGCAATTATTTGTCTCATATTGTATATAATGTTTGGAAAAAAGGTATGGATAGTAGGGGGATAAATTATATAAAAGGAAAGGAAACTTACTGAACTGTCTTTCCTTTTATGGCTCATATTTCAGTAAAAATTCAGACTTGTTTATGACGTGCTTTGGCTTCCATTAAAGCTTTTTGTCCGTTTCTATTTGATAATTCTTCCTTGATTTGTATTTTTGTGAAGTAACTTTGATTTTATAATACTATGATTCAGAAAAAAGATAATCCTATTCCATATAAATGTACAGAATGTAAATTTACGGTTACACAATATTATGGTACTAAACTATATGCTTTACATACAGTATTAGTTAATGGAGAAGAGAAAAAGTCATTTGTAATATCTCTAGGAGATAACTTGAATCATGTGAAGAATATTGCAAGAAATATAAATATGTTGAATCTTGTCTATTTAGAAACTAAAATATGCAGAAATGATATACCTTTTTTTATTAAAAGAGAAGATAATACTTTAGAATGTGATAGTAATGGAAACCCTTGTTATTTTTTCGAATACCAAATATACAGTGTAAAATATAAGGATGGCAATAAGTATTGTTGTATGAAACACAATCGTGCCGATGAGAGATTTGAATATTTTTTTAGAAGTGGAAAATTTATTCTAGCTGAGAAAAAAGGTATTGAATGGGAGTTACCCCGAAATATAAAAGAAATTTTAACCATGAGAGGATATAAAACAGACATAATCCCACTTAGTGAGTTACTTTAATAATTATTATGTCACAAGAAGAATACCAATTTGACGAAGCCTCAGTACAGGCAATCATGCACTGGGCGGAAACAGCACAGTTACCGAAAGAGGTAGTATTGAGTGAATCCGAGCATATCTACGATACATCTTTGTATGTTCGAGCGAACATTAACGACATCAAGCAGCATTATCCGGATGCGTTTTATAATCCGGCTATCATCCGGCTTTACCGGTTGAAGGAATTTGTAGAAGGGTTGGCTGAATAGTCGCCCCCTCTAAAATGTAAATCCCCGTAGCTGCCCAACTACAGAAAGCAATACTATTTCTTTCCGAACACATATTCGATAAGTTTGAAATTGGCTTCATTAATAGGCGTAAAATCTTTCTGTATATAGAGGTCTGTAACTTTCATGGACGAGTCTGTATGGCAAAGCATTTCGTTGACAATATACTTGTTTATACCAGCCTTATTTATTGCTATCGTAGCCATAGAATGCCGGGCTGCATAGAATTGAAGATTGTCTATGCCTATTTTGTATCCAACCTCTTTTAGTCCTATATTGATGGCTCGATTGAGGTCTGCCATAGAAGAAAAACGCTCGTAAAAGTTGAATACGCGTTCTTTGCCTTTGTATTTATTTACGAGTGGCTGTATAATTGGATGTACGCGAACAATCATTTTGGCATTGTCATTTCTTCTGTCTTTGGTCTTGGTACGGTAATAAGTTATGTATTCCCCGTCAAACTCAGTTGCATTATATAGGTCGGCAGAGTTCATTCCCATTAGGCAGAATGATAATATAAAACAATCTTTCGCCAAGTCATGCCTACTGGTATATCCCTTAATCTTTTTGTTATCGTAAGGGAGAGTAAATATAGTTTTTATAGTTTCTTCCGGTAAAGCTCTTTTCTCTGCTACATTCTGTTGTTTTGGCTTATATTTTGAAAGATTCTGCTTAATTCTTATAATGTCATTGTCTTCGTCATTATAATACTCCCTTGCCTCTGTAAATAGACGCAGGATGACGCTGGGGTATAGTGATTGTGCCCGTTTCTTTTCAGACAGGTATTCTTCAAATTCCTTTAGTTTCTGAACTGTTATTTCGTTACAAAGAATAGATTCTCTTCCAAAGAAAGTACAAAATGAGTTTAAAGCTGTTGTGTAATTCTTCATACCCTTTATCTCAGGATGTGAAGCGCACCACTTTTTTGCGAATAAAATAAAATCAATGCCGCTTTTGTCATCCTTGGATGATTTAAGATATTCGGCTATGGTGTCTATGTCTATGGCATTCAATTCTATATTCAGTTTGTATATTTTCTCCCGATAAATTTTGATTAACTCTTCACATCTATCGATTATTTGCTGATTCTTTATTTTGAAGCCGGAGGTAATATCTTTCTTGGTGACATACATGGTAGTGGAGATATATCTTATCTTTCTCTCATGTGTTAACCTGATAAGAACATTCCATGTCTTATCGGAACGCATTTTTTCTTTTTTGATGATTGCTTTAAATGTTGCCATAATCTTAGGGTAAACAATGGGTAAACAAATTCTATCTACTTGTAGGTTTAAAACGTTACTTGTAATGTGGTTCTTTACGACATATTTTTGGATTAATCCTCCCAAAAGCTTGATATATAGCAAAAAAAGAGGAAAATCATTACTGAAATTCCTCTTTCTTTTGGGTGACTGAAGGGACTCGAACCCTCGACATTCAGAACCACAATCTGACGCTCTAACCAACTGAACTACAGTCACCATGTTGTCGCATTTCTTAAATGCGGTGCAAAGATATGGATAATCTTTGATATTACAAATGTTTTGGCGTTTTTTTTCCAAAAAAATAGCTATTTATTATTTTCATAAATTTCTGTATTATGCTGTATCAGGAACTTTCGAGTGTTTTTAATGAAGATATTCAGACGGTTACGGGCTGATTGCGGCAAATGGCTATGTGGTGAGTAAGAAGGATATAAAATGTAATTTTTTTCTCCGGTGAGAGTGGGGCGGCCGGTCCATACTAAAGTGTATCCGCATCGGACGACACGGGCGAATGGAAAAGAAGAGGCAAAAGATTCGGGCGACGGTGAATGACTTGAATGGTTTTGTAATGGACGGATGGGCTTGGGGAGAGGATATTTTTCAAGTTGCAGCGTAAAGATGAGTCCACCGTCTGTATTTGCAGCGCTCATATTGGAGATGAAGTTTCCTAAAGAATAGACGATGGCATGCTGTTGATTGCCGTTCGTGCGTAATTCCATAGGCTGGATTACGTGCGGATGCGAACCGATAATATGGGTCACCCCCTGTTTCAGCAACCAGTCGGCAAGCTCGCATTGCTCACGGTTCGGGAGTGATTGATATTCTTCTCCCCAATGCATACAGGCTATAATAGCATCCGGGCGTACGGCTTGGGCGCTATGTATGTCTTTTAGAATTGTTTTTTTGTCAATGTAATTGACTATGTTGGGTGCAGATACCTTGATTCCATTAGTGCCGTAAGTGTAGTTGAGTATGGCTATGCAGAAACCTTTTTTCCGGATGAAGAGAGGATAGAGTTGTTTACGTTCTATAGCGTTCCGGTAAGTACCTGCATAGGGTATGGAAAATGATTCGATTTGTGTGATGGTTCGTTCCAATCCGGTCTTGCCGCGATCCAGGCAATGATTGTTTGCTGTGAGAAGAACGTCGAATCCGGCATCTTTGATAGCTTGCAGATATTCGTCGGGTGCACTGAAAGTAGGATAGCCTTGATAAGGTTTTCCACCGAGAGTCACTTCAAGATTACCTATTGCAATATCGGCACGGGAGATTTCTTCCTTTACAAGGGAGAAACAAGGAGAATAATCATATTTCCCGTCGGAAGTGCGGGCGGCATCTATTTGCGCCCGGTGTTGCATTAAGTCTCCTACAAATAATAGCGTAATCCTTTCCTGTGAGGAAAGGGTTACGCTATATAGTAGAAAGATAAAGGAGATGAGCGCTTTCATCATCCTTATTATTGATAAATAGCTTTCTTGCCTGCCAACAATGTGTTCTTCATTAAAGAGACAATGGTCATGGGACCTACACCACCAGGTACGGGAGTGATGAATGAACATTTGGGAGCTACTTCATCGAACTTGACATCACCGGTCAGCTTGAAACCGGATTTTCTGGTTGCGTCTGGTACACGGGTAGTACCTACGTCAATGACAACTGCGCCTTCTTTCACCATTTCCGCTTTTACAAAGTTAGGTTGTCCCATAGCTGCGATGATAATATCGGCTTCTTGGCACTCTTTTACCAGGTCTTTACTGCGGCTGTGGCAAACGGTTACTGTGGCGTCACCAGGATAAGCCTTTTGCATCATTAGGGCAGCCATGGGTTTGCCTACGATATTGCTGCGCCCCAGTACAACGCATTTCTTTCCGGAAGTTTCTATTTTGTATCTTTTCAGCAATTCGAGAATTCCGTTAGGAGTTGCGGAAACGTAACAAGGTAATCCTATGGACATACGTCCTACATTGATAGGATGGAAGCCATCCACATCTTTGCGGTAGTCGATTGTTTCAATCACTTTTTGTTCCGATATATGTTTTGGCAAAGGCAGCTGGACGATAAAACCGTCTACATCTGCATCCTCATTCAGTTCGCGTACTTTCGCCAGCAGCTCTTCTTCCGTTACATCTGTCTCATAACGAATGAGCGAGGACTTGAATCCGCATACTTCACAAGCTTTTACTTTGGCTGCTACATAGGTTTCGCTGCCACCGTCGTGTCCTACAAGGATAGCTGCCAAATGCGGGCGTTTTCCGCCGCGCGCCACTATCTCAGCTACTTCTGTTGCAATTTCCTGTTTTACCTGTTCGGAAATTGCTTTTCCGTCAATTAGTGTCATATTCAATATTATTGTATTGGTTATTATTTACATGGCATTATTCGCAAAAATAGGTCAAATAACCGAATAAAGCAAAAATCCCGCTGACTTCATTCGAACTATGAAATTAGCGGGATTTATATGCAGGATATTTTTCTTTCTTATCGTTTCAGTTTCGGCATCATCTTGCCCATTTTGCTGCCGGTCACCATTTTCATCATTTTACGGGTCTGGTCGAACTGTTTCAGTAAACGGTTTACTTCCTGAATGTTCGTGCCGCTGCCTTTGGCGATACGCTGGCGGCGCGAGCCGTTTAGGATGGCCGGGTTGCTGCGTTCTTCCGGAGTCATGGAGTAGATAATCGCTTCGATGCTTTTGAAAGCATTGTCGTCAATATCGATATCCTTGATAGCTTTGCCTACCCCCGGTATCATGGAAGCGAGTTCTTTCAAGTTACCCATTTTTTTGATTTGTGCAATCTGGCTCAGGAAGTCGTTGAAGTCAAACTGGTTCTTCGCAATTTTCTTTTGCAGACGTTTGGCTTCTTCTTCATCATATTGTTCTTGTGCACGCTCTACCAATGACACGATGTCGCCCATACCCAGAATACGGTCTGCCATACGGGCAGGGTGGAATTGGTCGATAGCGTCCAGTTTTTCGCCGGTTCCTACAAACTTGATAGGCTTGTTTACCACGGTACGGATAGAAAGAGCAGCACCGCCACGGGTGTCACCATCCAACTTGGTCAGCACGACGCCGTTAAAGTCCAGACGTTCATTAAACTCACGAGCTGTATTCACCGCATCCTGACCGGTCATTGAATCGACAACGAACAATGTTTCATCCGGATTGACCGCTTTCTTAATCGCCTCAATCTCATTCATCATCTGTTCGTCGATAGCCAGACGACCGGCTGTATCGACAATAACCAAATCATAACCTTTCGCTTTTGCTTCATGAATAGCGTTCAATGCAATCTGCACCGGATTCTTGCTGTCCAATTCACTATATACAGGAACCTCGATTTGTTCTCCCAATACTCTTAACTGTTCGATAGCAGCGGGACGATAGACGTCACAAGCCACCAACAGCGGCTTACGGTTCTTCTTGGTTTTCAGCATACGGGCCAGCTTACCGGAGAAAGTAGTCTTACCGGAACCTTGCAGACCTGACATCAGGATAACTGCCGGACGGGCGTCGATGTTGATCTCGGCTGTCTCTCCACCCATCAATTGTGTAAGTTCATCATGCACGATTTTCACCATCAATTGGCTTGGCTTCACAGCCGTAAGAACGTTCTGGCCAAGCGCTTTTTCTTTCACTGTATCCGTGAAATTCTTTGCCACCTTGTAGTTTACGTCGGCGTCGAGAAGTGCTTTACGTACGTCTTTCAGCGTCTCCGCCACGTTGATTTCGGTGATTTTGCCTTCACCTTTCAGAATCTTGAATGACCGTTCTAGTCTTTCACTTAAATTATCGAACATAGTTATTTAATTACGAATTACTAATTACAATTTACTTGGCCGAAAGAGGGACTTTTCCGTCTACTCTTTATTTGAGCTTGCAAATGTA
>OIRR01000516.1_pt1 | contig 8575 bp, 4 predicted proteins | sample 1586291 | NCBI WGS metagenome assembly OIRR01 (sample SAMN02674970, study PRJEB24791) | human gut metagenome, SKBSTL043 | isolation source: stool | host: Homo sapiens | place: USA | reverse complement strand
TCTTCCGATCTTAAAAGTAATTTCTGCCGATAAAACATTTATAAACATCATGACACGTGGCAGGGATGCGAAATCGAATGCCATTATATTTTCCCAGGGAGAGTATCGTTTGCCTTCAGACAGCGTGTATGTCGAGATATTGGGAAAATCGTCCGATCCTGTTTTCGTTCCGGGAACAGAGAATGAAATTAGTGTTGAACGTCTCCACGACAATCTGATTAAGTTATCGTTCTCAATGCCCGATAAAGAAAAACGATGGGTGGAGTATTGGTTCCGTGTTCCGTCGCCTGATGTGAAGATAATGGCTGATTGATAATTTCTCTCTGTATAGATTTGCCATTGTTGAAGGAAGAGTACATTCGTTTTAGAAGACTTATTTGAAACGATAGTTCCCGGAAAGTTCCGTTTTGAATCGTTGCGGGATCTTATGGAAATTCAAGAAAATACCCTTCACCTTTCACAATGCCCTATTCATCGGCATTAGCGGGTGAAGGGCAGGCTTTCACTTTCCTTTCACCTTTCTACCCTGGTTTTCACAGATTGTCTAGTCTGCTAAATCTTTTATCTATAGTTGGCAGAAGAAGTGTTAGCAGATAGCTTCCAGACTATTATAGGAAAACTTCTTTTCTATAAGGGATAAACTTCCTTTGTATAGGAACCAAACTTTCTTTGCATCATAAGAAAACTATAAATGCAAGCTTTGATTATATAAATGAAACTTGCATTTTTATAATCAAAGCTTTTGTTTTTATAAACGCAACTTGCAATTATAGATTGCATTTAATGAAAAACAAGTTTACATACTGGTAATAAGAAGTTTACCAGTAATCAAAAGAAAGTTTGTTATTAATGAAAAAGAAGTTAGTTAGTAATAAGTGGGAAACAGGTTAGATATGTTTTTAGAAGTAACAGGTGGAGAAGAATTATACAGGGTTAAGAAAACGGAGGGTGAAAGGCGGATGAAAGAGCAGCCTTCACCCGCTAATGCCGATGAATAGGGCATTGTGAAGGGTGAAGGCTGTACTTGTAAAATTGAAAAACAGGTGTTAGAGGGAAATTTACCGATTGGTTACTGTTTATTTCCCCAGTGTGAGATGGTGGGAATAAAGTTGAAACTTTATAATTTTAAGTCTACTCTCTTTCCCCTATAAGAAACAGATTGATCGAATGTCGTAGCATCACCGTCACCACAACCTTTTCCCGGTTCTACAATGATAATGTTGAATTTACGATTTTTCAGCATTCCTTTGTAGTTACCTTGCCGGTCGTTAATCGTCAGGGTACGGTCTTTATCATTCCATTTCATGGCAATGGTAGTGTATGCTCCCTTTTCGTAATTGTAGTTGTCGAACTCATCTTCGTAAAGAGTAAATTCAGCGTCGGCGCCCGGATAAATGCGAAGTGTCAGATTATCCCATTTCTTTTCGGTGGAATATTGTACAGCCGGTCCCCAGGGTAGGATAGAACCAGCACGGACATAGACAGGCATGATGTCGATAGGCACTTCACGCTGGATGGTTTGTCCGCCTTTCAGGCTTTTCCCGGTCCAGAAATCAATCCATTGGGCACCTGCGGGTAGATAAACATCTGTCTTTCCTATCTTATTCATATTCTTCTGATAGCCGTTCTGTTTGTCGTCCTGCCATGTATAAAGCGAATCAGTTACGGGGCGGACAAGGAAATTACGGCCAAACATATACTCTGTATCCATCTCGAGTACTTTCTTATCTTTAGGAAAATCCATCATGAGTGGTCGGATGATACTGCCCGCTTTGTTGGTAACTTCCCATGAAGTGCTGTAGAGATAGGGCAAAAGGCGATAGCGCAGGTGAGTATATTTTTCGAGTGCGTCATAAGCCCAGTCTCCTTTCTTGCCGAACTGGTATATTTCCACAGCTACCGGACTGGAATTGTGTGAACGCATGATCGGCTGGAATGCTCCCCACTGATACCAGCGCACGTGCAATTCATGATAAGCGATATTGTGTACATTATTGTTATATTTCCGTGCGAAGAAGCCGCCTAGGTCGGTATTCCAGTATGGTATGCCGCATAGTGAGTAATTTAGTCCTGCCGCCAGTTGTTTCTTCATCACTTCCCAGGTAGAGACTACATCACCGCTCCATGAATGTGACGCATAACGTTGCTGTCCTAGGAAAGACGAACGTGTGAGCAGGAATACCCGCTTGTCGGAAGTGGTAGCACGTTGATGTTCGTATACACCCTTGTTGGACATCAAAGGGAAAGCGTTGTGCACTCTGCGGAATGAACCTAGATAAGTGGGGGTGTCGAAATCTTTGTCCTTGATTTCCAGATGATCCGGCTCGGTAGAGTCGAGCCACCAACCATCCATACCGAGATCGAAGATGTTCTTTTTCATTTCTGCCCAATACATATCGCGTGCTGTCGGATTGAACGGGTCGTAAGGTTTTACTCCGGCTTTGGGAGGCCATGTCTCGAAGTGAAGCAATGCTTTCAGGCTATCCATTTTCTGGTACATCTCTGTCCACGGACCGAACGAGGCCCATACTGAAATCATGATATGTGCATTCTGTTTATGTACATAGTCGATCATTTCTTTCGGACTTTTGATGCGTGGCGTTCCATAATTAGCATTTCTGTCTTCTCCGTTCGGGAGGAATTTCATGTATTCCGGATCACCCATTTTGTTGATATAGCGTGGGTTTTGGAATTTCATCGAGTTCCAGTTTTCGTTGCATCCCCAATATTGCCAGTCTTGGATGATACCGTCCAAAGGTACTTTCAGTTCACGGTACTTATCTACTACTTCGCAGAGTTCGTCCGGACTTTTATAGCGTTCGCGGCATTGCCAGAATCCCAGTGTCCAGAGCGGATAGAGCGGGGCCTGACCGGTCAGCTCGCGCACTCCGGCTATTACACCGTCCGCATTGCCGCCGTAAATGAAATAATAATCAGCGCAATCGCCTACTTCCGAGTCGAACGACATCTCTTGCGGATTGTCGAGGAAAGTAGTAGGAGAGTAATTATCCCAATAAAGGGCATATCCCTTGACGGAATGAATGAATGGAATGCAGATACTCATATTTTGATTGCGGAGAAACAGTTTCTGATTGCGTTGGTTCACTTTACCCGTCTGCTGCTGTCCCAAACCGTAGATTACTTCGTCTTTATCCAGCAAAAAAGCCTGGCGGACATTGAAAGACGGAACACCTGCATCATTGAAAGGAGTGAATTGTGTTCCGTAATCCTTGTCCGTCAACAGACGTTGGCCGGACGAATCGAAAAAATGGATACCACCAGTCTCCGGGTTCACTTCCACTTGGATAAGACGGCTGCTTAATGTCACATTTTTCCCCTTTTCACCGAAAGAAACAGGAGTTGTCTCGGGCGTTTTGACAATGACCAGACTTTCTTTATTGCAAGATTTCTGACTGGGCGTCTTATAAACCCTGACAATGGAGGGTGAATAAAACTCTACGTTGACATCCATCCCCTGTGTGGCACACTTGATGCCTTGTGAGGTACGCTGTACATTTTGTGCTGTACCATTGCCTGCTGCAACCATTGTTGCACATACAAGCAAGAAACCGGCTTTTCTAATAAGATTCATTTTCATGGTTTTTAAGTACTTTATGATGCAGCAAAAGTAGGGCAGAGGCAAGCAAAACGGACAACAATCAGGTTGAAACAAACAGTAATCACGTTGATTTCTTCGTTTTTTCGGCATATTCTGACGGGCGGCATCCATACATTTCCTGAAAACATTTGCTTAAATAACTGGAACTGCTAAAACCTGTGTGTTCCGCAATTTCTGTAATACTTAGCTTGCCCTCTGTTATCAGTTGTGCTGCCCGTTGCAGACGAATGTTACGGATAAAGAGGCTGGGAGACTGATCGAGCATAGTCACCAGTTTGCGGTATAATCCCGTTCGCTCCATACAGAGGTCGCGGCTTAGTTGCTCCACCGAATAGCCATTGACGTGCAGATTCTGTTCCACCAGTTTGATGGCTTGTGCCAGAAATGCAGATTCTTCTGTGTCCTGTTGCTGATGGTCGGGAGACGTTTCTTCTATGCCACAGGTTAGAGAATTATTTTGTTCGATCAGGTTGCGGATACGGAGTAATAGAATCTCTTCTTTATGCTTGCGTTCCATTTCCTTTCTGCTCCAATAGATATACAATCGGCTACCGGTGAAAGCAATCAGTAATAAAATGACTGCATACAGGATATAAGCCGTGGTTGTTTTCCACCACGGTGCATGGATGGTTAATTTTATTGCTGTCACTTTGCCGTTCCACTGAAGAGGATTGTCCGAGGCCATGACTTTGAATGTATAATCTCCCGGTGGTAAATTGGTGTAAACAGCTTGAAGAAGACCTTTCCCTACAGTCGCATTTCCCTGTCTTCCTGCAAATGTACTCATCCATTGCGGGTCGATACCTTCCAGTTGATAACGGTAGTATGTGCGTTCATGATTGATATAATTCAATGCCGAAAATTCGAAAGTCAGGAAGTTTTGGTTATAGTCCAGTTCGATTTCGGTTGTATAAGGAGCAGCCTTGGACAGGATGATGCGGTTGCCATATTCTTTTCCAGTATTCACTTTCTCTCCATACAAGCGTAAGGCTGTGAAAACCGGCGGATCAGGAAGCATCGGATGAATGGAGTCCTTGTCGGGATGGAATATGCTAAAGCCATCAATACCACCCAGATAGAGAGTACCGTCGGAAGAACTGAATACGGCATCTTTTATGTATTCGCCGTCCAAAGCACCGTCCAACTGATTGAATCGGGTGAAACTGATGTTCTTATTCTCCGGATTTATGTGGATGCGTGTGACACCGTTACTGGTCGTTACCCAGATGTCTCGATATTTGTCCTCAATAATGCCCTGGATAAAGTTATTGCTCAATCCGTTTTCACGATAGAAGATACGTGGGGCAGAGTCGTTTTCGCTGGTAAAAAGTTCCAGCCCGTCAGGAGTTCCTGCCCATGTCCATCCGCGTGTGTCGGTATATAATGTATTGTATACTTTATTTCTGAAATGATGGTTCTTGTTGGGGTTCAACCGATTCAGTATTTCAGGAGAGACAGACGGGATAGCTGCTGACTTTAATACATAGGATTTTTGTTCATTAGCTGTCAGTCGATAAATTCGGGAATGAGCTTTCAGATAGATATTTCCATCTTTATCTTCGGCGAAAGATTCAATATTGATTTCTTCTTCCGGGGAGACGGGAAATGCATTGCGACCTATATGAGTCAGTTTATGCATGGACGGGTGATGATATAATAATCCCCGATTGAAAGTTCCGAGCCATAACCCTCCTTGTCGGTCTTGAAAGATAGTGCTGATTTCGGTAGAGACAATCTGTCCGTTTCCGGTTTCCAATAGGGGGATGTATTTTTGTGTTCCTGTGTGGAGGTCAATCATCCAAAACCCGTGAACGCAACTGATATAGGCTTTCTCACCATTAGGGGTAATGATAAGGGTGTTGAGAGTATAGTTCTGTTCGAAGAGTTTTTTCCATGTGCGCTTGTGGCTATTGAAATAGAATAAACCGCCTTTACGCCCGTTGCGTAGTTGATAGAAGCCGTCTGCACTTTTGACGACGAGAGAAGTATTTTGATATTCAGCCTGTTCGGATGCAGGATAAGCGGCTATGTTGTATACGGTTTTTTGGTCGGCTATGTGGTAACAGGACACTTCGCCTGTGTCATAGAATAAATATAGGGAGGTACTGTCGGCATTCAGGTCCTGCAATTTTCCGGAATACTTGCCGGGCAAGGTTATACGGGTCTTGTTGTTTAATTCCAGTAATTCGTTAGCTATGAGTAGCCAGATGTGTCCTGAATCGTCTACAAAAAGGTCTTCTACGGGGGCTTGTATCTCTCTGTTCTTAAAGTAAGCATCTAAATCAGGAATGTATTCCTCTCTGTACAGGTCAATGCACATCAGTTTGTGAGTATCTTTAATCCATAACAGAGAATCCCCACTCTGGTAAATGCGGTAATGCCCGTTATATTGGTTTAATGGATATACGTATTCCGTGGTGCGGTGAAGATAGCTGAAATGTACACCGTCGTATAGATTTACATTACCGCTGGTGGTGAATACCATTCTTCCGTCGGGCAACTGGAGGATATAACGTATTTGGTTATCACTCAATCCTTGCGACGCATTGATGGTGGTGAACAGGAATTCACCGGCATATATGAACGGTGTCATCCTGAAACAGAAAAATAAGCAGAGCAGAATCCGTATGTTTCTCAAACTATTGGTAGTCATGGCTATGTTTCAAGATTACAAAGATAAAAAAAGTCGGCTTATGAAGCACGACTTTTCTATCTGTTAAAGGCAGTTATTTATCATTCAGCTGATAAAAAGTGGCATTTTGACTTAATTTTGGGCTTTTATGAATGATATTCAGACGAATGTTTGTATATAAAGCTTTACTTTTGCGATGAATCTGACATTATAAACATATCATTACCATGAAAGCAAGATTTGCATTATTTTTATTGTTTGCTATTTTATCATTAAAACTCTCTGTGGTCTTTGCGCAGGAAAACATATTCACCGTCTGGCAGCCGGATTATCAGAAAAGCCCTTATACGGGAATGACTCGTCAGCACTGGATACAGGCAGGCGAGTATTTATTAAAAGGTGCATTTAACTATATACATACATTAGACGATCAAATGTATTTTCCGAAACAGCTGGATAAAACATATCCGAGAAATACGGGAGAAATTCCGGTAGCAAAGCTGGAAGGTCTGGCACGGACTCTATTTGTAGCTGCTCCTCTTTTGAAAGATAATCCAGAACTGGAGATGAACGGGATAAAAGTGGCAGACTATTATCGTTATCAACTGATAAATATCTCTAACCCTGAAAGTAGGAGCTATATTCCGCATCGTACGGGAGGTCCCAGTCAGACATTGTTGGAACTGGGCTCTTTGGCAATCTCGATGAAAGCTGCACAGGAAGTGTTATGGAATCCTCTCACTAAGAAACAGAAAGATTCACTGGCTGCTACCATGTTGAGTTATGGAGAGGGACCGACTATTGGTTCCAACTGGATGTTTTTCAATGTCTTTATCTTGAGTTTTCTGAAAGATCAGGGATATGCCGTGAATGAAAGCTATCTGGAGTCGAACCTGCAAAAACTTCTCGCACGCTATCGGGGCGAAGGCTGGTACAATGACGCTCCGGCTTATGACTATTATAGTGCGTGGGCTTATCAGACTTACGGACCTATTTGGGCGGAAATGTTCGGGAAGAAACAATACCCTCAATATGCAAGGCAGTTTATGGAAAATCAGTATGACATGGTTGATAATTATCCATTTCTGTTCAGCCGTGATGGCAGGATGAATATGTGGGGACGGAGTATTTGTTATCGTTTTGCCGTTACTGCTCCTTTGTCTTTGTATGAATATGACAAAAGTGGTAATGTGAATTATGGATGGATGAGAAGGATAGCTTCTTCTACGTTGTTGCAATTTTTAGAACGTCCGGAATTTCTGGAAGATGGTGTTCCGACAATGGGTTTCTACGGACCTTTTGCTCCTGCTGTTCAGATTTATAGTTGCCGGGGTAGTGTTTATTGGTGCGGAAAAGCTTTTCTTAGTTTGTTGTTGCCGGAAAACTCTAACTATTGGTCGGCTACAGAAAATAACGGTCCTTGGGAGAAAGAACTGAAAAAAGGGGAAGTGTATAATAAGTTCCAGCAGGGAACTAATCTATTGATAACCAATTACCCGAATTGTGGCGGATCTGAAATGCGTTCATGGTGTCATGAGACTGTGGCAAAAGATTGGCAGAAATTCCGGAGTACCGAAAATTATAATAAACTGTCTTATAACACTGCATTCCCCTGGATGGCAGACAGCCCAGATGGTAAAGTGTCCATGAACTATGCTGTACTGAATGACAAACAAGAATGGGAAGTATTGCGCCTCTATACATTCAAAAAGTTTGAAGACGGAATTTACTACCGGGATGCAGAACTTGAAACAAACCCGGAAATCAAATTCCGTCTGGCAGATATTCCGCTTCCTAACGGTATTCTGCGTGTAGACAAAGTTTCTTTCCCGCTTACGACAGAATTACGTTACGGACACTATTCATTACCGGAATTAGAAAGTCCCATTGTTACAAAGGAACAAAAGGCCGGAGGATACACTGCCTACTGCATGGATAATGGTGCCTATCAAACAGCACTTATCAATCTCCAGGGTTGGTCGGAAGTAGAATTTGTACAGACTGAAGGGCTACATCCGGTAAGTAATAAATGTTCTGTAATCAATGCAGTCACAACTCATTCCGGTGATAAAGTCTTTATCACACTACAATTATGGAAAAAGAGTGGCAAGCCATTTACTAAAAAGGAACTGACACCTGTAAAGTCCTTTAAACAGACCGGAGACACTATAACCATCTATTTCTCTGACGGGACGGTAAAGACGGTTTCTCTCTCCTGATATAAGTTTCGGAAGGAATAGTTATCTTTGCCGCCAAAGTAAGAGCTACGAAAGCTCTTCTACAGAAACAATATAATTATGGCAGGCATCTACATACATATCCCC
>OIRR01000514.1_pt1 | contig 8592 bp, 4 predicted proteins | sample 1586291 | NCBI WGS metagenome assembly OIRR01 (sample SAMN02674970, study PRJEB24791) | human gut metagenome, SKBSTL043 | isolation source: stool | host: Homo sapiens | place: USA | reverse complement strand
CCGTTGACCTGAGCCGCATAACGATTGACGACCGCATCGAACCAGCCACAACGACGCGGACGGCCGGTGGTCACGCCGTACTCGTGGCCCTGGGCTCGCAGCCATTCGCCCTCCTCGCCGAACAGCTCGGTCGGGAACGGTCCTTCGCCCACGCGGGTCACGTACGCTTTGGAAACGCCGATCACGCGGGTGATCTTGGTCGGGCCGACACCGGTACCGGTGCATGCGCCGCCGGCAGTCGGGTTGGAGGACGTGACAAACGGATATGTGCCGTGATCCACATCAAGCATGGTCGCCTGACCACCCTCGAACAGCACGGTCTTACCCTCATCAAGCGCCTTGTTCAACACCAGCGAAGTATTGGCAACATACGGCTTCAGGCGCTCGCCAAGACGAAGCAGCTCATCCGTGGTTTCGTTCACATCAATCGGACGACGATTGTACAGCTTCACCAGCATCTGGTTCTTCTGATGCAGGCTTGCCTCAACCTTGTCGTGCAAATGCTCAGCATTGAACAGGTCGTGCACGCGGATGCCCACGCGATTAATCTTGTCGGCATACGCAGGTCCAATGCCGCGACCGGTGGTACCGATCTTGTGCTTACCCAGGAAACGTTCCGTCACCTTATCAAGCACACGATGATACGGCGCAATAATGTGCGCACCCTCACTCACCAGCAGTCGGGAGCAGTCCACACCGCGGCTTTCCAAGCCGTCGATCTCTTCGAAAAGCACTTCAGGATCAACAACAACACCGTTGCCGATAACCGGAGTCGCGGTCGGGCTGATGATGCCGGAGGGCAGCAGGTGCAGCGCATACGATTCGTCGCCGACCACCACGGTATGGCCCGCATTGTTGCCGCCGTTGAAGCGGGCAACATAGTCGACCTTCGTGCCGATCAGGTCGGTCGCCTTACCCTTGCCTTCGTCTCCCCACTGGGCACCGATCAAAACAATTCCAGGCATGTTGTTGCACCTCCGCGCGTATGCGATTTCGCCTCAAAGCCTTACCAAGGCCTTACAAAGACTATCCTGCGCCCTCTACCGGATATCTGCCGGATATGCACCGATCGGCCGTTGAAACTAGTCAGTTCCATCGTTTTCGTCTCATACAACGCGACACACCCACCGTGCCGCCACACGCCGCATGCATTACGCGGCGCGTGCGGCATCACACTACTTCAACGCCTTGCCCGCGCTGCCAAGCTGCCTGCAAGCCTCCACCACGCGTGCGGCCATGGCGCTTTCCGCTTCGCGCCCCCACGAACGCGGGTCGTACATCTTCTTGTTGCCCACCTCGCCATCGATTTTGAGCACCGAATCATAGTTGGAGAACATGTGACCGGCCACCGCACGGCTGAATGCGTACTGCGTATCGGTGTCGATGTTCATCTTCACCACGCCGTAGCTCACGGCCTGCGCGATCTCCTCCGGCGCGGAGCCGGAACCACCGTGGAACACCAGGGCGAACGGCTTACCGGGAGCGACATCCAGCGAGTGCGCGGGGTCGGGCATTTCGCCGGCCTTAATCGCGAGCGCGACCGTGGTCTGGATTTCGTCGAGCAGTTCGGGGCGCAGTTTCACCACGCCCGGTTTGTATGCGCCGTGCACGTTGCCGAAGGTGAAGGCGGCCATGTAGCGTCCGCGCTCGCCAAGGCCGAGTCGTTGCGCGACGGCGATGCCTTGCGCGGGCGTGGAATACAGTTTGTCGTTGATTTCGGCGCTGTGCCCGTCTTCTTCGCCGCCGACCGCGCCGATTTCGATTTCCAGCACGGTGTGCGCGGCTTGGGATTTGTCGAGCAGTTCTTCTGCGATGTCGAGGTTTTCACCCAGCGGCACTGTGGAACCGTCCCACATGTGTGACTGGAAGGTCGGTTCCTGACCGTGCTTCACCTGTTCGACTTCATGGTCGAGCAAGAGGCGCACCCATTCGTCCAAATACTGTTTGGCGCAGTGGTCGGTGTGCAGGGCGATGGTGATGTTGGGGTATTTCGCCGCGACTTCGTGCGCGAAGGCTGCGAAGGCAAGCGAGCCGGTGACGCGGTCGTTGACGCGTTGCCCGGAGAAGTAGGCGGCGCCGCCTACGGAGACCTGGATGATGCCATCGGATTCCGCCTCGGCGAAACCCTGGAGTGCGGCGTTCAGGGTCTGTGTGCTGGTCACATTGATCGCGGGATAGGCGTAACCGCCGCGGCGTGCGGCGTCCAGCATTTGCGCATAACGTTCCGGCGTTGCAATAGTCATGCCTCCATTATCGCCCGACCCTATCCCACTTATCATGTGACAACATTCGCCATCTTTCCTTTCCGTTTTCCCGACCGTCCGCTCCATATCCAGGTCGCCCGCCCCACTAGGGCCATATGCCGAGCGTTTTCGTCTCATATCCCGACATTTGCGGGACCGACCATTAAACAGGGCGAAACCATTGCGATCGTTCCATCGGAAGTCATAGAATATCCACCGGATCGCGCGACGAAGAGCCCAACCGGGTATTCCCGCACGGGCATGCCGCCGCACGTAGATGTTGCGACCAATACCCGCGAGGAGGCTTGATGCACCAGGTTTTCGCCATCTTCCTTCGAGACGTGAAACGCATTCTGAAGAACCCAGTGGCGCTCGTCGTCACGCTGGGTGTGGCCATCATCCCATCACTGTACGCATGGTGCAACATCCTCGCCAACTGGGACCCGTACGCGAACACGGGCAACATCCAGGTCGCTGTGGCGAACGAGGACAAGGGCACAACCTCCACGCTGGTCGGTCATCTCGACGCTGGCCAGCAAACCGTCAACCAGCTTAAGAAGAACCATCAGCTCGGCTGGCGTTTCGTTCCCGAGCAGCAAGCCATCGAAGGCGTGGAATCCGGCAAATACTATGCGGCGATCGTACTGCCGGAAGACTTCAGCTCCAGACTCATCGGCACCGTCACTGGTAAAGGCGACCGACCGTCGATCACGTACTACATCAACGAAAAGCTGAACGCGATCGCGCCGAAAATCACCGATACGGGTGCGACCACGATCGACGAGCAGATCAACACCACTTTCGTTTCCAGCGTGGCCGACGCCGTGGCGAAGGAAGTGAAGGAGGCAGCGGGAGAAACCACCGGCAGCATGAAAAGCGCGCAAAGCGACGTCATCAACGATCTGACCGACACCATCAACCAGCTCGAAACCGTCCAACAGCAGCTGCGCGGCACGCGTTCCACGCTCGACAAAGCCCTCACCACCATCGATTCGGCCAAACAGTCCAACATCGCGCTCGCCTCGGGAATCACCAACTCGCTTGACACCGTCGGCAAGGCGTCCGACTTGCTGAGCGAGACGCGCACACAAACCGAACGATTCTCGAACACGCTGGTCGGAGCGCTCGACAACGGCAGCACGCAACTGTCCGGTCTGCAGGTCAACGTGAGCAATGCCACCGGCACCGTGCTCAGCGGACTGAACACCACGCAGGACGCGCTCGACCAAGTGTCCAGCACCATGCATCACGTCAACACCACCACCGGCAATGTGCTCGACGGCGTGGAGAAGGCGTTGCAGGCCAGCCAGCTGGATCCGAACAACCAAACGTATAAGGATCTTTCCGCGCAACTCGCCGAAGCCCGCAAACAGCTGACGTTCCAGCAGCAGCGCATCGACGCCTTCGATCAGGACACCACGGCTGCGATCAACGCGGGGAAGAACACCGCGAACGGGTTCAACGACGATGTCACCACGCTGGCGAAAAACGGCACGGCGTCGATGGCGAGCGCACGCACGACCATCACCGGCACGGTCATGCCGAATCTCAACACCGGGCTCGATACACTCAGCCTGGCCAATGGGTCGCTGTCCGGCACGCTTACCACGCTGCAAAGCACGCTGGAACAGGGCAACGGGCTGCTCGACCAGTTGTCGCGCACCGTGACCCAAACGAACACCACCATTGCTGGCACGCAGACGCAGCTCGCCAGTCTCGCCAAACAGCTCAACACCACGCGCACCGATGTGGCCACGTTGAGCAGTTCGGCGATGTTCCAGCAGCTTTCCCAAGCGCTCGGACTTGACGCGAGCGAGGTCGGCTCGTTCGTGGGCGAGCCGGTGCATTTGGACGAACAGGTCCTCTACCCGGTCAAAAACTATGGCTCCGCGGTCACGCCGTTCTACACGAATCTTGCGCTGTGGGTCGGCGGATTCGTGCTCGTCGCGATCTACAAGCTTGAAGTGGACCGCGATGAGAAGATCCGCATGTACACGCCACGCCAAGGCTATATGGGCCGTTGGCTGCTGTTCGTCACGGTCGGATTTCTGCAGGCGATCATCGCCACGATCGGCGATCTCGCGCTGGGCATCCAATGCGAGCATCCGTTCCTGTTCATCCTCGCCGGCATTTTCGCCTCGTTCGTCTACGTGAACATCATTTACGCGCTCGCCGTGGCGTTCCGGCATATCGGCAAGGCCGTCGCCGTGATTCTGGTGATCATCCAGATTCCGGGCGCGGCAGGCCTCTACCCCATCGAGATGATGCCGGAATTCTTCCGCCGTCTGAAACCGTTCCTACCGTTCACTTACGGCATCAACGCGATGCGCGGGCCGATCGGCGGCATGTATGCCAACCATTATTGGATCGACATGCTCTCGCTGTTCTGGTATCTGCCTGTGGCGCTGTTCATCGGCTTGGTGGTCCGCAAGCTGGCGTTGAACCTCAACCGCCTGTTCGACAACCGTCTGGCGGACACTGATCTGATGATCACCGAACATAACGAAGGCACGGTGGAACCGTTGCGGCTCACCGAGACCGCGCAGCAGATCGCCGAGGAGTTCCCCGAACTCGCCCGCAGACGGGCGATTCATTTCTTCCGCCTGTACCCGCGCCTGGTGCGTTGGGGATTCCTTGCGCTGGCGGTACTGCCGTTCGTGTTCCTGCTATTGCTATTCATCACGCGCATGAAGCTCGCCATGCTGCTCGGTTGGATCATTTCGATCATCGCCATCGACACGTATCTCATCGTGGTGGAGTATCTGCGCGAACGGTATGCGAATTATCTGGGCGAGGAAGCGATGAGTGCGGAAGAGTTCCGCAGCGCGATCCTGCACGAGAACCTGCTGTTCCGGCCGGGCATGCATTACAAGCCGATGCATGCCGTACGTACGAGGCTGTATGAGGCTGTGCATGGTGGTTCGGCCGGACATGCGCCTGAACATGCGGCTGGAAACACGGACGGAAATGCTGGCAGGAGTCGGCGTGAGGAGGGGAGCGAACAGTGAAAATGATCTGGGGCATCTTCAAGCGGGACATGTGCCACGCCACCCGCAACGTGATCGCCGTGATCGTCTCGATGGGCCTGGTGGTGGTGCCGGCGCTGTACGCCTGGTTCAACATCGCGGCCAGCTGGGACCCCTACGGCAACACCAAGGCATTGAAGGTCGCCGTGGCCAATAACGACAAGGGTTACAAGTCGGATCTCATACCGGTGCGCGTCAACGTGGGCGAAACCATCATCAGCACACTGCACGCCAACGACCAGCTGGACTGGCAGTTCGTGAAAAGCGACAAGGCAATCGACGGGGTGAAATCCGGCGAATACTATGCGGCGATCGTAATTCCGAAAGGTTTCAGCGCCGACATGATGACGCTGTTCTCCCCCGACATCAAACACGCGCAGCTCAAGTACTATCTGAACGAGAAAATCAACCCGATCGCCCCGCATATCACCGATCAGGGCGCGACAACCGTGGTCAACACAATCGACAAAACCTTCGCCAAAACGATTGCGCAAGTCGGACTCGACCTGGCCTCAAGCATCCTACACTATTCGCAAAGCCCGCAAATGGCCGAATACATGCGCAACCTCAACGGCAATCTCACCACCATGGCGGATACGCTGAGCGGCGCATCGCAGCAGGTAACGTCGTATTCGCAGCTGCTCGGCTCGGCGAACGACATCGTGGATTCCACGGGCAAACTGCTCGCCTCGGCGACCAAGGCGGGCAAACAGGCCCAGAACGCGTTGAAGCAAGGCAAATCAGGTGCCACGTCGTTCACTTCGGCAGGTGCGAACGTCACCTCCTCAGTGAACACCGCGCTCGACCAGGTGTCAGGCGCGTTCGACCAAGTAGCTGCCAAGGTGAACAAGGCGTTCGACGCGATCGGCAAGGACTCAGACACCGCAGCCAGCCAGTTGGCAACGTTGAGCGAACAAATCTCCAGCGGCGAATCGCTGTACGACACGTACATCACAAGCCTCAACCACATGCGCGAATCGGTGGAACAACTACCGGACAGTGATTCCGCGAAACAGGCGCTGCTGGAAGCCATCGACCGGGAGATCACGCTGCTGGAAGCCGCCAAAGGCGATTCGCAGAAGCTCGCGCAGCAGCTGAAAGACGCTTCCACGCAGGTCACGCAGGATACCGCAGCCGCGGAACGCTCCCGCAAGGAGATCCTGAACCGCATCACCTCCGCGAAGCAGTCGATCAGCAATGTGCGCGACGATTACGCCACGAACGTCAAGCCGAAAATCGACGCGCTCGCCTCCACAGTCAGCACGCTGATCTCCCAAACCGACAGCATAATCACCCAGCTGAGCGGCACCGCCGACGATCTGGACGATGTGACGGGCGATGTGGGGACGAATGTGACATCCATCCGTTCCACACTCGGCGCGATCGCGAAGAAACTCGACTCGTCGGCAGCGACGGTGAAGGAGCTGATCACGAAGCTGGAGACGGGCGGGAACGCCGGTGACGGCAACAGCGATGGTGGCGACGGTGACAACGACGCCAGTTCGTCCGATTCGGGTGAATCGGACGAACTACGTGCACTGGCCACCGCCAACGCGTCCACACTGTCCACGCTGATTTCCGCGCCCGTCGCACTGCATCGCGTCTCAGTGTACCCGATCGCGAACTACGGTTCGGCCATGGCGCCGTTCTATACGATCCTGTCAATCTGGGTGGGTGCGATCATCCTGTGCGCCATGCTGAAAGTGACGATTTCGGACCGCGAGAAGGCGCATGTGCTGGGCTTGGGCGACACGCTGCCGCGCGTCGCCGGCCCGTCCGGCCCGGGGAACGCCTCACGTTGGGGACTGCGCCTCGACCACGAGTATTTCGGACGGTATGCGATCTTCGCACTGCTCGCGTTGCTGCAGGGCACACTGGTTTGCCTGGGTGACACGTATTTCCTTGGCGTGCAGGCGAATCATGCGCTGCAATTCCTTGCCGTGGGATGGCTTGCCGCGCTCGTGTTCTCGAATATCGTGTATACGCTGACCGTGTCGTTCGGCGATATCGGCAAGGCCGTGGCCGTGGTGCTGCTGGTGATGCAGGTCGCCGGTTCGGGCGGTACGTTCCCTATCGAGACGCTGCCGAAGTTCTTCCAAATGCTCTACCCGTTCCTACCGTTCCCGCACGCCATCGATGCCATGCACGCCGCGATGGCCGGATCGTACGGCAATGAGTACCTGCTTGACATGGTGTATCTCGCCTTGTTCCTGATTCCTTCGCTGCTGCTGGGATTGGTGTTGCGCAAGCCGGTGATCCGGTTGAACAACTGGGTGAGCCGCAATCTGGAGTCCACCAAGGTGATGTGACGAGGCGGATTTGAACGGGCTGGTTTAAGCCGGTTTAGATCGGTTTCGGCTGGCACACATGGACGCGTCATTGGCGACGCATCACCATCACCGCCAACGGCAACACACACCAAATACCAGCCGACAAAAACCTAAGCTAGCGTGGATGCGTAAGGGCATTGTCTTGCCCGGTCACTTCCCTTACGTACCGCTGCGCCATCCCGGCGCTCCTCTGCGCCGCCACTACCCCACATGTCGCCTCCTCACACACCAACAAGCGTCCGATTCTGCAGAATCGGACAATCAGCGGCGTCGCGCAAACCACACGTTGATCAGCGAGCCGACCACCACCAGCGCGACACCGATCCAGAATGGCATGCCCAACGTCACGCCCAATAGGAGCGTGCTGGAAGCAGTGGAGAACAGCGGCGTCGCATACGAACCGATCGCAAGCGTTTCCATACTGCCGTGCAACATGCCGTATCCCCAGCACGCGTAGCCGCCCGAAATCGAAGCGGCGCACGCAATCAGCGCAGCATATCCACCGATGCCGGGCGCCGTGTCCGGCAAACCGTCTCCCGAAACGAAATGGATGGTCCACAGTACAACGGCCACACAGCAGAAGAAAATCGTCGTGCCGTCGTAACCGCCGGACAACGACGGCGTAAAAGTCGCATAAATCGCCCAAATAAAGGCGCCAACAAACGCGAGCACATACGGTAGGGGGTTACTGGCGATATTGTGGACCGCTTCCTGCATATCAAGGCTTTCTCCGCCAACCGCCATCGCCACACCGATGGCTGCGATCGCCGCGCCAGGAATCGCTTTGGCGACCGCACCACGTTTGTGCGATACCGCTGCGGTCATCAGCACCAGCAGCGTCGGCCACAAGTAGTTGACAAGGCTGACTTCCACGGATTGCGCGTTCGTTGTGGCCAGGCCGATCGACAGCGAGATTGACGCCTCGTATGCGATGAACATGAGTCCGCCTGCGATGAGGTACTTGCAGATCGGAAGAGCACACGTCTGAACTCC
>OIRR01000486.1_pt1 | contig 8966 bp, 5 predicted proteins | sample 1586291 | NCBI WGS metagenome assembly OIRR01 (sample SAMN02674970, study PRJEB24791) | human gut metagenome, SKBSTL043 | isolation source: stool | host: Homo sapiens | place: USA | reverse complement strand
TAAAGAGAAATTAACAAATGTTAATCCACCCCCCAAGAATTACAACTGAGCCAAAGAAACGGCAGGCTTACAAATAAGAAACGAGCTTACAAATCTCCTAAAGTATATCATAGAATCTCTGCAAGCTCGTTTTATGAGTGGTGCTTTTGCGCACCTTATCTAGTTGTTATAAAGGCATATTACCATGCTTCTTGGGCGGGTTTGTCTGCATCTTGTTTTCCGTCATTTCCAGTGCCTGAATCAGACGTTTGCGAGTCTGTCTCGGATAAATGATTTCGTCAATATATCCCAGCTCGGCAGCCTGATACGGAGTGGCAAACTTTTCTTTGTAGGCTTCCAGTTCCTTGGCCTTTGTTGCTTCGTCAGCTTTGCGGAACAGGATATTGATGGCGCCATCCGCACCCATTACTGCAATTTCTGCACTTGGGTAAGCGAAGTTCACGTCAGCTCCGGTCTGCTTGGAGTTCATTACGATATAAGCACCACCGTAAGCTTTGCGGGTAATCACTGTCAGTTTGGGAACAGTGGCTTCTGCAAATGCATAAACTATTTTTGCACCGTGACGGATGATACCATTGTTTTCCTGCGTATATCCCGGAAGGAATCCCGGAACATCTACCAGTGTCAGTAAAGGGATATTGAAAGCATCACAGAAGCGGACAAAACGGGCGGCTTTGATAGACGCATTGATATCCAGTGTACCAGCAAGCACCAATGGCTGATTAGCCACCACTCCCACCGTTTTTCCATTCAGGCGGATATATCCCGTCACAATATTCGCAGCATATTCTGCCTGAAGCTCGAAGAAACTATTATCATCAGCCACCGCTTCTATCATCTCTTTTATATTATACGGCTGATTCGGATTGGACGGAATCAAATCCGCCAGTTCCGGAGTCAGGCGAGTCGGCGAATCGCTGGTCGCTACAAACGGAGGCTCTTCCATATTATTCCCCGGCAGATAGGAGATCAATTCACGAATATAATTGATGCACTCAATATCGTTTTCCGCAGAAAGATGGGCTACACCGGACTTTGTCATGTGCACACCTACTCCACCGAGTTCTTCTTTTGTCACTTCTTCCTGTGTCACGCTTCTCACCACATCCGGTCCTGTAATAAACATATAACCGGAGTTTTTCACCATCAGGATAAAATCTGTCAATGCAGGAGAATAAACTGCACCTCCGGCACAAGGTCCCATGATTGCGCTAATCTGCGGAATCACTCCGGATGCCATAGAGTTGCGCAGGAATATCTCGGCATATCCGGCCAAAGAACGTACCCCTTCCTGAATTCGTGCACCGCCCGAGTCATTCAATCCGATGATGGGTGCTCCCATCTGCATGGCCATGTCCATCACTTTACAAATTTTCTTAGCGTGCGTCTCCGAAAGAGCTCCTCCAAATACGGTGAAATCCTGTGCGAATACATAAACCAGGCGCTTGCCAATCATACCATATCCCGTCACCACCCCGTCTCCGGCAAATTTCTGCTTTTCCATACCGAAATCGGTACACCGATGGGTTACCAACTTATCCAGTTCGATAAACGAACCTTTCTCCAATAATAAATCGATGCGTTCACGGGCGGTCAGTTTGCCCACAGAATGTTGTTTTTCAATGCGAGCGTCTCCGCCGCCTTTTTCTGCTTTCCTGTTCAGTTCTTCCAGGTTGCTAATAAGCTCTTTCATAGGCTGTAATTATTAAAGTTGTATGTGTGTGTAAAAATAAACAGTAATAAATGAAATCATTGTCATATTGATTACACAAAGGTACTTTTATATAATGAACGCATCATGCGTGGAAATTGTTAGCATTTATGCCTTAAAACATCTTTATCCATTTATTTAGGGAGCTTTTTTTTGCAGGTTGCGACAACAAACTTCTCCGCTTTTCTGTTTATCGCTTATCATTTTTAATAAAACCTATACCCTAACAAAATGAGAACAATTAAAATCTTATTAGCAGCCGGTTTCCTGCTCGTGTTCGGTACAAGTATTCATGCACAGGTACAACGGAATGAAACCTATCTACCCAAATTTGCCATCAAGACCAATGCTCTCTATTGGGCCACTTCTACGCCCAATTTAGGAATCGAAGTGGGATTGGCAAAGAAACTGACTCTCGACATATCCGGTAACTACAATCCGTGGAAGTTTGGTGACGACCGTCAAATCAAACATTGGCTCGTTCAGCCGGAATTACGCTATTGGCTCTGCGAACGTTTCAACGGAAGTTTCTTCGGTTTACACGGACATTACGGAGAAATGAATGTCAGCAATCTGAATATATTCGGAATGGGACATGACCGTTACGACGGCAATCTGTACGGAGCCGGTATTTCCTACGGATATCAATGGATCATAAGCAAACGATGGAGTATGGAAGCTACCATCGGAGTGGGATACGCCCGTCTGGAATATGATAAGTATGCCCGTGGTGACGGAGGTGAAAAGCTGGGACATAACACCAGTAATTATTTCGGCCCGACCAAAGTCGGTCTTAGCTTCATTTATGTCATCAAATAATCGAACTTTCTAAAACTTACAATGATGAAAAGAAAACTTATTTATCTATTTATAGCTTTTGCAGCCGCCATCCTACCGGCTCATGCACAAAAATTCCTGAACGATGCGCTCACTCTCTCGAACGTATCTTTATGGCAACAAGGTAACTCTCTTTATGTCGGCATGACCTTCGACATGAAGAATCTGACAATAGGTTCCGCCCGAAGTTTAAGCCTTATTCCCCTGCTGACGGACGGACAGCATAATGTATCCTTGCAAGAAATCATCGTCAATGGTAAAAGACGCGAAAAAGCATATATCCGCGGTCTGGCAATCACTAAGCAAGAACCTACCGCCATTATCGTTCCTTATAATAAAAGGGAAACTTTTAATTATACGCAGGTGATTCCTTACAAACCCTGGATGGCTAATGCCAGTTTGCAACTTGTAGAGAATCTATGCGGATGCGGCAATTATCAGGAAATGAATGCACAGGAACTGATTACCAATGATGTATCTACCGAAGCCAAACGTTTAAGTGCCATGTCTCCTATCATTGCCTATATTCAGCCAACCGTAGAAGTGGTCAAAAACCGTAGCGAACAATATGAAGCTCATCTGGATTTTCCGGTCAACAAATCGGTGATCCTTACCGACTTCATGAACAATCATGCTGAATTGGTGAATATCCATGCCATGTTTGACAAAATACAGAATGACCGGAACCTGACTGTAAAAGGTATCAGTATCGAAGGTTTCGCCTCGCCGGAAGGACCTCTTACCTTCAATGAACAGCTTTCCAAAAAACGTGCGGAAGCTTTGAAGGATTATCTGGTTAAGAACGAAAAAGTGTCTTCCAAACTATATAAAGTGACTTTTGGTGGTGAGAACTGGGATGGATTGGTAAAAGCACTCCAATCTTCTTCGATGAAGGAGAAGGAAACATTCCTGAACATCATCAAAAATACGACTGACGATGCCAAACGTAAACAGGAAATCATGCGCGTAGGTGGAGGAGCTCCTTACCGTACCATGTTGAAAGAGATTTATCCGAGACTGCGTAAAGTGAATTGCAAAATTGACTACACCGTTGTCAATTTCGATGTTGAACAAGGCCGCATCATTATCCGGGAAAATCCGAAATATCTTAGTCTGAACGAAATGTATCAGGTAGCTAACAGTTATCCGAAAGGCAGCAAGGATTTTGTTAATGTATTCGATATTGCTGTACGCATGTATCCTACTGACGCTGTAGCCAACCTGAACGCAGGAGCTGTCGCATTATCACAAAAAGATTTGAATGCAGCAGTGAAGTTTATGGAAAAAGCCGACCACAATACTGCCGAATTCATCAACAATACCGGAGTCTACAATTTCCTTAACGGAGACATTAACCGTGCCATGGCCGCATTCGAGCAGGCAGCAAAGCTAGGTAACGAAGCTGCCCTTGCCAACTTAAAACAATTACAACAAGTTTTAAGTGTGAAGATGAAATAAACAGAAAAATCTATTTATTCAACCGACCAAAGTGGGGCGTTCGTTTGTTATATCAATAATAAACGACGTTCCACTTTTTAAATCTGATAATTATGACCTTGATCCTTGCTGTTATTCCAGTGTTACTGTTGATTATACTGATGGCATTTTTTAAAATGTCAGGTGATAAAAGTAGTATCATTTCTCTGATTGTAACGATGCTGATTGCTCTTTTCGGCTTTGCTTTCTCGGTAGACAATCTGTTTTACTCCTTTTTATATGGAGCATTAAAAGCTGTCTCTCCTATCTTAATCATTATTTTGATGGCTATTTTCAGTTATAATGTATTGTTGAAAACTGAAAAGATGGAGATTATCAAACAGCAATTCGCATCTATTTCTACCGATAAAAGTATTCAGGTGTTATTACTGACTTGGGGATTTGGAGGTCTATTGGAAGCTATGGCCGGCTTCGGAACAGCAGTAGCTATTCCGGCGGCAATTCTTATCAGTCTAGGATTCAAGCCTATCTTTTCGGCAACGGTGAGTCTGATTGCCAATAGTGTAGCCACTGCTTTCGGAGCAATCGGAACTCCGGTATTAGTATTGGCCAAAGAAACGAATTTGGACGTATTGCATCTTAGTACGAATGTCGTATTGCAATTATCCGTTTTAATGTTCCTGATTCCGCTGGTTCTACTTTTCCTTACTGATTCCAAACTTAAGTCGCTCCCGAAAAATATATTCCTGGCTTTATTGGTAGGCGGAGTCTCTTTAGCCAGCCAATATGTGGCAGCAAAATATATGGGTGCTGAATCTCCGGCCATAATCGGCAGTATTCTTTCTATTATCGTAATCGTTATTTATGGAAAACTTACTGCATCCAAAGAAGAGAAAGCACGAAAAAGCCATCTGAAAACGAAAGATATATTAAATGCATGGAGCATTTATTTACTGATTCTGTTTCTGATTATCTTAACCAGTCCCCTCTTTCCGGGATTACGTCATACATTAGAGAATAACTGGATTACGAGAATCAGCCTTCCTATCAATGCGTCCACCGTCAATTATACTATTTCCTGGCTGACCCATGCCGGAGTATTGCTTTTCATCGGTACTTTTATCGGTGGATTGATTCAGGGGGCTAAAGTAAAAGATCTGTTCATCGTTCTTTGGAATACCGTGAAGCAGTTGAAGAAAACATTCATTACGGTTATCTGCCTCGTGGGGTTATCTACTATTATGGATAGTTCCGGAATGATCGCCGTGATTGCCACAGCACTGGCTACGGCTACCGGAAGTTTGTATCCGTTATTTGCTCCGGTTATCGGTTGTCTGGGAACATTTATCACCGGAAGCGATACGTCTTCCAACATCCTTTTCGGAAAGTTGCAAGCAAGTGTGGCAGGACAGATTCATGTTAGTCCGGATTGGCTATCTGCGGCAAATACAGTAGGTGCCACAGGTGGTAAGATTATCTCTCCACAAAGTATTGCCATTGCTACTTCTGCGGGAAACCAACAGGGAAAAGAAGGGGAAATACTGAAAGCGGCCATTCCTTATGCGTTAGTGTATGTGGCGATTGCCGGAATTGTTGTTTATATTTTCAGTTAACAAACCAAAAGTGCATAAAGAATAAATAGAGATATGAAGCAAAAGCCATTTATCCCTTCACCCCTTCACCTTTCCCTGTTCATCGGTGTTTGCGGGTGAAGGACAGCCCTTCACCAAGAGTTCACTCCCCTATTTCATTATAGCAAATCGGAATATGCTTATAGCTAAATGCAGTATGCTCATAGCATTTATTTTTCTTCCTGATAGTTGAAACAAACATTGGGATATTTATTTTAAATACGCTAAATGATTGAAACAAACTCTTTGATTTTTGTAAAGCATCGCTTTAAGTAGGCTAAAGCTATGCTTTGCATACTCTAAAGCATAGCTTTATATTCACCAAACAAGTACACAAGGAAAGGGCGGGTGAATCAGCTATCCTTCACCTTGTATATACCTATTCATCAGCCTTTACAACAAAAGATGAAGGGGACAACATCATACCTTTTTTTGTATATCAGTAAATGAGTAAGGATATTCTGTATTCATCGTATTCATATATTCGACACTGAATTTTAAATATTGCACTTTTGCCTCATTTACCATATTCATTTTTGTCAGAGACTGAATTGCATAACAAAGAGCCTCATCATTTATAGGATCAATATAAAATAAACTCTCACAAAGTGCAACAACTATCTTATACGCTTCTTTTTTAAAACAATTTTCGATCTCAATCAATAATACCGGTTCTAATTTTTGCTCAAGATTTCCTTTGAAAGAATCGAACTCTGGCATATCAATTGACCGAAGAAACTTCCCGCGAGATACAATTCCAATTAGTTCTGTCGCATTTCCTCCAGTATTATTTATCATCAAAAGTTTGACGCAAGCAAGGTAATCACAATAAAATTCATCCGTGTATTCAATCCTGAACAAACCTTTATCATATACAAGTTCAATTCCATCAATTTCTTTTAAGATTCCTCTTACATGATTAATGGCAACCCCACGTGAATTTTTCACCTTATCTTCAGATTTACCGGGCCAAAACAATTCACTTAGCCTTTGTGATGAGATACCTCCTTTAGGGCTATATTGAAGAATTGATAAGAATACCTGTTTTAATTTGGTACTAAACATATAGGTTATATCCTTATTCTGTCTGTCACGTACCATAAACTCCCCAAACAAATAAACGCTATTAGCTTTTACTGAATTTTGTTCCAAAGAAGTAGAACATTTTACATTTACTGGATTTATAACAGTTTTTTTATCATTTGCTCCTTGTTTCTCATGGGAACGACGTCTGATAAAAAAGATCAAAGCAGATATAATTACTATAACTAATAATATAAGTAATGCTATCAATATTTGGAAAGTAAATTCACTATTTCTACTGTGAGGTTTGTATGCACTCAATGACGCATGACTTATCGGAGGAAAAGCCAATGAATACACACCTACACTGGAAGATATATCATCGTCGTCAAATTCCTGAACCACCGCAAAGAGTTTATTGAGTTTGTCACTATAATACAAATTAGCTTTCGTTTTTATCTTTTCGGAACGTATAGGTATAGAGTCACCTAATATTTGAAAAGCTCCGTCTTTGAATGCAAAACGATATAATTTGAGATAAGTATTAGAACAATGTTCCGGATAACAAAGCGTATAAAAATAAGAATCATCCTGAATAACCATTTCTCTTACAGGAACTATGTTTTCTCTATTCCATGGTATTTCCCACAGCTTGGAAACCGTGTTATTGTTCAAGTCTACTTTATGTAAATCATAAAAATATTGACGTCCCACTATTTGTTCGCCTGATTCATTACCCATACCTCCATATATATAGAGAGAATTGTCATCCTTACGGTATCCCATTGATGAAAAATAGCGTGGTTCTATCCGGTCTCCTTTCAAAACTACCGAGTCCAGTCTGTTTTTGTTATAATTATACACATACAGTTCTTTACTATAGTATATGTCTCCAAAACCGCCAAATATGAAATGCCGTTCATTCTCCCGATCATAAGCAACACTATGGTGATGAAGTTGCATGGGTAAGTTTTCATTGCTCACTACAGTCCATTCTTTCGCTCGCAAATCCAAAGTTGCAACTGTCGGTCCGCCAGCATCATCTACATGAACTTCATATACATAAAGTTTATTAGCTTCACTATTCCAAAAATTTGTTCCCAGAAAAATATCGATAGGACATTTATTTGCAAAACTACTATATATTACATCACCCGAGTACAAATTATAGGTAATAAGAGTATCTTTATTAAATATGTAGATATTATCCGTAAGATCATCAAAATTATAGCCTGCTACACTAGAAGATGTAAACTTATACTTCTGTGCCCAATTATAAGACTCATTTATAAGCCATTTCGGATTACTAACTTGTCCGAATACTTTTCCCTCAATAGAGTGAACCTCCTCTCCTTCACTTTCATCTAAAGGAAAATTGTACTGTTGTTTATCATCAAAAATTACAAGTTGTCTTATTGAGAAAACTGGCACATCAATCATATAATCACTCTTTCCAAAATATATGTCTGGAGTCCATTTAGAAGGTAACTCAAGGTTGTGTACAAAAAAATTTTGTTGTTTGATTGCAAGACATAAAGAATCTTTTTGTAAATCAAATTTTATTGATACTTGAAACCAACGAGATGCTACTAAATCCTTAGTCTCAAATTTGGCAGCAATGAGACTATTCTTTCCTTCTTCGTTTAATTTAAACACAGAGAATATACCATCGTTATAATAAGATAAATTATATATCTTATTATTTTCATTCTTTATCCTAACGATATAACCTAAACGAGAAGGACGCGTTAATGACATTTCAAAACTTATATTAAACTTATCCGAAAACTGAATAGGCGTATCATTAAAAACATTATAGGATGTACGCTCATCAATGGGATAATCATTCCCTTTAAATTCTAATCCTTGCCCGTATAAGGTCGATGATAAGAAAAATATACTTATTATAGCTATGATATGGCAAGATGACAACTTCATAATATTTTATTTGTGTGTTTCTAATCAAAGAATTGAATGCAAATTTAAAATAAAATATCAAATTGCAATAAGCTTAACACCTTTAATATTCATTTTTTTTTCAAAATTATTCTCCAAGAAGAAATAATCATAACTAGTATCTCTCCTATTTTTAAATAAACCACTATTAAAGAAGCGCTTAGTTCCACAGAGATATATCCAGGTATCATATTTATAGAAAAAAAGCTTCTAAGGAGAACAATTAGACCTGATTTGTTTATACATTTGTGAGGTTGTTTATGTAACTATTTTGAATGAACAAATGGCTTGGCGTAAATGTTAATAGAGGAAAGTGAGATTGAATGACAGAAGACGCGACTAGGTCAGTAGGATGATGATGATACGCGACA
>OIRR01000470.1_pt1 | contig 9232 bp, 9 predicted proteins | sample 1586291 | NCBI WGS metagenome assembly OIRR01 (sample SAMN02674970, study PRJEB24791) | human gut metagenome, SKBSTL043 | isolation source: stool | host: Homo sapiens | place: USA | reverse complement strand
GGTCTGTGAGCCGAAATCAAGAATAATAATCTTTTCTTGCATAGAAACAGAGGTGTTAGTAATTTGGAGCACAAAGATACGAATTTGTTTAGAGCAGAAAGCAAAATATGGCAAAATTTGTTCAGAGCAAAAAACAAAATACGGCAATATACAGAGAACGGAAAACACCTGCACCGCTTATCTTTCAAGAAACTAAAGGATTTGTTGGATTTATAAAATAAAGAATTTATATTTGTCTCTGTTACTAAACCAAATATCTAAGTATCATGAAAAGAAACATCCTATCAGCGGTCCTTACACTTTACTGCCTATTGCCGATAGCAGCACAGCCCCTTTCCAAAGCAGATTCGCTACAAATTGAAATTGCTCAATTAGAAAATGCTCTGACAAGCATACAGACTGATTTGCAAGAAAAAACTTTGCAGTACAATTGGGAAATAACAGAAAAATACATTGAATATTGCAAGAAACTCTACAAAATCACCAACTTCAACCGCGAACCCCGGTTGATACAACTTGCCACTACCATAAAACCGGAAGAACTGGAACCTCAGAGATTAGCCTACGAAAAGGCTAAAAAAGAACTTGAAGCACTATTGACATCCTACCCGGAGTATATCACCCTCGATTCTTTATATAAAAGAGCCATCAATACGGAACAGAAAAAAGACCGCAAAGTTGCCTTGGACGGTTTCTATCAACGCATATACAATGAGGATAAGGCTTACCGTCCGCTGCTCGAAAAAAAGCGCAAAGCCTTCAAAGAGCATTATATAGCCTGTGCTTCCTATCTACTGGACGAATGTAAAAGAAACCAGGAAGTTGTACCGGAAATCTATGATTATAAAACAGCACGAATTCTCAAAGAGACCGATCCCAAGCTCCACCAACTATCCATAGAGATCAGTACACTTGAAAGCCTTCAACGGGAGACAATTCGTAAATATCAGAGATTGAAGTACAACCTGAAAGAAGACTAGGCAATAATCCTTTTTTAATCCTATAAAATCAAATATCCTCGAAAGAAGCATTACCATCTTCCGAGGATATTTATATATGAATTTCTTTATTATTTAAATAAAAAAACGTGATTATTTTTCTTTCAATATATCACGAATTTCCGTCAACAGCACTTCTTCCTTACTCAGTACGGGCGGTGCAGGAGGAGCAGCAGGCGTTTCCGCTTTTTTCTTTTCCGTCAGCTTGGTTATCAGCTTAATAAACATAAAGATAGAAAAAGCGATAATGAGAAAGTCGAAAGTGGCTTGCAGGAAATTTCCGTAATTCAGTGTTACAGCGGCTATTTCCTTACCGTCCACTACTTCGGCAGGCTTCATCACCCATTTTAAATCGGTGAAATTCACACCGCCTATCAGCAAGCCCAAAGGAGGCATTATCACATCAGCCACAACTGAAGATACAATCTTGCCAAACGCACCTCCAATGATAACACCGACAGCCATATCGACCACATTGCCTTTCATGGCAAAAGCCTTAAATTCCTGTAAAAATGAACTTTTTCCCATCTTTTCAATTATTTAATTATGATTTTGGATACGAATATAAAAACATTTTCTTACTTTTGCAGCGCAATTCGTAAAAGAAATGCTGTAAAAGTTTGAAAGTTTAATTTTAAACATTATAAAACCCTTAAAAGTTTAAACAAAATGATTAAAGTAGGTATTAATGGATTCGGACGTATCGGACGTTTCGTATTCCGCGCTGCTCAGAAAAGAAACGATATTCAAATCGTTGGTATTAACGACCTTTGCCCGGTAGATTACTTGGCTTACATGCTGAAGTATGATACTATGCACGGTCAATTCGACGGTACTATCGAAGCTGATGTTGAAAACAGCAAACTGATCGTTAACGGTCAATCTATCCGTATCACTGCTGAAAAGAACCCGGCTGACCTGAAATGGAACGAAGTAGGTGCTGAATACGTAGTTGAATCTACCGGTTTGTTCCTGACTAAGGAAAAAGCTCAGGCTCACATCGAAGCTGGTGCAAAATACGTTGTAATGTCTGCTCCTTCTAAGGATGACACTCCGATGTTCGTTTGCGGTGTTAACGAAAAGACTTATGTTAAGGGTACTCAATTCGTATCTAACGCTTCTTGTACTACTAACTGCTTGGCTCCTATCGCTAAAGTATTGAACGATAAATGGGGTATCACTGACGGTTTGATGACTACAGTTCACTCTACAACTGCTACTCAGAAAACAGTTGACGGTCCTTCTATGAAAGACTGGAGAGGTGGTCGTGCTGCTTCTGGCAACATCATTCCTTCTTCTACTGGTGCTGCTAAGGCTGTAGGTAAAGTTATTCCGGCTTTGAACGGTAAACTGACTGGTATGTCTATGCGTGTTCCGACTTTGGACGTTTCTGTAGTTGACTTGACTGTTAACTTGGCTAAACCGGCTACTTATGCTGAAATCTGCGCTGCCATGAAAGAAGCTTCTGAAGGCGAATTGAAGGGTGTTCTGGGTTACACTGAAGATGCAGTTGTTTCTTCTGACTTCTTGGGTGACACTCGCACTTCTATCTTCGATGCTAAAGCTGGTATCGCTTTGACTGATACTTTCGTTAAAGTTGTATCTTGGTACGACAACGAAATCGGTTATTCTAACAAGGTTCTTGACCTGATTGCTCACATGGCATCTGTTAACTGCTAATATACAGTTAGAAAATAATAAAAAATAGGCGGCTTCTTTTATGAAGTCGCCTATTTTTTTTGCACATTTGCAATTAATTTATTTTCTTCAAGAGATAGGTATATGACAAGACTTAAACTTACACTAATATTACTTTGTTTTATGACTATGATACAAGCCTCAAATCCTTTCTTTGAAAAGTATTCAACTCCACATGGAACTGTTCCTTTCAATCTGATAAAGACTGAACATTACGCACCTGCCATACATGAAGGCATCCGCCGGCAAAATGCAGAAATAGATGCGATCATCAATAACCCTGCTGCTCCGACTTTTGAAAACACGATAGTGCCCTACGAGAAGTCCGGAGAACTGTTGCATCGTGTCACTACCGTATTCGGCAATCTGCTCAGCGCCGAAACCAGCGATGAATTGCAGGAACTTGCCCGGGAAATCATGCCACTAATGAGCGAACATGAGAACAACATCAGCCTCAACGAAAAGCTATTTGCCCGCATCAAAGCCGCATATGAGCTGACAGACAAGAATAAACTTACTCCGGAACAGTCCAAGCTACTAGAAGACATCTACACCGGCTTTGTCCGCAACGGAGCAAACCTGCAAGGAGATGCCAAGGAAAAATACCGTAAATTGTGCAAAGAATTAAGCTTGTTGACACTGCAGTTCAGTGAAAATGCCCTGAAAGAGACAAACGACTACCAATTGGTGCTGACCAATAAGTCACAGTTGTCCGGTCTGCCTGAAAGCGCCGTTGATGCCGCCGCAGAGACAGCGCAGGAAAAAGGTGTGAAAGGTTGGGTATTCACCCTACATGCCCCAAGTTACAGCCCTTTCATGACGTATGCTGACAACCGCGACCTGCGCCAAGAACTTTACATGGCATATAATACCAAATGCACGCATGACAATGCCTGCAACAATCTGGAAATCGTAAAGAAAATTGCCAACGTCCGCATGGAAATCGCCCAACTGCTGGGCTACGACAACTTTGCCGAATACAACCTGAAAGAACGAATGGCACAAAACAGCGACGCTGTATACAAACTGCTGAACCAACTGTTAGAAGCATATACACCCACCGCACAAAAAGAATATGCTGAAGTGCAGGCACTGGCACGCAACGAAGAAGGAGAAAGCTTCAATCTCATGCCATGGGACTGGAGTTACTATTCCCAAAAGCTGAAAGACCGGAAGTTCAGTATTAATGATGAAATGCTTCGTCCCTACTTTGAGCTAAGCAAAGTTAAAGAAGGAGTATTCGGACTGGCAAGCAGGCTGTACGACATCACATTCAAGAAGAATCCCGGCATTCCTGTTTATCACAAGGATGTGGAAGCCTACGAAGTATTTGATAAAGACGGCACATATCTTGCTGTACTCTATACAGACTTTCATCCCAGAGCCGGAAAACGCTCCGGTGCATGGATGACGAGCTACAAAGGGCAGTGGACAGATGAGAAAAGCGGCGAAAACAGCCGTCCGCACGTGTCTATCGTGATGAACTTCACCAAGCCCACACAGAACAAGCCCGCCCTACTGACTTTCGACGAAGTGGAAACTTTCCTGCACGAGTTCGGGCACAGCTTGCACGAGATATTTGCCAACTCCACTTACGAAAGTTTAAGTGGCACAAATGTTTATTGGGACTTTGTAGAACTGCCCTCTCAGTTCATGGAAAACTTTGCCATTGAAAAAGAGTTCCTGCACACCTTTGCCCGCCACTACCAAACCGGCGAACTCATCCCCGACGAACTGGTGCAGCGCATTGTAGATTCATCGAATTTCAACGTGGCTTATGCCTGCCTGCGTCAAGTAAGTTTCGGATTGCTGGATATGGCATGGTATACACGCAATACCCCTTTCGAAGGGGATGTTAAAGCTTATGAGAAGAAGGCTTGGGATAAAGCACAAATACTCCCTGTTGTAGAGGAGACCTGTATGAGCACCCAGTTCTCACACATTTTTGCGGGCGGATATTCTGCCGGGTATTACAGCTATAAATGGGCGGAAGTGCTGGATGCGGATGCTTTCTCGCTGTTCAAGCAATGCGGCATTTTCAATCCGGAAATAGCCGACTCTTTCCGCCGGAATATCCTGTCGAAAGGAGGTACGGAACATCCCATGACACTCTACAAGCGTTTCCGTGGACAAGAACCTACCATAGATGCGCTATTAATCAGAAACGGAATAAAAAGATGAAAGAAAAAATTAAAATAAAGACAATAGTCTGTTGCCTGATGATGACATCCATGCTTCTCGGCTTGGGCGCTTGCAACAATGAGGATGATGTAATGGAAATCTTCAACAACAAAACCTGGAAATTGGTTCGTATCGCCACCGAAAAAGGAAAAGAACAATTCTATCAAGGCTTGTGGAGCAACGAAAGTAAAGAAGAAATCGACCGTGAACTCAATACTTTCGGGGCAGAAGGAAACTACACTCTTAATTTTAACTGTGCCGAAGTGAACGGAGAAGTTACCGGTACGGTTAATGTCCATGCCGTCAACTCGAGTATCAATGATGCAGTTCTGAAAATAGACGGAAAGGAACATACCATAAGCATCAAAGGAAAAGTTATTGGTACAGAAAGCGACAAGTTGGCTAAAGTATTTATCAACGGTATACAGAATGTGTTCAAATACGAAGGGGATATACATAATATTACTCTTTACTTCAAAGACGGAAATACAACAAAAGTCATGGGATTTACAGCCCGCTAAATACAACTGAAATATGGACGAAACCAAGAGAAGTAAACAAGAAGCCTTAGACAAACGTTATATACGCATGGCAAGTATCTGGGCGGAAAACTCTTACTGCCAACGGCGCCAGGTCGGTGCACTCATCGTAAAAGATAAAATGATTATCTCTGACGGATACAACGGCACGCCTTCCGGATTTGAAATCGACGCCCAAAATGCTTCCGACGAAAACAAATATATTCAATCTGCCACCCTAAACGGTCAGGAATGGAATAAACCCTGGTTCAGCCATGACGATCTGAAAAATGGAGGCAAGTTGATGCTGATAATGGGCAACAAACCCAATAAAACATGGGGAAACGGAATGAATGCCGCTCCTCCGTCAGCAAATTATAAATAAACGTTATCCGGTCATCTAAAATGTCTCAAAATAGAATCTTAGAAATGAATTTTCTATTTTGAGACATTTTCATGTTTTATTAAAGATATCCCCTATTTCTTAGGGATATCATACAGTTTTTTGTATTTTTGCAATATTTAATTGCAAAACTGACAGAAGTAGAAGTACTATGAAATATCAACTACAAATATTGATTTTTGTCTTGCTCTGCCTGGTAGGCAAATTGGACGCATCTTCCCTATATGATTATGGACTTCATCTCAAGTCTCATACTGTATCAGCAATAGAGAGAACCTCTTTATTTCTGGATGACAATCAACCTTTCCCTATAAAAAATGATTTCACAATTTCCTTTCAAATGTATATTCGTGCCAATGAACCGGATTTCGGTTCCATTCTCCATTTATATACAAATACCAATCAATATATTCGTTTTTTATTTGTGGCAGGCGAAGAAAGACATTTTCCCGCTTTAGTACTCAATGAGGGCATTGTTACCATAGACACTCATATCGAACGAGAAAAATGGCTAAATGTTTCTATACATATGCGTTTGAAGGACAATGTCATTGAAGTAGATTACGACAACAAAAAAATATCAGCCATGGCTCCTCTACAGGGGACAAAAAGTGTTTCAGCCCTATTTGGAAAAATGGAAAGCTATTTAGCAGATGTGGCTCCCGTTAACTTAAGAAACATAATCGTTATGCAAGATGGAAAACAGACGCGTGAATGGAAGCTGTGGAAACATAATGACGATGTTTGCTATGATAAAAAGGAAAATGCAATAGCACGTGCGCTTCATCCAATATGGCTGATAGACAACCATATCGAATGGAAACTTATTCATCAAGCCCACATTCCTGGCAAACTGGATGTATCATTCAATGCTCGTGATGCTTTATTTTACTTAGTCAAACCACAATCCATTGAAGTTCTGGACGAAAAAGGAACATTACAAAAAGAAATAACGATACGTGGCGGTTTCCCTGCCGTAGAATATCCCAATCATCAATTGTATGACACTTTAACTAACAAGATAGTGTCTTACCATCTCAAAAGGGGTATAACTTCTTATTTCTCGTTCGATACCGAAAAATGGAGCAATGAAGAGCGAAACAAAGAGGAAGCCAGCAACTATAATCACGCCAGAACATTTAATCCGGCAGACTCTTCTTTCTATTTTTTCGGCGGTTATGGTTTTTATCAATACCGTAATGATCTCTTTCAGATGAAGTCCGGAAATTACAAATTAGAACAAGTGATATATGAGCGTCCCCTCTATCCCCGCTATTCCGCCGCCATGACTATAGTAGGCGATGAACTGTATATTTTTGGCGGAAGAGGTAATAAATATGGAAAGCAGGAGTTGAGTTCACATTTCTACCTCGGGTTATGTGCAATCAACTTGAAAAACAATCGGTCACGTATCGTCTGGCAAAAAAACATGTCCCCAGAAGATGGAACCCTTATGGCTTCTTCCATGTATTTCGAACCGTCGGATAGTTCTTTCTATGCCGTTTCAATGAATAAAGGCGGCATATTGTGGAAAATCTCCATGAAAGATTCTGTCTACACGGAAGTCTCCAAACCCATACACAACGAATTGAATTATCAAGATTGTGACTTCAGTCTTTATACTTCCCCTTCACATGGTAAATTATTTCTGGTATTGGATAAAATACAAAATGACCATACACATAATGTAGCCATCTATTCCATCAATATGCCTCTCGTAAACGAAGAAGATATCCGGCAACCGGAAAATGAAACATTTACTTCCAGCCGGAAATACTTTTATATTGCCGGAATCTTGTTGCTATTCATTATAAGTGGAACTATATTCTACCGCTCAAAATATAGCAAAAAGAAAAAAAGTACACCGGTTACTAAAACCAGAGAGGAAAAGTTATCTGTTATAGAAAGTCATATCGATCGGAAACAACCTGAAATACCAGAATATCAGGTAACACAAGAAAAGAGGCAGGATTTTGAAACCACCCTGACGAGAACTGCCGACTATTATGATCGAAACCGCGCATCTATTTCTTTATTTGGATGTTTCAACGTACGCGATAAAGAAGGAAATGACATCACCTCCAATTTTACACCTCGTTTGAAACATCTGCTTATTTTGTTGATACTCTATACAGAGAAAAATCCTCAAGGTATCCTTGCCAGTAAAGCAACTGAAATACTATGGCCTGACAAAGAAGAAACCGCTGCCCGTAACAACCGTAATGTCAATCTGCGCAAATTGCGGGTATTATTAGAAAGCATTGGAGATATGGAAGTAGTGACAGAAAATAACTTCCTGCGCATCAAATGGGGAACAAGCGTATTTTGTGATTATCATACCTTAATGACCTGTACCAAACAATTTGAACAAGAGAAAAGTGAAGAATTACTCAACCGGATATTGGAATTGTTATTGTATGGTCCTTTATTGCCAAATACAGTTTTTGACTGGTTAGACGATTTCAAGGATGCCTACTCCAGCCATTCTATCGACTTACTAAAGAATTTACTGGAAATCGAAATCCAACGAAATCATCAAGAAATGATCATCCGTCTTGCTGATATCATGTTCTTGCACGACCCACTTAATGAAGAAGCATTGGCAGCCAAATGTACCGTACTCTCCGCACAAGGAAAGAAAGGTATTGCCCGAAATGTATATGACCGCTTCTGCAAGGAATACCGCGACTCTATGGGAGAAAATTATAAAATACCATTTGTTAGTTTATAGGTGTAATTTATAAATATATCAATTAAACTATGCAATATATGCCACAGCCAATTGGTATACTGATCCATTACCGTGCAGAAATGAGTAAAATCGATGCGGTTTTGAGCATCATTTTGTGATGTGTAATCCTCCTCTATAAAGTTGAAAAAATATAAAAACATCTGCCACCTGCAACCAAACGTTCGTAATGCACTAATTGATAAACAGTTGCATTGTTGCAGATACTGTGGCAGATACGTTGCAGATAAAGTACCTGCAACGCAGTATAAACCTTACATAAACCAAGTCTCCATGAGTGCAAAAGTACAATTGTATGCATTAACTTCCTGTTTCCAAGCGGGAAACTGTCGTTTCAGGCATTAGAAACTGCAGTTTCCACGGCAGGACACGGGAGTTTCCAAGGTAGGACACGATAGTTCCCAAGGCAGGAAACTGTAGTTTCCACGTAAGGATACTGTCGCCTTCTCGTAGAAACGCCACAATTATCCCATAGCTTTGCATTAAGAAATCAAGGATTCTTTGATTATATAACTCAAGTTTCTCAAGTCTGTATATCCCTGGCTTCCCCTCCTTCTGAAAGGAGAAACGATGCAGAGTACTTACGAAATTGCAGTTATATAATGTGTTGCAGATACTTTATCTGCAACCTATCTGCCACAGTATCTGCAACGGTACAACTATTTACCAATCAGCGTATTATATG
>OIRR01000451.1_pt1 | contig 9441 bp, 6 predicted proteins | sample 1586291 | NCBI WGS metagenome assembly OIRR01 (sample SAMN02674970, study PRJEB24791) | human gut metagenome, SKBSTL043 | isolation source: stool | host: Homo sapiens | place: USA | reverse complement strand
AAAAGCTACAAACAATGGATGCGGGTGCAATACCGTACTGCTGTATTCCGGATGGAATTGAGTGCCGACATACCATTTCAACGTAGGAATTTCTACGATTTCAACTAAATCGGACTCCGGATTGACACCTGTACATTTCATACCGGCTGCTTCATATTCGGCTTTGTAGGCATTGTTGAATTCGTATCGGTGGCGATGACGCTCCTGAATATGTTCTGTACCGTAAGCTTCAAATGCTTTGCTGCCTTCTTGCAATACGCATTCGTAAGCGCCCAGACGCATCGTGCCGCCCATATTGGTAATAGACTTCTGCTCTTCCATGATGTCGATAACGTTGTGCGGTGTCTTTTCATCCATTTCGCGCGAATTGGCATCAGTATATCCCAGTACGTTGCGGGCAAATTCAATGGCAATGCATTGCATACCCAGGCAGATACCGAATGTCGGAATGTCGTGCGTACGCGCATATTTGATGGCTACGAACTTTCCGGCAATGCCACGTTCGCCGAAGCCCGGTCCGATGAGAACGCCCGACATGCCTTTCAATGCTTCCGCTACGTTTTCGTCCGTCAGCTTCTCGCTGTTTACGAAATCTACGGATACCTTGCGGTCATTGTATGTTCCGGCTTGTGAAAGGGCTTCGCGGATGGATTTGTAGGCATCCTGCAAATCGTACTTGCCCACCAGTGCTATGTGTACCGGTTCGGTCGTTTCTGCCTTGTGACGGCGTTCGAGGAAAGCGCGCCACGGGCCCAGTCCCGGAGTATCGCCCACGGGAAGTCCCATTTTCTTCAGGATGGTTTCGTCCAGTCCCTGAGCCTGCATCAGAATAGGCACTTCGTAGATAGTAGGTGCATCGATGCTCTGTACAACGGCTTTTTCGTCTACATTGCAGAAAAGGGCCACTTTCTTGCGCAAGGTGTTGCTCAGCTCATGTTCCGTGCGGAGTACCAGCACATCGGGCTGGATACCGGCGCTTTGCAACTCTTTTACGGAGTGCTGGGTCGGTTTGGTTTTCAATTCGCCGGCTGCTGCAAGATAGGGTACATAAGTAAGGTGTACGCACAAGGCGTCTTTACCCAGTTCCCATTTCAACTGGCGGATGCTTTCCAAGTACGGAAGAGACTCGATGTCGCCTACCGTACCACCGATTTCGGTAATTACGAAATCGAATTTATATTTGTTGCCCAACAGCTTTACATTACGCTTGATTTCATCCGTAATGTGAGGGATTACCTGAATGGTCTTTCCCAGATAATCGCCGCGGCGCTCTTTGTCGATAACGCTTTTGTAGATACGTCCGGTTGTAATATTGTTGGCCTTTGTGGTCTGGATACCCAGGAAGCGTTCGTAGTGCCCCAGGTCGAGATCGGCTTCATGGCCGTCTACCGTTACGTAGCATTCTCCGTGCTCATAAGGGTTCAGCGTACCCGGGTCGATATTGATATACGGGTCGAACTTCTGAATTGTTACTTTATAACCTCTTGCTTGCAATAATTTACCGATGGATGACGAAATAATACCTTTGCCCAATGAAGAGGCAACGCCACCGGTGACGAAAATATACTTTGTTTCTCCCACAGCTATACTGTTTTTAAATGTTTTCTCTAAAAATTAAAGCGCAAAATTATGAAAAAAAAGAGGAAGTACATAACAGTTTGGTGAAAACAATTATAAAAAGTGGAATATCTGTGCGTAATAAGGTTCTGATAAACTTTCACTTTCCACCTTTTGTAATCTGAACATTTTGATTTAATTTTGCGTTCAAATATAGATTTTAAGAAAAGTATGAGGAATAGACGTATTTTAATAGGATTGGTTGCCGCACTGCTTTCTTTTCCGGTGATAGCCCAGAATGCTGCAAAGAGTACAAGAAAGCGGGCTGCAACGGAGAATGCGGATACATTGTCGGGTATTTGGAGCCAGAACTGGATATTGAAGCTGAAACCCTGCGATAACGGGTATCGGTTGGATACAGTCTCTGTGCTGTATGAAAAATATTTCGGGGTGTTGGATTATTTGAACGATCCGGCTACTCCCGAACGGTATATTGCATACAATCCGGACTATTACCGTATGTTTGTTCCCACCACTTATTATTATGCTCCTATGGAACGCCTGTCGCAGGTTGGCTGGACTTTCCAGAAGCCGGATACGGTACCTGCGATGACGAAAGAGCTCTTGCCGTTCGATACATTGAGCTTCTTGTCGAAAGAGAATGCGAATAGGGTTGTGGACCGCGTGATGATGAATACGTACGTCAATCGTCCGGACTTGGTGGTAATGACCGAGAAAGAGATTAAAAAGAAAAAACTTTTCAAGGACAATATCGAAAAGGAAATCTCTTCCAAGCCTTCCGTGGTGAAACTCTTTGCCCAGGAGAACATGGCAAGAGTGAAAGAAGAGGCGGAAGTCGTGATACAAAAGCCCAACTGGTGGGTGACCGGTGGAAACGGTTCGTTGCAGATTACGCAAAACTATATTTCCGACAACTGGTATAAGGGCGGTGAAAGTACGAACTCCTTGCTTGCCAACCTGCAGTTGTTTGCCAACTATAACGATAGGGAGAAACTCCAGTGGGAGAATATGCTGGATGCCAAGTTCGGTTTCAACTCAGCTCCTTCCGATGAGTTCCACGATTACCTGGTAAGTACCGACCAGTTCCGCCTTTATAGCAAATTGGGTATTCAGGCTGCATCCAAGTGGTATTATACCATTACTACGGAATTTAAAACACAGTTTTGCCATAGTTACAAGGCGAATAGCGAAGAGCTGGTCTCAGCATTCTTTGCACCCGCAGATTGGTCGTCCAGTATCGGTATGGACTATAAGCTGAAAAAGGAAAAGTTTAACTTGTCTGTTTTTATCGCTCCGCTGACCTATATGTTGCGCTATGTGGGCAATAAAGAGGTGGACGAAGTGAAGTTCGGTCTGGACGAGGGTAAGTGCGTCAAGCATAATTTCGGTTCTCAAATACAGCCTACGCTTTCGTGGACTATCATACCTTCTATCGTTCTGGATTCACGGTTGGACTTCCAGACCAGTTACGAGTGGACACGTATTGAATGGGAAAACACCATTAATTTTGTGCTGAACCGTTATCTCTCCACCAAACTTTATGTGCATGCCCGTTTTGATGACAGTGCCAAACCGACCGAAGGCGACAGCTATTTTCAGGTGAAGGAATTGTTGAGCTTCGGTATCAATTACAAATGGTAACCATATCTGTTGCGAATGATTAAAGGGGGCGCTCCGCTGACAGCGGGGCGCTCTTTTTGGTTTTTCAGAAGAAAAAATAGCGAAAAACTGCGAAAAATAGGAAAAAGAGCGTTTACGTACACAGAAAAAGCAGTCTAATCCCTTGCAGTTCGCAAATAATGCGTAAATTTGCCGCGATTTGTAATGCACACTTTGCAAAATGGCGGATACTATAAGACATCAGGGTATTGTGGAAAACATAAACGGCACTCATCTTCAGGTGAGGATTGTTCAAACTTCAGCATGTGCTTCATGCAGTATCAAGGGACATTGCAGTTCTGCCGATACAAAAGAAAAGCTTATCGATGTTATAGATGAAAGTTCTTCTTATCAGCCCGGCGACCGTGTATGGGTTGTCGGAGAATTGTCTATGGGGGTAATGGCGGTTTTGCTTGCGTTTGTGTTTCCTTTTCTTGTTTTAATCTTTTCCCTTTTTGCTTTTATGGCTATGTGGCACGACGAACTGGTCTCTGCACTGTGTTCGTTAGGGCTCCTTATACCTTATTATTATATATTGTGGCTGAACAAGTCGCGATTGGGAAAGAAATTCTCTTTCTCGATTAAACCGATGAACTAACTAATACATAAAACAAATAATTAATAAACAACTAATTTATGAATGTAATTCTGATTGCAGTAATTTCATTGGGGGCCATAGCGCTGGTTGCGGCGGTTATTCTTTACGTGGCTTCCAAGAAATTTGCCGTGTATGAAGATCCGCGAATTGCACAAGTGGCAGCCGTGCTGCCTCAAGCAAACTGCGGTGGATGTGGTTACCCGGGTTGTAGCGGATTTGCCGATGCTTGCGTCAAGGCAGGTTCGTTGGAAGGTAAACTTTGTCCGGTGGGCGGACAGCCTGTCATGACGAAAGTTGCCGAAATCCTGGGATTGGATGCTGCTGCTGCCGAACCGATGGTTGCAGTGGTAAGATGTAACGGAACGTGTGCCAACCGCCCTCGTGTCAATCAATACGACGGTGCGAAGAGCTGTGCTATCGCAGCTTCTCTTTACGGTGGCGAAACGGGATGCAGCTTTGGCTGTTTGGGATGTGGCGACTGTGTGTCTGCCTGCCAGTTCGGTGCTATCCGCATGAATCCCGAAACCGGGCTTCCCGAGGTGGACGAAAGCAAGTGTACTGCTTGCGGCGCATGTGCCAAGGCTTGTCCGAGAAATATTATCGAAATCCGTCCGCAAGGCAAGAAATCCCGCCGCGTTTATGTGCAGTGCGTCAACAAGGATAAGGGTGCTGTAGCCCGTAAGGCCTGTACCGTAGCCTGTATCGGCTGTGGCAAGTGTGTAAAGGTATGTCCGTTCGAGGCAATTACGCTGGAGAACAATCTGGCATACATCGATCCGAACAAATGTAAGTCTTGCCGTAAATGCGAAGAAGTTTGTCCGCAAGGTACGATAATCGCCCTCAATTTCCCGCCGCGTAAACCGAAAGCAGAAGGAGAGGCCGTTGCTTCCAAGGTTGTAGAGCCGGTGAAGAAAGTTGCGGAAGCTGCGAAGAAGCCGGTGGAAACTCCTGCAAAGCCCGCAGAAGCTCCTAAAAAAGCAGCGGAAACTTCCCAAGCTTCTGAAACTGCTGCTGCTCCGGAAACTCCGAAAACTGAAGCATAATATTAAAAGAAATTAAACGACTAAAAATACAGAATTGTATGTTGAAGACATTTTCAATCGGTGGAGTTCATCCACACGAAAATAAACTTTCAGCACATCAGCCTATCGTACAGGCAGAGATTCCGGCAAAAGCCGTTATCTTGTTGAGCCAGCATATCGGTGCTCCTGCAAAGCCTATCGTTGCTAAAGGTGATGTTGTGAAAGTAGGTACAAAGATTGCCGAACCCGGTGGCTTCGTATCGGCTGCTATTCATTCGTCTGTCAGCGGCAAGGTCGCTAAAATTGACACTGTTGTAGATGCCAGCGGATACGCAAAGCCTGCCATTTTCATTGATGTAGAAGGAGATGAATGGGAAGAAAGTATTGACCGTACCGAGACATTGGTGAAAGAATGTAATCTGACAGCCGAGGAGATTGTGAAGAAAATTGCCGATGCCGGAATCGTTGGTCTGGGCGGTGCTTGATTTCACGCGCGGCAATGAAACGTTCCTGACCAGTAATTAGTTTGGTGCGATTAATTAATCGCCTGGCACGCTAGAGTGGTGCGTATGCGCGTAATTTCAGGACGATTCAAAGGCGTTGCATTGACCACGCCGAAAGCGGGCACTCGACCGACCACCGATCGCACCAAAGAGGCGATTTTCTCGCATCTCGATTCATGGGGAGTGTTGGACGATGCCCGCGTGCTCGATTTGTTTGCAGGAACCGGCGCTTTGGGTATCGAAGCATTGAGCCGTGGCGCACGAGAGCTGGTGGCGGTGGAATCATCCGCTCCGGCGGCCGCATTGATCGCGCAGACGCTGACCGCGTTGAAACATAACCGTTCGTGGGAACATGGCATGAGTGCCCGCGTGGTGAAGGCTCGCGCAGAAAAATACGCGGCTTCAGCTTCGGCCGTTGAACCGTTCGACATGGTGTTCATCGACCCGCCGTACGCCTTCGAAACGAATGATTGCAACCAGCTGCTCGCCGATCTTGCCAGCCGTGAACTGACTTCCAGCAACACGGTGATCATGCTGGAACGATCCACCCGTTCCGAAGAGCCCACGGCTCCAGAAAACTGGGAAATCACCGATCGGCGCGATTATGGCGAAACCGCCGTCTACTACATTGAACCCAGCGAGCCAATCTCAGATAACGGTCAGCAATAATCGCAAGAAAAAACTTGCGATTATTCCGCGTAAAAACAAGCGTTTAAAAGCTAGCGTTTGCGCGGATGGGCGGCGGAAACCTCCCAACCGAGCGCCATCAAGGTCTTGCGATCGGCCTTGTCGAGCTTGGTGCAATCCAACGCTTCAATTAGATCCGGACGCAGCTCGTCGGTTTTGGCCAATGCCTCGTCGCGGCGGAAACGATCCACTTTCGCATGATTGCCGGAAAGCAGCACGTCCGGAACCTTGATGCCACGCCATTCCGCGGGCTTCGTGTACTGTCGGTGCTCCAACAGCGCGTTCTCGCCCGTATACGATTCCTCCACGATCGAAGCGGCATTGCCCATAAAACCGGGCAGCAGCCGCGTGATCGCCTCCAACATGACCGACACTGCGACCTCGCCGCCGTTCAACACGTAATCGCCGATCGAATATTCGCGCACGTCAATGCCTTGCGCGCGGTAATACTGCGGAATGCGCGCGTCATACCCTTCGTAACGGCCGCAGCCGAACAGCAGATGATCGGCATGGCTCAGTTCCGTCGCATCCTGTTGTGTGAACAGCGGGGCGGAAGGATTCGGAAAAATCAGCACAGGACCTGCGGAAGATTGTGCAGTGTCGGAATCTGCAGTATCGCAAGAATCGCCAGTATCGAAGGAATCCGCAGAATCCTCAATATTTTCCGTATTTTCGATTACCGCAGGCTCAAGCTGCAGCAGCTCGTCGAGGCATTCGCTCCACACTTCCGGCTTCATCACCATGCCTGCGCCACCGCCGACAGGAGTGTCGTCGACGGAATGATGTACGTCGTGCGTCCAGTCGCGCAGATTGTGCGCGGTAACCTCCACAAGCCCTTTCGACTGCGCTTTGCCGAGCAGACTGAGGTTCAGCACTTCAAAATATTCCGGGAAAACAGACACGATATCGATCTTCATAATGTTCAGAATACCGGGATGCCTGCCAAGTGGCAGGAAACATAAAAAGTGGGCACTGGATTCCAATGCCCACTTGAATGGATATGTGATCGAAAGCGCGTAATCATGAATGCTTACGCAGGATCGCAAACGATCACAGACCCGGAATAAGACCTCCAGGCGGATCGAGGGTCAGATAGCCCTCTTCGAGGTCGATGTCCGGCACGAGCTCGTCCACGAATGGCACAAGCGCGCTGTTCTCAACCACAACGCCGTCGGCATCCTTCACCGGATTGGCGAGACGAATCTTCAGCAGCCATTGGGCCACTTCTATCACGTCAACGACTTTGCCGACCACCACGCCCGGTTCGAGACCAAGCATATTGTCTTCAGCCAGTCGCGCCTCAAGACCGATGAGGTCTTTCGGATACCATTCGTCGGCTTCAAGCATGTCTTCCGGATCGTCCGCCTCGCCATACAGCACAATGCCGTTGGCCGCTTCGGACTGGTCGCGGTTGTCAATGCCTTCGAACTTGATGATCCAACGGTTTTTGAAGGTACGGGAGTTCTCCACCACATACTCTTCTTCGCCGTCTTTCGTGTACAACACAGCACCGGGAGCGAACCGGTATTCCGGTTCGTCCGTAAAGATCTGCACGGTGACTTCGCCTTTGAGCCCCTGCGCACGCCCGATACGACAGACCCTCAGCAGCTCGGGCTGTTGAGGGTCGTCAGAATGCATATCACGCACCACGCTAGGATCTCACCTGCGCACGTCCATGATGTCGACGCGCACCTTGTGGTCGGACAGTGCCTGCACCACGGCGCGAATCGCATTTGCCGTGCGTCCGCTGCGTCCGATGACGCGACCGATGTCTTCCGGGTTGACGCGCACGCGAATGAGTTCGCCACGCGCGTTCTCATGGGACTTCACCGAAACGTCGTCGGGAAAATCGACGATGTTCTTAATCAGATGTTCCACAGCCTGGGCGAGCATGATCACTCAGCTTCCGCAGCCGGCCCGGAGACGCTGCGCAAGGCGCTCGTCAACAGCCACAACACCGCCGCCGCGCAGGCGCTGATGACCCTCGTGGGCGTGGACAATTCCGTTGCCTTCCTGCACGCGATGGGCATTGACGATGCGCACATTGACGCAACGCCGTTCGGCTTGTCCCTCGGCTCCAGCGGCATTACGCCCATGCAGATGGCGGTTGCCTTCGGCGTGCTGGCCAACGGCGGCGTGTATCAGCAGCCCATCTCCGTCCTCGGCATTTCCGACAGCACGGGCAAGGTCATCTGGGACGGCCACCAGCAGCAGGAGCGTCACCGCGTGTTCAGCGAATCCACGGCGTACATGGTGGTGGACATGCTCAAGCAGGCGGTTTCCTCCGGCACGGGCACAAACGCGAAAATCAAGGGGCAGACCGTCGCGGGCAAAACTGGCACGAACTCCGACCAGAAGGGCGTTTTCTTCGCCGGCATGACGGGCTACTACTCCTCCGCCCTGTGGGTTGGGCACGACAACTACAAGGCGCTGTCGTCGAAATCCACCGGCTCCCGCTCCGCCGCCCCGCTGTGGCAGAGCTACATGAGCAAGATTCATCAGGGGCTGTCCAACCGCGACATTCTGGAGGGCAGCGCCAGCGACTACGGCTTGGTGAAGGTGACGACATGCGCGGTATCGGGGCAGCTTGCCACCGACGCTTGCCGCAGCGACGCGATGGGCTACGGGGTCGTGACGGACTACTGGAAAGCCGGCACAGAACCGACGGTTTCCTGCCAAATGCACACGACGCAGACGATTTGCTCCGTCAGCGGCTTGCTCGCCTCCCCCTACTGCCCGGACACGGTCACACGCGGCGTGCTGACCATTCCGTCGGGACACCCGCTGGCGTCCTTCATCGGCACGGAATATGAGGATGTGCTGATTGAGTACCTCGGCAGCTACGCGGTCTTGGGCGCAAGCGGCACCTGCCCGTACCACACGAGCGCATCCAGCTCCGGCAGCAACACGATGGTGGAGAACACGCTGATTCCCGATGCGAAGATTCTGCTTTCGCAAGCCTACGCGCAATTGCAGAGCATGGACATTGTAAACGACGCGCAGCGCTACTCCGCGATTCAGTCCGCCATCACGAATCTGGAATACGTCATCTCCCTCCCCGCCCCGACGACGGCGGAAGTTGCGTCGGCGATGGGGCAGCTGACACAGGCGATGGCGGGTCTCTACTAATGGATACACAAACAAACACGGCGGCGGATTCTCTCGCAGAAATCCTCCATGCCCTCCGCGGCATCCGCGCCCCCATCCAACAGGGCGAATACGACCTGCACGCCCTCGTGCGCACCGCGCTGGCGGAATCAGGCATCCCCTGCGCGCACGAAGTCCCGCTCGCCCCGCGCTGCCGCATCGACCTTGTGTGCCCCGGCGGCATCGGCATCGAAATCAAGCGCGGGCAGACCAGCTGTGACGAGATCGGCCTGCCCGTCTCGAGATC
>OIRR01000432.1_pt1 | contig 9653 bp, 7 predicted proteins | sample 1586291 | NCBI WGS metagenome assembly OIRR01 (sample SAMN02674970, study PRJEB24791) | human gut metagenome, SKBSTL043 | isolation source: stool | host: Homo sapiens | place: USA | reverse complement strand
CTACACGACGCTCTTCCGATCTTGGCCATTGATTGAGCTGAAGATTCTCAGCATGTCGTCTCACCCGCCTTCCGCGCTTTCCTACTGTTCTATCGCTGTACGGTTCCAAACCGAGATTAGTCTAGACCCACCGTTCGAATTTGCGAGCGGGGTTTCGCATAGCGACCGTCACCAGACGATTGGCTGCCAACTTGGCATGTGCGGTCCGCGCAGATCGGTCGGCCCGTTCTCCCAGTCGGCGCTGTCGGCGATGGCGGGAGCCTTGTTGTATTCCTCCAACTCCCACAAGGGCTGTTCGGCGGGGATGCCGTTGACGCTGTGGCGCACTTTGAGCCGGCACCAACAGGCGTTGCGCATGCCGCCGAGTGCGTTCATGCCGTCCGGGTCGAGTTCGAGCAGGTTGGAGATGGTGGCGGTAATCCATGAGCCATGGGTGACGAGCATCAGCGTGGTGGGCGTGCTGTCTGAATAGGCGGAGTCGATGACCAGTGCGCGCACGGCATCGGCACCTCGCTGGCCCACGGCGGCACGGCTTTCCACACCATGCTTGGTTTCGCCCCCAGTGTGTTGTTTCCAAGAGGCGTAGTCGTCGGCTGCCACGGCTTTGATTTCGGCGCGGGTCATGCCTTCCCACTCGCCGAAGCTGCGTTCACGCACGCGGATGTCGGGATGCACTTCCAAGCCCAGCGGGTCGGCGAACGCATGCGCGGTGGCTGCGGCACGCCCCAGATCGGAACAGATGACCAGCCGGTTCGGAATATCGGGACGACGATCAACATACAGTTCACGCAATGCGTCGGCCGTCTGGCGAACCTGCCATTGTCCGACTTCGTCGAGGGGAATGTCGATCTGGCCTTGCAGACGATGCTGCGCATTGTAGGCGGTACGTCCGTGACGCACCAGCGTGATGGCGTGCACGTGTTCCGGTACTGCGCTGTTATGCTCAAGTTCGACGTTTCGAGGCATGCTGCTGCTCTCCGTTGCTTTCTCGATTATGGAATGTTTGCGAAAACTGCTTCGCTTGATATGAAAACATGCCTTCCGCATCTATACGGGAAGGCATGTTCATACGTGTTATTCCGCGGTTTCCGCGGTCTCTTCGTCGGAAGTCTCCGGATGTTCGAGCTGCAGGTCGATGCTCGGGCAATCCTTCCACAAGCGTTCGAGGCGATAGAAGTCGCGGGACTCCTGATGCATGACGTGGATCACGAAATCACCATAGTCGAGCAGCACCCACTGGCCTTCGGTCAAGCCTTCGCGGGAACGCGGTTGACGCTTGCCGCTTTTGAGATACAGGTCCTTTTCGATCTCTTCGGCAACCGCCAACACCTGACGTTCGTTCGAAGCGGTGGCGACGAGCATCGCGTCGGTAATGGCCAATGGTTCGGTGACGTCGAAGGCAACAAGGTCGGTGGCCTTCATACGGTCGGCCGCGGCGGCGGCGATGCGGATGGCGTCGATGGAATCTTGTACTGCCGGCATATTCAGCGCTCCCATTCGGGCTTCCAGCCCTCTACTACATGTTGTGTGTTTTCGGAATAGACCATGGAATCGTCCGGAACGTCGTGGCGTACCACGGAACCGGCTCCGGTAGTGACGCCGCTGCCGACTTCGACAGGGGCCACGAACAGGTTGCCGGCACCGACGTGCACGTTCGATCCGATGGTGGTGTGGTGCTTGTGCACGCCATCATAGTTGGCGGTGATGGTACCGCCGCCGATATTGGTGTGCTCACCCAAGTCGGCGTCGCCGACATAGCTCAGATGCGGCACCTTGGTGCCGTTGCCGATGTGCGCCTTCTTCATTTCCACAAAGGCGCCGGCCTTGGACTCCTCGCCAAGATCGTTGCCCGGACGCAGGTACGTCCACGGACCGATGTTGGCCGCGCGACCGATGTGGGTTTCCTGCACGCGGGAACGCTCCACATGGGCGTCGGCATCGATGACCGCGCTGATAAGTGTTGTGTATGGGCCGACCTGCGCGCCCTCGCCGATCACGGTCTGGCCTTCCAGGAAGCATCCGGGAAGGATCACCGCATCGCGTTCGATACGCACGTCATCTTCGATCCACGTGGTTTCAGAGTCGAGAATGGTCACGCCCTTACGCATCCAATGCTCGCAGATACGCTTGTTGTGAGCTTTGGCGAGCGCTGCGAGCTGCACGCGGTCGTTGACACCTTCGACGCTCAACGGGTCGGGGGCGGCGAACGCACCGACGGCACCGTTGGCTTTGGCGGTTTCGAGTGCGTCGGTCAGGTAGAACTCGCCTTGGGCGTTGTTGGATTTGAGGTTGGCGATCGCTTCAGCCAGCAGTTTGGCATCGAACACGTAGACGGACGTGTTCACTTCATGCACGGCCAGTTCGCTGCTGTTGGCGTCCTTCTGTTCCACGATGCGCAGCACGTTGCCTTTGCTGTCGCGGATGATGCGACCATAGCCAGTAGGATCGTCAAGAATGGTGGTGAGCACGGTGGCTCCGTTGCCGCTTTGCTCATGGAAGGCAAGCAGCTGGTTCAACGTGTCGGCGTCGAGCAGCGGCATATCCGAAGCTGCGATCAGCACCGAGCCGTCAAGACCGCCTTGCTCCTTCAACTGCGTCATGGCGCACTGCACGGCTCGCCCGGTGCCGGGAATGTCGTCCTGATTGACGATGGTGACACGCTCATTGTAGGAGCGGGCCGCTTCGGCGACTCGTTCCGCCTGGCAGTGCACGACCACGGCCAACGTTTCAGGGTCGAGCGCCGACACGGAGTCCATCACACGGTTCAAAAACGTCTTTCCGGCCAAAGTGTGCAGCACTTTCGGCTTGTTGGAACGCATGCGGGTGCCCTCACCCGCCGCAAGAATAATCGCGGCACTTAATGCCATGTCTAATCTCCAATTCCTCCGGCTCTCACAAATCCAGACACGAAGCCCGTTATCCGACGTTCCATCTTAAAACGAGCCCTCCCTAAACGCAAAACAACCACGTCTCGGAATGACTTGTGGAGCGCTGGAATGTCAGCATGCGTGCCTCGGAATGACTACCGTCTGATAGACGACTATGGAAAACAGCAATAACTACAAGGCGTTGCGCCGGAGACGGAGCGGATAGATTGATGTCCGACATGAACGTGGGGGTATCTCACGTAATGTATCACCATTTTTTGGGAAGGGAATGATAGTAATGTCAGACATCGCATATGATTGGATCGCCCTCGGCGTAGCCGCGATCCTGTTCGTCATCCTGGCGTTTCTCAAACGTAAGAAAAACGCGGGTTTCACCACACGCGTGTTGCTTGCAACGGCATTCGGTATCATTTTGGGAATCGCTTTCAACGGCCACACTGATTATGTCGGCGCGGTGGGTTCCATCTGGTCCAACGCAATTACCGCACTGGTGGTTCCGCTGCTGCTGTTCAGCATCATCTCCAGCATCACGAACCTTGGAGAGTCCATGCGCTTAAAGAGTATTGGTGCGAAAACCGTATTCTTCCTGCTGCTTAACACTGACGAAGTTGAATCCAATCCACTTCTTCAAAGCGTTCTTCCCTGCCGGAGTGGTCGCGTTCACCTCGGAAAGCAGCATCGGCACGATTCCAGTCACCGTGCGTCAGTTACGTAGCGCAGGCGTTCCATGAAATATCGCCTCGTTCGTTGCCGGAACGGAGCCCTCACAGAGGGCAAATATCACGAATGACGCCAAATCCGATTCAGCCAACGTCTCCCACCAACAGAGCGGTTTCGCTCTGAACTTCGCACCCAATGCAATGTTCTCCGCCAGTGGAGATGACGCCTGCTGCGGCACGAAGCCGAACAAATAATCCATCCACAAATCAACAGACACCTGTGGGAGAATACCGGATCAAAGTGTTCGAACGACGTTAGGCTGTCAGAGCATGCCGAGCAGCTCGGCCTCGTCACGCATGGCGCGGTACAGCATCCACTCCTGCCTGGCGTCGGACAATGCGCGGTGCTCCTCCATGTCGGCGATGTGGTAGTCGACGATGAGGGTGGAAACTTTGTGGCTTCGTTTTTCCGGATGCAGTCGACGGCTGAGGTCCAGAGTGTCGACGAAATGGTGCGCAAAGCGCGCGTCTCGCTCCGAGTAAGCGAGCTGTACAGCATTGTCGAGGAACGACATGTCGAAGGACGCATTGTGCGCCATGACCACGGCTGTGTCCGAACACCAGCGTGCAAACTCATCCATGACTTCACGCACATCCGGTTTGCCGAGCAGCATGCCATCGTCGATTCCCGTCAAACCAGTGATTCTTGACGGGACGTGTTCGAACGGGTTGATGAGCTGGTCGAATTCGTCAACCAGCTCATCATTACGGATTTTGACCGCGCCGATCTCAATGAGCTTGGCACCTTTGCGCACACTCAATCCGGTTGTTTCCGTATCGATCACGATGTAATCCGTGAATCGTCCGGACAACGGGTCCAAACGTCGGGAATCGCCACTTCTATGCGCTGCCATTCATCTCACCTCTGCTCTTTCATTTGCGATGTATAGCTTAATCATTCCAACCTGACTTTCTTAGCCGGGGAAACATAACAAAAAAAAGATCCTGCAGCATGACGCTGCAGGATCAATGAACCGTTATTCAGGCTTTACCGCAAAGCTCGTTCAGCGGGTCGGAGCGACCGTGACCGGGCAACGCTGGAAGCTCTTGAGATCGACATAGCCGGTGGTTGCCATGGCACGACGGAGCGCGCCAATGTAATTGGTGGTGCCGTCCGCATTGTGGCTGGGGCCGAACATGATATCTTCCAGGGTGCCGACGGTGCCGACGTTCGTGCGGAAGCCGCGCGGAAGCGTCTGATGACGGGCTTCGGCACCCCAATGCATGCCCTTGCCCGGAGCTTCCTCGGCACGGGCCAGCGGAGAGCCAAGCATCACGGCATCGGCGCCAAGCGCGAACGCCTTGATGAAGCTGCCGGAGTCGCCCATGCCGCCGTCGGCGATCACTTGGACGTAACGGCCGCCGGACTCGTCCATGTAGTCGCGGCGGGCTTCGGCCACGTCGGCGATGGCGGTGGCCATCGGAGCGTGAACACCGATGGTGTTGCGGTTCGCGGATACTGCGCCGCCGCCGAAGCCGACGAGCACGCCGGCCGCGCCGGTGCGCATCAGGTGCAGGGCAGCGGTGTAGTTGGATGCGCCGCCGACGATGACAGGCACGTCAAGGTCGTAGATGAACTTCTTGAGGTTCAGCGGTTCCTGGCCGGAGGAGACGTGCTCGGCGGAGACCACAGTGCCGCGTATCACGAACAGGTCCACGCCCGCGTCCACCACGGTGGAGTAGAACTGCTGGGTGCGCTGCGGGGAGAGCGCGCCGGCCACGGTGACACCGGCGGCGCGAATCTCGTGCAGACGTTGCGTGATGAGCTCCGGCTTGACCGGCTCGGCATAGATCTGCTGGATACGCTCGGTGGCCTGATCGGCCGGCAGTCCGGCGATTTCGTCCAACAGCGGGGTCGGATCCTCGTAACGGGTCCACAGACCTTCCAGATCGAGCACGCCGAGCGCACCCATCTTGCCCATGGCGATGGCGGTGGCCGGGCTGGTCACCGAATCCATGGGGGCGCCGATCACCGGCACATCGAACTCATAGGCGTCGATCTGCCAAGAGGTGGAGACGTCCTCGGGGTCGCGGGTGCGACGGGAGGGGACGATTGCCACATCGTCGAGTGCGTAGCCGAGACGGCCTTTTTTGCCCAAACCGATTTCAATTTCCTGAGACATGGTTTCCAGCCTATTGCCCGGGTGGGACGCCAACAAGGCCGTTTCCCACGGACCGGACGACTGCTTCAAGTCGTTACAAACATGCGCTATGACTAAATCATCTTCACACCATCTATCAGGAGGAAGCATGGCCAAAATCAAGGTCGAAGGCAAGGTCGTCGAACTCGACGGCGACGAAATGACCCGCGTCATCTGGAAAGATATCAAGGATCGCCTGATCCTTCCATACCTCGACGTGGATCTCGAATATTACGATCTCGGCATCGAAAACCGCGATGCCACCGACGATCAGGTGACCGTCGACGCGGCGAAGGCCATCCAGCGTGAGCATGTCGGTGTAAAGTGCGCCACCATCACGCCGGATGAGGCGCGTGTCAAGGAATTCGGCCTGAAGAAGATGTGGAAGTCCCCCAATGGCACCATCCGCAATATTCTCGGCGGAACCATTTTCCGCGAGCCGATCGTGATGAGCAACGTTCCGCGTCTGGTTCCCGGCTGGACCAAGCCGATTGTAGTAGCCCGCCATGCGTTCGGCGACCAGTATAAGGCCACTGATTTCAAGGTTCCGGGGGCAGGCACGCTCACCGTCACCTTCACTCCGGAAGATGGTTCCGAGCCGATCGAACATGTCGTGTACAACTATGGTGCCGACGGCGGCGTGGCCCAGGTGCAGTACAACGTGAACGATTCCATCCGAGGTTTCGCACGCGCCTGCTTCAACTATGGTCTGATGCGCGGCTATCCGGTGTATCTTTCCACCAAGAACACGATTCTCAAGGCATACGACGGCCAGTTCAAGGATACGTTCGCCGAAGTGTTCGAAAACGAATACAAAGACAAGTACGCCGCAGCGGGCCTGACTTATGAGCATCGTCTGATCGACGACATGGTGGCCAGCTCCCTGAAGTGGCACGGCGGTTACATCTGGGCCTGCAAGAACTACGATGGCGATGTGCAGTCCGACTCCGTGGCCCAGGGCTTCGGTTCGCTGGGCCTCATGACCTCCGTGCTCATGACCCCGGACGGCCAGACCGTCGAGGCCGAAGCGGCGCACGGCACCGTGACCCGTCACTACCGCCGCTGGCAGAAGGGCGAGAAGACCTCCACCAACCCAATCGCATCCATCTTCGCGTGGACCGGCGGCCTTAAGCACCGCGCCGATCTGGACGGCACGCCCGAAGTCCGTCACTTCGCCAAGACGCTGGAGAAGGTCATCGTCGACACCGTTGAAGGCGGTCAGATGACCAAGGATCTGGCCATGCTCATCGGCCCGGACGAACCGTGGCTCGACACCGACGGCTTCATGAATGCGCTGGACGAGAACCTGGCCAAGGCTCTGGCCGAGTAAATCATCGAACACATCGTGCGGACCTACATGGGTCATGTCATGTCGCAAACTGTCATGATTGTCGTGCTTCATCTGGAATGTTCCTCAGCACGATAATCATGACAGTTGTTCGATGCACGCACGTAATACCTCTAATTGTTCCCGGATATGTGGCGATTTGTCCACTGGTCCGGGACTTTTTCGTATACGGCCTACTAGAATCGTGATTCAGCTTGTTTTCACGCCCGCTTGAGGAGGTTTCGCCGCTTATGGTGTTCGCACGCCGCTCAACCACCCTGCTCGCCGCCATTATCGCATCCTGCGCGATGGTGCTGTCACTGACCGCGTGCACCTCAGACAATAAGACCGTTGTAGATGGTCAAACCACGGTGACGTCCAATTCTGCCGGCGGCGTGGCCGTGTTCACACCTTCGGACGGCATTACGCTGAACCAGCAGACGCCACTGAACAAATGGGCGAAGCTGGTGCCTGACCTAGCCAAGGCTCTGGCCGACGCCGGTTTCAAGAAAGGCGATATCGATCATACGACGTCCGACTCGTTGGCCAAGCAAAGCCGCGCCATCCAAGACTTTGTGGTCGATCATCTTTCGAATAACACCACGGACGATTCCGGCATTGCCATCGCGCCCGACAACATGACATTGCTCGTGGCTCCAGTAGTCGAGGCCGACGCTTCCACTCGCCAATACGGCGATTACATCAGCCAGAACCTGAGCACCAACGATGCCACGGATGGGGAAGCTACTTCTGACGGTGAATCTTCCGAAGACGACTCGTCCAAAGACGATTCGTCCAACACTGAGAGCGACAGCACTGCATCGGACGAGCAGGCGCAGGCCGTGGACCGGCTGGTCTCATCGCTCAAGCTGGCCAAGGAATCCGGCATGCATGTGGCATTGCTCGGCAACAGTATCGAGGGATATAAGCCGGACGCCTTCGTCAAGTTCTCGGACGCCCAGACCATCGGCAAGCTACAGGCGGAAAAGATGGTGTCCAAACTCAAGTTGGATAAGGCCAGTAAAGACAACCCCAAATACATTGAGGTGCTGCTGCCATACACCGCCGTGGACGAAAAAGGCAACGCCAACGATTCCACGTTCGCCCAAGAGGCGTTCCGTGGTATCTGGCAGGTACTGGGCTCCTACTATCAGAAGGGCGTTGTGGAAAGCCCTTCAGGCACCTTGGACGGCAAATCCACGGAAAACGATTGGCAAGCCGTGGCCTACGATGCCGCTAAGGAAGGCTCCACTGCGAAAGTGCTTGACAAGCGTCTGGCAAAAACCGACGGACAGTCCACACTCACCCGTATTGACGGCATCATCACGATGAACGACTACATCGCCTCCGAGGTCGTCAAGGAATTGGACGATCTGGGATACACCGGCTCTGCCGCCGATATCAATCCGCAGATCACCATCTCGGGCATTGTCGGCAATATCACCGGCAAGAAGGATCTCAGCCGCGACGCCGTGCCGGACCCGATCAAATCCCCTGAAAACGACAACGCAAACGACTCATCCAGTTCCGATGACGATGCGGACGAGGACACCTCCGCTTCCGACAAGGACCGTGACTCGCAGTGGCCTCTAGTAACCGGATACGGCGCGTATGTCTCGAACATCCCATCCATCGTCAATGGCAAGCAATGGATGACCGGCATGGAAGACAGACAGACCATCGCCACGGATATCGCTCAGGCCTGCGCCAAGCTCAACAAGGACGAAGCGCTGAATTCCATGCCTTCAATCAGGAACTCCGAGGTAGGCGGCGTGAAGAAGATCCCGACCATCAGCGAACCGTTGCTGGCTGTCAGCGCCAGCAATCTCAAGTCCGCGCTGATCGACCCCGGATATATTTCCTTGGCCGATGCCGGTCTGTGATTCATACTCGTCACGCCGCTAGCCGCCTGCGATGTCTCTTCCGTACGGCCCTGTTCCGGCCGACAATCACCGTTAAATCATGACGGTTTCAGTACGATTTTTCGACTCCCCGCATATTGCTGTGGATCAAAATAATCGGCCGTTCCTCGCTTGAGGCCCCAATGCAGACAACGGTCTTCGCAATGGTCCGAGCTGCCTTCAACGATGCCTACGGGCTGTCTGCGGGAGATCGTATCCCCCACTGAGAGCTCGGTAACGGCCGGTTCGAATGTCGACGTGACACCTCCACGATGCCGTACACTCACCACATCTTTGCCAGCTACTTTGCCAGCAAAACTCACGGTCCCTGCCTGTGGTGACAGAATTACGGTACCTTGCTCCGCAACAAGATCCACTCCACGATGACCTGGTGCCCACGGGTTGATCGGCCGCTCGAACTGTTGTTCGACCTGTGGATCGTCGACCGGCCAGTCGAATCGGGATTCGCACTGATTGCCATTGCGCCACGCCAAATCAGACATATCGGTGAAATCCTCCACCGTGTATGCCGCATCTCCGGTCACCGCAGTATCCGCATACGCAACATGCTGAGGCGTGGATGCCAGCCCTACTCCCAAGGCAAGCAGCAGGCCGATAACGGCGGCCAACGCGATTATGGCATCCATACGCCGTTGCCGTAGATCGGAAGAGCGTCG
>OIRR01000420.1_pt1 | contig 9828 bp, 10 predicted proteins | sample 1586291 | NCBI WGS metagenome assembly OIRR01 (sample SAMN02674970, study PRJEB24791) | human gut metagenome, SKBSTL043 | isolation source: stool | host: Homo sapiens | place: USA | reverse complement strand
GGAGTTCAGACGTGTGCTCTTCCGATCTGTATTGAGAAACAGAAAATTTCTATAACCGTCTATCTCTTTGATATTTGATTTTTGCTTTCTTTTCAGCACTCGCTGAAATGCCTGCTCCGTTTCATCACTCATTGGCACTTTACGAATACCGCTCTTTGTTTTCGGTTCGTCTATATAATAGCCGTCCTTATCTTTGAGCAACTGATGATTGACACTGATTGCGTGATTTTCAAAATCTAAATCTTTCTTTGTCAATCCGCATAATTCTGATATTCTAAGACCTGTTTTCAACAGTATCAGTACATCATCATAATACTTCCGATAAACATTGTCATGTGCCATAAAGTCAAGCAATGCCTGTTCCTGTTCTTCACTCAATGCAACCTTTGGCTCGCTGTCGTCCTCAATCACTTCGCTTAACTTGAAATCAAAGGGATTTTTCCTTACATAATCATCTTCAATCGCCATATAAAACGACGCTTTCAACGAACGCTTGTAGTTGCTTATCGTTTTGTAAGAAAATCCTTTCTCTTTCATGCGGATTGCCCATTCTCTAGCGTCAGATGGTTTAATACTGTCAATGCTCCTAGAACCGAGTATATCGTCCTCTAAGGCTTGCATAAGGTATTTACGACCGTTTAATGTATTCTGCTTTACATTCGGTCTTTGAGCGTTCTTTTTGGCATATAACTGGCATAAGGTCATTTTACTTCCTTGTGTGTCGATACCGTCATACAAATCTCTTTGTATGATACGTTCCTTTTCCCTTAATGACAAATCATCACGCTTGCCCTTTGGTGTTCTGTCCGTAGACAACAGTTTCCAAGCATACACATATCTTGTCTTTCCCAATGCGTCCACATATTTATAAGTGTATCTGCCGTCTTTTCTCTGACTTTCTCCTCTCTGTAATATTCTGTTCTTGTTATCTCGTCTTTTTAATGCTGACATCTTTCTAACTTCTAACTCCTTTCAAAGTAAGAAAGAGCCTTGTATATACGACTTGATACAATCATAACACGCACAAGGCTCTTTTTCACTAGATTTGTTCCAATTTATCTATGACTTTTTCAAAATTCTTTTTCTTGATAAGCATACGGTTGCCGTTCATAATGACACATTCTGCTTTATGCTCATTGGCAACTTGACGCAGTTTATTCTCGCCAATGCGGAAATAACTTGACGCTTCTTCAATGGTCATCAGATAGCGTTCCCATAGTGGCATACTCAAATCGTGCATAAACAAGCACCTCCTTTCCATAAAATGATTTTCTAAGCAATTCAACGGCTTTTGTCATAGCCCACAGGAGTTCCACCTCTGCATAGTTCTTATGTAGCCGTACCCATTGCGTGCGACGCTCTGAACGCTCAAGCTGTGGCTGTACGGGAGTATCATTATCAGACAGGACAGGTCATGGCGATAAAAGAGGACAAGTCTTTTGCATGAACACAAACAATATTCGCTCGCTTTTGCAGGGGAAAGGTCATGGCGTATCTGTTTCAACGGCTCACTGTCTGTCAAAGGTATTGAATTGCTTTATTCAGTTGTCAAAGAACGATTGAAAGAAGAAAAGTATCTTTCCTATATACCGCGTTGGAAAAGAGGGGAAGTGTAACCAAAACCCAAAACTTTTTCATTCTTTTCCGTTATCAATACAAATGGAACGGTACATTTTGACAATCATTGGTCGATTTTCTTCTTTTTGCATAACACTGTCCACCAAATGACGATTTGTATAATTTGTTAGAAAAGAATTTGATTTTTTCTTCTTGTTCCAACATTCGATTGAAAATACTTCTTTCGTTCCATATCTGTACAGAAAATGTTGATTTACTTCCATATCCACAAAAATAATCAAGTTCTTCTTTCGCACCATATAGGGAAATGAAAGTGTCATTTGCTAAGTTGAAAGCGAAAATAATTGATATTTTTTCTTCTTCTGCATAACACTGTCCGGCAAAGTCCGATTTGCGACATATTTCAGAAAACTTTTTTAACTTTTTCACTTCATATCTGTACGGCAATGGTGCATTTGTTAAGTTGAGAATGAAATAAATTGAAGTTTTTTCATAACCTAACTACCCAAGCCATATCCAAACTGCCAACTATGCAATGACATTCTTCTTTCACTTCATATAGGGAATGAAAAGGTTGATTTGCTTCCATATTTGCGAAAATAATCAATATTTTTTCCTCTTTCATCTAACACTGTCTACCAACCGCCCAATCATTAACCAAATTTGAAATTTTTAGAAAACTTTTTTCTTCTTTCACGTCATATAAGGAATGAAAACATTGATTTAATGACTTATTTTCATAAAAGTTAGATTTTTTGTTCTCACAACATATCTGTACGCAAATTGAAGTTTTGTTGCAGATTTTCCAAAGAAATTAAAAAATACCGTCATTCTCTTGTGGAACAGCGGTATCTATTCTTTCTTCTACGGTTGATTTCTCTAATTGTAATAAGTGTTTATGCTTGTCTTTGAGTTCTGCCTGTTCTATCATGTCATGCAGTATCGTTGTATGGTTCTGTTTATCAAGTTCCTGCAACATTTTAATTGTCGGTGCGACTTGTCTTTGTACCCAGCTTATCGCTCTTTGTAGGGTGTATGGTTCAGGCTGTGTTGTCAATCGTATGCTTTCTCTGTTTTCCCCAATAAACCATGCCCAATCCTCATCAAGTTCCCATGAGCCTTTTGGTAAGGTATCATCATGTTTTAAAAAACGGACATAATGATTGATGATAGAAAAGGCGGTATGCTCTGCGTCATAATAGGTCAGTAAATCAACCACTGCATAATAGGCTCGTTCATTCTTCAAACGTATCTCAAATCGGTTCTTAATCTCACTTTCATCAAGTTCAATTCCTTTTTTGACGGATTGTTCATAGTTCTTTTGATAGATACACATATATAATTCACTGCTTGTTGAACCTAGATAAAGTGTTTCGCCTGTGTTCTGTGGTATATCATGACCGCATTTTTCTGTACCGTCATAGCCCTTTTGATTACGAAATAAAGTCATACATTCGCCAGCCTTATATTTTGCCTTTAATTTGGGAATATCAAGTATTCCTGCTCGGTCATTGATTGCTAAATCAAGTCGTTTCATCTTACCGCCTGCCGTTAAACAATCAAGCATGAAGTCATACCAACTTCTTTCCTGTGCAAGCAGGTAACTTTCCATTTGACGACACCCACGACCTTTCAATTCTAACAACACCCCTAACTGTTCATTTGTAGAACACATGATACTGATGTCGCCGAGAACATACTGACTTTCATATCCGTACTGTCCATAATCTTCAAGGAGCATATAATCTGCTTTTAATTGCAATACATCACGAATAATCGCTAATGCGTTAGTAGTAGGAAAACGGACACGAAAGTAATCAATCAATAGGAATAACGGTTCTTGTGGATTGAAACGCTCAATCTGTTTTTCTATCGTTTCTTTGAGTTCATCAGAGGGAACGACTTTTCCATTTTCTATTTGATTGAAATAGGTTCGACTAATGCCACAGGCAACGGCTAATCTTGTTTGTGTTACGCCGTATTCCTCACGCTTTTGTTTTAATTCTTCAATAAAGTTCTTATCATTCATTTAAAAATTCCTCCAATCAAAAAAGGCAACTACCATAATTGATAATTGCCTGTACTTAAATTTCTGCAAAAGAAAAAGACAATCAATTTCTTATTTGAAATCAACTGTCTTTCTCATGTTTCCTATTTAATTTTCATGTGTTAAATGAGTACTTTTTACTTAACACCCTCAAAAATGCGGTTTTGCCTTATAAATACAGCGTTTCCGCTTTGCAATGTCTATTGTTTCTTGTTTTTTGTGCCCCCCTTGTTAGATAACGGGGGCTTGATAATCGCTCGCCACAGGCTCGCTCACAGACGAAGTGAACCAGCCACTTGCAAGACATGGCAGAAAAATCTGAGAGATTTTCCTGCCACCGTGTCTGGATCACTCCATCTTTGCAAGAGATTTTGAGCGTATCTTCCACATAAACTGGGATTTGTTAATCGAATTTTTCAATGTTTATAGTAGCAATCGCAGATTGATTTGGTTTACCAGTAACAAGGTCTTGCGGTGCAGGTACTAACATCATAAAACCGTCTTTCCCATATCGTCTTTCATAACCTTGTGCATATTCCTTATCAACAGAAATATGTTGCACTTGTCCGATAACCATAGCCGTAATTCCAGCTCCACTTAAATCCTGTACTGCTTTTAAAGTACATTCCATGTTAATAAAAGCCTCTTGAATAACTGGTGCATGAATTGTCTTAGCATTGGAAAGATTAAAATGTCCTACTTCAAACTCATCTGTTTCAATATCATTATTATTGATTGTGTCTACCAAGTTATCATAATAACTTATTGGCAAAAAGTTGATACAAAAGCATTTTTCCCTTTTAATGTTGGCATAAGTATGAGTGTGCTGATATAGATTTCCCATCACAGCAAAGAAAGCAGTTTTATCTCCATGAAAACAGCTCCACGAATGAAAACAGATATTTGGTTTCTCGTTTTCTTTCCATGTTGTAATTGCAAACAAAACCGCTGGTATTCCTGCGGTTACTTCAAAATGTGAAAACAATTCAAATTCTTCTGGATATGAGGGTTTGAAATACTGCGGAAAATCTTTCCAAATCTCTATTTTCATTGCGCCACCTCCTACAAAAATTCCAATCTATTGCTCTCTATATAAATTGGAATTGTCTATTTGAAGATAAATCTATAAAGTGCATAGACAATCCATATAATCCAAGAAAAAGCCCACAAATCAAAGAGAATACTTACTGTTAAATAAATGATAGCAACGGCGATTGCTATTATCCAATTTTCTTTTTGGTTTTTTTCCATAATTGACCACCTCCACAACTTCTAATATGTCGCTTTCTTCATATCCATATTATACCATTCTCGTATCAGCACCACAATAAAATTTTATGCACCGATAATCTTATTGAACAGCTCTAACAGCACATCATTTCATCATTCCTTTCTTGGTACGAAAAAAGCAGTCAATCTTTATATTAACTGCTCTATTTGTAGTAATATTAAGTTGTCAAAATTACAATTTTATTGATTGAAGCATAATCAATACTCACTTTTATCCGATATTGAGTAAACTATGAATTACCCATGGTTGAGCTGTAATCATAACTATAAATATATAAATTGTATATAACATTATTTCGACCATGTCATTAACATTTTCGGACTGAAGCCTTTTTCTAAAATTGATGGGTAAAATTTTTGATAGCAGATAATATATCAAATATCCTAAACATGCTCCTACAGTATTTATGATAAGGTCATTTATATCTGTTGCCCCCCAGCCAAACATCTGAACAATTTCAATAGATAAGGAAAACAGAAAGCCAGTTAAGGTAACATTCTTTATATGCTGATACTTTTTATACAGTAATGGTAAGAAAAAGCCCAAAGGAACAAATAAAACAAGATTTAGTATGGTATCTATTGGTCCGCTTATCATACCACAAAATGGAATTATAGAAATTTTTGGACGAAATGATATTGTGCTTGTATAACCAATACCTGTTACAGTTAAAATTCCAAATAAATAATAACAAAACACAAACACAGCGATAATATGAAAAACACTTTGTTTTCGTCCCGATTTTTTTAACACAAAAAAATACAATATAAGAACTGGAATTATAAACACATACCCACTTATTGAACGAATAAGAATATCGGAAATTGGTAACATATTTTTCACTCCTTTACATGAACTCATTACATATATTTGTCAGTCCGTTTCTTCCATAAAGATAACAGCAAAAATTAAAAATTATCCAACGAAAAATCGAAAATTTTTCTTAAAATTTTATTTATTCTACATACTCATATTATAGCAATTCCATGTATTCGCTACAATAAAAAATTATCGTATTAGAAAATTGACTGTTCATACGGTATATGTTCCTTGTCGCTAGCTTTAATACGGTGTCCTTTGTTCCAAAACATACGCATAAATCAATCACTCTTTCTTGGTACGAAAAAAGCAGTCAATCCTAAGACTAACTGCTTTGAATAAATATGAATAAGAAATACTAACGATAGAAACCATAATAAAATATGAATATAATAAGTATCATAATAAATGGAGCAATTATCAGCAACCAATATGAAGTGTGTTTTTTCTTTTCAGCTTCATATCGTATATTTTGAAAGTCATTCTCTGATAATTCTTTATTTAACATTTGCATATCAACATTCTTGCTGGAATAATTATCTGCACCATCTATCGTTTCAATTTCATCTTTCAATAAATAATCTGTTGTAATATTAAAGTAACTACTCAATGCAACTATCTTATCCATATCTGGAACACTCTGAGAACTTTCCCATTTAGAAACAGCCTGCCGAGATACATTTAAAGCATTAGCTAAATCTTCTTGAGAAATTCCTTTCTTTTTTCTTTGTAATAGAATTTTCTGTGATATATTCATGTGAACTGCTCCTTTCTTTATTTAGTCATATTCTATCAAACAATATAGTTGCAATTCTACATATTGCACATGGTAATTTGTCAACTAATGGTTGCGAAAGCACTTTTTGAAGATTTTGTGCTTTGTATTCAAATTATACCATTACCATATATCCGCTACAATGAAAATCTATCCAACAATCCTATTTTTTTCGGCTGTCCCTGCGGTGTAGGGTTCTGTGGACTGCCTGCGTTCTGGTTGCCTTTATTCTTCAACACAATATCCTCTGCCTTTACATACCAGTCCACATCTGCACCCGTATAGGTTTTTCGTGATACCGTATCGGCTACTGGATTGACAAGTTCCACAACTGCATTGTACGGAAATTCCCTTAACGGTACTTCTGGCGGTACAGACACGGGGATAATTCCACCATGCAGACTGCATTTCAAATCATAGATACGCTTTTTAAGCTGGGTACTCGGTGTCCCGTCCTCATTCTGTAAGAACACATCACGCACCGCTGTAAATTTTAATTCTCCAAATGTTTTCTCTTTGTCAATAACAAACCCGTTTGATAATCTCATAAATTCTTCACTCCTTTACTTTTCTTCAACTGCTACAATATCATCAGCAACTAACACATAATCGGTATGTCCCATATCCCCGATTGCGTAACCTCTGCCGTACAACTTCGGATTGACGAGTTTTACTTTCTGTTCATACTTGAACTTCTTTTCGCCAGCCTGCACGGGAATTTCTACCACAACATTTTCGCCTTTCTGTACGTCAGAATAAAGGTTGTAGCTTCTTCTTGCGAAAAATCTGCGGTTATCTTTATCTCTGTCAAAAACATGGTCGCTTTCTCCTGCAAATTCAAGAGTTCCAAAAGACTGTGCCATATCTGGCACGACATATTTCATTTCCATATTGTTTTACCTCGTTTCTTTCTATTTTGATAAGTTTTTTGATTGTGATTTCTTATTCTGGCGGTTTGGGAAGTACCAGCAATCCCCCAGATAGTAAAGGGTAAAATCAATGCTTACGCACCCTTGACTATCCGTGTTCTTGCAGGTTGTAGGCAGACAAGCCAGAATAAGCGGAAGTCTGCCGTTTGACCGCTTCGGCGGAGAACGTGATTTTTCTTTCCTCATACCGTTACCGCCTTATGATTTCTTCATTTTACGGCGTTTGTAAAGATATGTTCCAGCCAGTCCACCAGCAGACGTAAGCAACATCACGATAAAAGCCATTACATTTGTACTGTCGCCTGTTTTGGGACTGTCGCTCGGTTTGCTAGGCTTTTCTGGTATCGGTGGTATTTCGGGTTTCTCTGGTTCTTCTGGAACTTCGGGCTTTTCCTTAAAGGTAATCGTTTGTCCCTTATCTTCAATATCCTTATGCTCGGTAACTTTCTTCGGCTCGTCTGGATTGCTTAAATCGTATAATTCTTCAAAAGTTACAAGCTGTTTGCCGTCAAGAGAAGTAGCGTCAAAGGTAAAGGCAACTTCCACTTTCATAGTTTCGCTGTCAGCAATAAAAGTGTAATCACTTTCCACACGTTTTCCATTGATAAGAAGTTCTGCATTTTCTTCTTTCAACATCTGCCAGCCTACAAGTTTGTACTGTGTGCCGACTTCTAAGCCCTCTAAGGTTACGGTATCAATGATTGTAACCTCTTTTCCAGCTTCAAGTTCTTTGTTGCCGTCCTTATCCGTAGCAGTCGTATGAATTTTGATAATACGCTCTGTGATTAAAACGGTTTGCCCGTCGTCCTCAATGTCCTTATGTTCCGCAACTTTCACGGGTTCGTCTGGATTGCTGAAATCATACAATTCTTCAAAGGTAACAAGGTTTTTGCCACCTAAAGCAGACGCATTGAATGTATAGGAAATTTCCACTTTCATTTCTTCATCATCAGCGACAAAGGTATAATCGTTTTCTACACGTTTCCCGTCAATGATAAGCTCGGCGTTTTCTTCCTTTAACATCTGCCAGCCTTTGAGCTGATACTTTGTGCCTTTTGTAAGTCCGTCTAATTTGACCGTATCAACGATTGTAACCTCTTTTCCTGCAAGGATAGTCTTTTCGCCGTCTTTGCTGGTCGCTGTGGTATGGATAGAGATTTCTTTTTCGTATTCATCAGTTAAAGTCCCTAAATCAATCACAAGGTTATTTCTTGATACCACGATTTCAAAAGGTGGGATAAGTTCAAAGCCTTTGTTACTATCAGAGCGTAATTCTTCAATGATGTAAGTATCGTAAGGTAACGCACCCTTGCTGTCGTCTGGTTCAGAAGTCCCAAACCATACACCGTCCTCGCTGGTCTTGCCTGCGTTGGTATTGTGCTTATGAGAAGCCCATTCAGCAGAAGTGGAGAATTGCCCGTTATCATCAGTTACCACAACATGACTTTCCCCAGTCGTCTTGCTTGTGATCCTAAACGGAACATCAGCAAGACGCTTGTGTGTACCTGCACCGATTTTTACACCCTCAATATCTCCACGCTTAATCTGGTTGTAGATGGAATGTGCTTCATCTGTTAAATCCACGATTTTTCCATCTTCTGTGATTTCAAATTCAATCGGTTTTGCACCGTCCGTCAAATATCCCTCTGGGGCGTTGCTTTCCTCAATACGGTATTTTCCGTATGGTAATGTATCGGCGGCAGTTGTAGCGATACCGTCAACGCCAGTATGGATTGTTTTGACGACTTCATTCTTGTTGTATAACTTGCCATCTACCAAGACAGCGTTATCATTTAAGGAAATGATGTCAAAGGCAGTATCTTTCAAAGTGGCACTTCCTTGTGGCTTTGTATCGCCCGTTTCTAAATCTCGTTTCTGAATTTTGACACCGCCACGGATAACCTTGTCTGATACGGAAAACTGGTTACTTCCAGATAATACGGCAAGGTCGCCGTCCTCGGTAATCTGTGTTACATATAAGCCCTTAATCTGTTCGGACTTATCGCCAGCCTGCATATATGCACCCTCTAACAAGTAGCCGTTTGGAGCTTTTGTTTCCTCAACAGTAAGTGTCCCAAGTGGAAGAACCGCTTTTCCGTCCTGCATATAGAAGCTGTCGCCAGATACCTTGTATGCGTCCGCTAATTTTGTGATGTAGTGGGTTGTCCCGTCGCTGTCTGTTTCAGCGATTGTCTTTGTAACCCATGTACGAGTAGCTTCGGCAGGGAGATTGTCTTTGTTATAGAAACCTGCATAATACTTCCATGTAAATTCCGCACCTGCTAGAGAAGCGTTTCCCTGCGGATTATCTTTCTGTGTTTCCATATCAATCTTGAAAAGCTCAATCAAAGTGTCTGTTACTTTGGGTGTATCTGATACTTTCAAGGTC
>OIRR01000419.1_pt1 | contig 9847 bp, 9 predicted proteins | sample 1586291 | NCBI WGS metagenome assembly OIRR01 (sample SAMN02674970, study PRJEB24791) | human gut metagenome, SKBSTL043 | isolation source: stool | host: Homo sapiens | place: USA | reverse complement strand
CGCGAATCTCGCTCATGACACCTCCCTTTTCGGCTTGCTGACCCCACCATTGTAAGGCAGGATTCTTCAACTGCGTTGAAACTGACCTTATGCGCCCAGATACGCCTTGCGCACCTGCTCGTTGTCCATCAGCTCCTTGGCGTCGCCTTCCATGGTGATGCGCCCGGTTTCGAGCACATACGCACGATCGGCGATCGACAGGGCCATATTCGCGTTCTGTTCGACCAGCAGTACGGTAATGCCCTGATCGTGCAGCTTGCGAATAATGGCGAAGATCTCTTTGACGAGTTTCGGAGACAGACCCATCGACGGCTCGTCCATCAGAATCGTGTTCGGGTGGCTCATCAGGGCGCGGCCCATCGCCAGCATCTGCTGTTCGCCGCCGGAAAGCGTGCCCGCCTTCTGGTTGCGGCGTTCCTTCAGGCGTGGGAACATGTCGAACACCATGGCAAGATCGTCCGCCATGTGAGACCGGTCTTTGAGACTGAACGCGCCCATTTCAAGGTTTTCCTGCACGCTCATGCGCGTGAACACGTGGCGTCCTTCGGGAATATGCGCCATGCCGAGGGTCACGATCTTATTGTTCGGCGTTTTCAGCAGGTCCACGCCGTTGAACAGCACCTCGCCGGAAACCGCCGGAGTAAGACCTGTGATGGTATGCAATGTCGTGGTTTTGCCAGCACCGTTCGCACCGATCAGCGACACGATCTCGCCGTCGTTCACCGTCAGACTGATGTTTTTGACCGCTTCGATGGCACCGTAGGAGACGGAAAGATTCTTGATCTGCAGCATCAGGCGTCCTTCCTTTCGGTCGTTTCAGACGTTTCGACGGCATTGTTTTCAGCATCGTCCGCACCAAGATATGCGGAGATGACCTGCGGATTGTTGGCGATTTCCTCTGGCGTTCCGGAGGCGATGGTACGCCCGTAATCAAGCACTTGAATACGCTGGCACACGTTCATCACCAGGCTCATATCATGTTCGATCAGCAGAATGGCGATGCCGAAACGGTCGCGGATCGTGTTGATGCAGTTCAGCAGATCCTCGGTTTCCGTAGGATTCATGCCTGCCGCAGGCTCGTCAAGCAACAGCAGTTTCATGCCGGTCGCCAACGCTCGTGCGATTTCCAGCTTACGTTGCGCTCCATACGGCAGATTCGCGGCTTCGGTTTCGGCCAATCCTTCCAGTCCGAAAATACGCAGCAGGTCTATGGCTTTGGCATGCATGTCGCGTTCCTGCTTCCAGAAGGTCGGCGTGCGGAAGATCGCACCGCCCAGCCGGTAGGTGAAGGATTCGTTGAACGCCACAAGCACGTTCTCTTCGACCGTCATTTGATCGAACAGTCGAATGTTTTGGAAGGTTCTTGCGATTCCCGCACGCACGACCAGATACGTTTTCTTGCCGTTCATGCGTTTGCCGTCGAGGAAGAACTCACCTTCCGTGGGCTGGTAAACGCCGGTCAGCAGGTTGAACACAGTGGTCTTGCCTGCGCCGTTCGGCCCGATCAGACCGACAAGTTCGCCCGCATTGATGGTCATGTTGAAGTCGGATACGGCTTTGAGGCCTCCGAAGGTGATGCCGAGATGCTCGGCCTTCAGAATCGGCTCGCTCATGCCTGCACCTCCTTGTCTTCGCTGGATGTGTTGATTTCGCTAGATGCGGTAGTCTCGCCGGTTTCCTTGGTTTTCTTAGATGCCGATTGAGACGCACCCGATTTGCCGTGCATCTTCACGCGTACCGGATAGAACCACGTGTTGACGAATTTCGGCAGCGAGAACTCCCAATTGCCGAACAATCCCTGCGGACGGAACACCATGATGATCACCAGCACCACCGAATACACGAGCATGCGGTATGCGGAGAACGCACGCAGCAATTCCGGCAAAATCGTCAGACCAACCGCGGCGACAATGGAACCCGTCAGCGAACCCATACCGCCGAACACCACCATGATCACGTAATTGATCGACTGCAGCCAACCGGCCATGCTTGGCGTGAGCGCACCGATATATTGCGCGAAAATACCACCCGCAATACCCGCGAAGAACGCGGAAATCGCAAAAACGAGCACTTTCATATAGGTGATGTTGATGCCGGAAGCGCCAGCCGCGATCTCATCATCACGAATCGCCTTGACCGCACGACCATAACGGGAACGCGCGAACATGAACAACAGCACCACGGTCACGACGGTGATACAGAACACCACATACAGATTGGCGAGACGGTCGATGCCGATCAGTGCCTGCCCCTGCTGGCCGTCCGCAAGTCCCTTGCCGCCGGCCACTTTCAGATTCTGGATGATCACACGAATGATCTCACCGAAACCAAGCGTGATAATCGCAAGATAATCGCCGTGCAAACGCAATGCCGGAATGCCGACGAGCACGCCGAACACACATGCCACCACACCGCCGACGAACGTGACCAGCAGGAAACGCACCGTATCATCCATCTGAACGCCGTTGGCAACCAGCAGCTTGCTCATCAACGCGGCGGAATATGCGCCGATCGCCTCGAAACCGCAGCAGCCGAGCGTAAGCTGTCCGAGCACACCGATCGTCAGATTCAACGACGTGGTCATGATCACCGCAATGCAGCAAGTCATGAGAATACCCTTGACATACAGGGAAATAGCGCCTGTTTCACATACCGCAACAAGAATGCCGAACAGCACAAGCACGCCAATGGCACACAATGCATACGATTGCTTCGTGGAAAGCATTGATTTCTTCATAATCACACCTTCTCGCTTTCCGGCTCGCCCATCAGACCGGACGGCTTGACCAGCAGCACGATGATGAGAATGCCGAACACAATGGCGTCGGAGAACGCCGACGTGATCACACCGGCCGTAATCGTACCGATATACGCCTTGGTAAGACTCTCGGCCACGCCGATCAGCAAACCACCGACCATAGCGCCCGGAATGGAACCGATGCCGCCAAGCACCGCGGCGACGAACGCTTTCAAGCCCAGCATGGCACCCATCATCGGAGAGACCTGCGGGTAGGAAATGCAGTACATAAGCGCCGCCACCGCAGCCAGGCCGGAGCCGATGGCGAAGGTCAACGTGATGGTGGAGTTCACGTTGATGCCCATCAGAATCGACGCTTCCTTGTCTTCGGACACCGCACGCATGGCCTTGCCCTGCTTGGTGAGGGAGACGAACAGCTGCAACGCGACCATGATGGCGATGCCGAGCAGCACCGTTATGATGGTCGCTCCGTCGATTTTGAGTTTGCCAAGCACCAGCGTTGGAATTTCAACGATGGTTGGCACGGTCTGATAATCAGCGCCGAACAGCGCCTGGGAGCCGTTTTCAAGCAGCAGGCTCATGGCGATCGCAGTGATCAGCGCCGTCATATTATTGCCTTTTTCACGCACCGGCTTGTACGCGGCCCTTTCCACGATAATACCCACCGCCACGCACACAAGCACCGCCGGAATCACGGCGAACCATGCGGGCAGACCGCAGGCGATAATGAACGGAATGGTAAGCATCAGCGCGTAGGAGCCGACCATGATGAAGTCGCCGTGCGCGAAATTGATCAGTCGGATGATGCCGTACACCATGGTGTAGCCGAGGGCCACAAGCGAATACACGCTGCCGATTTTCAGACCGTTGAAGATCTGACCGATGAACATAATGACCGAATCGCTCATCATCCCTCCTTTCTTGTTGTTTCGTCAGTTGAAGTCTTGTTTTTCTTGATTCCTCGCGTTTTTTCGCTATTTCGCCGGCTGGATGGTGTCTTTGTATGTCGGTTCGCCGTCGCTCATTTCCAGCACAATCACCGATTTCTTCGGAGAACCATGCTTGTCGAGCGTGAATGCGCCGGTCACGCCGGAGAAGCTCATACCTGCGATGGCGTTGCGAATATCGGCACGAGTGGCGTTTTCACCGGCTTGTTCGATGGCCCGCTTGAACATGTAGACGGAATCGTAACCGAGCGCGGTGAAGGTGTTCGGCGATTCGCCGTTATTGGCCTTCTTGTATGAGGTGATGAACTGCTGCACCTTCGTGTTGGACTTGTCATCCGGCGAATAATGCGTGGTGTACAGCACCTTGTTGTAGTTCGCTTTGTTTCCCGTGGTTTTGAGGCCGTCGTAGCCGTCGGGGCCCATGATGTAGCCCTCATAGCCGACCGCTCGCGTCTGTGGCACAATGTACGGGCCAACCGTGGAATAGTAGTACGGCGCATATAGGAATTCCGCACCAGAAGCTTCGATTTTCTGCAGCTGCGACGAGTATTCGGTATCGTCGGCGCTAGAGGAATTCTCTTCCGCCACCACGTCGAGTCCGTTCTTCTTCGCCGCCGCAACAAAAGCCTTGCCCACACCAGACGAATACGGATCGCCCGTGCCATACAGCACGGCCACTTTCTTGACCTTCAATGTTTCGGCCGCATACTTGGCGGCGATCTCGCCCTGGTAGGAGTCCTTGAAGCAGGTGCGGAACAGGTATCCGCCCGTTTCCACGGAATCGGCGGTTGCGGCCGGAGCGATGGTCGGCATCTGGTTCTGGTCGGCGAGCGGCGCGACGGCACCGGAGGTTGACGAAATGGTCGGTCCGAGCACGGCGATCACGTTCTTGTCGCCGGCCAGACGGTTAAAGGCGTTGGATGCCTCGATCACATCACCCTTGTCGTCCATGGATTCCAGTTTGATCTGTTTGCCGAAGATTCCCCCATCGGCGTTGATTTCCTTGACCGCCAGTTTGAACCCGTTCACTTCGGCTTCGCCATAGGCTGCGGCTGCACCGGAATTGGTGGTGACCGAGCCGATGGTGATCACATCGTTATCCGCGATGGTGGCGCTCTCATTACTGGTGGCGTACATGTTGCCGCCCGAACAGGCTGTAACACTCACTCCCATAACCGCCGCAAGACAGAGTGCGGCCAGTTTTTCGGCATTCTTGATTTTCACTGCCGTTCCTTCTCTTCCTGTCAGCGCAACCGGACGCCTCATCTTGTGGATGCTTCCGCAACCGGTATGCTTACCGCTGAACTGGTCTAATGCAATGGTCGGACTTCCAACTGGAACTCTATTGCAACAGAAAAACCACGTTCCCCTGGAAAAATCTCTTATTCTGAGACGCGTTGCATCACTGCTTTTTCGCGGTCATGTATCGCGGGCGACCTGTGTAATCGTTATGCACCATCACATTGCTGAATCCATATGACAGCGCGAATGCAGACAATCGTTCACCTTGCGTAATATCGTGTTCCATTACCAGCAAACCGCCGTTTTTCAGCAGTTTTGCGGCACGGGCGATAATGCGTTCCGGAATAAGCGTGCCATCTGCGGAACCGCCGTATAGCGCAAGATCGGGATCGTAGTCGCGTACTTCCGGTTGCTGCGGAATATCCGCAAGAGGCACATACGGAGGATTGGTGAGCACGATATCGATCGTGCCGTCCAGCTGGTTCAGCGTCGGCGTTTGCGTGGCATCAGCGATTTCCAGATGATAGTTGCTGGCGATGCTGGGGTACTTTTTTGCGGTTTCGTTGAGATTGACGCGGGTCCATTGCGCGGTTTGCTCGCTTTTTTCGACCGCCCACACCTCGCTGCCGGGCACTTCCGTCACGAATGACAGGCCGATTGCGCCGCTTCCCGCGCACAGATCGACCACTTTCGCCGAATACATGCCGTGCTTGGTGATCCAGTCGACACCTTCCTGCACCACGAGTTCGGTTTCCTGACGCGGAATGAACACGCCCGGACCAACCTTCAGATCGAGGTAGCGGAAGGGCGCGTGGCCGGTGATATGTTGCAGCGGTTCACGCTTGGACCTGCGATCCACCATGGTGTGGAATCGCTTCAACGCAGCGTCTTCACCGCTCTGCTTCGCGCCTTGCTTCGCCAGTTCGGATGTTTCGCTTCCCATCAGCATGGCCTTGTCGACGGTCTGCAGGTCGACGCCGAATACTTCGGCGGCCAATAATTTGGCATCGTGCTCCGGAGTGTCAACACCGGACGCACGCAACATGGCCGAAGCGGACGCGGTGATTTTTGCGCCCGGCTGGGAAACGGCGCGCGGGTGCCGCATGGAGCACCTGGCGGCGGAAGAATACGGGATCAGGATCGTGGAGGGGTAGAAAAAATGGAAGAGCAAAATATGTTTTTGTGGATCAAGGCGGCGGTGACGGCGCTGTGCGCGGCGTTTTCGGCGGCCTTTGGCTGGCTGGGGTGGCTGGTGCTGGCCTGGGCTGTGTGCATGGTGATCGACTGGATTAGTGGCAGCGCGGCTGCGGCGTCCAAAGGCGAGTGGTCAAGCGCTGTGGCGCGCGCAGGCATCTGGCACAAGGCCGGGATGGTGGTTGTAGTGATTGTAGCCGCCATGGCCGACGGCGTGCTGGGCGTGGCGGTGGAAAACCTGCCCCGCTGGGCTGCCGGCAAGGACACCGCCATGATCACGGTCATCCTGTTCAGCGTGTGGAACAAGGTGTACGGCGAGTTCATTGCGCCGCCGGATGAAAACAGCACGGCGCAGGTGCCCTTCACCATCGAGAGCGGACAGAGCCTGACCCGCGTGGCGAACCGGCTGGAGGAAGCCGGGCTGATTCGCAATCGCACGGTGTTCAAGTACTACTGCGACTTCGCGGGCTGGGGGCAGAAAATCCAGTCCGGCAGCTACACGCTCAGCCCGTCGATGACCATGCGGCAGATTGCCGACCAGCTCACGCGCGGCGACGGCAACCCGATTGTACGCAATATCACGCTCATTCCCGGCTGGACGATTGAGCAGTTTGCCGAGCAGCTGGTCAAAGACGGCGTGCTGACGGACAGCGCGGAGTTCTTGGCCCTGTGCAAGAGCGGCACGAGCTTCAGCGAATTTTACTCCGTGCAGGACGTGCTGAACAGCCGGAACGTCAGCCAGCGCCGCTATGTGCTGGAGGGGTATCTCGCGCCCGACACCTACGAAATCTACATCGGCGCGACGGCAAGCGAAATCATCCGCAAGCTGATTACGCAGACCGAGCGGGTGTTCACCGTCGCCTGTGAGGATCGCGCGGAAGAGATGGGCTACACGATGGACGAGATTCTGACGCTGGCAAGCATGATTGAGAAGGAAGCGTCCAAGGCGGATTTCACGAAGGTGTCCGCCGTATTCCACAACCGCCTGAAAGCGGGCATGAAGCTGCAGAGCGACGTGACGATTCACTACATCACGGGCGTAAGGAAAATGTCGCTGACGGGCAGTGATTTGGCGCTTGACAGCCTCTACAACACCTATCAGGTGACGGGGCTGCCGCTGGGCCCGATTTGCGCGCCGAGCGCCGACGCCATCAACGCGGCGCTCTACCCGGACGAGACGTTTGTGGCGGAAAACTACCTGTATTTCTGCGCGACAAGTCCCGAAAGCACGGAGCTGCACTTCTCCCGCACCTTGCAGGAGCATGAACAGGCGGTCGCCATCTACGCGCCGCTGTGGCAGCAGTACGACAAGGAAAGAGGCATTGAGTAAATGACCAACCGGATGCCGGAGCTGCTGTGCCCGGCGGGGAATCTTGAATCGCTGGAGGCGGCGCTGCATTTCGGCGCGGACGCGGTCTATGGCGGTATGAAGCAGTTCGGCCTGCGCGCCTTCGCAGGCAATTTCGACGAGGAGGCGCTGACGCAGGCGGTCGAAAAGATGCACGGCGCGGGCAAGAAGTTCTACCTGACGATGAACATCTTCCCGTTTGACGACCAGATGGATGATTTCATCGCGGCGGCGAAAGCAGCACGGGACATCGGCGTGGACGCGGCGATTGTCAGCGATTTGGGGGCGATTGCCGCCCTGCGCCGTGAAGTGCCGGAGCTGCCCCTGCACGTCAGCACACAGGCGAGCACCGTCAACGCGGAAGCCGTGCGCGTCTACCGCGATATGGGCTGCGAACGCGTGATTCTGGCGCGGGAAACGTCCATCGCGCGGGCGAAGGAAATCATCCGCCGCGTGCCAGAGATGGAAATCGAGACGTTTGTGCATGGCGCATCGTGCATGGCGTACAGCGGTCGGTGTCTGCTCAGCGCGGCCATGGCGGGGCGGAGCGGCAATCAGGGCGAGTGCGCCCAGCCGTGCCGCTGGCATTACAGCGTGGTGGAGGAGAAGCGCCCCGGCGAGTACATGCCCGTCTGCGAGGACGAAAATGGCACATACATATTTTCCGCACATGATTTGAACCTGATGCCGCTTTTGCCGGAACTGGTGGACGCGGGCATCAAGAGCCTCAAAATCGAGGGGCGGATGAAAACGGCGTATTACGTCGCGACGGTGACGGCGGCATACCGTCGTGCGCTGGATCTGCTGGCGGATGGCGGCGATTTTGCAGCGGCGCTCCCCGGCTTGATGGCGGAATTATCCTGCGCAAGCCACCGTGACAGCGACACCGGCTTTGCGCTGGGCAAGCCAGCAAATCCCGGCGGCGCGGACGGCTTCCATCAGGAGCGGGAATATCTGGCGCATGTGGTGGAGGGCAGCCGCGATGGGCGCGGCACACGCTTTCTGCTCAAAAATCGCTTCAAGGCGGGCGAGACAATCGAACTGCTGACGCCGTCGGGCGTGCACGCCTTCGAGGCGACGCCGTTCCTGCGCGAAAAGACGGGCGAAATCGTCGATACGCTGGGCATCGGCGGCGAAATTATCCGCATGGACATCCCCTTCGCGACCGAAACGGGCGACTTCCTCCGCGGCGAAACGCGGAATCACCGAAAGTAAGCGCTTTTCCCGAAACCCGCAAGCAAGTCAACAAAAGCCGGACAAAAGCCAAACTGAAAAATGCGGTCAAGCTGGGCAACAACAGCCGCTCTTTCCCCCAATAAACATGGGTGGCGGGGGGAGTCCAGAGGGGGCTGAAGTCCAGACTTGCACGCTCTTCAGCCCCCTCTGGGCGTTCTTTGGTTACTTTCTGGCGCGCCAGAAAGTAACAACATCGCTTCCGCAGAGGCGACTGGAGCAGCAAGAAAAAACTGCCTGCATATCACAGCAATATCGGCTGTCATCCGATAAATCCCCCTTTCACGACAGCTGTGAAGCGCGAAAAAATCCCCGGAATCTTTCCGGCAAGGTTGCACAAAACCCAAAAGTGTGCTACAATCAGATTGATATTCCTTTCACATGAAGGAATTGGGCGGAAATGCCCCAAGATAACAAATGCACTGGAGGAGAATGAGGATGGCAGGGCATGTGTCTGACGCGGTAATCCGTCGGCTGCCGGGATATTATCGGCATCTGCGGGAGCTGGAAAGCGCAGGTGTGGAGCAGATTTCGTCACAGGAGCTGGGCGAGCGGATGCACCTCACGCCGTCGCAGATTCGGCAGGACATCAACTGCTTCGGCGGCTTCGGACGTCAGGGGTACGGGTATAAGGTGTCGGATCTGAAAATGCACATTGGCGAAATTCTGGGACTTGACCGTGAGCATACGGAGATTATCGTGGGCGCGGGCAATATCGGCTGCGCGATTGCGAAATATCCGACGTTCCAGCGCGAGGGCTTCCGGCCGCTGGCGATGTTTGACAACGACCCGGAGAAAATCGGCGTGCCGGTGGGCGATATTCCCGTGTACAGCATGGAGGAAATGCCGAACTTCCTGAAGGAGAACATGCCGGATATTGCGGTGCTGGCACTGCCCCGACGCGTCGCGCAGGAAGCGCTGGACAAGCTCTACGCCTGCGGCATCCGCGCGGTGTGGAACTTCGCGCCGACCGATCTGACCCATCCGGACGACATGCTGGTGGTCAATGTTCACCTGACGGACAGCTTGCAGACGCTGACTTACCACATGGCGCACCGGAACGAGGAAAACAGCAAGTAATACTATTTCCAGATTCACCTGCGCCATCTGCTTGCGCCTTTTCCG
>OIRR01000413.1_pt1 | contig 10034 bp, 7 predicted proteins | sample 1586291 | NCBI WGS metagenome assembly OIRR01 (sample SAMN02674970, study PRJEB24791) | human gut metagenome, SKBSTL043 | isolation source: stool | host: Homo sapiens | place: USA | reverse complement strand
TTTCGTGCCACCTCCCCCGGCCGGGGGAGTCTTTCAAAGTGAGAGGCTTTGGCATCCCGCAACGTTTCCGGGAAATCCCGGAAACGGATAAAATTCCAGAAACTCCCGCAAACTCAACCGGGATAGTCATACTTATTTATCCGACCCGCGTCTGTTTTACACGGGTTAGCAGACACAAATTTGTAACTTTTTGTTGGTGGGGTGCACAAACTTTGGGGGGATACATTGGGCAATCCCTACAAGAAATGGCTGATTTTGGATAGAAACAGCCGCAAATTCCGTTTTTGTGTCCATTTGGACACTTGCATGGACAAGGCCAAATTTGGTAAAATAATGCCAGTGCAAGGGCCGGGTGGCCAAGCGGAAAAATCAGCGCCCCGCCACCGAATGACACCTTTTGCATCCCGGACTGTGTAGGATAGTACCAGCAGCCGGGAACATCCCGCAAAACTGAAAACTTTGGCAAACCTGGTGTGAGCCGGGGACGCAAAGCTTGGAGTCTTTTGTGCTGGCATTCCCCGGAGGGAAACGCCAGAAAACCAGAAGATAGTTCGGCTGCATTCAACACCGCTGTGACAGGCGGGGTGCGGATGCGGCTTTTTTTTATTGCGAGGCATCGGGAATGGACACGACCCCGGACTCTATACCAAAGGAGGGCATGAAAAATGCGTAAAAATCTTGCAAAACACACGGCGAAAAAGCTTCCGCTGGCCAAACGGGTGCTTGCGTTGTGCTTCGCGCTGATTTTCGTGTGCAGCTGTCTGCTGCCCGCCTTTGCAAACGGCACGGGCGCGGAGCTTGAGACGCCGGGCACCGAAGTAGTGGAGGCCGCCGACCCCGGCACGGAGCCGGAACCCATGGATCTCTACGACGAGCCCGCAGCCGTGGCGGACGAGCCCGAGGCCATGGACGACGACTTCGCCATGGATGACGAGCCCGCGGCGCTGGATGATGACTTCGCCGTGGCGGACGAGCCTGCGGCCATGGATGACGAGCCCGCAGCCATGGACGATCAGGTGGAAAAACCCGTTGTGGATGACGAGCCCGCAGCCATGGACAATGAGGTGGAAAAACCCGTCGAGGGCGACGAGCCCCCCGTGGCCGATGACACCCCTGCCAAAGAGGGCGCGACGAAGACCACCACCGACGCAAGCGGCAACACCGTCTATGAGTACGACACCAGCGGCACGACGTTCCCCGATGACGACGCGGCCGCGCTCCCCGATGGCGACCAGATGCAGGTGGACGCGGCGTTCTCCATCCCCACCAACATCTACCACTTCTGGCTCAAGAAGATGAGCAGCTACGACCTCGCGGACATCGCCGACGCCGCCAAGACCGCTGAGATGACCGTGGAGCAGTATCTGGCCATGTACGGCACCGAGAAAGGCTGCTACCACATCATGACCGCCGCCGACGGCGCGAACCTGAAAGACTATCAGTTCGCGGACCCCACCTCCAACGATGACCCCGAGGGCAACAGCCGCACCTTTGCAGGCTGGTACTACACCGACGATCTGGGCGACGAGCAGAAGTTCGTGTTTGACGAGTGCCTGTACGTTTCCGAGGGCACGACCGTGGAAGTCTACGCGAAGTGGAAAGAGCTGGAACCTGAAGTTAAAAAAGTTGACTTTGGCGATAAAGAAGTATCTTTTAAAGTAGAAGATGCACCGGCGTTGACAGTGTCCGAACTGAGTGATAGCAAAGCCAGTGAGTTGGGTGAAAAGGTTCTGGATGAGATCGACTGGGATGAATATAATGTTATTTACATGTTCGATCTCTCGCCTAAAGATCGTGATGGCATTGCAATTGAATCTCCGAAAAAAGTTACCATCACGGGTCTTGGCGTGGAGAGCGCAGCAGATGTGAAAGTTTTCCATCAGGGCAGTGGCTTTGAGGAAATTCCTGTGGAAGTCTCTGCGGATGGGACGATTACCTTTACTCCGGACAGCTTCTCACCGTTTGCCATTGCGGTGGCAGACAGTAGTGTGCGTGTTGAAAAATCAATGAATGTGGCCAACTATCTGAGCCTCACAAGCGATGAGCCGAGCTTTGCGGATGAATATGGTGTGGCAACAATGTCTTTGAGCAATGGCGCAACGTTCACCATTGAGCCGGGGGCAACAGTTACCGTTACAGGTTCCTCCAGTACTTCGATCTGGGATGGAAAATCCACTTGGAAAGATAAGTGGACCAGTAGTAATGACCAGATTGCTATTCTGGGTACATCTAAAGACAAGCAGACAATTACGATCAAAGACAACTCCAATGTGGTGGGTACAACAGCAACGATAACTCATACCTACTGGGTACAGGGCTGGTATGGGTATTATCAAACCAATGAGTACTTCACCGTTACCACAAAGAAGTGGACAGATAGCTATGAGGGAAATGCTGCAATCTACTTCCTGAAAGTTCCTACAGGCGGAAAGCAGATGTCAAATGATACGGACAACTGGCTGCCTGGTGCGAATGATAGTAGTATGCTGGGAACAATCAATGTAGGCAAACATGGCACTTACCCGGCAGCGGTCTGGGCGCAGAGCGGCGATAGCTATCAGAAAAATATTGTTACCACGAGGAACCAGAAAGTAACGGATTATATTACAGGTTCGAATGACTCTGGTTTGAAATGGGATGCAACTAATGGTTATTTCGTTGTAGAGCGTAGTAGCGACTGGTTTGAGTACATTTGGACGCAGGCCAGTACACAAACTGCCTACCAAGGAATGTTGACGAACAAGGATGATGTGACAGAAATTCACTTGACACCCTGTAAGATTTCCCGAGATAATGGCGGCACATATACCTACCATATCGACTGCGAACTTACAATTGTCAACAAGAAGACGTATGATGCAAAGTTCTGGGAAAGAGACCCGGATGAGGTCGAAGAGTGGACTTTGGTGGACGATGGAACATACAAGCAGGACAAAAAGGTTCCGTTGACTACAGAGCGAACCATCGGCAATAAAAAAGTTGGAAAAGATGGTGTAACTTACATCTTGACCGGCTGGTATCTTGAGGATCAGACGAGTGGAAAATACGATGCGAACTCAAGTCGGCTTTTGGAAAGTAACGATTGGAGCTACGAACCAACAGAAGCCGACCTCAAAGACGGCGTTGTCAATTTCTACGCTCTCTGGGTACCAGAAGCACAACGAGGCATCAAAATCACAAAACAAGTCACTGGCTGGTTTGGCGACCACGAAAAAGAGTTTGAATTCACAGTCTTTGATAAAAAGGGCAATGTGAAGAGAAGCTTCACACTGACCTCCGGCAGGAGCCAGGTGATTGATGATTTCCTGGTTCAGAAAGACGATACTGTGAGGATCACGGAAGCCGGAGCCGAAGATTATGAGACTACTGCTCAAATCTATGGCCCGGGTGGAACCGAACTGCTGAATCAGGCGTTCGATACCTCGACAACTCCGAAATCTATCACAATTACCATCACAAAAGAGATGATTGATGGGTTGAATGAAATCGAGATTGTCGTTACAAATCATCGTGAGGGCGAAATCGACAACGGTGTCCTCCTCGACACCCTCCCCTACATCCTGATCCTCGTGGTCGTCGTGGGCGGCGGCGTGCTGCTCTTCCTCCGGAAACGGAAGAACGACGACGATGAATAAGCCAACTTCCAAGCCAAATAAAATCACGAAAGGAGGTGGATGGATGGCAAACGAAAAAGCCAAAGGAGGCCCGCAGCCCGCACAGCGCCTGCCCGGCGCGGAGGATGCCTGCATCAGCCAGGAGCAGCTGGAGATCGTGGAATGGTACCGCAAGGTGAAGTTCCGCAAGAACCTGCTCGGCGGCGTGGATGAAGTGCAGATGTGGAAGAAGCTGGAGGAGCTCTACGGCCTGTACGAAAACGCCATCCGGGCCGAGAGGGCAAGGTATAACGCCCTGCTGGAAGCCCATACACCTCCCGGAGAAAACCATGAGGAGGGATGTTGATGGCGAAAGCCGCAAAAACACTCCCTCCGCAAGACCCGCTCACGGCAGGGCGCAGAGCCCTGCACAAGCGGCGCAACGCCGCGCAGGACCGCCGGGACGCGCTCAGTTTACTGGGCCGGGTGGTGGTGCTGGCGGCAGCCGCGTGGGTGCTGTTCACGCAGGTGTTCCTGCTGACACAGGCCTCCGGCAACAGCATGTTCCCCGCCGTCAAGGACGGCGACCTGCTCATCGGCTACCGGCTGCAGGGCACTTACGCCAAGAACGACGTGGTGCTCTATGAGCAGGACGGCAAGCTCCGGGTGGGCCGTGTCCTGGGCCGCGAGAACGACCTCATCGCACTGGACGATTCGGGAACGCTGATCGTCAACGGCTCGGCCCAGAGCGGCGAGATCCTTTACCCCACCTACGCGAAAGACACCCTCGAGTACCCCTACACCGTCCCCGCGGACAGCGTCTTCATCTTGGGAGACTACCGCACGCAATCCGAGGACAGCCGGGATTTTGGCCCGGTGGCCCTCACCGACGTCAAAGCAAAGGTGATCACCCTGCTGCGGCGGCGGAGCTTGTAAGTTCTTGAAAACATTGATATAATATTTAGGAGGAATCCACATGAAACTCAAGAAATTGTTTGCTGGTATCGTGGCTGTGGCCATGATGGCAACTATGGCAATGCCGAGCTTTGCGGCGAAGCATACTTATGATGAAACTAAGCTGGAAGACCATTCCAGCATTACAGTCACCAAGGTCTATACCATGGTCGGTACTGGCTCCAGCCCCAAGGAGACGTTTACTTTGGAGCAGGTAGGCGATGGCGTTGTGACAAAGGGCGGTGCGACTACTGCGCCCGCATTGGGGACGATTACTGGTGCTCACTTTGAAGTTGGTGATGCAACTGCCAATGGCGCAAGCAAGGATATTACCATCACGCTTCCTAATAACTTTACTACCCCTGGTATTTATGAGTATACGCTGAAAGAGGTTGTAGGCACTAATGCTGGTGTTGCCTACCGTGCAGAGAGCAAGCCGATTAAGCTGGTCGTAACCGTTGTTTCGGATGATGCAGGCAATCTGTATCGTTATGCAGCAGTTCATACCGAGGAGAGCGGCGATAAGTCTGACGAGTTTACTGACAACACTTACTCTGCAAATGCTCTGACCGTGAAAAAGGAAGTTAAGGGTAACGGTGCTGACCGCAGCAAGTACTTTGATTTTACCATCAAGCTGACTGGTGAGCAGGGCAAAACTTACGCGGAGAAGTATACTATCACGGCTGGCAGTGGTGTTGACACTACTAAGAGCGCAACTTCCATTAGCGTTGATGGCGATGCAGTTCATGTTTGGCTGCAGAACAATGGTACTGTGACGATTGCAAACCTGCCCGCAGGCGTTCGGTGGGAAGTCACCGAGGTTGGCGCAGCACTCGATGCTGAGAGCAGCAAGGTTATGAACGGCGAGTATGAAGTCACTGTTCCGGCTGATGCAAATGGTACTGTTTCTGTTGCAGAAAATGCAGACAATGATGTCGTGTTTACTAATAAGTCTACCGTCAACGTTGACACCGGCGTTATCCTCGACAATGCTCCTTACATGCTGATGCTGGCCGTTGTGGCTGGTGCTGCTATGACTCTGGTCATCAAGAAGCGCCGCGAGGAAGAGTAATTAACACTCTCTCCGCAAACACTTTTAAGAGCCTCTGGCGATAACAGCAGACCTTGCGGAATGCCAAAGGCTCCCCTACTAGGGGAGCTGGCGCCGCAGGCGTCTGAGAGGTTGGACAAAGGACGCCTTTCGGCCAAGCGGAACAACGCAGGTGTTGCTCCGTACAACCTCTCCGTCACGGCTTCGCCGTGCCACTGTCCCCTTTCGGCACTTGCGTGCCACCTCCCCCGGCCGGGGGAGTCTTTCCTAGTAGGGGAGGCTCTGGCAAAGAGGTGACGCTCTGCGGCAACCAAATCACCTGACTCGCAATTCTCTGAACAAGAACCAACATCGCAAGCTGACTGGAGGTGGGCTGTATCACTTGGCAACGTGTAGCGCTGCGGACAGCCGACTTCCTGATCAGCGCGGTGGTGGTGCTGTTCCTCCTCACGGCGGGCGCTTACTCCGCTTACGCGCTGTGGGATAACAACCAGGTCTATGCCGCCGTGGATAACGTGCAGGGCGAGCTGCTGCAGTTCAAGCCTGCCGCCGATGGCGAGAACGGCGCCTCCTTTGAGGAGCTGCTGGCCATCAACTCGGACGTGAAAGCCTGGCTCACCCTGGACAACACCGCCATTGATTACCCTGTGGTGCAGGGCGAGAACAATTTCAGCTACATCAACACCGATGTCTACGGCGACTTTGCACTGGCCGGCAGCATCTTCCTGGATTCCGATTGTGATGGCAGCTTCCACGATCCGTATTCGCTGCTGTACGGCCACCACATGGAAAACAGCAAGATGTTTGGAGATCTTGACCTGTACAAGGACGAGGCGTTCTTCAACGAGAACACCACCGGCACGCTGGTCCTGCCCGACCGCACCTACCACTTACAAATTTTCGCCTGTCTGCTGGTGCCCGCGTCCGAGGATGCCATCTTCGACGTGAACCAGTGGGACGCAAACCTGAACGGTCTGCTCGATTTCGCACAGGAGAACGCGCTGCACCTGCACTCTGACACGCTGGACACCGTCCGGGCGCGGGAGGGGGCACAGGTGCTGGCCATGTCCACCTGTTCCACGGAGTTTACCGATGCAAGAACCATTCTTCTGGCGTGGATGACAACGCCGGAGCAGTAAAGGAGGGGATGAAATGAAGATCCGAAAATTCGCGGCGGCGCTGCTGGCACTGGTGCTTTGCCTGAGCCTGAGCCTGCCCGCGGCCTTTGCGGAAGCGCAGCAGCGTGTGGAGCTGAAAAACCTGACGGTCAACGTCAAGTGCACGGGCAATGCCATCCCCGACGAGCAGCTCACCATCCGCCTGACCCCCCGCAAAAAAGCCCCTATGCCCGGCGATGCCGCCGCACTGGAAGCGTTCGTCAACACGGCGGACTGCACCCGTTCCAACGGTTATATGACCACCGCCACATTCCCGGAGACATTCGTCTTCACGGCCCCCGGTACCTATGAGTACGAGGTGGCCCAGCGGAAAGGCGGCTCCCTCAACGGCACTTACGACACCCGCACCATGGTGCTCCGTGTCACCGTGAGCTGGAGCGACGACACGCTGGTGGCCGTGGCCAAGGTCTATGAGGCCAACCAGTCCTCCAATGACAAGGAAGACAGTATCCTGTTCACCAACACGTTCAACAACTCCGCCCCGGACGACCCGTACGATCCGCCGTATATCCCGGATGCCCCCTACATCCCGGACCCGAGGCCCACGCCTGTGGTGCCTACCCCGGAGACCCCGGTGAACCCGCCGGTCCTGGACGCGCGGCCGGATACCACCCCCACGGTGTCCACGGTGCCCACGGTGCCCGTCGCGGAAACGCCCGTCAATCCTCCGGTGGCTGACGCGCGTGCCCCCAAGCTGATCCAGACCGGACAGCTCAACTGGCCCGTGCCGGTGCTGGCAGGGCTGGGCACCCTGTTCCTGGCGGCTGGCGTCATCCTCCTTACCAAGAAGAAAGAGGATGACAATGCGTAAAGCATCCCCGGGCGTCATCTGTGTCCTGCTGGGAGTCGTCTTGCTGCTGGCGGCGCTGGGCCTCTACGGCTACAACCGCTGGGAGGACGCTCAGGCCGGCGCGGAAGCCCAGACCGTCGTACAGGACCTACAGGAAAAAGTCGTTGAACAAACGCAGAGCGCGGCCTCGGCTCCCGCCATCGACACCAGCTCCCTTGACCCGGAGCTGCCCGTGGTGGAGCTGGACGGCTACGAATATGTGGGCACTGTCTCCATCCCCGCCATTGGCATCGACCTGCCGGTGATGAGCGAGTGGAGCTACCCCAAACTCAAAATTTCCCCCTGCCGCCAGTTCGGCTCCTCCCGCACCGATGATCTCGTCATCGCGGCGCACAACTACGAGTCGCATTTCGGCAAGATCGGCACCCTCGCCCTGGGCGATGAGGTCCGTTTCACCGACATGGACGGCATCGAGAACCACTACACGGTTTCTGCCATTGAAGTCCACGACCGGACCGATAACCTGTGAGATATAACCTTTTATTTCTCCCATACAATCTCTTTTTTCCTTAATCCTATTCAAATCTTCAGCTGCAATATTACGAATTATGAATTTCCGAAAACCGGAAATATTACTTTTTGAGTCTTTTTGTACTTAGTTAAATATTCAACTAATTTCAACCTCTTCTAAAATGAACCAATCGAGTTCTGAAATGAACCAAAATAGTAGGAATAGCTTATTTTGTAAACCATAGAGATAGAAGATTCTAAGCATGATATGCCGTTTTGTTGGCGAAAAACAGATGAAATGTTTTACTTTGTTAAATAAAAAGGATTACTCATCTGTTTTTTCTACCTTTGCAATCGGATTATGGTGTAACCGTATTTGCTTCCGCTGACGGTTAGTAAAAGGGAATCCGGTGAAAGTCCGGAGCTGTACCCGTAGCTGTAAGTTCTGAAACCCCGGCAAATCTTGTTGCCACTGGTGGTTCAATTGAGAATTGACAATTTGAACACCGGGAAGGCTGCCGTTAGTTGGTAATTGTCCATTATCAATTATCAATTGAAAAGGGGGGAACAAGCCAGAAAACCTGCCATTATTCGGTATCCGGTTCCTCGGGTAAAGGAACTGATGAATCGAAAAGGTATGCAGAATATATTTGTAAAACGATTGTCGGGCCTGTTATGTGCCTGGCTATTTCCGTTTGCCGCTTTGTATGCGCAGGTAGACACGACGACCTATCACCAGCTTTCGGGTGTCGAGGTGCTGGGAAAGGTACGCCCTTCCACCACCCGCGAGAGCACGCCGCTCCAGGTGATGGACAAGGCCGGGATCGAACGGCTCGGTGTGCAGGACTTGTCGGAAGCCGTAAAACGCTTTTCCGGTGTGACCGTACAGGATTACGGAGGTATAGGAGGTTTGAAAACCGTTTCCGTCCGCAGCCTCGGTGCCAAACATACGGCTGTCTGCTATGACGGGGTGACGGTCACGGACGCACAGAGCGGCCAGGTGGATATCAGCCGCTTTTCACTGGACAATGTCGATATGATCTCCCTGTCGATCGGTCAGGCCGACGACATCTTCCAGACGGCACGGATGTACGCTTCGGCAGGGGCGTTGAGCATAAAGACAAGTCGGCCCGTATTCACTGATCGTTCGTACCATCTGAAAGCACAAGTAAAAGCCGGTTCGTTTGGTTTGGTAAATCCTTATTTACGGTATGAGCAGAAGCTGGGGAAAAAGTGGTATACTTCTTGGCACGGCGATTATTTACGAGCGGATGGGAATTATCCATTTACGTTGGTGAATGGTAATTTGATAGAAAAGAAGAAGAGATACAACAGTGATATCGAATCGTGGCGTACGGAATTGAATTTTACAGGTGATTTAGGGAAGTTCGGTACATTATCGATGAAAGGATATTATTTTGACTCCCATAGAGGATTGCCCGGATCTGTAATATTTTATAATGATTATTCGGGTGAACGTTTGTGGGATAGGAATGCTTTTGCACAGATTCATTATGAGAATCATATAACTGAAAAATTTACTTTCCAGGCACAGGCTAAATATAATTATTCGTGGATGCGCCATTTGGATGTTGATAATAAATATGAATCGGGACGACAGGATGATCGATATACACAAAAGGAATATTATCTTTCTATTTCGGGGCTATATTCTTTGGCTGATCATCTTTCTTTGGCTGTAGCTGAAGATTATTTCATTAATTCATTGGATAATACAATTCCAGAATGCCCGTTCCCAAAACGATATACGTCTTTGACGGCTTTGGCTATCCAGTATAAAGATCCGAGACTGACTGCTACTACCAGTTTGTTAGGAACATATATAACCGAGAATGTAGAGAGAGGAGACAGACCGTCTGATCGTAAACGATTATCTCCTGCTGTAAGTCTTTCTTGGCGAGTTTTGTCAGACCATAACTTCCGTTTAAGATCGGAAG
>OIRR01000411.1_pt1 | contig 10058 bp, 10 predicted proteins | sample 1586291 | NCBI WGS metagenome assembly OIRR01 (sample SAMN02674970, study PRJEB24791) | human gut metagenome, SKBSTL043 | isolation source: stool | host: Homo sapiens | place: USA | reverse complement strand
CCCTCGGGAGAGCCCACAACTACGAAAGCGGAGCGTGTAGTTATAGTGGGCTATAACCGAAAGCCGTTTTTCTTTTTCGGTGACTGGTTGCTCACTCCTTTGACGGATTGGATTTGCCTTTTTCTTTCAGTCAGTTTCTGTTGCAAGTATTCGTTCAAGTCTTTGCATTCGCTGTAAGTCTGCGAAGCGTCACGGATGTATCGGTCTCTGCCGTATTCCTTGCGGATTTGTTGGAGTGCTTCCATTCCTGCATGGTCGTTGTCGAAAAAGCAGTGGATGCGTTCGTAATTGCCCAACGGATAGAGAGCCTTGTTTACATTCGATACGGAGTTCAATACAATGTAGTCCTGCCCGTCCAATTCCGGATAATTCGGGCAGCTTTCCTGTCTCAATGTCAGAAAGGAAAGGTAGTCCATGAAACCCTCGAACACATAGCAGGCAGTCCTTGCTTTTCCCGCCTGTCTGATGTGGGAGATTTCCTTGGGGGCGATGCAGCCCTTGAAATAGGGGTTACGAACCTCAAACCCACCCGAACCGTTAGGGAATGCGATGGCAAAGTAACGCTTGCCGTTGTGGGTGTAACGGGCTTCACTACATTCTCTTTTTGCCAGTTCCAGATTTATTCCTCTACCTTGTAAATAGGAAAGCAGGGCAGGAGACGATAGCGGTACTATCTCCAGCTGCTGGAAGCTCGGACCGAAAGAGTCTTGCTTGCCAAAAGAGAAAGATACCGGGTGTACATGCGGTGTTTGTTCCGCAATCCGCTCCAGCAGGTAAGGTACATGGTCGGTAGCATACAGGTGTGCAGCCAGTTCAATGATACCGCCCCCTTTCCCTAAACGTAGGCTCGGTACAGAACGCCTTACTGCCTTTCGGCAGTAGGTTTTCCCGTACCTGCCCCCAAACCGTACTTGCATGTCTCCACGCATACGGCTCTCCGTTGATAACATGACTTTATTTAGCATGGCTGTGTATTTTGGCATAACACTTTTCACAGACAACCAATGTCTTCCTATGCTTTTCAAGCATCAGCCTGTCGCATTCAGTTTTTCCTTTAAGCTGATTTAGCTTTCTGACATGACGCATGACTACAGGTCCGACTTTTCCACATAATTCACATGTTCTCGCATCCAATCGCTCAGTAAGTGTCGGCTGTGGAATTGCGATTGTGTAGGATAAGTCGTTTACCTCCGTATAGTACATTGGTGGTTTACGTTTGAATCCCTCATTATAGAATTTCCTGTACCGTAATTTACCTTTTGCATCCTGATATGGCACTATAATGTCATTCCCAACCTTATATTTGTCAATGACTTTGCTTACAGTGCTATTGGTTTTTCCTGCAATGGTATGGTACATACTGTACTCCATGATGTATCCAAACTTTGAGAGCGCGTATGCCACGTTGTTGGCAATGCAGTAGTAGTTGTAGAACCCTCTGATTTCAGAGTTATATGCCGCCACTATGTCCTCGATTTTCTTCTTCATAAGATTGCCTCTGAACTTTGCAAACCAAACTTGTCGGCCATTTTCTACCTTGTATCTGATGGCGCTGTATTCTTCCAGTTTGTTCCGCACCGTTTCTATGGCGACCTTTAGGACTATCTTACCGTTGTAATAACGGGCTGGCACATTGTTCTTGTCCCGCTTGATAGCATCAGACTTACGGACTGAAACATCGAAGCCAAGAAATTTCGCGGGCTTTTGTGCGTTTGTTATCAATGTCTTTTCCTGTGACAGTTCCAGCTTGAGGTTTTCTTCCATATACTTGGTAATGTCCGACTTGATTTTAACGCACTCTGCCTTGCTTCCGATAACACCAATGAGGAAATCATCTGCGTATCTTACGTATCGAAGCCTTCTGTATGTTTCATCCATACTGTCTCTGCTCTCAATCTTTTGCCTTTCACGTCTCAGTTTCTCATACTCATCCCTAAGCTGTAATCTGACATCTGCATCCTGTATGTTCTTGATGCTTTTAAGGATGCGTTGCATCTTATCGCTAAGTTGCTTGTATTCTTTGGTGATGTGTCTTTCTTTTCCCTTATTGAAGCGTAGGGCGTATTCTTCCATATACTTGTCAAAATTATCAAGATAAATGTTTGCCAGTATAGGACTGATATTACCGCCTTGTGGAGTTCCCTTGTTTGTATTATGAAACTTCCAGTCTTCAATATATCCCGCATTCAACAACTTGCGGATAAGCCTTAGAAATCTATCATCGGCAATCCGTTTCCGCAAAGTTGCAATCAATACATTGTGGTCTATGTTGTCGAAGAATCCTTTAATGTCTCCTTCCACAAACCATTTTGTACCTGTAAATGTCTTTTGGATATGGGTCAATGCGGTATGGCAGCTTCTGTTTGGTCTGAATCCATGTGAGGTGTTTGCAAACACCTCTTCATAGACGGCTTCAAGAATCATGCGCACCACCTCCTGTACAAGTTTGTCCTCAAAGGAAGGAATTCCAAGCGGTCTTTTCTTACCGTTTTTCTTGGGTATGTATATCCTTTTTGCCGGATTAGGCTTGTAAGACTCATCTCTCAAAGATGCAATGACTTTGTTTATTCTTTGAAGACTCATCCGATTGATGGTTTTCCCATCCGTACCGGGTGTCATATTGCCTGGTTTGGCGTAAATACGCTGGTAAGCAACATGAAACATCTCCTCATTGAATAAGATACGGTACAGCCTTTCGAATTTGTAATCCGAAACTTTACCATGCTTGTTTAAAGCTTTTAATACTTGCTCAGGACTTCTCATAATGTCTCACACATTTTCCATTATTTGTATTAAGTTATCTAACTGCTTCCCTTCGCCATGTACAAGGCTTTCCCTTGCTCGGACTACTACGGAAGCTCCGTTCCCATGTCAGATATTCAGGGTCCTATGCCCATAGCCTTACGGCATTCTGATTTAGGGAATCCCCATTTGCTTTCACAATAACTGTTTGGCTCGGCAGACTGTCGGATGCGACTTACGTTCCTATTCCACTTATTGTGGTTGCTCTGAAGCCAGCTCCTGCTCCATTGTAATTTCGGTTTACATGGGGTGCTTCAGCCCGACGTGAATCAAATACCTTTCGTCGGGGCTGGTACGTGTGCAGCAGAACTATCGTTCAACCAATCAGGCTTCATCCTTGTGTCTGTCTTTTCCTCTCGCCATGCAGTCGCAGCTTGGTATTTAGCTGACTAATGACTTTACCGACATGCTTTTGTCACCTTTGGATTTCTCCTCCAGCTAAGTCGTTGAGGATAGGTCTGTTGAACTCTAACCTAATCTCTTGCCATAGAGATATTTATTGTGTAGCCTATATGGGCGCATCGAAGTCGTACCACTGGTTGCGTTCGGTGTTCACTTTGAAGGAAGCCTCTGTTTCTTCCCTCAAGGGAGATTTGTACCAGAGGTTGATACCCTGCTGTTTGACGGGTGAATAACCCAGGCTGTGCAGGTAGTCAGCCAGATTGATTTGTTTTGCAGTCTCGATGTTCATAAGGAAATCGTTTTTAGTGAGTACTTTGATTATTTCTTTTTTTGCCCGCAACTCTTAAAACTATGCGGTCTGTACAATCACTTCACTAAACTCCTAATATATAGCCCCCCGGAATAAAGTGAAGCGATTAGTCTGTTTCTGAAATCACTTCACTAAATTGTCGTATATATAGGATACGGGAATAAAGTGAAGTGATTTTCGATGTAGCCGGTTAATAGTGGTAATCGGGCTTGAAGGAATACTTCCTGCCGTTTTCCTGTACTATCATCCGTTTGTTGCGCAGCATGGTGATAAGTGCCACTGCATTCTGGTGATTCAGCCTAACCCCCTCTGCCAGATAAGTCTTGATTAAGGTGTCTTCCAGCTCCTTGTAGCCGTATTCCTCTTTCAGTGCAAAAGCGGCTTCCAGTGCGGCACGGTGCTGCGGTTCTGAAATATCCTTGTAAGGGTCAAACTTTTCCACCGAGGGTCTTCCCGGCTTCCTTACTTCCGGCTTGTAACCTTCCGCAAGTTCGGGCAGGGCTCGGTCGTTGATGCGGAATGCAAAAGGCTCGAAATCCATCGCCCGGATGTGCATGGCGGAAACATGGCTGATGTCGCTGTTCCCCTTGTCCTTTTCCACCAGCAGGACTGTTTCTGCCTTGTTGTTCAGTTCCGTACCGATGTGCCCTCTTGCGTTCTCATCCCCCTTGTTCTGATGCAGTATCGTATGGATATGAATCTGCCTGTCGTCCGTCCACTGCATCAGCTTGGATATGATGCGGGTGGATTCACCGGGGCTGTTGATGTCGTACACCATATCCCGGATGCCGTCTATGATGACCAGCCCAATATCCGGTGAGTGGTAGATAGCCTGTTCTACAATGCTGATGCGCTGTTCCGGGGTGTATTTTCTCAAAGCGAGAAACTCCAGATAACCGCTGTCCCTGTCGTCGGGCAATCCTGCCATCCGCAGAATCCGCTTCATCACTTTCAGGCAGTGGTAGGGGCTTTGCTCCGTATCTATATAAAGCACTTTCCGCTTTTCCTCGGGCAGTTCAGCCGCATATCGTAACACGGTACTGTTCTTCAATGCAGCGGCTACGATAGCCGATACATTGAAGGTTTTCTTGCTCTTGGCTTTGCCGATGGATGCGCTGAAATTGCCCAGCGTCCCGATGACAGAGCCGTGTACTTTCAGAATTTCGGGGGCTTTTTCGTAGCATCTTGACAGACTTAGCCGGGATTCCTGCCAGAGGATAACGGCTTGTTCGGGTGATATTTCTTTTATATAGTCCATAATCACCTCCTTTATCTGCGTCCTCCGGTTTTCTTTCCAGCCAGTTCCAGTGCCAGTTCCGCATCCACAATAATCTTGCGTCCAATCTGGGTAATGGCTTTGTCTATCTTTCCGCTTTTCTTGATGCGGTTGGCTGTGGGCAGGCTGCATCCGAAAAGCTTGGCTATGCCGAGTATGCCGTACACGTACTTTCTTTCCGTGTCGGTGGTTGGCTGCGGTTGCGCCTCTGCCTGTACCGAAGCGTGTCTGCTTAAAAAAAGGAACTCTTCGCCTGTCATCTGCCAGACGGGTTTCACTAACAGTTCTTTGAGATTGTTCATCGTCCGTATGATTACTTGTTTGACAATAGCCCTGCGCACAGGCTGTTTTTTTCTGTTCTCGAACGATGCAAAATTAGGTAGGGTTTTGAGTGGTAAGTATGTGGATGATATAAACGGATTGTTTTGTTATATCGCTGAATATCAAGAAATAAAAATACCACTCAAAAATTATTTTGAGTGGTATAAGTGGTCATGTCGTAAAATATATTGGAATATCACGGGTTATCGGAATATTCCGTCCATTTCCTTGGCGAACTTTTGGTTGGGAATACTGGGTAAATCGGAGACGGGTTCCCTGTACTTGGACTTGTAATAGTCTTCATCAATATCCAGGTGTTTCAGGATGGCTTCCTTCCATTTGTCCTTATCCTGCTCTGGCAACTGCTCCTTCATCAGGGAAATCAGATAGCATACCCGTATCTTTTCCCTTGGCTTTATTTTCAGTACGCACTGGCAGGGATGCAGATTCATGCAGGCATAGAAATCCGGTGCGGTAATGTCTTCAAACTGTTCCCCTACACAAATTTCATGAATGAGGGAAATCAGTTTCATGCTGAAATATTCAGGCAATCCGGCAGTCGTAGCTGTAGCCGATGCGGTTGCCGTTTCTGTTTCTGGCTGGCTGTCTGTACGGCTCTGCCTGTCTGCTTCGTTCGGTTGGTTTTCTTCGTCCGGTACATATTTGGTCAGGATGCCCATGAAGTGTAAGCTAAGCAGGTAGATGTCGTCGCAACGGTTTTTCATGTATTGCCGGGCTTCTTTCCAGAGAAGGGTTTGCTGCTCATAAAGATGGTCCAGCTGGGCTTTCTCCCTTTCATATTCAGCCTTGCAACGCTCATATTCTCTTTCCGCCAGCTTTTCTTCTTCGGGTGTATGCTCTCGGTAGCCAATGGTATCATAGCGGTTGTTGGCTTCGTTCATCGGTTTGCGTAGCCTGTTTACCACTTCCATCTCTTCCTTGATGGCTTCCTTGTAGCTGTCTGCGTATTGGTTGCATACACGCATAATCACTTCATCATGGGGAAGGCTGTAAGCTTCATAAAGCCGTGTGTATTCTCTGACTTCCTTTTTCAGACTTTTCAGCAGCAGGGTACATGGTTCTGGCGGTGTATGCAGCACCAGTTCAAGGATAGCTTGTTCAAAAGCCTTTATATCGCTCCATTCCGAGTAGAAATCAACGATGAATTTCTGCTTTTCAAAAGAGAAAGTATGGCTTACAATCCAGTCTTTGCTGATTCTGTTCAGCTCTCCGTATTGGGGTATGAGGGTTGTTATCGTATTCATGTTTATAGGAGATTAAATTTGTTCATTGCCTGAATTTTGATGTCGTCTGCTATGTCAATGTAAGGTTTCATGGCTTTGTAGTCGCTATGCCCTGTCCATTTCATGACCACTTGCACCGGAATGCCCAGAGCCAAAGCATTACAAATAAATGTGCGTCTGCCAGTATGGGTGCTCAACAAGGCATATTTAGGTGTGACTTCGTCTATTCGTTCATTTCCCTTGTAGTAGGTTTCCCGTACAGGTTCGTCTATTTCTGCCAGTTCTCCTAACTCTTTCAAATACTCGTTCATCTTCTGATTACTTACCACTGGCAATGCTTTATTGTTTTGGAAAGGAATATCTTTATATTTTTCAAGAATAGCTTTGCTGTGGTCATTCAGCTCAATAATAAGGCTGTCAGCCGTTTTGATGGTGGTAATTTCTATGTGTTCCTCTTTCACGTCGCTGCGTTTCAAGTTATACACATCAGAATGCCGAAGACCTGTGAAGCAACAAAATAATAAAACATCCCTTACTCTTTCAAGGTATTGTTTGGCAGCAGGTATCTGGCAGGCTCTGATTTTGTCCAATTCATTCCGGGTAAGGAATATTACTTTTTTCGGTGCACTTTTCATTTTGGGCATGAATTTGTCATAAGCGGTGTTTTGATGATACCCTTTTCGGTTAGTCCAACGTAAAAACCATTTCAAGAACTTGATTTGCTTGGCTATGGAAGTGTTGCGCATATCTTTATCACTGCGTAAGTAATCTATATACTCATTGAAGTGTCTTTCCGTCCAGCTCTCAAATGTCGTGTTCGGATCAAAAGTTGCGATGTGCTTTTTTACTGTTGCAAACTTCTTTAGAGTAGAGGATGACCAGTCATTTTGTTTGCTGCATTCGGCAACAAACTCATCAAAGAGTTTCATGAAGTCTAATTTCACTTCCTCTTTCTCATGATGGCTCTCTTCCTTTTCTCCTTTCATTTTTAGATTGAAAGCCTCTTTGATTTGTGCAGGGGTGGGCATTATGTCTTGTACTTCGAACTCCTTGAACACATTCTGTATCTCGGTGTATTGACGCAGTAGTTCGGTGTTGATTTCTGATGCGCTTTGTTTCAGCTTATTGGTACAGCCGTTTCTTACCCGTTGCTTGTCTGCATCCCATTTCTCCATATCAATCCGATAGCCTGTTGTAAACTCAATCCGTTGGCTTGCAAAAACGACACGCATACGGATGGGTACATTTTGAGTGATAGGAATGCCATCTTTTTTACGGTTTTCCAGTGCGAAGATGATATTTCTCTTGATGTTCATAAACTGGGTGTATTTGAAAAGTTACACCCAAAAGTACACCCAATAATTGAGATATGCAATGATATTAAGAGATATTTAGATAGATGATAGCTAAATATAACTATTTAATAATCTGATGTTTGATAGATTATGATATTTTATAAAAAGGTTCGAGAGACTCCCTCGTGGAGTCGAACCACGTTTTCGGGATTTTCAATCCCGCGCATACACCAAGTCTGCCAAAGCTCCTTACTGATGTTGCCCCAGATGGAATCGAACCACCACTTGCAGATCCAGAATCTGCCGCACTACCGTTATGCGATAGGGCAAGTTTGCGGAGGCTAAAGGATTCGAACCTTTGAGACGTTGCCGCCTGCCGGTTTTCAAGACCGGTGCAATAGACCAACTCTGCCAAACCTCCAATGTTGTGACTCGTGAGAGACTCGAACTCCCGACACCGACGTTCGTAGCGTCGTGCTCTGATCCAACTGAGCTAACGAGCCAAAGTGCGGAAGCAGAAGGATTCGAACCTTCGGAACCTTTCGGTTCGGCACGTTAGCAGTGTGCTGGTTTAAGCCGCTCACCCATACTTCCTTGTTTTGACGATGCAAAGGTAGAAAGGGAGAATGCAACCTTTTTTCGTAGCAAGAAAAAATTCAAAAAAAATAAAAGTTTTAGTGGAATCAACAATAATTGCCATTCTTGTATGCGGATATCCAATATGAATATTTCGGCACAAAAATGGCAATTATTGCTAAAAAAAATCCAAAGTCTGTTACCTTACAAAGAAGGTTTCGACCAACGAACACAACTGTTTATCAGTTAAATTATCAATACCTACCTTATCAATCAATGCATATTCTTCTTTCTTGTTGGTAATCACGAATTTGCGTTCTTTTCCTTCCACTTCACATAAAAGGTGATAGTTACCTTTGTACGCCTTTTCCACACGCACATTCTCAAAAATAGTATCACCAATTCTGAACGAAACATTCTTTCTTTGTTCTAACAATCCCCACTCTGCCAGATGATTGTTAAGGGTGGTTTCTACAGCACCTATCCAACGTTGACCAACTTCGCATTCTTCTGCAAAGTGCCTGAATTGGCCAATGGCAGAAGCAACCTCATTTATGATGGTTTCTGCCTTTCTGATACCGTTATCTTTGCCAAGAGCCAAAGCGTCTTCAAGAGTCTGACCTTGAAGTTTACCCTGCATCATCAGACAATGCATCTTCTCAGGAAGGAAACCACCGACATTGAAGATATAAGTCATATCGTATGCCGGAGAAAGTTGCCATTGACCGCTTTCATCCATCAGGAACGAGAAGTTCTTGTTGTGATCATCAGTATTGTTGGCAAGAATATTGAATACCATTCTGCGAAAGACTTCATCCTGGGTGCTTTCCGGTAGGCGCATCTTGCGACAAACCATCAGCAACTTTTCATAGCTGTCGGCATCAGGATATAGAGCTGCCAATGTCTGCATGTGCAATTTGCGTTCTTCATCACGATCGAAACGATGTGTAATGAAATGCTTCTGACCTTCTACCTCTATAATCTTGCAAGGCATCATGTTTATACCTGCAGCCATGGCCATTTTATAGTAAGCCATTTCCAATTCTGCAGACGAACGTTCTGCATCGCCAAACTTCAGTATGCAATAATCAAAACCCTTGTGACCGGCAATCTGTCCGCTTCTGATTTCTCCCGTTTCCGGATTTATCGCTATGATTGCCTTAGGTTGGCGACCGCCTGCCGATGTTCCGACAGCTATCAACGACTGCATAGTCAGCGATTCGTCAGGCATAAGTCTTACACTCTCACGCTCAACGAATATTCTCTGGGCCAAATCTGTCAATGCTTTCATATTCAGCTTTTCCGACTTTCTGATGCCAGATGATTCGGGGATAAACTCCAAAGCTCCCATACCTCGCTTACCTATAAACGACAGAATTTCAAGCGGAGTAATTTCCTGATTGCGAATACCATTCTGTATGCGCCAACACTCAAACACCTGGTTACCCCAAGCGTCAGGCAAAGAGTCTGCAAGAAAAGGAGGCAGTTTGCGGTAAAGCTTTGTTTCCCTGTCACCCATGATGGGACGTCGGCTGGCAGGTGACTTGACAGAAGCCACAAGTGGGAACGGATCAAGTCCTCCACCAAGGAAAGCTGGATTATACTCGAAAAACGAAACGCCTTTCCTTGCATCCCAGGACAAGCGACCGATTTCCTTGTCCCAAAGCATTATTTTCAAAGAACTTGCTATCATGACTTCTTATGTCTAATTCGTTGAACTTTCTTTTCTTCCTTCACAAGGTATGCAGATGGCGGTAAATCCGGCATCAGTTCGTCAAGTGCATCTATCTGACCGATTGCCTTCAGCAGCAAAAGGAAGGTGCCGAGCGACA
>OIRR01000401.1_pt1 | contig 10210 bp, 7 predicted proteins | sample 1586291 | NCBI WGS metagenome assembly OIRR01 (sample SAMN02674970, study PRJEB24791) | human gut metagenome, SKBSTL043 | isolation source: stool | host: Homo sapiens | place: USA | reverse complement strand
GCAGCCAGCCGCGGCGCGGCTTAGCGCTCGCGGACCTTAGCCACGATCTGCCACATCTCCTCGCCCACATCGATGCCGCGCGGGCAGTGGCGGGAGCAGGCGCGCACGGACTGGCAGGCGGCCACGCCGTCGGCGGTGTCGATGGCGTCCATACGCTCCATGGCCTTGGTGTCGCGCGAATCGTTGACGAAACGGGAGGCCCAAATCAGCGCGGCCGGGCCGATGAAGGCGTCGCCGCCGGCGTACACCGGGCAGGCGCCTTCGCACACGCCGCAGGCGATGCAGTTGCTCAGCAGCTCGTATTTGGCGAGTTGTTCGGGGTTCTGCAGGTATTCGAACACGTCCACCTTGCCTTCGGCGGTGGTGGCGAGCACGCCGTCCGCCTGAAGATACGGGGTGAGCTTCCTGATCTGGTTGAGCATAGGGTCGATGTCGGCGATGAGGTCGCGCTGCGGCGGGAAGCCGGGCAGGGACGCCAGTTCGATGACTCCCAGCGAACCGTTTGCGGCTGAGTTCTGGGCGGCCGCCGCGTTTGCGACGTTTTCCGCGGAATCGTCGGATTCCTCAGCCTCGGTGCCGGTGTGTCGGAACCCTTCGTCATCGACTTCGGGCATGGCGCCGGGTTGCTTGGCCCAATCGCGGATGGTGGCTGTGCACAGCAGGGTGGGGGTGCCGTTGATGGACACCGCATCGGAACCGCACATGCCATGTCCGCACGAATAGCGGAATGCCAGCGTCGGATCGATGGTGCGTTTGATCTTCAACAGGCAATCAAGCACCGTGTCTTCCGGACGCACGTTCAACGTGTAATCCTGCAACCACTGCTTGCCGCGCGGGCGGCGGCGCGCCGACGTGCCGGAATCCCCAAACGGAGAGCTTTTTCTGGCGAACGGAGAGCCGCCACGTTCGCGGTCGCGGGCACGCTCGGCGCGCGGGGCAAACCTATTCACCCGCAATGTCACCGTATTCACGCCGTTTTCCATACCGCTCATGTACCCGCCTTTCCAATAAAACCGTCAACTAGTCTGCCATACGCCGTGCCCAGCGGAATCAGTATTCGCGGGCTTTTGGCGGCATATTCACAATGTGCACCGGCTGCCAGGAAATCTGGCCGGAGGCATTCACCATGGAATGGGCCAGGAAATGCTCATCGTCGCGTTCCGGAAAATCAAGACGCTTCAGCGAGCCACGGGATTCGTGACGCGCACCGGATGAGGTGAGTACGGCCTTGCCGAGTTCCAGAAGGTGGCGGACCTCCCAAATGGCGGTGATCTCCTGGTTGAACGTGGGGGAGTCGGAATGCGCGTGCAGGGCTTCGGCACGGGGCGCAAACTCATCATGCAATGCCGTTAGCGCCTGTTCGATACCCTGCTCGTCGCAACGCACGGCGACAGCGCGTTCCATGACGGTACCCAGATCGGCCATCAGCTGGTAAGGATTGTCGGCTGCATGCTCCTCGTCTTCCGGAAGCTGCACCAGCAGATCCTTGAGTTCGTTGGAACGGGTGTCAGCGGCCTGCTGGACCGCATCCGAACCATTGTCGGCGTCGGATTCAGCCATGGGATCGTTCACTGGAGCGCTGGAAATGCGTTCCGCCAGCGCCTTGCCGGAGCGGGTGCCGAACAGGCATGCATCCAGCAGGGAATTGCCGCCGAGACGGTTTGCGCCGTGCACGGACACGCATGCGCATTCGCCGGCAGCGAACAGGCCTTCGACGACATTTCGTTCGTCGTTCTGCCAACGGTAGACTTCGCCGTCGGTGGTGATCGGAATGCCACCCATGGTGTAATGCGCGGTAGGCTTAACCGGCACGAAATCGTGTGTCGGATCAAGATCCGCATATTTTTCGATGGTTTCCACCACCTGCGGCAGTACCTCATGCATATGGTCGGCATCAATACCGGTCATATCAAGCCACACGCAATCCTTTGGCCCTTCGGGGTCCTTCGGATCCGCCACGCCGTGGCCGGCATCGATTTCAGCCATAATGGAACGGCTCACCACATCTCGTGCAGCCAAATCGGCATGGCCGGGAGCATACTTTTCCATGAATGCCTCGCCATCGGCATTGCGAAGCACGCCGCCTTCCGCTCGTGCCGCTTCAGACAGCAGAATGCCGGTATGCGCCAGACCAGTCGGGTGGAATTGCACGAATTCGCTGTCTTCAAGCTGCAGTCCCGCTTGCAGTGCGAGAGCCATGCCGTCGCCGGTCAGATCCCATGAATTGGAGGTGGTGTGGAATAGGCGGCCTGCGCCTCCGGTGGCCAGAAGCACGTTGCGTGCGTGGATGGCGTGCGTTTGGCCCTTATGCGTGTCAAATGCCACTACGCCTTCGACTTTGGATCCGTCTTCGGTGATTACCAGATCGGTCACGTACCATTCCTCGGCGAATTCCACGCCTTCGGCCACGCATTGCTGCCACAAGGAGAAGAGGATCTGATGACCGATGCGGTCGGCCGCATAGGCGGCGCGGCGAACCGGTTCCTTGCCGAAATCCTTGGTATGTCCGCCAAAACGTCGTTGTGCGATATGGCCGTCCTCAGTACGGGAGAACGCCACACCGTCATGTTCCAGATCGATTACGGTTTCCGACGCCTCTTTGGCGAGCAGTTCGGCCGCGTCCTGGTCGACGAGCCAATCGCCGCCTTTGACCGTGTCGAAGTAGTGCCAGTGCCAGTCGTCTTTTTCGACGTTGCCGAGGCTGGCCGCAATGCCGCCTTCCGCGGAACCGGTGTGCGAGCGCAACGGCTGGAGTTTGGAGATCACCAGGATGTTCGGCTCGATGCCGGCTTCCTTCAGGGCTTGCATTTGTTCGCTTCGCAGCATTCCCAATGCTGCGGACAGGCCTGCCGCGCCTGCGCCGACGATTACTGCATCATACATATCTTCAACATGCTTCGGACTCATAGCAACGATTTTCGCACAAGGTGTGACCTCATTGCGGTTTGCCGGTTGGCGGGTTTGCCGCTGCATGCGTGGTTATGCGTGTCTGATGCGTATGTTTTCGATGGATTCCGTTGATCTGTGCAGGCTTGGCGGTGGCGTTGTTGGGCGTGATGTCATGTGGCGCTTGCGTCGGTGATGGTGATGTTGCCATGCTGTGTGCAGATAAGTCCGTTGAGTTCCATTAATCCCAGCTCCATGCTGATTCGTGAGATTGAGTATTCTCCGGGATTGCTTTCGGCCAGGATGGCGAGTAGACCGTCAGTGGAGACGTGGCCGTATTTCGCGCTGCATGTTCGTATGGCTTTGAGTATGGCTGCAGTGGCGTTGGTTGGTTGCGACAGACTGGTGTCGGTTGACTCTTCCGACGGTTCGTCGTCGTTGTCTGCCGCGTCGGCTGATTGCGGGCGATGCGCTGCGTGGCAGAATTCGTCGATATCGGTCAGCGAGCAGATGATGGAGGCTTGGCCTTCTTGTATGAGTCGGTTGCATCCTGTGTTGTGAGGCATGGTTACATCTCCTGGCACGGCGAATACACGGCGGTTGAGTTCGTTGGCCCATCCTGCGGTGTTAAGCGCGCCGGAGCGTGCGCGTGCCTGGGCTACGATGAGGGTGGATGATAGCGCCGCTATCAGGCGGTTCCTGATAAGGAATCGTCTGGCTTCCGGAACGGTTCCGGGGCAGAGTTCCGAGATGAGCGCGCCGGAATGGTTGATGATGGTTTCGAAGAGGCGCTCGTTGCTTTTCGGACCGATATAGTTGAGTCCTCCGGCGAATACCGCGACGGTGCGTCCTGCGAGGGGCGTTCCGATCTCGTCCATGGCTTGGATGGCTCCCCAGTGGGCGGCCGCATCGGTGCCCAGAGCGCCTCCTGACACTATGAGATGGCCTGCTCGGGCCGCTTGTTTGGCGAGCTCGTGTGCGCTTTGCCTTCCGTACTCGCTTACGCCGCGTGATCCGACGACACCGACCGGTTCGGAGCATGACACCAACGCTTGGGGGTCACCTTTCCCCCATAGGCATAATGGCGCGGCCCAGTCCGTGTGTATGGTGAGGTCGGCAAGCTGCGAAGGCCAGTAGGGGTGATGCGGCGCGACGATCCACTGCGTGCCGTTTGCGGTGAACCACGTTTTGAGCTCCTCGGGGTCGGTGCTGGGCAATGTGGTCAGGCGATGCTGCCACGAGACCATTGCGCCGTGGAAGGAGGCCATACCTCGAGCATTGATGGTGCGTCCCCAACGTGTAATGCCGTTGATGAGCGCCGCGTCCAAGGTTTTATAGGCTGCCGTGGCCACGCTTTCATGATTGCCCGGACCGCTGTCGGCAAGCAGTTGCAAGGTATGCGTGGCTGATCCGATGCCTTTGACCAGCGCGTACATCATCGCATCGGCGCTGTCCAGACAATAGGTGAGCACCGCGCGTGACAGGGTCTCATCGTCGATGGCGGTTGCGTTGACGCTCGTATCGGCGGTTGTGTTCTCGTTCATGTCAACCTCGTTCTCATGGAGATTCCTTGCATCATCTCTTCCGGTCCGGGAGAGGTTTTGCCTGACAGGTCGGATAGCGTCCATGCGAGTCGCATGGCTCGGTCCGCCCCTCTGAGGCTGAGCCGTTCGCTGGCCAACGCATGGTTCACGAGTTCGATGGCTTTTGTGGACGTGTTGGCGCGAAGCCATGTTCCGGTGGCTTGCGCATTGCAGACCCATCCGAATTCCCGGAAACGTTCCTGTGCCGTTTGCCTTGCCACCATGACCCGCAGGCGGATGGCGTGGCTGGATTCGCCGGAAGGAACCGTGCCTGGGTTGATGCGTTCCACAGGAGGCACTTCGATCTGAATGTCGATGCGGTCGAGGATCGGCCCCGACAGGCGGCTGAAGTACTTGATACGGTCTTTTTCCCTGCACGTGCAGCGCTCGCCGTTGCCGTATGCGTAGCCGCAGGGGCAAGGATTGGCCGCCATGATCAGTTGGAATCGTGCCGGATAGTAGGTGGTGCCTTTCGCGCGGGATATCGCCACATACCCGGATTCCAATGGTTCGCGCAAGGTTTGCAGGGTGCGTGCCGAGAATTCGGGCGCCTCGTCCATGAATAGGATGCCCCGATGCGCCCGCGTGATCGCGCCTGGTTGAGCCAATCCCGCGCCGCCGCCGACCAAGGATGCGGTGGATGCGGTATGGTGCGGCGCTTCGAATGGCGGAACATCGCTGATGCCATAGCTGGGCAATGTGCCGCATAGGGAGCGGATCGAGGCGACTTCCAGTTGTTCCGATTCGCTGAGCGGACTCATAATGCCGGGAATGCGCGAGGCGAGCATGGTTTTTCCGGTGCCGGGAGGACCGGTCATCATCAGATGATGGCCGCCGGCAGCCGCCACTTCCAACGCCCATTTGGCCGTTTCCTGCCCCATGACTTCGTTCATATCTCCGGGAGGAGGACATACCGACATGGCGCCGTCGTTGGCATCCACGTCTCGGATCATATCGGGTATCGTATAGTTCGCGGTGCCTCCCATCAGTTCGATCAGTTCGCCGACGTGACGTATTCCAATGGCGTCGACGTCGGGCACAAGGGCCGCCTCGTCCAAATTGGCATGCGGTACGATCACCTTGCATACGCCTTGATCGCGTGCATGCAGCAGAATCGGCAGCAGACCGTTGATGGGCAGTACCGTGCCATCGAGATTCACCTCTCCGAGCACGACGGTGTCGTTCAAGCAGTCATGCGGTATCGTTCCGGATGCGCTAAGCACGCTCGCTGCGATCGCCAGATCGTGTGAGGATCCGCGTTTGGGCATGGACGCCGGCGAAAGATTGACCGTAACCCGTGTTTCCGGCCATTTGGCACCGCTGGCCTGACATGCGGATTTGACACGTTCCCTCGCTTCGGAGAGCGAGGTGTCGGGAAGTCCGATGATGGAAAAGTAGGGGAGTCCCGGAGATACGAACGCCTGGATTTGGATGATGAAGGCTTTCAGGCCGATGAGACCCACGGAAAGCGCGCTGCCGATAGCCATCAGAACGCTCCTTCGATATGGTGGACAAGCGGTTTGCCATCACGGACGATGACGGTGACGACGTCGAAGCGCACGCCGTTATGCGGCGTGCGATGGTCGCTGTCCGACAGCCATTGCACGGCCGCGTGGCGCAGGTTGATCTGCTTGGATGACGTCACGGCTTCCTGCGGAGTGCCATAGCGGAGCGTCCGCCTGGTTTTGACTTCGACGAAGACGATGATTCCCGTATCGTCGCGTGAAACGATATCGAGTTCGCCATATCGGCAGTGCCAGTTGCGGTCGAGCGTCTGCCAGCCTTGGCTTTCCAGCCATGCGGCCGCATACTGTTCGCCGAGTTCGCCGACCTGTCGTGCGCACAGTGTGCCATCATGCAGTCGCCGTGCGATGGAATCAAGAAGCTGTTCCGAGCGCTGCGTTGCGTTCGGAACGTTATGTGTTGTGTTGCCGTTCATGATTCAAGTCCAGCAGAAAGGACCGGCGCGAAGCAAGGGCGAACGGCGAATGTGGATAGAGGATGCGGTTTCGGGCGTGTTTGGGATAGTTGGTGGATAACTTGCCGTTATCCACATTGCTCCACAAGGCGAGCGGCCATGGAGCGCCCGAAACCGCATATGGTTGGAATGTTCAGCGGCGAACCAGACGCGTCAACTCGTCAAGGTTCAGCTCGAAGCTCACACCGCGCTCAGTGTGGTTCGGCTGGAATTGCGTGCTTTCCATGGCATGGCGTACGAATTCACCGGCGATATGCGCCGATTCAGCCAGAGGTCTGCCGGCCATCACCGCACCGCATAATGCGGATGCGAAGGCGTCGCCGGTGCCATGTGTCATGAACGGCAGCTTGTCGTGCGCAAGCTCTTGCTTGCCGGATGCGCCGGAAGTGGCCGATGCCACATAGTTGCGAATGATGCCATCCTGACGGTCAACGCCTTTGAGCACCACGTTTTTCGCTCCCAAGGCAAGCAGCGCGTCAATAATGCCGTTCACTTCCGCGTTGTCGATGTTCTGCCCCGGGTAGGTGCGTCCCGTCAGCATGGACGCTTCCGTCAGATTCGGCATCAGCACGTCGGCGCCATCCACCAGCGTGCCCATCGCCTCGCATAATTCCGGCGTGTATGTGGCGTAGATTTCGCCGCCGTCTCCCATCACCGGATCCACCAAACGCAAGGCGTGCGGGTAATCCGCATACAGACGTTTGATAATCGTGACTTGTTCGGCGGAACCGAGGAAACCGGAATACACGCCGTCCAAATCGACGTTCTCCTTGCGCCACGCATCCAGATAGCCGTCCAAAATTTCGGTCGTATCGTGGAACGTGAACACGCTGTAGCGCGTATGCGCCGAAAACAGCGCCGTCGGTACGGGGCATACGTCGCATCCGGCCGCCGACAGAATCGGAATGGCCGCCGTCAGCGAGCACTTGCCGTAACCGCACATGTCGTGCACCGCGGCCACACGTGGAATGTACCGTGGGTCACGGTCGAACAGAATCACATCATTCATGGGAACCCTCTCTTGCGATTGCCTGACCATGACTTTAGCCGCTTGCCTGACTTCACCGCCCCATCGCCTCGTACGGCGAGTCACCATGATGCCGTTTGCTGGCGTGTCGCAAGTTTTTTGATGGCTACCAGAGTAGTTTTGCAAAGCCTGGATGGCAATGATTGCAACGGTTTATAAGGGGATATAGGCAAGTGCGATAACGTTCGGCTTGCATTGCAGAGAGCGGCCGGATTATTGTCACTACCAACACCTGACCAACCGCCACACACGGCAAGGCGGGTGGCCAGCAAGACAAGCAACGAACCATTCCACACAAGGAGCAGAAACCATGGCAGATTCCAAAAACTACCGCTTCGAAACCCTGCAGCTTCACGTCGGCCAGGAGCAGGCCGACCCGGCAACCGATTCCCGTGCGGTGCCGATCTACCAGACCACCAGCTACGTGTTCCATAATTTCGACCATGCCGAGGCCCGTTTCGGACTGGCTGATCCAGGTAACATCTACGGCCGCCTGACCAACTCCACCCAAGGTGTGTTCGAAGACCGCATCGCAGCCCTCGAAGGCGGCACCGCAGGCCTGGCCGTCGCATCCGGCGCAGCCGCGGTCGAATACGCGGTGCGCAACATCACCCAGTCCGGCGACCACATCGTCGCAGCCAAGAACGTGTACGGCGGCACCTTCAACCTGCTGCGCCACACCCTGCCGCGTGACGGCATCACCACCACCTTCGTCTCCGCCGAGAATCCGCAGGAGTTTGAGGACGCCATCCAGGACAACACCAAGCTCGTCTACTTCGAGACCTTCGGCAACCCGAACGCTGATCTGCCGGACTTCGAGGCAATCTCCGAAATCGCCCACAAGCATCACCTGCCGGTGATCGTGGACAACACCTTCGCCACTCCGTACCTGTTCCGCCCGCTGGAGCACGGCGCTGACGTCGTAGTCGAATCCGCAACCAAGTTCATCGGCGGCCACGGCACCACACTCGGCGGTGTGATCGTGGAAGGCGGCAACTTCAACTGGGCCGAAGTGCCCGGCAAGTTCCCGACCCTGACCGAGCCGGATCCGTCCTATCACGGATTGAACTTCTACGAGGCCCTGGGCGGTTCCGCGTTCGTGACCCGCATCCGCGCCATCCTGCTGCGCGACACCGGCGCCACCCTGTCTCCGTTCGCGGCCTTCCTGCTGCTGCAGGGAACCGAAACCCTGTCGCTGCGTGTCGAACGCCACGTTGAGAACGCGCTGAAGGTCATCGACTACCTGAAGACCGTGCCGGAGGTCGAGTCCATCTCCCACCCGTCCATCGAAGGCCGCAAGGACAATGAGCTGTACAAGAAGTACTTCCCGAACGGCGGCGGCTCCATCTTCACCTTCGACATCAGGGGCGGCAAGGCCGCGGCACGTGTGTTCATCGACAACCTGCACCTGTTCAGCCTGTTGGCCAACGTGGCCGACGCCAAGAGCCTCGTGATCCACCCGGCCTCCACCACGCACTCCCAGGAGACGCTGGAGGAGCTCGAGGACCAGGGCATCCACCAGGGCACCATCCGCCTGTCCATCGGCACCGAGAACATCGAAGACATCCTCGATGATCTCAAGGGTGGTTTCGCGGCCCTGCGCGAATCCGGCCTCGCCAAGTGAGGCGTATCGGATCGGCGGAATAACGCCATCCTGAGCAAATGAAACGGTTTGTGGCACCGAAGAGAAGGTTGGTGCCACAAACCGTTTCGCCATATTCGCGGACGTTGTCATCGTAATGTAGCGCAGATGGTATAGAATCTGCGATTGTTACGAAAAGTAATATCTAAATTCTATCTTTTGAAAGAAAGAAGTTCAGATTTCTTTCAAAAAGATAAATAGTGGTAATGATATTGCGGATTACGTAAAGAGAGAAGAGAGGCGATTATGGCTCAAGAAGTCAAGAACGATATCAAAAAGGCGTTGCAGGTCAACACCATTCCGCTGATCGCCATTATGACCGCGGTCACCACGGTGCTGACCATGCTCGTGAAGATCCCGACCCCGATCCGTGGCTACCTCAACCTGTCCGACACCATGATCTATTTCAGCGCGTATGCGTTCGGACCATGGGTGGGCGGCATTATCGGCGGTCTTGGCCCGGCGTTGAGCGATCTGATTTCCGGTTATCCGCAGTGGGCCATCTTCACGTTCGTCATCGATGGCCTGCAGGCCGTGCTCGTGGGCCTGCTCGTCAAGAAGTTCAATCCGGCGAACATCATCATCGGTTCGGTGATCGCAGGCGTATGGAAGGTGTTCGGCTATTTCATCGCAGGCGGAATCCTTTCCGGATTTGGCCCGGCGTTGGGTGAGATCGCGGGCAACTCCTTCCAGATGGCGGTGGGTCTGATTGTGGGCTTCGCGCTGTTCACCGCCGTTCGTCAGGCCTATCCGCCGCTGGTACGTTTGGGCAACCTCGGTATTAAGGCGGGGGAGTGATACATTAATATCATGTGAAGGCAGGCCCGTGGATTTGCCGATGAAAGGCGATTCCACGGGTTTTATTGTGAAATGCGGTTACCGGCTGCGGAAAAAATGCGTGAAAGCACGGGGTGAGCGTCATGATTACGGTTCGCGACTTAGGATGGAAGTACGCGCCACTGACCGACGGGGGCAAGCCGGTGGAAAGTCTCAAGCGCGTCAGCTTCGACATCCGGTCCGGATCCTTCGTCGGCATCATCGGACCGACCGGAGCGGGCAAGTCCACGCTATGCATGGCATTGGCCGGCATCATT
>OIRR01000377.1_pt1 | contig 10527 bp, 7 predicted proteins | sample 1586291 | NCBI WGS metagenome assembly OIRR01 (sample SAMN02674970, study PRJEB24791) | human gut metagenome, SKBSTL043 | isolation source: stool | host: Homo sapiens | place: USA | reverse complement strand
GATTGGTGAATAAGGTAGTACCTTTGGAACAACTGGAAGATGAATACGTGCAGTGGGCGGAAGAAATGATGTTGCTTAGTCCGTTGGCTTTGCGCATGATTAAAGCGGGATTGAATGCCGAACTGGATGGTCAGGCAGGTATTCAGGAGTTGGCAGGTGACGCAACATTACTTTATTACCTGACGGATGAAGCACAGGAAGGCAAGAATGCGTTCTTGGAGAAACGTAAACCGAACTTCAAACAATATCCGAAATTCCCTTAAAAATGATAGGCTAATGAAAGACTGATTGTGCAGTAATTAGCAGATTGAAAAGATATTCATTATGGATTGTAAGATAGATATTATTCCCCGGTTGCTTCATTTCAAGCAACCCGCGGGAACTTCCCGGGGAATATATACTACCCGAAAAGTCTGGTATCTTCACTTTACTTCTCCTGACTTTCCGGGTAGAGTGGGAATTGGAGAGTGCGCGCCTTTGCCCGCTTTAAGTTGTGATGATCTCCCTGATTATGAAGATATATTAAAAAGAATTTGTCGGCAAGTAGAGAAAGAACAAGGAATGTGGGATAAGGATGTTTTATGCCAATATCCTTCCATCTTATTTGGTTTGGAAACGGCTATCTGGCATTTCTTTGCAGGGAGTTGGGCTTTATCCGATACGGCTTTTTCACGGGGTGGGGTAGGGATTCCAATCAACGGCCTGATCTGGATGGGAGATTTTGATCACATGTTATCCCAAATCGAGAAAAAGATGGAAGCCGGATTCCGTTGTGTCAAACTAAAGATTGGTGCTATCGATTTTGAAAAAGAATTGGCGTTGTTACGTCATATTCGTACCCATTTCTCTTCTAAAGAAATAGAGTTGCGTGTAGATGCAAACGGTGCTTTCTCTCCGGGTGATGCAATGGAAAAACTGAAACGTCTGTCAGAATTTGATTTACATTCTATCGAACAGCCGATCCGTGCCGGACAATGGGAGGAAATGGCCCGGCTCACTTCTGAATCTCCGTTGCCGATAGCATTGGATGAAGAGCTGATAGGATGCAACACGCTGGAAGAAAAAAAGAAACTGCTGGCAACCATCCGTCCGCAATATATCATCATTAAACCATCTCTCCACGGAGGAATATGCGGAGGGGATGAATGGATTATGGAAGCGGAAAAGCAACATATCGGCTGGTGGATCACTTCCGCTTTAGAGTCCAACATTGGTTTGAACGCTATCGCCCATTGGTGTGCAACATTCAATAATCCGTTGCCACAAGGATTGGGAACGGGTATGCTCTTTACTGACAATATAGAAGTGCCTCTTGAAATCAGAAAAGATTGCCTGTGGTTTTGTAAATGATGGTATTTAGTGGTATTTAAAGGATATTCAGATGATATTCGATCGACAACAACAGCGCTTGCTACTGGAAGGAAAAGAATACACTTTTGAAGATATAAGCCAATTGATAGCAGGAGGAGCAGAAGCTCATTCTTCTGCTTATTGGGATTTATATCTTTTCCTGAACGAATGGTTTAATGGCTCTCCTGTCATCACGGTTCATACATCGGGTTCCACGGGTATACCTAAAGAACTGATGGTACGCAAGGATCAAATGATGCAAAGTGCGCGTCTGACTTGTGAATTTCTGAATTTGAAGAAAGGTGAGTCGGCATTATTATGTATGAATCTTCGTTATATCGGTGCAATGATGGTGGTCGTACGTTCATTGGTTGCAGGTTTGAACCTGATTGTTCGTCCTGCTTCCGGTCATCCGTTGGCGGATATAAAAGAACCTTTGAGATTTGTGGCAATGGTCCCATTGCAAGTTTATAACACGATGCAGGTTCCCGAAGAAAAAGAGCGATTAAAACAAACGGATATTCTGATTATAGGAGGCGGAGCTGTTGATGAGGCTCTGGAAACGGAGATAAACCATCTTCCGACTGCCGTTTACTCCACTTATGGCATGACTGAAACTTTGTCGCATATTGCCCTTCGTCGTCTGAACGGAGCATCGGCTTCAGAACATTATTATCCATTTCCTTCAGTAAAATTGTCTTTATCCGCAGAGAATACATTAATCATTGATGCCCCTTTGGTATGTGACGAAACATTGCAGACCAATGACATTGCACGTATCTATCCCGATGGAAGTTTTATGATTCTAGGCCGGAAAGACAATGTGATTAACAGTGGAGGAATTAAGATTCAAGCAGAGGAGATGGAGAAGTTGCTCCGCCCGTTTATTCCTGTGTCCTTTGTCATTACTTCAGTTCCGGATCAGCGCTTAGGGCAGGCTGTCACTTTATTATTGGCAGATCAGCCCGACACAGAAGAAATCGGAAATAAACTACATGAAATACTGGAACCTTATTATCGTCCCAAGCATATATTGACAATAGAATCCATTCCGCAAACAGAGAACGGAAAAATAAACCGGGCAGAGTGTCGCATCTTAGCCAAACAAATGTTGATGACGTTTTACCCTCACACCCTCACACCTTGATTCAATCCCTTTATTCATCGGTGTTTCAAGTGTGAGGGTAGAGGTGAGGCCAGGGTGAGGGTAAAAAGTTACCCTCACCCTGGCTCGTCTTGTTCCCAGCTAATTTATACTATATTTCCCTATATATCATACATTGATACTTAGGTATTCTTTTGTTAAGCTCTAATGTTTTACAAGGGCTCACCCATGTGAACAAATCTGTTTACAACCGTAAACGGATTTGTTCACAACTGATAGCTTATCTGTCCACACAAGTAAGCCCCTGCTAACTATTAAGCAGAGTGATATAAACAACAGGACTAATACATATATAGAGTACGACTGTTTTTCAAAAGAAAGGCATATACCAGGAAGAGAACATGAGGATGTAGATTATGCACGAAGAAATAACAAGAGTAATAGTGGCATATACTCCTTTAATTCATTACGTAAAAGTTCCATCGTTTTTTGTTTATATCGATTGATAGACTTCACGCTAAGATTCATCTCTTCTGCAATCTCTGTATGAGTTTTGCCTTCAAAGAAACTTTTAATAAAGACCGTTCGATAGTTTTCGGGAAGTTTGTTTAATGTCTCATACAACATTCTGTATAGCTCATCAAGAGTATATATACTATCCGGTTCTGTTTCATAGACAGGAGCTTTCTTCTGTATATTTTCCGCATAGCTCCATTCATATTCCTGATGTTTCAGGAAATTCAGGCAGCTATTTTTTACGCACATTTTGATGTAAGCTAATGCGGTGTTCGATTGAAGATCAAAAGAATCAGTATCCAGTTTATCCCATAATGAGGTGAATACATCCGAAACGATGTCTTCACGTGTTTCTTTATCATCAACAAACCTTTTTGCATACAAACAAAATGGGGCATAATACTCCTCATAAAGTTGTTTGAAAGCCCGTTCTTTAGTCTGTTTAGAAAAAGATATTTTCATTATTTTGAGGTTCTGTAGTTTTTCATTTCGTTGCAAATATATAATAAGATAATTATCAAAGCCTAATTTTCGATTCTTTTTTTTGCTTTCAACACTAATGAATAGAAAATAATCAGATGAGGCTGTCCTTTTGTATATAGGTTGATTGTATTATATATAAACGGGATTAAAATATGAAAAACAAGTTTTTTTTATTGGCTATAACCTTTTGTTTGCCAATACATTCTCAAGGAGTTTCCAAGTCTTTTATTCCGATGGCTGAAATACCTGCCGGAAGTTTTTATATGGGAAGTGACGGATTAGGCGAAGATTTTGATGAGGCTCCTATCCATCAGGTAATAATCTCTCGCCCGTTTCGTATGGGAATCACTGAAATAACGAATGCGCAATATGAATCATTCCGTCCGGAACATCGGGCATTACGAGGAAAAAACGGTGTTTCGCTGGAAGATGATGAAGCAGTCGTCAATGTGAGTTATTCCGATGCTGTTGCCTTTTGTGAATGGCTTAGCCGGAAAGAAGGCAAAAACTATCGTTTGCCAACAGAAGCGGAATGGGAATATGCTTGTCGGGCAGGCACATACACACTATTTTCTACAGGAGACGGGTTACCTGCAGTTTATCATCGGAATCAAAAAGTGGTTCGTGACTTTGATCCGGTATCTTTAAAAGTAGCCCAGACTCCTCCTAATACATTCGGGCTTTATGATATGCATGGAAATGTGGAAGAATGGTGCTTGGATTGGTATGCTCCTTATTCCGCAGAAAAGCAGAAAGACCCGGCAGGACCGTTGACCGGAGAGTTTCGGGTCACTCGAGGAGGGAGTCATCACACCCCGGAGAAATACTTGCGAAGTGCCAATCGACTGGCTATGCTCCCGGAAGATAAACATTCCCAAACCGGATTTAGAATTGTGGAAGCAGATACTCGTTTGAATGTATCGGGAACATCTGCCCCTGTCCCGTTCAATCAGAAATCTGTAGAAAATACATCTATAAAATGGAAAAAAGTATCTGCTATCACACCGATGTTTTTGCCTCCGATACCATTTGTGGTACGTCCGGTATGTGATTCGAATACCCCATTTTATCTGCATAATCATCAGCCTGCAGTTACGTGGTGTGATAATGGAGATTTGCTGGCAATATGGTTTTCTGCAAATGAAGAGAATGGGAGAGGGATGGTAGTACTCGGTTCCCGCTTGCGTGCCGGGCACACTGATTGGGATGTGGCTTCTTTATTCTTTAAAGTTCCGGATCGGAATATGACAGGAAGCGCTTTGCTCAATGACGGGAAAGGAAAATTGTATCATATCAATGGAGTGGAAGCATCGGGAGACTGGCAGAATCTCGCAATGGTACTACGTACCAGCACAGATAACGGTGCTTCATGGAGCACTCCTAAACTGATAGCTCCCGAACATACCAAACGTCATCAGGTAATAGCTGGTACGATTCGCACACGTGAGGGATGGCTGGTTCAAGCCTGTGATGCGGGTCCCGGCAGTCATGACGGGGCAGCTGTTCAAATCAGTAAAGATGGAGGAAAAACATGGTGCGATCCTTGGGATGGCGCTCCTTTGCCGGATTTCAAAGAAGGAGGAACGGGAAGTACAATCGCAGGTATCCATGCGGGAATTGTACAATTAGGGAACGGAAGTTTGATGGCTATGGGGCGTGGTAATAGCATACGGAATAAAGAAGGAAAGCTCCGAATGCCAATGAGCATATCAGATGATATGGGAAAGACCTGGAAATATGTAGCAAGCGAACTCCCTCCTATTGACGGAGGTCAGCGTCTTGTTTTAATGAGACTGAATGAAGGACCTTTGCTATTGGTTTCTTTCACAGACCATCCGCAACGTACGCCTTTGGAAGAACGTGGTCTGGAATTTAAGGATAAAAATGGAAATGTGAAGAAAGGATATGGCATGTATGCGGCTCTTTCCTACGATGAGGGAAAAACATGGCCGGTAAGAAAACTACTGACGGACGGTGAATATCGTTTTTTAAACGGTGGAGCATGGACGGGATATTTCGAAATGGATGAAAATCATGCTGAACCACGTGGCTATCTTGCAGGAACACAAACTCCTGATAATGTGGTTCATATCCTTAGTAGCCGATTGCATTACCGCTTCAATTTGGCATGGCTCGAAAAATAAAATAAAAAAAGTTTGTTTTTGCTGTCCTTTTCCAATTACTTCAGTTGTATTATAAGTGTAATTACAATTAAAAGATAAGATTTTGAAAGAAAATATGGAAAATATGAGTCCGGAATCATTGCTCCGTAAAGCACAAGCATTGGGAGATGATATTAAAGAAATGGAATCCATTGATGTATTGGGTGCCTATTATCAAGCACAAACCACAATAAAAACTAATAGAAGAAAGAATATGTATAATCAACTGATGCGTTATGCAGCATTTCTGACTATACCTTTATTTCTCTCTTCTCTGGTTTTGGGATATTTATATTTTAGTGGAACAGAAACCGACGAGAAATATGCAGAGGTGGTAACCGCTACCGGTTCTGTCATACGTTATGAACTTCCGGATCATTCTGTAGTATGGTTGAATGCAGGTAGTACATTGCGTTATCCTACCACTTTCAAGAAAGACAACCGGTTGGTAGAACTGAAGGGTGAGGCATATTTCGAAGTGCAGGCAGACAAAGATCGTCCTTTCTATGTAAATACTCCGAATGGCTTGAGCGTATATGTTTATGGTACCAAATTTAATGTAGCTGCTTATGAGGATGATAATTATATAGAAACAGTATTGGAAAAGGGTAAGGTAAATGTGATAACCCCCGATCAGGAAACAATCGTATTGGCTCCTGGAGAACAGTTGCTTTACGACAAACAGAGTCAAAAGTCGAAAAAAAATAAAGTGGATGTCTATGGAAAGATAGCTTGGAAAGATGGAAAACTAATTTTCAGAAATGCTTCATTAGAAGAAATCCTGAAGCGTCTGGAACGACATTTCAATGTAGAAATTCAGTTTAACAATAGGTCTGGAAAAGAATATAAGTACCGGGCTACTTTCCGGACTGAAACTCTGTCGCAGATATTGGATTATCTGGCCAGGTCTGCCGATTTAAAATGGAAAATTGAAGAACCGCAACAACAGGCAGATGATACATTATCAAAGACTAAAATTAGAGTAGATTTATATTAGAGTAGTAACCCTTAAAATAAAAGCCCATGGAATAACACAAGAGAATAAAAGAAAGGAAGAAAGCTGCTACCAACAGCTGTCTTCCTCCGAATTTTCCAGATTCACGGTACAAGGTCTCGCAAACACTAGCCGGAATCAAACCATAGTTCATTTAGTAATAAACTTTAGTTAGCCACAAATGTATGAAAAAAAATCATTCATTTACAGCATTATGTCCTAAATATGCTTTAAATCTAAAACTTCCTTTAGTTATGAGGATTAGTCTAGCACTACTTTTCGCAGTAGTATTACAACTTTCTGCCGAAGATGGCTATGCCCAGCGAACGCGGGTTGCCATTTCAATGAACAATGTATCTGTAGAACAGGTACTGAATAAAATAGAGGAGACGTCCGACTATGTTTTCCTTTATAATGATAAAACAATTCAGAAGAATCGTATTGTTTCTGTGAGAAACAATTCAGGTAAGATCCTGGATATTCTTGATGAGGTATTTAAAGGAACCAACATTACTTATACAGTGGTTGATAAGCAGATTATCTTGTCTACCAATAAATTGAATGTAACAGAGCAAGATCCGACTATTCAGGTAAAAGGTACAGTGAAAGATACAAAAGGAGAACCTTTGATCGGAGTGAATGTGAAAGTAAAAGGGACAACTACCGGTGCTATTACAGATTTCGACGGAAACTTTCAGATTCAAGCTAAAAAGGGAGCGGTATTGGAGATCTCTTATATTGGATATGCTTCTCAAGAGGTGAAGGTTACAGATAATAAATCGCTTTCCATTGTGATGACGGAAGATGCAAAAGTCTTGAATGAGGTTGTTGTAACGGCTTTGGGCATTAAACGCGAAACCAAGTCTTTGACATACAATGTGCAGCAGATTGGCGGCGACGAAGTGGCAAAGGCGAAAGATATGAATGTGATGAGCAGTCTTGCCGGTAAGGTGGCGGGTGTGAATATCAATGCAAGTTCATCCGGTATTGGAGGCGGTGCCCGTGTGGTAATGCGTGGTACGAAGTCTATATCAGGTAATAACAACGCTCTATATGTAGTAGATGGAGTTCCTTTGGCTAATATATCAGGTGAACAACCCGACGATCAGTATACGGGTGCCGGACAATCCGGTGACGGATTGGCTAACTTCAACGCTGATGATATAGAATCAATTTCAGTACTTAGCGGATCGGCCGCCGCTGCACTATACGGTTCGGCTGCTGCCAATGGTGTGGTACTTATCACAACGAAGAAAGGAGCTGTAGATAAAACCAGATTGACTTACAGTAATAATTCAACTTTCTATTCACCATTCCGATTGCCGGAATTCCAGAATACGTATGGTTCGGAAACTGGAGAGTGGTATAGTTGGGCATCTAAATTGTCATCTCCTACCGATTATGAAGTTAAAGATTTTTTTCAGACAGGTTACAATGTAGCAAACACTGTAAGTCTGACTACAGGGACACAAAAAAATCAAACCTATGTATCCGTAGGTGCTGTGAATGCCCGGGGTATCATTCAGAATAATGACTTGGACAGATATAATTTCTCTGTTCGTAACACGACCTCTATGCTGAATGATAAACTGACGATGGATTTAAGTTTTATGTATTCTAATGTAAAGGAACAGAATATGTTGTCGCAAGGAGAGTATGCCAATCCATTGGTTCCCGTTTATTTATTTCCGCGCGGTGATGATTTCTCGAAATATCAGTATTATGAACGATATGATGTAGACCGTAACATAAAAACACAGTTCTGGCCATTGAAAGAAAATGGATTATCCATGCAGAATCCTTACTGGATTACGAACCGGAATATGTATACCAACAAGAAAGACCGTTTTCTGGCAAGCGGTTCACTAAAATATACGATAACAGATTGGTTGAATGTTTCCGGACGCGTGAAACTGGATAAGGAAACTATCAACTCGGAAAAGAAAATGTATGCTTCCACTTTGAATGTGATTGCTGAAAACTCGGATAAAGGAGCATACGTGCAATCGAACAAGAATACCAGTCAGATATATGCGGATGCCATGTTGAATATCAATAAATATTTCTATCACGACACATGGAATCTGACAGCATCTTTAGGTGCCAGTTTATTGGATTTGGATTATAAGGAGCTTAATTTTGGAGGAGGATTACTGACCATTCCTAATCTGTTTACTTCTAACAATGCGAATGTTTCCGGTAAATTAACCTATAAAAATACGAACTATCACGACCGTACCAATTCTTTATTCGGAACATTCTCATTAGGATATAAGGGCATGGTTTATGTAGATGGTTCGTTACGTAATGACTGGATATCTGCTTTGGCAGGAACAAACCATTCTTCCATATTATATCCTTCTATCGGTGCTTCAGCAATTCTGACTAATATGTTTACAATGAAATCTAACATTCTTTCTTATGCAAAGGTTCGCCTTTCATATAGTGAGGTGGGTAATGCACCGGAAAGATTCAGAGCTATCACTACGTACGCAGTGTTGGGAGGATTGAATACCACTTCTTATTTCCCGATAAAAGACCTTAAACCGGAGAGAACTCATTCATGGGAAGGAGGATTTAATTTAGGTCTGTTTGATAATAAACTGACACTGGACGTGACAGCTTATAAGACATATACGGAGAATCAGCTCTTCAGTCCGGAAATTTCTACAACAACCGGATATTCTAAATTATATGTAAATGCAGGTAAAGTAACGAATAAAGGTATTGAGTTAGCTCTTGGCTTTAAACAGAATATAGGGCCTGTAGATTGGAAAACAACTTTACTATGGTCGCTCAACAGAAACCGCATTGACCAATTACTCCCTGAATATACAAATGAAGAGTTGGGAGTGACAGTACATCTGGACGAAATGGATGTTTATTCATTAGGCGGTGCCAAACAACGGCTAACAGTAGGGGGCTCTATGGGAGATGTATATGTGAATACAATGAGAACTGATGAGCATGGACATATCTGGATGAATTCAATGACGGGTACATTGGAAACAGATAAGAATAATTATGTCTATGCTGGTAATACCAATCCGAAATATACTCTTAGCTGGAGAAATGAATTTAATTGGAAAGGAATCAGTCTCGGATTTATGTTGAATGCCCGTGTAGGTGGTATCGGAGTTTCTGCCACTCAAGCTGTAATGGACTATTATGGAGTGTCTAAAACATCGGCAGAAGCGCGGGATAATGGTGGCGTGAAAGTAAACGGTCAGATGATTGATGCCCAGACATGGTATCAGACTATCGGAGCTAATGGTACAGGTTATGTAGGTTCTATGTATGTATATAGTATGACGAATGTTCGTTTGGGAGAATTGACATTGGGATATGATATTCCGATCAATAAATGGTGTAAATGGATTTCTGGATTGAATGTGTCCTTTGTAGGACGTAATTTATGGATGCTGTATTGTAAGGCTCCATTTGACCCGGAATCTACTGCAAGTACAGGTACTTATAACCAGGGTATGGACTATTTCATGCAACCGAGTTTGAGATCGATGGGATTTTCTGCAAAGATTTCTTTCTAATTGGATAACCTTTAAAAAAAATAATGATGAACATACGTAAGTTTTTTAAAGTAAGGAACTACTACTTACTCCTTGGAGTAATCATGATAAATGTAGGTTGTACGAAGAATTTTCTGGAGTACAATACCAATCCTAATGAAGCAACCGATGAGATGACGGATTGGGATAATGTGAGAACTGGTTCTCTTCTTTTACAGATGGAGCAGAACGTACTGGTGGTAGCACAACCGGGACTTAATATCGGTTCGGACAGATATCAGACTGTGGAAGTGATGGGTGGAGATGGTTATGTCGGCTATTTTGGTTTTCCTGCTCCCAGTATCAATTCTGCCGGTCGTTACAATTGGGATAAAAGAAGTTGGTATGGTG
>OIRR01000369.1_pt1 | contig 10619 bp, 7 predicted proteins | sample 1586291 | NCBI WGS metagenome assembly OIRR01 (sample SAMN02674970, study PRJEB24791) | human gut metagenome, SKBSTL043 | isolation source: stool | host: Homo sapiens | place: USA | reverse complement strand
AGGACGTGTACACGCAAGAAGGACGTTGAAGGGCTTAGTTGCGGATTTGAGGCTGAATATCTCTGATATATCAGGAATCCAATTTTTACTCTTGATATGAGCTGGTGTTTGAACAGCAAACATTTCAGCTTCACTGTTTCCTTTGGCATATTCTAATGCCGCAAAAGGATTAAACGCGATCTTGACACGGCTTTCTTTGAATTCGTTATTGAACACTTTTTGTGCAGCTATCGCAGTCATAAGTGCAGTTATACGTTGCTGACCGTCTATGATTACCTTCTTACCAGAAGAAATCGTTCCATCCTTTAATTTTACATTAGGATTCTTCCACAGAATTATATATCCAGTAGGATAGCCCTTGTAGAGTGAATCTATAAGGTCCCTGACTTGGCTATTTTTCCAGACAAATGGTCTTTGTATTTCTGGAATAGCTATATCTTTTGCTTCTATCAACCCCAACAAACCTTTGATGGTTATAGAGGTATTATGAAATTTCTCACTGCTCATATCTTGTTGGCAAGTTGCTGTTTGTTCATGTCGTATGTTCACGTGATCGTAATATAGCTGCAAAGATACACAATTTCTGTGGATTTTTATCCGCGCCGATGGCTGTTTTTTGCTCCCTCAAGCTGTTTTCGTGATCGTCTCAAGGCAAATGGTGGATGCTCGGCATCAAAGCCCCTCTCTTTGCCTCACATTTGTTTTAGGATTATCGTGTCACCGTAGGGCCCTCGGAGGCCGTAGGGTGGGGGAAGCGGGGAGGCGCGATGCGAAATTCTAAACGTAACAATGTAACAATGTAACAACTGAGCAGGGGTAGGAGGCGAGGATATTTGCGAGATAGGGGCAACTAATCTAAGACAAATTGATTTCTTAATTATCAACAACTTGTCTCAAATTAGCAGACCCTATACAACCACCTTACCAAGTGATAATCTTATCTACGATTTCTTGTTGCTCCAAACTACTTCTTCGCAGATAGATACGTGTTGTCTCTATGCTTTCATGTCCCATGAGGTCTGCAAGCAATGCGATGTCGTTGAACTTCTCCAAGAAATTCTTGGCATAGCGATGGCGGAAAGAGTGAGGGAAAACCACTTTCTCGTTTAAACCATACTTCACGGCATAGTTCTTCAACTGCTGTGATATACCTCTTGTGGTGATACGCTCGCCAAAGCGATTGAGAAAGAGATAGCCACTTGTACGGTTGAGAGTCTGCAACCACTTTTCTGTTTCCGTGCGCAATGTCTTGGGGATATAGATACGCCGTATCTTGCCACCCTTGGTGTAGATGTCGTAGTAGCCCGCTTGCACGTGCTCAATCTTGATTTGCACAAGTTCGCTCACTCTGGCACCAGTCGCAGCCAAGAAACGCACCACAAAGTACCACTCCAAGTTTTCTTCTTTCTTCAATTTGTTCTTCAAGAAGGTGTAGTCGGCATTGCTAATGACATTCTCCAAGTACGAACGCTGCTGTACCTTGACCGACTTCAAGCGGAGTTTCGTCTTGCCTACAAATACAAGGTACTTGTTCAACGCCTGAATACGGAGGTTCACCGTCTTTGGCTTGTAAGTCTCAATCAAGTAGGTCTTGTAAACCAACAAGTTTCTCTTGTTCAACTCTTTGTGTCGTGAGCCAAACTCCTTCACGGCATACAGATATGCCGAAATCGTGTTCTTAGCCATATTTCCTTGGGTTAAGAACTCTTCAAATTTGTCTAATTCCATTTCTATTCGTTTATTAGTAAAACATAAAGTTGTCCATATAAATAGGCATGGATTTGTTCTATGAGTTCCTATTATGAGAAGATGCTTGCTACGGGGGAGGTGAAGTGCATCGATGAGGAAATACCGTTTGAGATACCATCATCTTGGAGTTGGGCAAGACTTTTGAATGTTTCGATATATATACAAAGAGGGAAGTCTCCTAAGTATTCACCGATAAAAAAGTATCCTGTTGTTGCTCAAAAATGTAACCAATGGGCAGGATTCTCTATTGACAAAGCGCAGTTTATAGAGCCCGAATCCTTGTCCAAGTACGCTATTGAGCGAATTTTGCAAGATGAGGATTTAATGTGGAACTCCACAGGATTAGGAACATTGGGGCGAATGGCTGTATATTACGCAAAGCTTAATCCTTATGAGCTGGCTGTTGCAGATAGTCATGTAACAGTCATCCGATTGTTTAAACCCTTTGTGTCTCCTCTTTTCTTCTATTTTTACTTCGTAAGTCCAACGGTTCAAAGCGTAATAGAAGACAAATCAGATGGCAGTACTAAACAAAAGGAACTTTCGACTACAACTGTATGCAATTATCTTGTTCCTATACCACCAAGAAACGAACAGACACGAATAATATCAAAGGTTACGTCTTTACTACCTGTTATAGAAAAGTATGGAACACAACAAGAGAAGTTAGAAAACTTGAATAGAACAATAAATGAACAAATAAAAAAATCCGTCTTACAAGAAGCAATTCAAGGGAAACTGGTTCCGCAAATTGCAGAGGAAGGCACAGCCCAAAAACTGCTTGAACAGATAAAAGCTGAGAAGCAAAAGTTAGTGAAGGAAGGTAAGTTAAAGAAGTCTGCCCTCAACGATTCTGTTATCTTTCGTGGTGACGATAACAAGTATTGGGAGAAGTCGGAAGATGGGGCTATATGTATTGATGAAGAAATACCATTTGAGATACCGTCAAATTGGGCATGGGTACGACTTGACGATATTTGCTCTTTTATACATAGAGGCAAATCACCCAAATATAGCCCAATAAAGAAATATCCTGTTGTAGCTCAAAAATGCAATCAATGGACTGGATTTTCCATAGAGAAAGCAAAGTTTATTGAGCCGAAGAGTATTACATCTTATAATGATGAGTATTTCTTGGAAGATAAAGATTTGATGTGGAACTCTACAGGATTGGGAACATTGGGTAGAATGGCTATATATTACACGCTACTTAACCCTTATGAATTGGCTGTTGCTGACAGCCATGTTACTGTAATTCGTCCATATAAAACGTACATCGTTTCTGAATACCTGTACTATTATTTTGCAAGTAATACAGTTCAGTCTGTTATTGAAGACAAATCGGACGGCAGTACAAAGCAAAAGGAATTAGCAACAAAGACTGTAAAAAGCTATCTTGTTCCACTACCACCATTTGCAGAACAACTGCGTATAGTACAAAAGATTAAGTCTGTAACAAGTATTATGAGCAAATAGGGAGCGAAGTAACCGAGATAGAACTTCCTTTTGACTTTCCAAGTACTTGGTCTATTGCTCGATTAAATGCTGTTTGTCAACTTACAGACGGCTTGAAAACCATTGGCAAGCAATGCTTGTTAGATGCAAAATACTTACGTGGTAAAAGTTCTGAAACTATAGTAGAACAAGGTAAACTTGTATATAAAGGTGACAATATCATGCTTGTGGACGGTGAAAACTCTGGTGAAGTTTTCATCGTACCACAAGATGGCTATATGGGTAGTACATTCAAGCAGTTATGGATAAGTTCCTCAATGTACGAACCTTATGTTTTAGCTTTTATACAGTTCCATAAAGAGACATTGCGCAACTCTAAGAAAGGTGCAGCAATTCCACACCTCAGCAAAGAACTTTTCTATGGTCTTATAATAGGTATTCCACCATTACAAGAACAAAGAAGAGTTGTGCAAAAGATAGAGCAATCATCGAAGTTGCTTAAATAGTTGTTCGATTTTGTTTACGATACGTTTTTGCTCCTCAATTGGAGGCAGTGGATATAGATAATCTTCAATATGACAGTTGTTTATGGAGGGCGAATTATCACCCTTCATAAACGCATTAAGACCATCAACCACATAATTTGACAACATCAGATGAAACAAAAACGCAGGATAATATCCTAAACTTGGTGTAATAACATAAAATCCTGTACTTGCAATGGCATCTTTATATATATCATCAACCAAAGCTATATTTTTCAAGTAGGGACGAACCATTGAAAACAACAAATCGTTTTTATGAAGTTTTCTCGTTGCTCGACTAGGAGCGTTTTCTATTCTTACCTTTTTAGGTTTGTCTATAATGTTTAGCCTGTTATTGACGGCATCTACATCTATATAAACGAAATCAGATGATGGCTTTGTTGATTCCATAGGCATGAATACAGACTTACCTCTTGCCCAACTCCAAGAATCGGGCAAATCAAAAGGGATTTCCTCAGTTATATCCATGCACTTTTTCCCAATCTTCTCATAGTACTTGTTATCGTCACCACGAAAAATAACAGAATCGCTGAGAGCAGACTTCTTAAGTTTGCCCTCTTTGACCAGTTTACGTTTCTCTGCCTTTATCTGTTCAAGCAATTCTTGTGCTCTGCCTTCTTCTACAAGTTGCGGAACGAGCTTACCCTGTATTGCCTCTTGTAAGATGCTCTTTTTAAGACAATCCTTTATAGTAGTGTTCAGCTCGTCCAATTTGTTCTGAACATTATTATATTTCTCTATTTGTGGTAATAGTTCAGCTAACTTTGCCACAATTCTTCTTTGTTCTGATAGAGGTGGAAAAGGCAAAAGTAATCCTTTCAAACGATTTGCAGACAGTCCAGGCATGGCAGTTCCAACAGATGCCAAATTGTTGCTTTCTTTCAATAGGTAAATGAAATGATATACATATTCACATATACCGCTAACACACGGACGCAATCTATGAACATGATTTTGAAGACAAATATCATAATCTTCATTCCATATTGCTGAACGTCCATAACCAGCACCACCTTCACAAACAAGCAAATCTCCTTTTGTAGCCGAACAAGTCTTAATCTCTTCGTCAGTAAAATTCATAACCTTTACATTATCAAGAATAAAGTGTCCCCAATATAGATTAGAGGTCGTTATGAACTTTTGTGGAGTTCCACCACCTTTATTGCTACTACTCTGTTGCTTTCCGCTTGTATGGTTGAATATATTGCCTATACGAGTCCATTCCCATCCCTTAGGCACTTCAAACGGTATCTCCTCGTCAATACACTTCACCTCCCCTGTAGCAAGTATCTTCTCATAATAGGAATTGTCCTCACCACGGTAGATAATGGATGCGTTCTTGTCACGCTTGATTTTCTTCTCTTTGATCAAGCGTTCTTTCTCCTGACGAATCTTTTCAAGCAATACGCTTGCTGGTTCGTCATTGGAGTCTTGCGGTACAAGTTTTCCCTGTATCGCCCATTGTAATATGCTATTTTTTAATTGTTTTCCGTTCATTGTTTCCAATTAGATAGATCATTCCGTTTCGTCTAACAACTTGTCGAGCTGCGCTTGCAGTTCTTCACGCTTTGGCAGATAAAGTTGGTAACGTGCCACAAACAATTGATTGGTTATACCCTCCAAGGCATACTCCATCAAAAGTTCATCTTTTCTTGCTCCCAAAACTATGCCGATGGGTGGATTGTCGTCAGGTTGACACACTTCTGTCTTGAAATAGTTAAGATAGAGGTTCATCTGCCCGATGTCACCATGTTTTATCTCTGCTCGCTTTAAATCTATCAGCACAAAGCATTTCAGGATACAATGGTAGAACACCAAATCCACCTTGAATTGTCGGCTACCTATCTGCATGGAGTATTGTCTGCCCACAAACGCAAAGCCACGTCCCATTTCCAAAAGAAACTGCTCCATGTGGTCTTTTAGAGCCTTTTCCAAGTCACTCTCCTTATAGCGTTTTTGTTTGGGGAGTCCTGCAAATTCAAGAACGAATGGATCACGGATAATGTCTTGTGGAGTTTGTACTTGGTGTCCCTCGTTAGCCAATGCAAGAACTCCAGCCTTGTCTGTACTTAGTGCAAGTCGCTGAAACAGACAACTTTTCATCTGTCTTTTCAGTTCTCTAACTTTCCAACCCTCCTTGATGGATTCCTTATAATAGAACTGCATTTCAAGCGAGTTGTCACACTTCAATAGTTCAAAATAATGGCTCCATGTCAATTTGTGAGACACTGTCTCACAAATTGGAAAAGCAAGGTAAAACTTACGCATATAGACAAGATTAGATCGGCTAAAGCCTTTTCCGTTTCTTGCTGTCAAATCCTTGGCAAGGTTTACAAGTAACTGCTTGCCATACTCTGCTCTATCCTTACCTTTAAGTTCATATTCAACAATATACTTTCCTGTCTGCCAGTTGGCATCAAGCAATTCTGTATTGACCGCTGTAATAGCTTTGGCTTTTGATTCACTCCATAGCGCGGTTATGTTGTCTATCAACTTCTGATAGGCAGCATCATTTATGTTTGTCAAACCTTTATTCTCCATGCCAATCTTTTAGATTTGTGGAACACCGTCCCACATTTTACAATTCGTCCACATTCACATTTATCCCCAAGATACGCTGTATCTCCGCCAATGTCTTGTCTATCTCATGGTCAAGAGCCTTGCGCTTCTTGAAATAGTCGGCAAGCAGTTCGGCAGGAGGCAAGATTTCTTCATCCTCTTTCGGGAACTTGCACAAGTCGAAGTTGCAATCGGTGGCAATAAGGTCTTCAACCGAATAGCAACGGGATTTCTCGTCACCATCAGCAATGATGATTTCCTTACGGTCGTTCCACCACTCTCGGATTGGGTTGCAATGCTCCGACTTCATGGATTTCGTCTTGGAGAAATGCTTGTACCCCTCCGGCATATCGAGGCGATAGAACCACGTTCCCTTTGTAGAATAACCTTCTGGAGTACCCTCCGCACAGGTATTGTCGAAGAACAGAATGTTCGTGGCAATCGAAGTGTAAGGTGCAAAGATGCTGCCTGGCAAACGGATGATGGTGTGCAAGTTGAAATCTCTGAGCAACTTGGTCTTGATGGCAATCTTTGTGTTGTCTGCTCCAAAAAGGAAACCGTCTGGGACAATGACTGCTGCACGGCCATTCTTCTTCAAGCGATACATGATGAGCACCATGAAGAGGTCGGCAGTCTCGCTACTTCGCATGTCGGAAGGGAAGTGTGACTTGACATCCGACTTCTCGTTACCACCGTATGGAGGGTTCATCAACACCACATCAAACTTGTCTTCGTCTGTATAGTTGAGTACATCCTTTGTAAGCGAGTTGTCGTGATATACCAATGGCGTGTCAATACCATGCAGCAACAGGTTTGTCACGCATAGCATATACGGGAATTGTTTCTTTTCTATGCCAAATACAGACTGATTGTACTCTTTGCGGTCTTCAGCAGTCTTGACCTTCTTGTCCAATTCACCCAACCAGCTGGTGATGAAACCTCCTGTACCACAGGCGAAGTCTGCCATTTTCTCACCAATCTGCGGATTGACTATCTCTGCCATAAACTCGGTCAAGGCTCTTGGAGTGTAGAACTCACCAGACGAGCCAGCCGACTGCATCTCTTTAAGTATAGTCTCGTATATCTCGCCGAAAGCATGACTCTCTTCATAGTCGCCAAGGTTCAAACCGTCAATCACATTCAGCACCTGGCGGAGCTGTACGCCGTCTTTCATATATTGGTTGGCATCCTCAAATGTGGTCTTTACAATCGCCTGACGGATAGGAGTATCTGGTGTGACCTCTATGTTTTTGAGTTCTACAAACAAAGTATTGTTGACAAACGAAAGCAGCTCGTCACCAGTCAAGGCATTGCCGCTTCCATCGTCATGCGCCCAGTTGCGCCAACGGCATTCTTCTGGGATGATAGACTTGTAATCATCATCGTCCAACTCCCAATCATTTTCTTTCTCGTCATAGACTTTCAAAAACAGCATCCATGCCATTTGTTCTATGCGTTGCGCATCGCCGTTGATACCAGCATCATTGCGCATGATATTGCGTACTCGTTTTACGAAATTTGATAAACTCATATTTTGTTTCACTTTGTGCATCTTTTCTCGCCACGACATAGTTCAAGCAAGCTTGGCTCTGTTCATTTGGCCTTTCGAAAAGATTCGCTTTCGCGCACCTTTTCTCGCCATAGCAAAATGAGAGCAAGCTCTCTTTTGCTCATCTGGCTTAACGAAAAGATTCTATTTTATGCTATATTATATATGTGTTGTTCCAACTCCTTCACGGCATCAAGATAACCTTGCTTGCCCCCAAAGAACTTCACGATGTTTGACTTTGAACCCAATTTGCGGAATGGATCGTTTTCAAGCACGGTAAGACTTTCCAGTTCAGACACGCCATCCCTTGTGTACTTATCCAACAAGGCTTCAAGCACAAGCCGTGCCTGTTCGCCATACTTGCTGAATACATCACGCTTCTTCACCTGCTCGGCACGTTCATGTCGTGTGAGCGTTTTTTTTCCATAGGCTATATGACAGATGAAATCGAAATCGTCCACATCATCCATGTCTTGGTCGTGCTTCAATGCAGCAAGGTCGATGCCGCTGTCTTTGAGCATTTCTGCTATGTCAGATTTCTTCTTGGTTTCTTGCCACTTGGAAGTGAACGTATCAATCGTGGCGTATGTGTCGATAATACTTTTCTTTGTGTAGTCAGTAATGCTTTCCGTGCGAAGCAACTTGCCGTTTGTGTCATAGACAGAAACTACCTTGTTTATGACCATCACTTGACAACCATCCTTGGCAACAATCGGCTTCGGTCGTGGCCCTGGCTTTGGTTCTGATACCCCATTAGGCTCGTCGTCTTCTGGAAGCACATACGGTTTCGGCCCTGTCTGTTTGGGTGGATAATTAGGGTCTATCTCGATCGGTCCGTCCCAATCTGGGTCGGCAAACAATCGTGTTACGTTGCGGAAGTCCATTACGGTGAAATATGTCTTTCCTTCTTTCTCACGAAGACGAGTGCCACGACCAATAATCTGCTTGAACTCCGTCATAGAGCCGATTTGCTGGTCAAGCACAATCAGTTTTGTCATCTTGCAATCAACACCCGTAGAAAGCAACTTGCTTGTTGTGGCAATAACAGGATACTTTTCGGAAACGGAAATGAAATAATCCAATTTCCCCTTTCCGTATTCGTCACTACCTGTTATACGAACCACATAATCAGGATGCTGCTTGCACATGTCAGCATTGGCATTGGTCAATGCGACACGCATACGTTCCGCATGAGTTTCATCAGCACAGAACACGATGGTCTTAGCCATGCGATCTGTACTTTTCAGATAGTTGGTTATTTCCTCTGCAACTTCCCTAATGCGATCTTCTATGATAATGTTGTAATCGTAGTCACTATTATTATAGATACGGTCTTCTATCTCGTTGCCGTATATATCCTTTTGCCCCTTTGTCGGTCGCCACTCGTCACCGATGTTGGTTGTAATGTTGATTACCTTGAAAGGAGCAAGGAAGCCGTCCTCTATGCCATTTTTGAGACTGTAAGTATAGACCGGCTCTCCAAAATAACCAATACTTGACTGGTACTTGGTCTCTTTTGGCGTGGCAGTCATACCAATATGAGTAGCCGAAGAAAAGTATTCCAAGATGTTTCGCCAGTTGCTATCATCCTTTGCGCTACCTCTATGACACTCATCTACGATAACAAGGTCAAAATAGTCAGGATTAGGAAACAACTCCTTATAGTTTTTGGCATCATTCTGTCCAATCAACTGTTGATAGAGTGCAAAGAACACTTGATAAGAACCCAATTCTTCCAAGTGGTTCTTGTCTTTTGAGTAGTCTATCTTGTGCGTTACCTTTTCTAATGGTTTGAAGTCCTGCTGTATGGATTGGTCAACCAATATGTTGCGGTCTGCAAGATACAACACTTTCTTCTTCAATCCACTTTTAAGTAAACGCCATACAATCTGGAATGCAGTATATGTCTTACCTGTGCCAGTTGCCATGACAAGGAGCACACGGTTTTGTCCTTTCGCAATGGCATTGACTGTGCGGTTTACTGCATTGCGTTGATAATATCGTGGTGGAAAAATATTCTGACCAGTGCAAAAAGGCTGATCAATGACAGCCAACTCTTGTTCGTTAAGCCCGTTTCCATCGTTAGCCTCACTTTTATATCTTTCGATAAGTTCCTCTTTGGTAGGAAACTCGTCCATAGCAAAAGTGCGTTCTTTGCCTGTCAAGAAGTCATGTTCGGCAAAACCTTCACCATTTGAACTATATGCAAACTTCACATCGAGCATTTGGGCATAGGTCATGGCTTGTTGCAATCCATGAGAAACAGAATGATTGGCATCCTTTGCTTCTACAATGGCTATTGGTGTTGCCTTGTTTGCGTAAAGCACATAGTCTGCAAACTTCGGTTTCTCTCTATGCACAAGATTGCCATGAAGGCTAATTTTACCATCGGTAAATTTGACCTTCTGTTCCATGTATATACTATCCTTTGGCCATTCCTTGCTTGTGATGGCTTCGTTAATATAGCGGAACTTGACATCCTCTTCCGTTAATTCTTTGCTTATGCCCATGTCCAAATATAAGTTCACCGAATTTTGCTGCAAATATACATTAAATTTTGCGATAATCACTATAAGATAAGGTGTTTTTTGTAAAATTGCCCTGAGACGGCCAAAACGCACGACTGGGCGGCGGAAATGTACCGAGCCTGTCGTGCGTCTATTAGGTTGAGGCGGAGTAGGGGACTTGTTTGGGCGGGCGGCCTACCGCTTCACGAGGTGGCCGATCACCTGCTGGCGGTTGCGGCCCGCGCCCCGGTAGCC
>OIRR01000366.1_pt1 | contig 10652 bp, 9 predicted proteins | sample 1586291 | NCBI WGS metagenome assembly OIRR01 (sample SAMN02674970, study PRJEB24791) | human gut metagenome, SKBSTL043 | isolation source: stool | host: Homo sapiens | place: USA | reverse complement strand
GACATACAGTAGCAACTATGTTTTATGACAGTCATGTATCACTGCAAAGTATCAGGGATTATCTTGGACATACTTATGAAGAGATGACAAGACAGTATATTGATTATATGCCGCAAAGGATTGCAAAAGCAAATGATGAGTTCTTTGAAATGCAAGGAAGTAGTTTAGCATCATGGCTAAAGAAAGAGGAAAAAGATGGAAAATGATATTATATACTTCAGCGATTTCCCCAATTTACAAGAAACAGGGACACGTAAGGATAATGGAAAATTTGATTTAACGTTGCTTCCAACGCAAGAATTAAAGGAAGAGTTTCGAGGTTATATTATGTATCGCTGCAAAAACGGAACGTTTAGAGCATTGATTCAGGATCGAACAGCTTATAATCATATTGCAAAGTTTTTGAACAAGCAGAAAAAGCAGCCGGGCAAAACGCTGTTCATTGACGCCCGGAATATGGGCACCATGGTGACCCGCAAGCTGCGGGAGCTGACGGACAGTGCCGATCCCCAGAACCTCGGCGATATTCAAAAGATCGCCCGCACCTATCAGGCCTTTGTGGATGGCGCCTTGCAGGATGAAAAGGGCTTCTGCGCCATTGCCACCACAGAGCAGATCGCAGCCCAGGATTATATCCTCACTCCCGGCCGCTATGTGGGTATCCAGGAGCAGCAGGATGACGGCGAGCCCTTCGAGGAGAAAATGCAGCGGCTCACGGCAGAGCTGTCCGATCTGTTCCGCCAGTCCTATACGCTGGAGCAGGAAATCCGGGAGAAACTGGGGGCGATTGGGTATGACATTTGACAGTTATACGCTTGGCGAAGTATGTAGTTTTATTGATTACCGTGGAAAAACACCCAAGAAGGCAACAACAGGAATACCATTGATAACTGCAAAAATAGTGAAAAACGGCTTCATAAGCAAACCAGATGAATTTATTGCTGAAGAAGACTATGATTCCTGGATGCACCGGGGAATTCCGCGTAAAGGCTCTGTTATTATGACAACAGAAGCCCCTTTGGGCGAAGTTGCGCGCATCCCATCCGATGACCGTTTAGCTTTTGCTCAGCGCATCATTGTTTTAGAACCAAGGCAAGAAATACTTGATGCAGGATTTCTTTATTATGCTTTACGCGATTCTGTTCTTATGGGCAGAATCAAGTCAAGAGCCACCGGAACAACTGTAACAGGAATAAAAGCAGCTGAGCTAAAAAAGGTTGAAATAGACTGTCCCCCCATCGAGACACAGAAAAGAGTAGCTTCACTATTATCTTCCCTGGATCAGCGTATTGAAAACAATGAATCAATAAACGATAATTTACTTCAACAACTACAGGCGATCTATCAACAGATCTTCGACTCCGCTTCGCGAAATGATGGCGTTTTATCCGACATCTGCTCCTACTCTCAGCGTCGTGTGGCTGTTGCCTCACTGACACTTGAAAGCTATTATTCGACAGAGAACATGCTTCCAGAAAAAGCAGGGGCTGTTTCGGCATCATCTTTGCCTACGATCGTTCAAACTACGGGCTGTGCTCCTGGCGATGTCTTGATTTCCAATATCCGTCCATACTTTAAGAAGATTGTGTATTGCCGATCTGAGTGCGGATGCTCAACCGATGTGCTTTGCTTTGTTCCGATGGAGCCCTGCCTTTCTCCGTTTCTCTTCAGCACGCTTTATGATGACCGCTTCTTCGATTACATGGTAGCAGGTTCGAAGGGAACAAAGATGCCGAGAGGAGATAAACAACAGATCATGGCATACCCTGTTGTAAAACCATCGAACACACAGTTGGAAAGGTTCAACGCTTTAGGTGAACCGATTCTTGCAAAGATTGAATCTTCCAATCAGGAGAATAAGCGCTTGTCTGCTATACGAGATGCCCTCCTACCAAAGTTAATGTCCGGCGAAATCGACGTTTCCAGTATCACCCTCTAAGCCGCTAAATTATCGTTTTATAAAAAGGAGGAGAACAAAATGACAAAGGATGAGATCAAAGCTATCGTTACAAGAAATGGGTATTCCATCATCGAAGAAAAGCGAACAGGGAATGACTTAGGAACTATGCTCAGATTGAATAATGGTTGCATAATAAACTGTTGGGATAAGGGAACATATAACTGTCAAGGAAAGAATGTGGATGTTATAAATGCGCTTCTATCTGGCGGACCAGGAAAAGACGTAGAATCCAATCGGAAAGTGTTTGTTGTCTATGGACACGATACCAATGCTCGGACCCAACTAGAAGCAATGCTTCGCCGTTGGGATTTAGAGCCTCTTATCCTCGATCAGCTTGCATCTTCTGGACAAACAATTATTGAAAAACTAGAAGAATATACTCCCAAGGCATCCTTTGGTATTGTTTTGGCAACCCCGGATGATATAGGCTATGCAAAAAATAATGAAGCAAACAAAAAGTACCGTGTAAGACAAAATGTTGTTTTGGAGATGGGTATGCTTTTGGCTGCAAAAGGTAGGGATAAAGTCGCTATCCTTTTGTCTCAAGCTGAGGATATGGAAAGGCCATCTGACATTGACGGATTAATCTATATTCCTTTCAAGGATAATGTAGAAGATGCCAAATTGTCATTGGCAAAGGAAATGCAAAAGAACGGCTATACGCTCGATATAGAAAAACTGTAAGGGAAGTGAAAATGTGGATACAGCAACCGTAGTAAATATTATTCTATGCATTTTGTCGTTCATTCTTGCGGCAATATCAGTAATTACTGTTATTCTTACACTAAAGCAAAACAATAAAATGATAGAAAACAGTACACGACCTTATGTTGTTATGACGGCACAAAGGACAAATATCCAAACTCCTTGTTTTTATCTTGTCATTAAGAACTACGGTGCATCAGGAGCAACTGTAAAGAGTATTACTTTTGATATAGACATTGGCAAGTACTCTTTACTTGACTTTGTTGTCCCTTTTTCTGAAATAGCAAACACTTTCCTTGCCCCTAATCAATGTATTTTTACCCAGTTAGATCATGCTAAACTGAGACGAGACAAAATTGCTGCTTTCTATGCTGACATTAAATACACAGACGGAATACATGAATACTCAGAACACTGCCCAATAAACTATAAAGGTTATTCACATAATGTTGGTAGTCGAGCAACAACGAATGGAAAAGAATTAAAGATCATATCTGAAGCAATGCAGGATTTGATTGAAAAACAATTCTAAACTTAAGGTTATGGAGTTGATTTTATGGCCACCATCTTCACCGAAGCCACTTTTGAACAGGCCGTCATCGAACTGTTTGAATCCATGGGGTATACACACCTGTACGCGCCGGACCTGGAGCGGGATTATGCCGATCCGCTGCTGGGGGATGCGCTGCGGGAGGCTTTGGTGCGGATCAATCCGGGGCTGCCGGAGGACGCGATGGAGGAAGCGCTGGCCAAGGTGCGAAATCTGGACGCGGGCAGCTTGGCGCAGAAAAACCAGCGGTTCACGGATTATCTGCAAAACGGTGTGCCGGTGAAGTATTTTGTGCAGGGCGAGGAGCGCAGCGCCTTGGTGCGCCTGGTGGATTATCAGTATCCGCAGCAGAATACCTTTTATGTGGTCAATCAGTTCACCTTCCAGGAAAACGGCAACACCCGCCGCCCAGATGTGATCCTGTTCATCAACGGATTGCCCCTGGTGCTGATGGAGCTGAAAAGCCCCTCCAAGGATGAAGTGGGCGCGGAAAACGCCTATAACCAAATCCGCAATTATATGCAGGATATCCCGTCCCTGTTTTACTATAACGCCATTTGCGTGATCAGCGACCTGAGCACCAACAAGGCGGGCACCATCACTTCCGGCCTGGATCGCTTTATGGAGTGGAAAACCAAGGACGGCAGCGAAGCGGTGTGCGGCTTTGCGCAGTTTGATACCTTCTATGAGGGGATGTTCCAGAAGGAACGGCTGCTGGACATCCTGAAAAACTTTATCCTGTTTTCCGATGACGGCAAAAAGCCCATCAAGATACTGGCGGGGTATCATCAGTATTTCGCCGTGCGCAAAGCCATCGAAAAGGCGAAGATTGCCACCCGGACGGACGGCAAGGGCGGTGTATTTTGGCATACCCAGGGCAGCGGCAAAAGCCTGTCCATGGTGTTCTATACTCATCTGCTGCAGGAAGCGCTGAGCAGCCCCACCATCGTGCTGATGACCGACCGCATCGACCTGGACGATCAACTGTACAGCCAGTTCTGCAAATGCGCCGCCTTCCTGCGGCAAACGCCCGTGCAGGCCGAAAGCAAGGAGCATTTGAAGGAGCTGCTGGATGGCCGCGTGGCCAACGGCATCATCTTTACCACCATGTTCAAGTTTGAACGGGGAGAAAAGCCGCTGTCCGAGCGGCGGAACATTGTGGTGATGGCGGATGAGGCTCACCGCGGGCAATATGGCTTTGATGAAAGAATCGTGATGACCCGCAACGATCAGGGCCAGGAGGAAGCGCATACCGTGATCGGCAACGCGCGGATCATCCATGACGCCCTGCCCAACGCCACCTATGTGGGCTTTACCGGCACGCCTATTTCCGCCAAGGACCGCAACACCCGGGAAGTGTTCGGTGATTATATTGATATTTACGATATGACCCAGGCGGTGGAGGACGGCGCTACCCGCCCGGTGTATTATGAGAGCCGCGTGGTTGCCTTAAAGCTGGACGAAAACACGCTGGCCCTGATCGACGCCACCTATGATGTGCTGGAGCAGCAATCTGACGCCGCCACCATCGAAAAGAGCAAAAAGATGCTGGGCCAGATGGAGAGCGTGCTGGGGGCGGATTCCACCATCCAATCGCTGTGCGAGGATATCGTGGAGCACTACGAAAAGAACCGGGCAAACCTGCTGACGGGCAAGGCCATGATCGTGGCCTATTCCCGGCCCATCGCCATGAAGATTTACAGGAAACTGCTGGAGCTGCGCCCATCCTGGCAAGAAAAGATCGGCGTGGTGATGACCGGCGGCAACAACGACCCCGAAGACTGGAAAGAAATCATTGGCACCAAGGCGCACAAGGAAGAGCTGGCCCGGAAATTCAAGGACAATGACGATCCTATGAAGATTGCCATCGTGGTGGATATGTGGCTGACAGGGTTCGATGTGCCGTCCCTGGCGACCATGTATGTATATAAGCCCATGCACGGCTATAATCTGATGCAGGCCATCGCCCGGGTGAACCGGGTGTTCAAGGATAAGGAAGGCGGCCTGATCGTGGATTATGTGGGCATCGCCGCCGCCTTGAAAGCCGCCATGAAGGAATACACCAAGCGCGACCAGAGCCGCTACGGAGATATGAACATCGCCAAGGTGGCCTATCCCAAATTCAAGGAGAAATTGCAGGTCTGCAAGGATTTGCTGCACGGCTATGATTTCAGCGGCTTTATGGCCGGTTCTCCCTTGGATATGGCAAAGGCGGTGACGGGCGGCGTCAACTTTGTGCTGGACCCGAAAAAGCCCGATCTGAAAGGTTTGTTCCTAAAGGAGGCCATGCTGCTGAAGCAAGCCCATTCGCTCTGCTCCAGCATGACCACAGAGCAAGAGCGGCACGAAGCGGCTTTTATGGAGGCGATTCGCTCCACCGTGATTAAGGTGACCTACGGCGGTGCCGGCGGGAAAACGCTGTCTTTGAAAGAAATCAACGATCAGATCAACGAGCTTTTGAAGGCGAGCATCCAGAGCGAAGGCGTAATCAGCCTGTTCGACAGCAAGAATAACAAGGAGAGTATCAGTCTGTTTGATCCGGCGGTTCTGGAGGAAATCTCCAAGATGAAGGAGAAGAACATTGCCGTTGAAATCCTGAAAAAGCTGATGGCGGAGCAGGTCTCCGTTTATAAGCGAACCAACGTTGTGCAGTCCCAGAAATTCTCGGAAAAAATAGCGCAGCTGATGAACGCCTATTATAATGGGCTGATCGATAATGAGGAAGTGATCAAAGAGCTGTTAAAAATGGCGGAGGAGATCACCGAGGCCCATAAGAACGGTGAAAAGCTGGGGCTCACCGAAGAAGAACTGGCTTTCTATGACGCCCTGACCAAACCAGAGCATATTACCGATTTCTATAAGAACAATGAGCTGATCGATCTGACCCGGGAACTGACGGATATGCTCCGCAAGAACCGCACCATCGACTGGCAAAAGAAAGAAACCGCCCGCGCCAGCATGCGGAAGATGGTGAAGCGACTGCTGAAAAAATATAAGTATCCGCCGGAGGAATACGAGACTGCAATCAATACTGTGATCAGTCAGTGCGAGATGTGGACGGATAATGGCTTCAATTAATCATATGATCTAAAAAACCAAATGGTACTGTTGCTAAGCCTTCGCTGTTCAATAGTATACAGGTCAGCGGGTCGATGCACATAATGTTTAGGCTCTTATTCTCCAGCCGTGGTATCAGAGGTTAAGATACCTCTGGCTTTTAGCACTTCAATACTGAGGGCAAATCAATCGTCCTTTGCCATTCTCTAATGCTTTCATTGTCGGAAACAAGGCATATATGTCAATGCAAACTTTTCTCCACATCCTCAATATAGTCAACAATCGCATTCACAAGTCTGATTACTAACTGGGCTTCTCTTACTTGAATCAGTAGTCCATTTGGATGTGCTATGGTATTATTATTTCGTAACTCATTAACAGTATTAATGATGCCAACACCGCTTCTCATAATCGTTTTAACCCTCACTGCCACATCGGGCGGTTGAATACTTTTTTCGTAGTAGTCGTGAAGTTTATTATATAAAGCAGATAGGCTATCTTCTCGACCATAAACAATCTGATGATCTGTCAACAGTTGCCTCAGATATCCATGAAACGCTGTGTGAACACGGTCTACGGCTGAATCGTATCTCCCGTCACGGATAAAAACCATCGCATCATCTACGGCTTTTTGGATTATACCAGATCGTGAAGCGATATGGTTAAAGTCTATACTTGAAGAATCATCGGATTCCGTGAGCAGTTTCATTAGGGGAGCAAACAACTGTGAAATATAGGCTCGACGTTCGGAATATCCACCAACATCTCTTATCTGTATCCACCACTCTGCAAGGCTCTCACATGTAATTGGGTATTCAAATCCCGCTTTTGCTGCCACTGTGCAAATAAATTTGTGCCGCTTCTGAAATGCTTCTTCTATGCCTTCATTTTTATATGACGTCCCGGTTGCAATTGCTGTTAGTAGTTCCCTCTCTTTATGTATTTGCTGTATTGTAGTTTCTTTAGTTGCCGGAAGTGCGGCCTGCCAGTCTACAAACCGCTCTATTATCGGTCGTACTATTACATTTGCAATCTGATTACTCCCATCAGTGTGAAACTGACTCAATACAGTTAGAAGGTCACTCTCTATAGTGTTTTTTCGATCTCCCAGTGTTTTAAAAACGCGATACTTCAGTTGGAAGACGATATCCCAAAAGTCAACGCCTCCGTCCCAATTGTCATGACTATTAAACTCGACTGACAAAATGCCGCTTTTAATCACAGTAACTGCGTCTATGTTTTTGCTTTCCTGAAACACTCGCAGTGCAGTTGAAACCAGATCTTTCCAATATACGTCCATTTACATACCTGCTCTTTCAACTCTAAATGCAGTTAATATCACAGTTTCCGCAAGATCTTCATATCCTCAGCGATACTTAACTTCAGAGCTCAGCCCTAAATGATGCTGAGAATCGAAGTTCATTCTCCAAACAATCCAAATCATTTATGTCTGTTTTACATCAGAACGCCGTCAGCAAAAACGCCATATAAAACGGCAGGGTAAGAATCTGTCCTGCACGGCCAACGTTATAGTCGCCCAGCTTGATGGCGCCGCCCACATGGTATTTCTCCGGATGATTGAGCACCGTTTTTGCGCTCTTGGTGTTTCCTGTGGAGGCTTTTACTTCCAACAGGGTGCTTTGGCCCGCGTACCGCATCACGAAGTCGATTTCCAAGCCGGAATCCTTATGAAAATAATAGAGCTTCCGGCCCATCTTTGCCAGGATATCGGCGGCGAGGTTTTCAAAAATGGCCCCTTTGTAGCCGTACAAATTGCCTTGCAGCACGTCGAACTGCGTGCCGTCTTCCAGCATGGCGATCAGCAGGCCGCTGTCCACCATATAACCCTTGAAAATATCCTGAATGGCGTTCCCGTCCAAGGGCAATTCCGGCAGCGTCAGATTGTAGCAGCGGCGAATAATGCCCGCATCCTCGATCCACTGCAGACTGCCGGAAAATTTGGACGCGGTAGCGCCTTTTTTTACCACGGAATACTGGAATTTTTTGTTCTCTTTGCTCAGCTGCCGGGGAATGGACTGAAAGCATTCGCGGATGAAGGGCTTATCCTTATCATCGGCGTATTTGACCATGTCGTCTTCATAATCGGACAGGATACCGCGCTGCAGCCGGAGCACGGTATTCATCTGGTGCGTATCCACAAAGGTTTGCACCACGGCAGGCATGCCGCCTACCACCGCATATTGCAGCAGTAGCTGGCGCAGCTTTTCGTGCAGCGCCTCTGCAACGGGCGTTTCTTTTTTCAGGCATTCGGTCAAATACTGGATCACGGGCGCTTCAATGCCGTTCGCCCACAGAAATTCCTCAAAATCCATGGGGTACATTTCTTCTATCTGCTCGTAACCCACTGGAATAGAGACGAGCCGCTTGCCGTAGCCTTTTACGCCCAACAAAGAGCCTGTGCCGATCACGTCGTACCGGCCATCCATGGCGAAAAACTTGAGCGCTGTCCGCGCCTCGGGGCATTCCTGGATTTCATCCAGAATGAGCACCGTTTTTCCCGCCTCAAAAATGGCCTCAGGCCCCAGAAGGGCAGAAATCAGCATGGTCAAATGATCCACTTCCAGGGAGCCGGAGAAAATGGAAGCGTAGCTTTTGTTCTCATAGAAATTCAGATATATTTCATGGGCATAGTTTTCCAGGGCGAACTGCCGGACGGAAAAGGTCTTGCCACATTGACGGCAACCCTTGATGATGAGCGGTTTGTGCCCCTCCGTATCCTTCCAGTTTTTCAGGATGCCATCAATTTTACGTTTCAACATAGCCAGCCCTCCTTGGTCACGATCATAGTATATGCAAAATCAAAATATTTTTCAAGGGACATTTTGTCTTGTGTGAAATATTTTTCAATGGAGTTTTACGAACATCGAGAAGTTTTTTCAAACGAGTTTTCGGAATAAAGGTTCTTTACATAAAAAGGCCGCCTCCGAAGAAGCGGCTAATTGTTATCCGTAAATCAGTTCTTGCAGGATCATTTCTTCCGCACGCTGGCGAATGCTGTTCATTCGGCCAATCCAGGCCATTTGATCTGTTGCTTTCAGGCTTTCGGTGATGCCTTCCGTATCAGCCATCTGGCTGACCATCCGATCCATCCTTTCAGCGCAGCATGTATCTATTTCTGCCAGATGCTCGTACAGCCTCCCGGACAAAAGCAACCGTTCATACAGCCCGGGGCGGTGCTCCTCGAGGTATGCCTTCCGCATTCTACCATAGCGACCGAGGGGAGCGGATGCCTTTTCTGGGAGCTCCAGATCTGGAAGGTAATAGTCTCCGTGCAGGGTATAATGTATACCGTTTTGATTCAGTTCAGCAGTCATGTTTTTCATGGTGAAATCCTCCTCAGTAAATCTTGTGTTTACCCAAACAATGCCCGGCAAAGCCTGTTGCAGATCGGCCTGAAATATATGGGTACAGGAGCGATCTGAACCGCAGAAGCTTTGCCTGTGTTTACCCAAACATTCCCCGATAAAGCCTGTTGCAGTTTTCGGCAAAATAGTTTGGGTAAATCCGATTTACCGCAGAATCTTCACCTTTGAAAATACCCAAACCGTCCTTTCACAGGGTTCTATTTGGGTACATGATACCACAAGATATTGTATTTTATGCTTACGGCATTATACATTATGTTGTGATATTGACCGATTTTGTAAGCAAATTAGCAATTCAACGTAGTCTATTCCTATTATGATGAGGCAGGAAAGCGCCATCAGAAGTGGGAAGCCTTTTCGACAATGCCGGAAGCAAAGCAGCGCAAATCGGAAATCGAATACAAACAGCAGCTCGGCTCATTCACCATTCCGACCTGCAACACGCTCAATGAACTGCTGAAAGAGTATGTTTCGCTCTACGGCAAGACGAAGTGGGCGATTAACGGTTACAGCTCAAACACCGGCCTGATTCGGCACTACATTGCCCCCAAACTCGGCGAACTGCGGTTGAAGGAAATTACGCCGCGGGTGCTGGAAATGTTCTATCAGGGACTGCTGAAAACGCCCGCGGTTCCCTTGATGACGGACAAGAAGTATCGCCAAACTGGGAAGTTTGTGCAGCCGCCGACGATTCGCAAAATCCACAATCTTCTGCACAGCGCTTTCAAACAGGCGCAAAAATGGGAACTCATCGAAAAGAACCCTGCCGAGTTTGCAACCCTCCCGAAATACGAAATGAAGGAGCGCAACATCTGGGATTCTCAGACGCTGTTTCACGCGATTGACTGCTGTGAAGATGAGCGACTGAAACTGTGCCTGAATCTGGCGTTTTCCTGCTCTTTGCGCATTGGCGAACTGCTCGGACTGACGTGGGATTGCGTAGACATTTCGGAAGAGAGCATTGCGGCGGGAACAGCCCACATTGTCGTCAACA
>OIRR01000334.1_pt1 | contig 11303 bp, 9 predicted proteins | sample 1586291 | NCBI WGS metagenome assembly OIRR01 (sample SAMN02674970, study PRJEB24791) | human gut metagenome, SKBSTL043 | isolation source: stool | host: Homo sapiens | place: USA | reverse complement strand
ACCGCTCGGACACTTATCCATTGTGCTACTTGAAAACAAGCAACTTCATCATTTTGCCACAGCTTTGGCGATTGTCAAATCCGATTGAGGGATTTTTGCGATGTCTGCGATTGCTCGGCGTGTCTTATTCGCGGGAACACTGCGTCGCATTGTGTGAAGACGGTTGCGCGGACAGCGTACGCAAGTCTGCGCTATGCGAATAGCGCTTCGTCGAATGCCGGATAACCCCAGTCGAGTGCCAGATCCACGCGGTCGGCGATCATGCTGGCGAGCATGCCCAGTGACTGTTCCCGGGAGTCATCCGAATGGTCGTCCGAGGTTGTTTGGGACTTCGTCGAGGCGTTCGACGAAGTCAAGCTTGCCGCAACGGCTGCGATTTCGCTGCGCGCGCAATTCATTTCCAGGACGGCATCGGTTGGCGCGTACAAGCCCGTTGCGGAATCCACGATGGTATTAGGATTGGCGAGCAGCTGCGTGACATCATAGGTTTTCGCACGATTGTCTTCGGCTCCGGAAAGAGAAATCAGGCGTTGCGAAGTGGTTTTATGACGATCGCTGATGTCAAGCGTCGCATGACCGAAGGAACGCGCGGCGAACACCTCCATCGCGAACCCCACCTGATCTTCCGCAGCAGCCATGGCTGCAAGCGAATCCGTATCGACATCAAGCGAGTCAATGCCATCGCATCGTGACAGCGTGGGCTGTGCGATGTCAATCGCAAGCCGTGAGGCCATCAATCTGACGGCGTGACGGGCCTGCGCGCTGCGCAACGTGCCATCGGCGAATCGCGCCGGGCAATATGCCGCGGTGTTGGCCCAATCTGAAACCGCCTCCTGCGCGGCAAGATAGCGCATGACGATATGGCGTGACCTGTCTGCCATGATGTCGGCGTTGGCAGTCGCGTCTGCATACGCCCTTTCGCAAGGACTTGGCTGCTGTTCGGCTTCGGCGCGACCTGCGATTCGAGGAGCGGAACACGCGGCCAGTGATGCCACAAGGGCGCTCGCGCACACCAAGACGCAGGCGCGTCTGACAGTCGACAAGGCCAAGGGGAAAAACGGGGAGCGTGTCTGCATGAAACATTAGACTAATAGTCGACTGTGACCATTGGGCCGAGCGCTCGGAATAACTTCATATAGGAGGTCTTGGAAGTATGGAACTGGACCTGGCAGGAATGCACCAGCTCGCAGCTGGGCAGGGAATCGATCCCGAGACGCTGGATGCCGCACTCTCGGAAGCATTGCGACTGGCATATCTGAAAACGCCGCACGCGGCGAAGCATGCTCGTGTGGAGCTTGATCCGCGTGCCGGAAGCTTTACCGTTTGGGCTCAGGATGAGATCCCCGTCGAGCCGACCGAGGATAATCCGCACCCTGCGCCGACTCTGGGCGAGGAATATGATGACACCCCGCGCGACTTTGGCCGCTTGGCCGCAGCCACCGCGCGTCAGGTCATCAGCCAGCTGTTCCGCAAGGCCGAGGACGACAAGGTGTTCGGCGCGTTCTCCGGGCAGAAGGGCAAGCTGATCACCGGCATTGTGCAGCAGGATGTGAAGGACACCTCCAATGTGCACGTGGCCGTTGGCGACGTCGAAGCGTTGCTGCCGCGTCGTGAACAGGTGCCGGGAGAGCGTTACCGCCATGGTGAGCGCATCCGCGTGTATGTGGTGAATGTCGCACGTGGCCTCAAAGGCCCGGAAATCGTGGTGTCCCGCTCCCATCCCGAGCTGGTTCGCCGTCTGTTCGAACGTGAGGTTCCGGAACTGGTTTCCGGTGCCGTCTCGATCATGGCCATCGCGCGTGAGGCCGGTGCCCGTACCAAGATCGCGGTGCGCGCCAACACCGAGGGCGTCAATCCGAAGGGCGCTCTGATCGGCCCCGGCGGTGCTCGCGTGCGTGCGGTGATGGAGAACCTTGGGCCGGAGAAGATCGATATCGTCGACTGGTCTGCCGATCCGGCGAAGTTCGTCGCGGCGGCACTGTCTCCGGCGGTCGCCACCGGTGTGCAGGTAATCAGCGAGAAGAACCAGACCGCAATCGCCTTCATTCATGATGATCAGCTGTCGCTGGCCATCGGCAAGGAAGGCCAGAACGCACGTTTGGCCGCCAAGCTGACCGGATGGAAGATCGGCATCGAATCCGCCGAGGCACACGCCAAGAAGATGGCCGAAGCGCAGGCTTCGACCAGCGGGGAAACCGCCGAATAACCAACACTTTCAGCAGCGGTAAGCCCGTGGGCGTTCAATCCACGGGCTTGAGTATGCTGGACTCGACAATCCAAAGCGTGACGGCCATGCCGTCATGCCCAGGGAAAAGACGAGGTATCACGAACATGGTTGCACGATGAGAAGGAACAAGCTCGCCGTGAATCAGTAGCGGTCGCGCTCGTATGCGCGCGGCCCAAGATAGGAGAAATTGAGTGCCGAAAGCACGCGTATATGAACTTGCCAAGGAACTTGGCGTTGACAGCAAAACCGTTTTAAGCAAACTTGAGGCGATGGGCGAATTCGTGAAGTCCGCATCGTCTACCGTTGAACCTCCGGTTGCCCGTAAGCTGAGGAATGCTTTCGCTTCCAACGCGCAGGGCAACGCATCCGAATCCAAGAAGCCTGCGGTCCCGGCCAAGAAGCCGGCTGCCCCGGCAGCTTCGCCTACTCCTGCGCCTCGTGCCACTCCGGCTGCTCCCGCGGCATCCGCGGCAAAGCCTGCCGCTCCAAAGCCGGCACGTCCTGCAGCATCCAAGTCCGAAGCCCCGAAGCCCGGCCAGCGCATGCCTCGTCCGGGTGATTCCCGCCAGCATGGCAATCGCGCCAACGGCAACGCTCCGCGTCCGCAGGGCGAACGCCGTCAGGGCGGCAAGCCGGCTCCGGTTCCGGGACCTCGCGCACAGCGCAACAATAACAATACCAATGCTCCGCAGGGCGGCAATGGCAACAATGCCGCCAATGGTGCGAAGCCGCACACTCCGGGCCCACGTCCGGGTAACAATCCGTTCAGCCGCAAGCAGGGCATGCATACCCCGACTCCGGGTGACATTCCGCGTCCGCATCCGATGAACCGTCCGAACGCCAACAACAATAACAACGGCGAAGGTCGTCGCGGCGGCCGCCCGGGTCAGGGCGGCGGCCAGCGTGGAGGCTTCCGTGGTCGTCCGGGCCAAGGCACCGGTGCGAAGCCGGGTCAGTGGGGCCAGCATCGTCCGGGTCAGGGTGGCGGTCAGCGTCCGGCAGGTGGTGGCAACCGTTTCGGTGGCGGCGCCAATACCAATGGTGGCGGCTTCCAGGGCGGCAACAGCGCTCCGAGCAACGGTCCGGCACGCGGCGGCGGTCGCGGTCGTGGCGGTGCCGCAGGCGCGTTCGGTCGTCAGGGCGGCAAGTCCTCGAAGGCTCGTAAGAACCGTCTGGCAAAGCGTCAGGAATTCCAGGAGATGAAGGCCCCGGTCATCGGCGGCGTGCGTATTCCTACCGGCAACGGTCAGACCGTTCGTCTGCGTCAGGGCGCATCCCTTGCCGATCTGGCCGAGAAGATCAACGTCAATCCGGCGGCACTGGTCACCGTACTGTTCCACCTTGGTGAGATGGCTACGGCAACCCAGTCCTTGGACGAATCCACCTTCCAGATCCTCGGTGAGGAAATCGGCTGGGACATCAAGATCGTGTCCGCCGAAGAGGAAGACAAGGAACTGCTGCAGCAGTTCGACATCGATCTGGACGAAGAAGAACTTCAGGAAGATGAAGATCTGAAGCCGCGTCCGCCGGTCGTCACCGTGATGGGCCATGTCGATCATGGTAAGACCCGACTGCTTGACACCATCCGTCGTACCAACGTCATCGCACGTGAGGCCGGCGGCATTACCCAGCGTATCGGTGCATACCAGGTGACCGTCGATCTCGAAGGCGAACCGCGTAAGATCACGTTCCTCGATACCCCAGGCCACGAAGCCTTCACCGCCATGCGTGCCCGTGGCGCCGAACTCACCGACGTTGCGATCCTTGTGGTCGCGGCCGATGACGGCGTGATGCCGCAGACCGTGGAAGCCATCAACCACGCTCAGGCGGCCAACGTGCCGATCGTGGTGGCCGTCAACAAGATTGATAAGCCGGGCGCGAACCCAGACAAGGTCCGTGGCCAGCTCACCGAGTACGGCCTCGTTCCGGAAGAGTACGGTGGCAACACCATGTTCGTCGACATTTCCGCCAAGCAGGGCACCAATGTCGACAAGCTGCTGGAAGCCGTGCTGCTGACCGCGGACGCCGAACTTGATCTGCGTGCCAACCCGGATATGGACGCTCGCGGTGCCACCGTGGAAGCCCGACTCGACAAGGGTCGCGGTGCCGTGGCAACCGTGCTCGTTCAGTCCGGTACTCTGCACATCGGCGATTCCATCGTCGCGGGAACGTCGTATGGCCGTGTCCGCGCCATGCTCGACGAAAACGGCACCCATATGAAGGAAGCCACGCCGTCCACTCCGGTGCAGGTGCTTGGTTTGACCTCCGTGCCGACAGCAGGCGATCTGTTCCTGGTGGCCTCCGATGACCGTACCGCACGTCAGATCGCCGAAAAGCGTCAGGCCACCGAGCGTGCGGCCCAGCTGGCCAAGCGTCGTAAGGTCGTGTCGCTCGAAAGCCTCAAGGAGCAGTTCGCCAAGGCTGAGGTCGACATGCTCAACATCGTCATCAAGGGCGATTCCTCCGGTTCCGTCGAGGCGCTGGAAGATTCCTTGATGAAGATCGAGGTGTCTGACGAGGTCGGCATCCAGGTGATCCACCGCGGTGTCGGTGCCATCACCCAGAACGATGTCAACTTGGCTACCGTCGACAAGGCCGTCATCATCGGCTTCAACGTTCGTCCGAACCGTCAGGTGGCGGATATGGCCGAACGCGAAGGCGTGGAAATCAAGTACTACTCGATCATCTACAAGGCCATCGAAGACATCGAAGCATCCCTCAAGGGCATGCTCAAGCCGGAATTCGAAGAGGTCGTCACGTCCCACTCCGAAATCCGCGAGATCTTCCGTTCTTCCAAGTTCGGCAATATCGCAGGTGTTATGGTGCAGGACGGCGAAGTCAAGCGCGGTACGAAGTGCCGTATTCTGCGCAACGGCATCGCCACCGTCAATGATCTCGAAATCTCCTCGCTGCGTCGCTTCAAGGACGATGTCAACTCCGTCAAGGAAGGCTACGAAGCGGGTATCAACCTCGGTTCGTTCAACGACATCGAGCTTGGCGATATCATCGAGACCTTCGAAATGCAGGAAATCGAACGCAAGTAGTCGATTGATTCGAACCAGCAATCGATAACAAGAAAGGAACGCCCACAGCTGACATACGGCTGCGGGCGTTCCGTAATACAACAGAACTTACCTGATTAAAGGACAACAATGGCAGGAACCAATCCTCGCGCCGCACGCATCGCGGCGTTGATCCAACGTGTGATCGCATCCTCCATGGAGGCGCAATTGCACGATAAGCGTCTCACAAACGTGACCATCACCGAAGTGCGTGTGACCAACGATCTGCAGATCGCCAAAGTCTATTGGACCCAGCTTGGCCGTGAAGGCCATGAGCAGGGCGAACGCCGCCGTGCACAGCAGGCACTGAACCAAGCCAAGGGTCGTCTGCGTTCCCTTGTGGGCACCAAGGCCGGTCTGCGTTTGACCCCGCAGCTCGAATTCGTATTCGACGAGGTGCCGGGCGAGGCACATGAGATCGAAGACATTCTCGCCATCGCGCGCAAGCGTGATGAAGAACTCGCCAAGGCTCGTGAAACCGCCCAGTATGCGGGCGAAGCCGATCCGTACAAGCATCCGGAAGAGGATGACGACGATGATTTCGACGATGATGACGTCGAAGTCGAAGATTGGGATGATGACGAAGAAGCCTGAACATTCCGGCCTGCTGGTCATCGACAAGCCGCAGGGGGTCACCAGCCATGACATGGTCGCGGCCGTGCGCGGCGCCCTGCATATGAAGCGTGTCGGCCATGCTGGCACGCTCGACCCGATGGCCACCGGCGTGCTGGTGGTGGGTTTCGGCAATGCCACGCGACTGCTCAACTACATTGTCGACCATAACAAAACGTACGAGGCCACCATTCGCCTTGGACAGCGCACCACTACGGACGATGCCGAAGGCGAGCTGTTGCCGGCGGGGGAGCGGGCAGTGAACTTTCCTTCGCGTCAAGCCGTGGAACAGCTGATCACAGAACGGTTCACCGGGCGCATCGAACAGGTACCGAACGTCTACTCCGCCATTAAGGTCAATGGCCAGCGTGCCTATGATCTGGCGCGCGAAGGCAAGGATGTGGAGCTTAAGGCACGTCCTGTGACCATCGAAGAGTTCAACGTGCGGCAGGCGCGTTACGGCTACACGCATAGCGATCGTGCCGGCACGGAACTTGCTGGCGCAGTCGTGGCCGAGAGGGCAGGAGATGGATGGATTGCCGACACTGCACCGTATGAAGACATGCAGCCCGTTATGGAACTCGACGTGACCGTGACCTGTTCCGCAGGTACCTACATTCGCGCGCTCGCACGCGATCTGGGTGAGGAACTCGGGTTGGGAGGCCATCTGACGATGCTGCGACGCACACGTGTCGGCAGATTCTCAGTGAATATGCCCAACGTCATGAGCGCCCACGCTGAATCCAAAACATTCACCAATCGTGAAGGCATGGAAGTGACGCGCAATCGTGCAGTGCTTGACGATGCAGATCATGCGCTCGATCATGCGCTCGATCCCGTGGCCAGCGCGGCGGCTTCCATGAATATGCTGGCCGTGAGCGATCAGGAAGCGGTCGACTTGCGTTTCGGACGCAGAATCGCGCATGACATACGTACGACCACGGCGGCGTACGTTGAGGAAACCAACGATTTGGTCGCCATCCTCGAACGTGCGAAACGCGGTGAGGCTAAACCGGTCGCGGTATTCAACTGAACCATCCAATCAGACTACAGATACGAATTCATACACAAGAAGGACATGATGAAGACAATCACGCTCACGCCTGATGCCAGCGGCATGGTGGATTGGCCTACGCTGAGCAACGATAAGAAATCCGTGGTGACCATCGGTTCGTTCGATGGCATGCATCAGGGCCATCAGGCGGTGATTCGCCGCGTGGTGGAACTCGCCAAGAAGGAACAGTCCTTCTCCGTGGTGGTGCTGTTCGATCCACGCCCAGCGCTCGTGCACGGCTACGCGGCGCAAAACGGTGGCCAGGAGCCGCCGGCGGGCATGATCGACGCGCAGGCGCTCACCAGCATGCAGGAGCGTCTGCGCGCCATCAACAAGCTGGGCGTGGATTACACGCTCATCGTGCGTTACACGCTGGCGTTCGCGGCGAAATCGTACCGATTCTTCCTCGGACAAATGGTGGGCAAGCTGGGCATGCGCGCGCTAGTGCTCGGATCCGATGCGGCCATGGGTGCGAACCGTGCCGGCGATGTGAAGGCCATCGAGAATCTGGCGCTCGCCACCGGCGTGTTCCAGCTGGAGGTCGTGGACGATTTCGGTCCGGGGCTGACCCGAGTGCCGGTCAATGCGAAGCCGGTGATGCCGTCCGAACCCGGCGAGCCTTCCGACCCTCTGGAGGGGGCTTCCAAGGCCGAACGACGCGCATGGAGCAAGAAGCATCAGGCCAAGGAGGTGCGCACGTGGAGCTCCACCAATGTGCGCTATCTGCTGAGCCAAGGCCGTATCAAGGACGCAGACGCGATACTCGGCCACGCGCATGCCGTGGAAGGCACCGTGGTGCATGGCGAGGAACGTGGACGCACCATCGGCTTCCCCACGGCGAATCTGAGCGAGAATGTGGCAGGCTATCTGCCGGTCGACGGCGTATACGCCGGTTGGCTTGTGGACTTGGGCGCGAAGACGGCGGACGATGATGCGCAGGACGCTTCCGAAGGTGTTTCGCAGCAGTTCGATTCCTCTTCCGTGGACGCGCGACTTGCCGATCATTCGCCGTATCGTTGGCCCGCTGCGATTTCCATCGGCACCAAGCCGACCTTCAACGAGGTGACCGGCATGAACGATCGCGTGGTCGAAGCCTATGCCGTCACCGACGATTGGCTTGATTTATACGATCACCAGGTACGTGTGGAATTCGTAGGATTCCTGCGTCCTCAAATCAAATTCGATTCCGCACAGGATCTGATCGATGAGCTGAAGCGCAATGTCGAGGAAACCAAGCGAATTACTGCCTGATGCTAATCACAACGATGATCGCAATAATAATCACGATAATGACAGTGATTAATGAATGCTGATATTTCCAGTAAAAACGTATCAGTATTCAAAAATAGTGGGACTCTTACGTAAGCATTTACGTAAGAGCCCCACTAGTATAGGTTAAAAAAATAACATAATGTATATGCTTCGCGTGCATACATGCGAAAACGGTATGTAGGGTGTGTATTATCGCAACATGGCGCCAAGCGCATCCTGCAATGTGTCGACCTGAACGATCGACAATCCGGGAATTGCGATTTCTCTACGTAATGTCGGCACTACAGCGGTGGTGAAACCAAGACGGGCGGCTTCGCGCAACCGGTATTCCAATCGCGGCACCGGACGCACCTGCCCGGTCAACGAAATTTCGCCAATCGCACATGTGGTGCGGCTGATCGCCTTCGATTTCGAGGCGCTCGCCAATGCGCCGACGATCGCCAGATCGCATCCGGGCTCGCGCGCCTGGCCTCCGGCGATGGTGGAAATATACAGATCGTTCGCCAAAAGATTGACGTTGCCATGCCTGTATAGCACCGCCACCAGCATGGCGATGCGGTTGGCGTCGACGCCGTTCGCGGCACGTCGTGGCGTTGGCAGTACGGATTTGGTGACCAGCGACTGCACTTCGATGGGAAGACTGCGATGACCGTCCAACGTGAAGGTCACGCACGTGCCCTCCACCGGAGAGGGATCTGCGGAATTGGACGAGGAAAGAAACAGTCCGGACGGGTCCGTCACCTCTTCGATGCCTTCGCCGCTCATATCGAAACAGCCGACCTCATCAGTAGGGCCGAAACGGTTTTTCACCGCGCGCAGCATACGCAATGCGGTTTCGGTGTCGCCTTCGAACTGGCAGACCACATCAACCAAATGTTCCAACGTGCGCGGGCCGGCAATCGACCCGTCTTTGGTGACATGACCGACCAACAATACCGGAATATCAAGCGTTTTGGCGGTGTCGATCAGCGCGCTCGCCACTTCGCGCACCTGAGTCGAGCCTCCGGAGATGCCATCGACTTCCTGCGAGACGATGGTTTGCGCGGAATCGACGATGGCCAGCGCAGGCTTGCATTGTTCGATAAGCCCCAGCGCGGTTGACAGGTCGGTGGTGGCGGCCAGAAGCAGATTCGGTTCGACCGCGCCGATGCGCGAGGCCCTCATGCGCACCTGCGCCTGCGATTCCTCACCGGAAATATAGAGCACCGTGTTGCGTTCGGGCTGTGCTGCGGAAAGACGGGCAACATTGCCTGCGGTCTCCAGCAGCAGCGTTGATTTGCCGATACCCGGTTCGCCCGCGATAAGCGTGACGGAACCGGGAACGATGCCGCCGCCAAGTACGCGGTTGAATTCCGTGAACCCAGTGTCGATTCTGGAAATGTTTTCCGTACTGATTTCCGTGATCGGTTTCGCCGCGGAATCGGGCACTGCATGCGATAGCGTGCGCGATGTGCGTCCGGGAGCGGCGGTGCGTGACGATGCGGAGGGGCGCGCTTCATGGAATTCCTCGATGGTGCCCCACTGGCCGCATTCAGGGCAGCGGCCCAGCCATTTCGGCCCGCTCCAGCCGCATTCGGAACATACAAATTGCGAGGACGTCTTTGCCATATCGCCGACAATACGGATATTTTGGGACAATCGTTTTCGGAGATATTAAGGGGGTGCTGGTGCGGGATGATGGCGAGATCACGGTTTCTGGATTCGAGCGTCTCACGGATATGAAAGAATAACAGCCATGTCTACTACGCAAACTTCCTCTTCTCATGGCAAACTGATCGTGGCTGTCATTGCCGCCGCTTTGGTGGTCGTGCTCGCCTTGGTGTCCGCTTTCATCTGGCCCGGCTGGGCTCTGAACAAGGGCGATGAAGCGTCCACTCAGGGCACCACCACCTCGCAGGGCGCGTCGCAGGATGCCTCTGAGCCGACCACGCCGTCCATTGACGCTGTGGCGTTGCCGGATGACGCCAGCGAACTGTTGAAGGCCATGCCTGATTCCGTGTTGAATTTCGCGCGCACCAAGGCCGATGCCAGCACTTCGTGGAGCGGCGCTTCCCCGGTCGAGGAGTACACGTTGACGTATTCCACGGGCAAGGACGGTCAGGATATCACCTTGAAAGTGGCGCAATGGTCTCAGTCTGATGATGCGCAAAGTCAGTATGACAATCTGACCGGTGCCATGACCGGCAAGGAGCTGGGCGGCGGCAATGTGAAGGTTTCCGGTGAAGCGACCGGCGCCTATAGCGCCAAAACCGATCCGGACGACGAAACCAAGGCCATCGCGGTCTGGCGCAACGATACCGTGGTGTTCCAAGCCACGGGAGCCAAGGATTCGGTGCAGCGCTTCTACCAGCAGTTCCCGCTGTGATACTGCCTACGGCTGGTTGTGCGATCCTATGATTCATGCATGATTCACGTAAGATTCAGCCGTGGACCATGCGGACTGCGTTTGCCTGATCTTCCGATAAAGAGGTGCGTGCTTCCACCATATGAATGCGGTTGTGTGCGTTAGTCCCCGAAGCAGTGTAGTATTGGGCAAGTTGCAAACTTTTACCCTTTGAGTTTAAGAACGGAGGCTGAGATGGGCTCGGTCATCAAGAAGCGCCGCAAGCGCATGAGCAAGAAGAAGCACCGCAAACTGCTTCGTAAGACTCGCCACCAGCGCAAGTAGTCTTCAGGCGCGGTTGAAGCGTCGCTTAAACAAAATCCCGTATGTCTTCTTGAGGTATGCGGGATTTTTGCATATTGCAAAGAAATAAACGAAAAGTACGAGAATCGAAAATCAATAGATGCAAAAAGAAGGCTGTGCGCTCGAAGTTGAACGCACAGCCTCATATGGTTTCGTGTAGGTTCGCGAAAATCCGCGGAAAATGCGGAACTTACGCTACTTCAAACTCACTTGTTGGAGTTGGTGAGCACGCGCGGACCGTTGGGATCGCCCACGATGACCTGGTCCACCATGTGCAGGAACAGGCCATGCTCCACCACGCCAACGGTGTTGATGAGATCGTCGGCCAGAGCCTCCGGGTGTTCGATGCATTCGAGGTGCAGATCGACCACGTAGTTGTTCTCGTCGGTG
>OIRR01000333.1_pt1 | contig 11306 bp, 6 predicted proteins | sample 1586291 | NCBI WGS metagenome assembly OIRR01 (sample SAMN02674970, study PRJEB24791) | human gut metagenome, SKBSTL043 | isolation source: stool | host: Homo sapiens | place: USA | reverse complement strand
TTGTTGCTCAGGTACTTAAAAAGTTTAATTGATAATAGTGTTGCGGAATTAAGGTCTTTTTCTTTTCTTGATTCACGTTTCCATTCATCACCGCCCCCATTGCGTCCATTGACTCGCCTACTGTGTCCATTGACGCTCTGGCTGTGTTCATTGACACGCTGGCTGTGTCCATAGACCTGCCCAACCGAGTCCATTGACCACATCTACTGCCGAGAGCGGAAGCCTCATTCGCCCGAGAAGTCGAGCAGGTGGCGCTTGTTCCATATACCATGCACCTGGCTGACCGTATCGGAGGTCATGAAGGATCGTATCTTCTCCTTGTGCATGAAATCGACCAAGTCGGAGAACTCGTCGGGGGTGAGCACCACCTCGATCTGCATCTGCCGCTGGTTGCTGTAGCCGCCATAGACGGGATGGAGCGTGAGGCCGCGGCGCATGGTGTTGATGACATACTGCTGAATCTTCTCGTGGTCGTCGGAGATGATGAAGACGCGCGTCTTCTGATTGATTTTCTCCATGAAGTAGTTGATGACCAGACCGTTGAGCCATGTGCCGATCAGACCCACGAGCACCATTGAGATGTCGTTGACGAGAATGGCCATGGAGCAGATGACGCAGCCACAGACCATGACCGAGGAGCCGAGGTTGAGATGGCAGTACTTATTGACGATCTTCGCCACGATATCGAGGCCTCCCGTCGAGGCGTTGATGCTGAACAGGATGCTCTGGGAGAGACCCAGCACGAGCACGAAGCAGAGCAGGTCAAACCACGGGTCGAGCATCACCTGGCCCGTGCCGGCGATGGTGACGGCAAAGAGCGACTGCTTCATGGGGAAAAGCCATTGCAGGAAATCGACCATCGGACCTACGATGAGCGAGGTGTAAACGGTCTTGGCCCCAAACTCATTGCCCAACAGGATGAAGGACAGGATGAGCAACACGATGTTGATCAGCAGCAGGTAGGTACCTACAGAAACAATAGGAAACAACTGATAGACCACCAGGGCCAGTCCTGAGAACGACCCGATGACCAGTTTGCTGGGAACCTGGAAGAAGTGGACGGCCGAGGAGGCCACAAACATGCCCACCGTCATGACGAGCAGTTCCATCCAAAACTTTTTGGTGCTCAGCAAATGACTTACTTTGCTCCATATTTCGGCCACATTGATGGCCTTGCGTGCTTTCTCCGCCGATGATTGTCCCATTTTCATTAAAAGGTTACTCTCACGATAGTTAGTACTTAGGTTCTCTGAAGGCCGATCTCGCAGCTCCCTGAGGAGCATGAGGCCAACCTCCGGCACGCCTCTTCGTTAGATTGATTCTATACGCGTGCAAAGTTACGACATTCCTATGAACTTGCAAAATATATGAGAAAAAATGTCCGTCCCCAGCGTGATTTTTTTCATATCACGCCGACGGACTCCTCCATTTTTCCTTCGCCCCTACCCTATCTCTTCGCTCCTACGCTATTGCTTCGTCCATTCCAAGGGCTTCTCACACTTGAAATCGTAGGTCATGCGGCCGCTGGTGAAGGTCTCGAACTCAAGTTTGATGGTGGAGGAGGCGCGCAGGTTGAAGAGGAAAGCCTTGTCGTAGATGAAGGCTGTGTCGGGCGCATTGTTGGGTCCGGGCTGGTGGCGGTATTTGCCCACCATCTTACCCTCGCTATAGACGTTGACGATGTTGGCCGTGTCGCTATTGCCCACGGCGAAGCGCTCGCCGTCGCGAAGCACGAGGAAGGTCTGCGTGCCAATGCCCTTGCGCAGCCTCACCTGGATGGTCATCTTGTTTTGGGCCGTGATCTGCGACTTGTGGTTGGCACGGCTCGTGAGCGTGGCCAGCGTGGAGTCGGCATTGTAGGTCCATTGCAGCGGCGTGGCGTCGCTATCGTCCGATCCGCCTGGCACCATCGCCAGCATCGTATCGACCAGCGTCGTGTCGTAATGCTCGCCGTGGAGGGTATTGTTGCCACAGGAGAAGAGAGCGGCCGTGGCCATGAGAAAGAATGTGTAGAGGAGTTGTCGCATCGTAAAGACTGGGGTTTGATGGGGTGAAAACATTAGGATGGGGTGAAATTGCCGAGATGAGTTAAAAATGTTGAGATGGGTGAAAATGTTGGGATGGGTGAAAATGTTGGGATGAGGTAAGACTTGATCCCTCAGAAGCGCAGCAGCCTCGCGAGGAGAAACAGGCTTCGCCCGTCTGACAACATAGCATCAAACGGACGAAGCCCGATATGGTTCTGAGAAATAGGTCTATCTCTGGCTTAATAGGCACCCCACGGCTTGATGTCGATGTCCTCGGGCTTCACCGTGCAGAAAGCGCGGATGAAAGCGGAGGCCAAACGGCTGTTGGTGATAAGCGGGATGTTGAGGTCGATGGCCGCACGGCGGATCTTGTAGCCGTTGGAGAGCTCGTGGACGGTGAGATCCTTCGGAATGTTGACCACCATGTCGATCTGCTTCTCGTGGAGCATGTCGAGGGCCTGCGGCTTCTTGTCGGCATCCGAAGGCCAATAGACTAGCGTGTTCTCCACACCGTTCTCGGTCAGATAGCGCGACGTGCCGCCCGTGGCATAGAGCTTGTAGCCGTGCTGCTGGAGCAACTTGGCAGCGTCGAGCATCTCGGCCTTCTGCTTCGCGGCACCCGTGGAGAGCAGGATGTTCTTCTCGGGGATGCGGTGGCCGACGGCGAGCATACTCTTGAGCAGGGCCGTATTGGTGTCGTCGCCCAGACAGCCCACCTCGCCCGTAGAGCTCATATCGACACCGAGAACCGGGTCGGCCTTCTGCAAGCGGTTGAAGGAGAACTGGCTGGCCTTGATACCGACATAGTCGAGGTCGAAGAGATTCTTCTTCGGCTTCTCCACGGGCACGCCGAGCATGATCTTCGTGGCCAAGTCGATGAGGTTGAGCTTCAGGACCTTCGAGACAAACGGGAAGGAACGAGAGGCACGGAGGTTGCACTCGATGACGTAGATGTCGTTCTCGCGGGCCATAAACTGGATGTTGAACGGACCGTTGATATGGAGCGACTCGGCGATCTGACGGCTGATGCGCTTGATGCGGCGCATGGTCTCGACGTAGAGTTTCTGCGGCGGGAACTGAATCGTGGCGTCGCCAGAGTGGACACCAGCAAACTCGATGTGCTCGGAGATGGCGTAGGCCATGATCTCGCCGTCGCGGGCCACGGCGTCCATCTCGATCTCCTTGGCGTGTTCGATAAACTTCGACACCACGACGGGATGGTCCTCGCTGACGTTGGCAGCCAACTGGAGGAAGCGCTTGAGCTCATCGTAGTTGGAGCAGACATTCATGGCAGCGCCCGAAAGGACGTAGCTCGGACGCACGAGGAGCGGGAAGCCGACACGGGCCACAAACTCATCAATGTCCTCCATGCTCGTCAGCGCACTCCACTCGGGCTGGTTGATACCGCGCTCGGTGAGCATCTGCGAGAACTTGGCACGGTCCTCGGCATTGTCGATGTCCTTGGCCGCCGTACCCAGGATGGGCACGTTCATCGCGTCGAGGTGCATGGCAAGGTTGTTGGGGATCTGACCACCCGTGGAGACGATCGTGCCGTGAGGACGCTCCAGGTCGAAGATATCCATCACACGCTCGAAGGTGAGTTCGTCGAAGTAGAGACGGTCGCACATATCGTAGTCGGTGGAGACGGTCTCGGGGTTGTAGTTGACCATGATGGAGCGGTAGCCCTGGCGACGGATGGTCTGCAGAGCCTGGACGCCACACCAGTCAAACTCCACGGAACTACCGATACGGTAGGCGCCCGATCCGAGCACGACGACGGAGTTGCGGTCGTTCTGGAAGTCCACGTCCGACTTCGTGCCGGCGTAGGTGACGTAGAGGTAGTTGGTCTGAGCCGGATACTCAGCGGCCAGGGTGTCAATCTGTTTCACCACCGGCAGGATGCCGTAGCTCTTGCGCAACTTGCGCACCACGAGGTTGGCCTGGTGCATGTTCTTGCACTCATCCTCCAGTCCGATGGCGCGTGCTATCTGGAAGTCGCTGAAGCCATAGACCTTTGCCTCGCGGAGCAGGTCCTTGCCCAGCGTGTTGACATTGTGGCGCTTCAGCTCCTCGTCGATGTCGATGATATGGCGCAGCTTGTAGAGGAACCAGCGGTCGATCTTCGTCAGATCGTGGATTTGATCGACGGTGTAGCCCTTGTGCATGGCCTTGGAAATGACGAAGACACGCTTGTCCGTCGGCTCACGCAGCGCCGCGTCGATGTCGTCGATCTCCAGCTCCTTGTTCTCCACATAGCCGTGCATTCCCTGTCCAATCATGCGCAGACCCTTCTGGATAGCCTCCTCGAAGTTGCGACCGATGGCCATCACCTCGCCAACCGACTTCATGGAGCTGCCCAGCTCCTTGTCCACACCGCGGAACTTGCTCAGATCCCAGCGCGGAATCTTGCAGACCACATAGTCGAGGGCCGGCTCAAAGAAGGCCGAGGTGGTCTTGGTGACGGAGTTCTTCAGTTCGAAGAGTCCGTAGCCCAGGCCAAGCTTGGCGGCCACGAAAGCCAGGGGATAGCCCGTGGCCTTGGAAGCCAGGGCCGAAGAACGGGAGAGGCGCGCGTTGACCTCGATGACACGATAGTCCTCGCTCTGCGGGTCGAAGGCGTACTGCACGTTGCACTCGCCAACGATGCCGATATGGCGCACGATCTTGATGGAGAGCGCACGCAGCTTGTGATATTCGCTGTTGGTCAGAGTCTGCGATGGAGCGATGACGATACTCTCACCCGTATGGATGCCCAGCGGGTCGAAGTTCTCCATGTTGCAGACCGTGATGCAGTTGTCGTAGCGGTCGCGCACCACCTCGTACTCTATCTCCTTCCAGCCCTTGAGGCTCTTCTCCACCAGCACCTGGGGAGAGAAAGAGAAGGCCTTCTCGCAGAGGCGGGTCAGCTCCTCCTCGTTGTCTGCGAAGCCACTACCCAGTCCGCCCAGCGCATAGGCTGCACGGATGATGACGGGGTAGCCGAGTTGCTCAGCAGCCTTGCGGGCCTGCTCCATGTCCTCGCAAGCCTCGCTCTTGATGGTCTTGACGTCGATCTGGTCAAGCTGCTCGACGAAGAGCTCGCGGTCCTCCGTGTTCATGATGGCCTCCACGGGAGTACCCAGGACGCTCACGCCAAACTTCTTCAGCACGCCGCTCTTCTCCAGTTCCACACCACAGTTGAGTGCGGTCTGTCCACCAAAGGACAAGAGGATGCCGTCGGGACGCTCCTTCTCGATAACGCGCTCGACGAAATAGGGCTGCACGGGGAGGAAGTAGATCTGGTCGGCCACACCCTCGGAGGTCTGCACCGTGGCAATATTGGGGTTGATGAGCACCGTCTCGATATTTTCCTCGCGCAGGGCCTTGAGGGCCTGGCTGCCGGAGTAGTCAAACTCGCCGGCCTCACCAATCTTCAACGCGCCGGAACCGAGAATCAATACCTTCTTTATATGTTGTTCTATCATGACTGCTTCAATGTTTCAACAAACTTATCGAACATAAACTCCGTATCGACCGGGCCCGAGCAAGCCTCGGGGTGGAACTGCGAGCTAAACCAGGGATTCTCCTTGTGGCGGATACCCTCGTTGGAGGCATCGTTCATATTGACGAAGAGCTCCTCCCAGTCCTTGTCCAGCGTGCGCGCATCGACGGCGTAGCCGTGGTTCTGCGAGGTGATGAAGCACTTCTCCGTGCCCACCATGCGCACCGGCTGGTTGTGGCCGCGGTGGCCGTACTTCAACTTATAGATCGTGGCGCCAGCAGCCTTGGAGAGCAACTGGTTGCCCATGCAGATACCACAGATGGGCTTGCGGCTGCGGCTCATCTGCTTGCGGATGATCTCCACGGCCTCGGAGCACATGTCGGGGTCGCCAGGACCATTGGCCAGGAAGAGACCGTCAAACTCCATGTCGGTATAGTCGTAGTTCCAGGGCACGCGGACCACCTCCACGCCACGCTGGATCAGCTCGCGGATGATGTTGGCCTTGACGCCACAATCGACCAGCACGACCTTGCGGCCCGCACCCTCGTTGTAGCGGACGATCTCCTTGACGGAGACGCGGTCCACGAAGTTGACGCCCTCATAGTCGGCCTCCGGCACGTTGTTGGGCTCATCGTCGAAGAGGATCTTGCCCATCATCACGCCATGCTCGCGCAGCACCTTCGTCAGTTCGCGCGTGTCAATGCCCGTGATGCCAGGCACCTTCTCGCGCTGGAGCCACTCGCCGAGGCTCTCGACGGCATTCCAATGGGAATACTGCTCGCTATAATCAGATACAATCAATGCGGAGGCGTAGATACGGTCGCTCTCCATGAAGTCGGGAAGACCCGTCTGCTTGTCAAATGTGAATGGCGGCACGCCATAGTTGCCCACCAACGGAAAAGTCATCGTGAGAAGCTGACCCGCATAGGACGGGTCGGTAAGGCTCTCAGGGTAGCCCATCATGGCAGTGTTGAACACTACCTCGCCGGCCACGGGCTGCTCGTAGCCGAAGCTCTTACCATGAAACTCAGTACCGTCGCTGAGCTGTAAGGTTACTTTGCGCATTATTAAGAGTTTTGAATTATGTTCTTATAAAAATTGATATAGGCCCTGCAGACCTGGCGCATGCCACCATCGGTGGGATAGTCGCCCGTGAAGTACCAGTCGCCATGGTTGTAGGGGATGGCCTCATGGAGTCCCTCTATGCTCTGGAAGACCAGTTCCACAGGCGTCGTCATGCCCTGCGGACGCAGCATCTCGACGATCTTGCGGTTGATCTCCTCCACCGTGAACGGCTTATAGACGCCCTTGACGGGGTTTTCCTCGATGGCGCCCTTCGGCTTGCGCAGGGCTTTGAGACAGTTGCTATAGACCTCGCCGAGCACGTCCTCCATGCCCCGCTCCTGGATCAGCGCCACCGTGGCACGGAAGACGCAAAACTCCTCCAGGTGAGCCATGTCGATGCCGTAGTAGTCGGGATAGCGGATCTGCGGCGCACTCGACACCACAACGATCTTCTTCGGATGGAGGCGGTCGAGAATGCGGAGGATGCTCTCCTTGAGCGTCGTGCCGCGAACGATGGAGTCGTCGATGATGACCAGGTTGTCCACCCCACCCTCGATGCTCTCGTAGGTGATGTCATAGACGTGGCTTGCGAGGTCGTTGCGCGAGTTGCCCTCGGTGATGAAGGTGCGCAGCTTGATGTCCTTCCAGGCCACCTTCTCAGAGCGCACATGCTGGCGCAGGACACTGATGAGGGCCTCGTCGTCCACCTCCTCGACGCTCTCCAACTGGCGCACCTGCTCTATCTTGCGCTCCGTGAGCCAGCGCTCGCAACCCTGCACGAGGCCGTAGAAAGCCACCTCGGCGGTGTTGGGGATGAAGGAGAGCACGGTGTGGTTGATATCGTAATCGACCGCCTTGAGGACGGGATCCGTGAGCTGCTCTCCGAGCTTCTTGCGCTCGTTGTAGATATCGCGGTCGCATCCGCGGGAGAAGTAGATGCGCTCGAAGGAGCAGGCGGCGTCGCCACGCTGCGGCACGATCTGGTGCATGGAGCACTCGCCGGCCTTATTGACGATGATGGCCTCGCCGGGCTGCAGCTCCTGGATGTCCTCACACTCGAGGTCGAAGGTGGTCTGCAGCACAGGGCGCTCCGAGGCGACGACGACGATCTCGTCGTTCTTGTAGTAGAAGCCCGGACGGATGCCCCAGGGGTCGCGCATGGAGAAGAAGTCGCCGCTGCCGGTGATGCCACAGACGACATAGCCTCCGTCGAAGTCGGTCATGGTCGTCTTGAGCACATTGGCCATCTCGACATGGTCCTCGATGTAACGCGTGATGTCCTGGTCCTTCAGTCCGTTGTCGCGGGCAATGACGAAGTTGCGCTCCACCTCGCGGTCGAGGCGATGGCCCATCAGCTCCAGCAGGATATAGGTGTCGCTATAGATGCGCGGACACTGGCCCTGGCGGGTGAGCTTCTGGAAGATCTCCTCGATGTTGGTCATGTTGAAGTTGCCACACATGCAGAGGTTCTTGGCCTTCCAGTTGTTGCGGCGCAGGAACGGGTGCACATAGGTGAGGCCGCTCTTGCCCGTGGTGGAATAGCGCAGGTGGCCCATGTACAGGTTGCCCGCAAAGGGCAGATGGTCGCTCGCGAAACTGGCGTCGGAAAGCTGCTCGGGCGTGTAGTGGCTCAGCTTCTCGTGCACGATACCGAAGATATCGGTCACGGCGTTCTTGCCCTCCGCCCGCTCGCGGAACATATACTCATTACCCGGCTCCGACTGGAGCTTCACGGCCGCCATGCCGGCGCCCTCCTGGCCACGGTTGTGCTGCTTCTCCATCATCAGATAGAGCTTGTTGAGGCCGTACATCCATGTACCATACTTCTGCTGGTAGTACTCCAGCGGTTTCAGCAAGCGAATCATGGCCACGCCACAATCCTCGTGTATGTTATTCTCCATATATCTTGTTCACGCCCGCCACGTAGGCGACGGGCTTATTTAGACATTATTGCTTTTTTGTTATTCCACCGTCACGCTCTTGGCCAGGTTGCGCGGCTGGTCCACATCCTTGCCTTTGCAGACAGCGATATAGTAGGCCAGCAACTGCAGGGGAACGGTGGCCATGAGCGGCTCCAGACACTCCAGCGTGTCGGGCAGCTCGATCGTCGCGTCGGCCATCCGGGTGATGTCCTGCTCGCCCTTCGAGACAAAGGCGATGACGCGTCCCTCGCGTGCCTTGATCTCCTGGACGTTGGAGCGCACCTTCTCGTACATCGCGTCGTGGGTAGCCACGACCACGACGGGCATGTCGGAGTCGATGAGCGCGATGGGGCCGTGCTTCATCTCGGCTGCCGAATAGCCCTCGGCATGGATGTAGGAGATCTCCTTCAGCTTCAGGGCTCCCTCCAGCGCGACGGGATAGTTGTATCCACGGCCGAGGTAGAGGAAATTGTGTGCATAGGTGAAGGTACGGGCGAGTTCGGCCAGCTGGTCGCTGAGCTTCAGCACCTCGCGGATCTTGTCTGGGATGTTGGCCAGTTCCTCGATGGTGCGCACATACTCCTCGCGCGCCACCGTGCCCTTGGCGGCACCGAGGGCGAGGGCGAAGAGGGTGAGCACCGTGACCTGGCCCGTGAAGGCCTTGGTCGAGGCCACGCCAATCTCGGGGCCCACGTGGATGTAGGATCCCGTATGGGTGGCGCGGGGGATGCTGGCTCCCACGGCGTTGCAAACGCCATAGATGAAGGCGCCACGCTCGCGGGCCAGTTCCACGGCTGCCAGCGTGTCGGCCGTCTCGCCACTCTGCGAGATGGCGATGACCACGTCGCCTGGTCCTACCACGGGGTTGCGGTAGCGAAACTCCGAGGCGTACTCCACATCGACGGGCACACGACAGAACGACTCGATGAGCTGCTTGCCGATGAGGCCGGCGTGCCAGCTCGTGCCACAGGCCACGATGATGATGCGCTTGGCCGCGAGCAGCTCCTTGCGGTAGTCGATGACGGCCGAGAGGGCCACGTGGTTGTGGTCCACGTTGATGCGCCCGCGCATGCAGTTCTCCAGACATTCGGGTTGCTCAAAGATCTCCTTGAGCATGAAGTGGGGAAAGCCCCCCTTTTCGATCTGTCCGAGGTCGATATCGACGGTCTTGACCTCGGGCAGCAGTTTCTCATTATATATATTGACGATCTGCAACTCCTCGCCGGCTTTCATCACGGCGATGTTGCCGTCCTCGAGATAGACGACCTTGTCGGTAAACTCGATGATGGGGCTGGCGTCCGACCCGAGGAAAAACTCCCCCTCGCCTATGCCCACCACCAGCGGGCTCTGCTTGCGCGCTGCGATGATGGTGTCGGGATGGCGACTGTCGAGCAGGGCGATGGCATAGGCGCCTACGACCTGATGGAGGGCCAGCTGGACGGCAGGCAGCAGTTCGATTTGCTTGCGCTCCTGGATGTACTCGATGAGCTGCACGAGCACCTCCGTATCGGTATCGGAACGGAAACGGACGCCCTTCTCCTCCAGGCGCGCCTTGATCTCGGCATAGTTTTCGATGATGCCGTTGTGGATGATGGCCAGGTTGCGCGACTGCGAGTAGTGGGGATGGGCGTTGCGCGCCGAAGGCTCGCCATGGGTGGCCCAACGCGTGTGGGCGATACCGATTGTCCCCCGTGTGTCCTTGTCCGCGCAATAGCGCTCCAAATCGGCCACCTTGCCCTTCTCCTTATCGACGCTCAGCACGCCGTCGGGATTGATCAAGGCCACTCCGGCACTATCGTAACCACGATATTCCAATCGCTTCAACCCCTTGATCAGTATGGGGTAAGCCTGTCTTTTCGTTCCAACGTATCCTACAATACCGCACATAATTTTTTTTAGCTTAAAAGTGTTTTCTAATGAGTGATTGAATAGGGCCAACACGCCACCTCCCTCCGAACGCGTCCTGATCGCGTCGGAAGCTAAAGGACTGAAACATAGCGCAATAATTATTTGTTTCCTCTGCCATATTCAAAGTTTGTGCAAAAATACAATTATTTCTTCAAAACGGCAAATTTAAGGCGGTAAATATCACAAAGGATTTCTCCCTCGCGACGTCACGGACCACCACGACGAGGAGAATTCTTGCCCCACGCGCCTATCCTCCCTCGCCCGCAAGGAGCCGACGGGCCAAGACCTACCCGTATCATGCACAGCGTGTTAAAGTGTGCAATTTGTAGGGGAAAGTTTTGGTGCTGTCAAATAATATTGGTACTTTTGCACACGAAAAGGGTTCTTGTGCAACCTGTTATTTTAGTATTTAGGTATATTTGATTATGTCCATATCGAAAACGAGACAAAAACTAGTTGACGTAGCGCGGCAGTTGTTTGCCAAGAACGGCATAGCCAACACTACGATGAACGACATTGCCAAAGCTTCGGGCAAGGGTCGCCGCACGCTATATACCTATTTCAAAAGCAAGGACGACGTCTATTCCGCCGTCATCGAGTCGGAGCTGGAGCGATTGTCGGACAAGCTGGACGAAGTGGCCAACAAGAAGATCAGTCCCCAGGACAAAATCATCGAGCTCATCTACACCCATCTGAGCATGATCAAGGAGACCGTCATCCGCAACGGCAACCTGCGCGCGGAGTTCTTCCGCAACATCTGGAAGGTGGAGCAGGTGCGCAAGAACTTCGACGAGGACGAGATCGAACTCTTCCGCAAGGTCTATTCCGAAGCCAAGGCCGACGGCGAGTTTGACATCGACGACGTCTATCTGGTCGCCGACATCACCCACTACTGCATCAAGG
>OIRR01000317.1_pt1 | contig 11666 bp, 10 predicted proteins | sample 1586291 | NCBI WGS metagenome assembly OIRR01 (sample SAMN02674970, study PRJEB24791) | human gut metagenome, SKBSTL043 | isolation source: stool | host: Homo sapiens | place: USA | reverse complement strand
CCGGTGACGAATCATCCTCGCGCAGCATAGCTGCGGACGTTGCCGGGGGAGAGCCTCGCGTCATCATTGCCCACGACGGCCAATCGACGAGTGTGATGGTCGAATGTTCGGTATTGCCTGGTCCGCTGGATGTCACTCCAACGCGGGTTACCGGCAACGCTACGGCGATAAGCCAATAACTGGTCGGCTGGCTGGGCGGCCGCAACAGAAAGGAACTGCGGTGCAGGGAATGCGTTATGAGGAGGGATCGGGCACGATGGCCGGAGCCATGCTGGTTATGGTGGTGGGCATTGCGCTCGCGGTGGCGGCAAGTGTGGGCAACCTCATGATCTGCCAGAACCGAGCGCGTTCCCTCGCCGACCTTATCGCCTTTGACGCCGCGTATGCGCTGTGGCATGCGGATATCGGTGATCCATGTGCGCTCGCCGCCAACATGGCTGAAGCGAATGGTGTAGTTTTGGGCTCCTGCTCCGTGCGGGATGAAGACGTGTTGGTAACCATCAAGGTGGAAACCATGGTCCTGGTGGCATCATCCGTGGAGCGGATGGCTCGGGCCGGACCGGTGAGTTGTACGGAAGGAGACAATTATCACAATAATGGACCGTAAAGCACCGATACTCTGGCGGGCTTCTGGGCCTTTGGCTAAGGTGAGAGCATGAGCGAGAGTGAACGCAACGAGCGCCGTCGCGTGGTGGCCATGGTGGGCAACCCCACTTCCGATAAAGGCCGTGGCGCTAAGGTGGACGCGCAGGTATTGGGTCTGCTGGAGGACGCCGGCCGTGCCCATAACTTCGACGTCATCGACATCACCGGCGTAAGTTTCGACGATTCCCTGAACCAGGCGCGTGAACGCGCGCACGAGTACGACTATCTGGTGGTGGTCGGCGGCGACGGCATGATCGCACTCGGTGCCAATGCCGTGGGTTGCGGCGGTAAGCCGCTGGGCATCGTGGCCATGGGCTCGGGCAACGATTTCGCTCGGGGACTTAAGCTGCCGGTCAATCGCATCGAAACCGCAGTGGAAGGTATCGTCGGTGCTATCGTGCGCGGATCACACATCGATGTGGACATGGGACGCGTGACCTCTTTGGACGGCGGCTATGCCGTGGATCCCTCCACTGGCGAGGAGTACGAGTACCAGGAGAGCAAGTCCGCCGAGCATCCGATTGACCGGTACTATGCGGGCATGCTGTCCTGTGGTCTTGACGCGAGCATCAACGACCGTGCGAATCATTCGCATCTGCCGACCGGCACCATGCGCTACTTTGCGGCGGTGCTGGTGGAGCTGACGCATATGAAGCGTTATGGTTACCACATCAAAGCCACATTGGCGGACGGGACCACGGATGAACGAGACATCATCACACCATTGCTGACGATTGCGAATTCGAGGCATATCGGTGGCGGCATTGAGGTCTCGCCGTACTCCTGCTTCTCCGATGGATTGTTGGACCTGGTGTGGATGGACCACGTGCCGAACTTCGGCGAATGCGCGGTGGCCATTTCGAATGCCTATAACGGCAAGCTACTTGCTTCAAAGGTGTTCGGCTGGAAACGTATCCGTGAAATCGAAGTCACGCGGGCAACGGAAGGAGACGAGCCGCCGGTGCTGATGGCGGACGGCGAATATATCGGGCATTTGCCATTTAGGGTAGTGGCCGAGGACTGCGCGTTGCGCGTGCTAGTGCCGCCGGCCGTAGCCGCCCGTGAGGTGGATTCCCGACAGGAAGTGCTCAACGCCATTGCCCGAGATGGTCGCGATCCCGTGACCGGCCAGTTCGCGTGACCCGATTATATTGGCTCCCCTCATTAGGCTGAGCCGTAAAGCAAACAGCCCAGTGGGCTGTTTGTAGGCGAGGGTTCGACGATAGTCGAACCAGAAGAAAGTCAGCCGTAGGCTGTCCGCAATTGCGGACGAGCTGGCCGCGAAGCGGACTGAGGGGAGTGCGGGAGAGCGGTACCAGAGCCAATGGCCGTCAGACCTCAGACGACATAGCTTTCGATATGCAGCGTCTGCGCCATGACCTCTTTGATGGTTCGGTCGCTGATGTTCGGATGCGAGCGAATCAGCGAGATAAGCCCCACAATCAGTGTGAAGAACGTCTCATGGACGTTGGTGATTGGCAGGCCATGCATCTGCTCGAAATCACGTACGGTGGTCTGGGCAATGTAGTCGGCAATACGGTCCGCCGCGCGGTCAATGAACTTGATATACAGTTCGGCGTTGCCGTCTTGGATCATACGGTTTGAGAAGGGGCTCTCGTCGGCGATCAGGGAGCGGAGCACATGCACGATGTCGTCTAATGCCTTGTTCACGTTGCCTGTTTCGCGCGCTTGGTTCCACTGCTTCAACGTGGTGAGGATTTCGTCGATGACGTTATCGAGTACTGCGTCAGCTACGGCTTCCTTGTCTTCGAAGTAGTGGTAGAACAGCGAACGCGTCATACCGACTTCGCTTGCGATGTCGGAAACGGTGATTTTGGAGAAGCCTTTTTCCAGACACACCTTGCGCGCGGCTTGCACGATGGCGTCGCGCCGGGCATCGCCGCGGGTGGGGCGTTTCTCGTCGAGGGTATCGCTCATGGGTGCCTCCTGACCACAACCGTTATTGACACTATGTTAATACAAAGAAAGCGGTTAATAACAATAAAAATGCGGTAACCGTTGTCAGGTGAATGTCGTTGGAATATAAAGAGTTTTCCGATTCGGCAACTATGAGCCCGGTTTATCTTGACTTTTTATCGGTTAATTCTGAGGGCAAAGGTAGGTTAGTAGCTATGGCACTTGCACTGTATCGTCGCTATCGTCCGGACACCTTCGAAGGGGTCATCGGCCAGGACCAAGTCACGGTCCCGCTGATGCGCGCCTTGGACGAGGGCAAGCTCACACATGCCTATCTGTTCTCAGGGCCGCGAGGCTGCGGCAAAACCAGCTCCGCGCGTATCCTGGCCCGTTGCGTCAACTGTGCCAAAGGGCCGACTTCCCACCCCTGCGGCGAATGCGAAAGCTGCAAGGACCTGGCCACCGGCGGTCCGGGTTCCATCGACGTGGTCGAAATCGATGCGGCCTCGCACAACGGTGTGGATGATGCTCGAGAATTGCGAGAACGCGCTGGTTTCGCCCCTGCGCGCGACCGCTATAAGATTTTCATTCTCGATGAGGCCCACATGGTCACGCAGCAGGGCTTCAATGCGCTGCTTAAAATCGTTGAAGAGCCGCCTGAACATGTGATGTTCATCTTCGCCACCACCGAACCAGACAAGGTGATCGGCACCATCCGTTCGCGCACCCACCACTATCCGTTCCGTCTGGTGCCGCAGGAAGTCATGGGTCCCTACCTGGAGACGATCTGCGACAAGGAAGGCATCAAGCCCGAGCCCGGTGTGCTGAAACTGGCGATGCGCGCCGGTGGCGGCTCCATGCGAGATACCCTGTCCGTGCTTGACCAGCTGATGGTTGGTTCGGTCGAAGGCGTTATCACCCATGATGCCGCTGTAGCCCTGCTCGGCTTCACGCCGGAGGCACTGATCGGTGAGGCCGTGGATGCGGTAATCGATCACAACGGCGAAGCCCTGTACGGCGTTATCCAGAAAGTCGTGGTCGGCGGATTCGATCCGAGACGATTCGTCGAAGACCTACTGGCTCGTGTGCGTGATCTGCTGGTGCTTACGTTGGCCGGGGACCGTGCGGAATCCGTGCTGTCCGACACGGCTGAGGCCGAGGATATGGACGATCTGCACCGCCAAGCCAAGGCGCTGGGACTGGGCGCACTGACCGCAATGGCAGACATCATCAACACTACGTTGGGTGCCATGACCGGAGCCATTTCTCCGCGTATGCGCTTGGAACTGCTGGCCGCGCGATTGTTGGCCGGCAGTGAATCAGGCTTTGCAACAGCCGCTCCCGCGCCAGCTTCTTCTGGTATGCCGCCTGCGGCTGCTTCTTCGACTTCGACTACGTCAGCCGCTTCCGGTACGGGTGCCAGTGGTTTTGCCGGCGCATCGCGGGGCGGGTTTGCCGGAGCCTCACATGGCGGATTCTCCGGTGCTGCACGCAACCAGCAAGCAGCCGCGCCTCAGAGCACCGCTTCCCATGAATCTGTTGGAGGCAACGGCCCGGTCAGCGACCGACCTGCGGACTCTCCGTCTGTGCAACCTGCTGTAGCAACTGCTGCTGCCGGTGCCGGGTGGGGCGCTCCCGCCGCGTCGCCGGCCGTCCCGGCTCAACCGGTGACCTCGCCTGCGGCATCGGATAATCGGTCCATCGACGAGAAGTGGGATGCAGCCGTCGCCGCTTTGCCGGAAACCATTCGTGAATATGTGTCACGAGACAAGGTGCCGACCGTAAAATTCGGTCCCAACCGTAAGGGTCTGCCTTGCCTGTCGATGACGTTCGACAAGTCGCTGAGCCAGCACGCTTTCGCCTTGGCCGTGGATAACAGCGGTAAGAAGGCGGCGGTCGTGGTGATGGATGCCGTGCGCAACGAGTTCGGTGCCAATGCGGTTATTGCACCTTCTGCGGTCGCGGCGAATGGCGAGCGAGTCGAATCCGTCAAACGTATGAGCCCGGAGCAATTGGCCAAGGTCAAGCAGCAGATTGCCATGGCCAAGGCTGGATTGGCCGCGTCGAGTTTGGGCGCGGGCCTGGGCATTCATATGGGGAGCGAGCCGAAAGCTCCGAAGCCGACTGCAACAGGCCGAGCCGAGGATACGGACGACAGCCATCGAGCCGGCCAATCCAGTGCATCCACGGCGGCGAAGAACTGGAGTGACGATGACCCTTGGGCCAAGCCGGCCGTAAGCAACGCTTCGCCGCAATCTGCAGACGGGTTCGCACCTAACGAGCCCGCTGCTACGCCTGCGCCCGAAGAGCATCACAAGAAGCATGTTGCGGTTCCGGACATCAGTGACGGTGTTGATCCGTGGGCCGCTCCGGCTGCTCCTGTTGCACCCACTGCGTCCGTTGCGTCCGCTGGACCCACTGGACAGTCCACTGGGCAGCCAGCCACCGCATCTTCCGCTACGGCAGTTGCCGGCGCGAGCGACGATCCATGGAATCAGACGCAGTCTCAGGCCGCGGTCTCACCGGCGTCGCAACCGGCCGAAGCCGACCCGTGGAACCAGCCATATCAGCAGTCTCCTCACGATGATCCGTGGAATCAGCCGCAGGGGAACCATGCTCAGGCGGCTCCGCAGCCAGGAGACGACCCGTGGAATCAGCCTCAGTCCCAGACTCCGGCTTCTTCGGTTCCTCAGACAGTGTCGGGCAATATGTCGGGCAATGACCCGTGGAACCAGCCCCAATCGGTTCCGCAGCCGGCTGCCGGCGATGACCCATGGAATCAGCCACAACCCGCTCAGTCTTCATCATCAGCGGTTCCGGCTGATGATCCGTGGAATCAACCGCAGGCAGTTCCACAATCGGCTCCGCAGGCCACCCCGCACGGTGACCCGTGGAATCAACCGCAACCCGCACAGCCGACCCCGAATGCCGACCCGTGGAATAGCCGGCCCCAGCCCCAGCCGAAACCACAACCGCAAGTCGCGGCCGAGGATGACGAATACTCGATGAGCGACCAGTCGCTCGGCGAGGCGACGGCCATGAATCTCGACGATCTGAAAAAGCTATTCGAGGTCAAAAAAGTCGAGCAATTCGCGGCAGATGATCCGAAGAACCCCAAGAACATCCAGCCTGCCAAGAAGCACTCGGATGAATAATGAGGACGAATAACGAGGAATACCCATGGCACTTGCTTATGACGGCGCAATACAGCGACTGATCGACGCTTTCGGGCGGCTGCCCGGCATCGGGCCGAAGGGCGCGCAGCGTATCGCCTTCTACATGCTGTCCGCGCCCGAAGATGAAGCGCGCGATTTGGCCGAGGCCATCGAAGAGGTCAAGGCCAAGATCCGCTTCTGTGATATTTGCGGCAACGTGTGCGAATCCAGCCCCTGCCCGGTATGCGCCGACCCGAGACGCGACCGTTCGGTGATCTGCGTGGTCGAAGAGCCCAAGGATGTGATGAGCATCGAGCGCACGCGCGAATACCACGGCCTATACCATGTGCTCGGTGGCGCAATCAACCCAATGGCCAACGTTGGCCCTGCTGACCTGCGTATTCCCGGTCTGCTCAAACGCTTAGAAGGCGATGAGGTCAAGGAAGTGATTATGGCGCTCGACCCGAATATTGAAGGCGAGGCCACCACCAGCTACTTGACCCAGCTATTGCGACCCGTAGGTGTCAAGGTCACCCGACTTGCCAGTGGCCTGCCGGTGGGCTCCGACTTGGAGTATGCCGACGAAATCACGCTGGGCAGGGCACTGGCCGGTCGGCGCGAGGCCTAAGCCAGCGTATCATTGGCGCTCTCGCCCTTGCGGCGCATCCACGGCCAGAATGCGCCGTGGCGGATGATGCGCGCGGCCTTGTGCCGTCGCGCCAACCAGATGATGAACAGTCCTGCCGCCAGTATGCCTAGACCAACACCAAGGGCGATATTGCGCGCGTCAAGCACGTCATTCGGCTCGGGGGCCGGCATCGGAATCGCCACGCGGTGCCCGGAGATAAGCAGTCGGTGCGTGTTCACGCCGTATGGCGTACAGGTCATCAAAGTGACGCGATCCTCACCCGGCACGATCTTGAGCTTCGACGTGTCATCCGGCAAAATCACCGAAATGCGGTCCACTTTGTAGCCCAAAGTTTCGCCCATGACTTCGATGTAGAAGAAGTCGTCCTCTTTCACCTCGTCCAAACGGGTGAACATCAGCGCTTCAACCAACCCGCGGTGCCCGGTAATGACCGAATGGGTGGATTTACCTCCCACCGGCAGCGACGTGCCGTACAAGTGGCCGGCACCAGAAGCCAGTGCTTCCTCGGAAGTGCCGTGATAAAACGGCAGATTGATGGACTGCTTGGGCACCTTGATTGTGCCCATCACGCCGTTGCCGGTATTAAGCAGTGACTGGTATTCCTTGTCTTTCTTTGAGGCGGAATCCTCGCCGCTGGCTTGGGATCCTCCTTGAGCGGCGGCGAACGGATCGACGGCTTCACCCAAGATAGGCTGGCCGGATTCAGCGAGCTTCTTGTTGTATGCGCGGGCCGCCGTGAGCTTGTCTTCCGCCTGCGGGTAAGGCCAGCCAGCTACTTCTTTGGCCGTGGTGGCTGTGGTGGCGGCCAAGTTGCGGTCGGACTCGAATTGCAACGCTAGCGGGAAGCAGGCCACGGCGATTGCGGCGATCAGCAACACAATGGTGATGATGCGCATCGCCCACAGGTTGCGTTGCAGGCGTCGGCGCTCGGCCACGAGATCGCTGATATCGATGACTTCGTCAAATGGTGTTGGAACGAATGCTGCGGGCTCGGGCCGCGCTGAGGAAACGTTGTCATTTGCAGATGCGTCATCCGGCATGGCCGCGTTGTTTTCCCACATTTTCTGTGAGGCACGCTTACTCGTCGAACGTCGATGCAGCAATGCCATAGTCGCCTGTTCCTTCGCTTGATCTGCTCATGATTTGCTTATACAAGACGGCCGGGTCCGTCTTAGTCGTGCATGGCATAGGTGCTGTCGCAAATGGCAACACCGCACGCGCCACACTGCGAAACGTTACTCCGCACCAAGCCTTTCATGCAACATGCCGACGGGGCCATATAGGGGCAATGTAGGGGGCATAAGAAGTCTGAAAATGCGATACGAACAACGTTGCTACGGCTGTCAGTGATGCGGCTTACTTCGGACAAGCCGTTGAGATGCAAGGGGATGCAAAGGATTGCAAAGTATGGCAACATGATAAGTCGCAGCGTCGGCGATATTTGGCAGAGCTTTCAAATAGGGGGGTATGAATGCATAAAGAGGGAATATGTTACCTCGATAAAAGAGGCGCTATTGCTGTTTTCGTGGATGTCGGTTCGTCGTCGAGCCGTTGGTTTCGTAGGCGTGAGGGGCGTTCCCGCGTATTCTGTTTTCCGACCAAAGAAATGAATCGCGAAGAGCGCCTGAGCAAAAGCTTGTTCGCCGGATTGCCGAACGTCAAAGGCGCGGTTGCAGAGGATGCGCGGATCACGGATTCGCCGCTGCGTTCCGAATTGGCTAGTGTGATCAGAGAAAAGATGGCACTGTCTGGGCATCTCTCTTTTTAGGTCAAGGAAAAGGGTCTGGCGATAGGCGGTGATGACGCCCATCGTGTTGGTGGCACTGTTGCTGCAAAAAGGAAAAGTCTAGTTCGTAATCTAGTGTCCAACTTCCCTAATAGGAATGGTCCAACTTCCACAACGAAAATAGTCCAACTTCCACAATTAGAATGGTCCAACTTCCGCAATAGAGTGATTTATAGGTTGATGTTTCGACGGTTTGCGGGAGGGCACATATGGCAGTGGAGAGCTCGGAGATTCAACGTGGCGAGTACCTTCCTCGAGTGGCTGATGGGTTGCTGACTCAGGCATTGCAGTCTTCTGGTGCCGTTCAGATTAAAGGTCCAAAATGGTGTGGCAAGACTGCAACGGCAGAAAGGCAGTCGGCGAGTCAGGTCTTCATGCAGGACCCGGATCGCAGTGCTACGCTGTTGGCCTTGGCTGATACAAAGCCTTCTCTCATCCTGCGAGGTGAGGAGCCGAGACTCATTGATGAATGGCAGATGGCCCCGCAATTGTGGGACGCGGTGCGTTTCGCCATCGATCGAGGGCGCGGTCGTGGCCGATTCATCCTAACTGGATCGGCGACTCCTCAACAGGAACCAGCTCATTCCGGAGTGGGAAGAATTGCCCGATTAACCATGCGTACCATGTCCTTATTTGAATCGCAGGAATCGACGGGCGTTGTTTCGTTGGGAGAGTTGTTCGATGGCAACCATGATGTTTCGGGTTTCTCCGATTTCGATATTGAAAACACCGCGTTTGCGCTATGCCGCGGTGGCTGGCCTGAAGCAGTAGTCGAATCTCGAGTAAATGTTGCCTTGCGCATGGCCGCGGATTATGTCGAAGAACTACTTGATTCTGACATCAATCGTATGGATGGTATAAAGCGCAATAAAACTTGGATGCGTCTGATTATGCGCTCGTATGCGCGCAATATTTCTTCTCAGGCGTCGCAATCCACTATCGCGGCGGATATGCAGGGTGAACCGCCTTCGGAAGGTACACTCTCCGATTATTTAGATGCATTGTCGCGAGCTTGCGTAACTGAAGATCTTCCAGCTTGGAACCCTCGTTTACGTTCTAAGACTGCAGTGAGAACGAGCCCAACCAGACACTTCAGCGACCCGTCGATAGCTTGTGCGGTACTGCACGCGACCCCGGAGAAACTCCTTAATGATTTCGAGACCTTTGGCTTGCTGTTTGAGTCCATGTGTATTCGCGATCTGCGTGTGTATGCTGATGCGCTTGGCGGAGATGTGTTCCATTATCGGGATAAGACGGGATTGGAATCTGATGCGGTCATTGGCCTGCATGATGGACGATGGGCTCTCATTGAGGTCAAGCTCGGAGAAAAGCAGGTTGATATTGCGGCGGCCCATTTGAAAAAGTTGGCTGACAGAATTGATCAAGATCACGAAGGCCGTCCGTCATTCTTGATGGTGCTGACCGCTACGGCTGCCGCTTATCGCCGGGATGATGGGGTATTGGTAGTGCCGTTGGCCACGCTTGCTCCGTGAGCTCGTATCGTGCGTTTGACCCATCGTTCCCAACACAAAAGGAAAAGGCCCGGGCTGCGGGACCGGGCCTTGAAAAGGAGAGAGGAAGAAGAAGGTATTCAGTTATGGGGTCTGCGGAAACCTCGCCGGTTTGCTTTCGTTTGCCGGTAATTGATAGTTAACCGCTCGAATCTCAAAGGATGGATGCGGCTGCCTCAAAGAACCACCGGTGAAAACTTGAATATTTGCTGAACAACGTAGGCCATGCCCGTGTCCACATGTCGGCGCGGGGTCGCGGGGTGAACGCGGCAACCTTTATAATCGTTGCGTTTGCGTAGAATATTGAGCAAACTCCCCCTAAGAGAAGAACAAAGGACAGCAGTGGCTCTCATCGTGCAGAAGTACGGCGGTTCGTCGGTCGCCGATACCGAATCGATCAAACGTGTGGCCAAGCGCGTTGTTGAGACGGAAAAGAAGGGCAACAAGGTGGCCGTGGTGGTCTCCGCCATGGGCGACACCACCGATGACCTTATCGATCAGGCGCTGAGCATCGACTCCAACCCGCCCGAGCGCGAGATGGACATGCTGATGACCGCAGGCGAGCGAATTTCCATGAGCCTGCTGGCCATGGCCATTCACGCCGAAGGCAGCCGTGCCCACTCCTTCACCGGTCAGCAGGCCGGCTTCTTCACCGACGCCCGTTACGGCGCGGCCCACATCAAGGCCGTGAGACCGGACCGCGTGAAGAACGCGCTCTCATTGGGAGACATCGCCATCGTTGCCGGCTTCCAGGGCATCAACGCCAAGGGTGACGCCACCACGCTCGGCCGCGGTGGTTCGGATACCTCCGCAGTGGCGCTTGCCGTGGCGCTCGGTGCCGATATCTGCGAGATCTACACTGACGTGGACGGCATCTTCACCGCCGACCCGCGTATCGTGCCTTCCGCCCGCCGCATTCCGTCCATCGATTACGAGTCCATTCTGGAGATGGCGTCCTGCGGCTCCAAGGTGCTGGCACTGCGCTGTGTGGAATACGCTCAGCGTTTCAACATGCCGCTGCACGTGCGTTCCTCGTTCTCCCGTCGCCCCGGCACATTGGTGGTGCCCGACGGCATTGACCCGCGTACGCTGCCGAACCTCGACTGAGCGCGGCTACAGCGAACGATAATCGTAAGTAATTTCAAGCAAGACAAGGCAAGACATGACTGAAGAAGAAGCGAAATCCATGGGCGACCTGTTCCCTGACCTGGGCCCCGAGGCACCGGCGATTTCCGGCATTGCCCACGATCGTTCCGAGGCGCTGGCCACCGTGCGTGGCGTGCCGAACGAGCCGGGTATGGCCGCCAAGGTGTTCACCGAGCTGGCCACCGCCGGCGTGAACGTGGACATGATCGTGCAGGCCGGCGCATCCGTCGGCACTGCGGACATCTCCTTCACCGTGCCCGAATCGGCCGTCAAGCAGGTTCAGAACACACTGCTCGACAAGCAGGAAGTGCTGGGCTACCACTCCTTCGATGTGGACACCAACGTAGGCAAGGTGGCCGTGGTGGGCGTTGGCATGCAGACCCATGCCGGTCTGGCCGCCAAGTTCTTCCAGGCCCTGAGCGATGAGGGCATCAACGTGCTGATGATTTCTACCTCCGAGATTCGTATCGCCGCGCTCGTGCCGCTCGATCAGCTCAACGACGCCGTCAAGGCGCTGCACACCGCATACGGTCTCGATGCCGATCAAATCGAAGCCGTGGTGTACGGCGGTACTGGCCGCTGAGCCACTGAGCCGCGTTTTTGCGGTATATACGACGAAAGCCCTCCTTGCGGAGGGCTTTCTCAGTTTCGGACTCAGTTTCAACTACTTCTTGGTGATGTAGCCGAGAGCTTTGAGCATTTCGGCGCATTCAAGGGCACCGCCGGCTGCACCACGCAGGGTGTTGTGGGCCAGACCCACGAACTTCCAATCGAAGATGGAATCCTCACGCAGACGGCCGATGGAAACGCCCATGCCACCCTCGTAGTCCACGTCGAGCTTGACCTGCGGGCGGTCA
>OIRR01000307.1_pt1 | contig 11792 bp, 8 predicted proteins | sample 1586291 | NCBI WGS metagenome assembly OIRR01 (sample SAMN02674970, study PRJEB24791) | human gut metagenome, SKBSTL043 | isolation source: stool | host: Homo sapiens | place: USA | reverse complement strand
CTGGAGTTCAGACGTGTGCTCTTCCGATCTTAGAGAGTAATTGAAGAGGAACGCCCGATGAAAAGCGTGTAGGTAGCGGAATGTTCTCCAATTTGTTCCGGTCTATATGTTGGGGATTATCCCCCAACACGACTGACAATGCGTTTTCTGTTTCCCTAATCTGACGTTTCAAATCAGGAATATCGGCTTCTACCGACCTATAGTTGGCCTCACTCTGAGTAACGGCAGCCTCGTTTGTCATACCCGCCTCTTTCATCTCACGCATAGTCTTGACGCTTTCTTTCCAGTTCTCCGCTGTCACCTCGCTTATAGCCAATTGTTTATCAAGCATCAGCAAAGTGTAATAACTATTGGCGATGGAAGTAATCAGCTGGGTTTGCACGGCTTGTTTGTATGCCTCACTCTGTTCAAGTGCCGCTTTTGCTTTGCGTTTGGCATTGAGTAATCCGCCGAAAATATCTATTTCCCAGCTTGCGGTAACGGGAAGTTGATAGGATCTGGTAACCGCTTGTTTGTCAAAACTTGAAACAGTCCCTTGTGGAGCCAGGCTGATTCCCGGTAAATAAGCAAGTTTGGATGATAGTAATGTTGCTTCTGCCTCTTCAATGCGTAAGCGGGCTATCTGTAAGTCTGTATTGTTTGTCAGTCCCTTTTCAATCAGACTCTGTAATTGGGGGTCAGTGAATACTTCACGCCAAGAAAGGCTGCCGAAGTTGAGTGTGTCCACTTGCGGAATATCCGGTTTACGGTACAAACTGTCAGTTGGCAGTTCAGGACGTTCATATGATTTATAAATGTGGCAGCTGCTTAAGGAGCAGACCGCCAACAAATAAATGGCAATTTTATATTTCATACTTTTATATTCTTAATTTTTCTGATGCATTACTTGTATTTCCTTAGGCTTTCTGCCCATAACCTTTTCCTCTATCCATTGGAAGGCGATGAAGAATACCGGAACAACAAATAGTAACGCCAGTGTTCCGATAATCATACCTCCCACAACTCCAGAACCCAAAGAACTGTTTCCTTTGGCACCGACACCCGTCGCAAACATCAAAGGCAACAGGCCGAATATCATGGAAAAGACAGTCATAAGAATAGGACGTAAACGTACCATAGCCGCCGTTCACAGAACTCCTTACAATCTTGCGTTCCGCATCAAGGTCGTAATTCGTGAACGTCAGCGGACAGAGAACATACTGTTCGCCATCAAAAATGAAAAACTGGTAGACAAAATTGCTCGCGCCGCGCTGTGTCAGTATCACCACATCGTTGATGCCGTCGAAGTTGACATCCGCATAGGAAAGGCACGGGTCTTTCTCGCCGGACACGAAGCAGAGTTCCTGCCCGTTGTCCGCAATCAGGCGGTGGATGTACTCGTTCTCCGTCGTCTGCCCGATAATTTCCGCGCGGACAGGGGCGATGGTCATCAGGAGAAGCAAGGCAAGCAGGCAGAAACGGGAAATACAGTTCTTCATAAAGAATACTCCTTTCGCATGGGTGTGCTAATGAAAGAACGAATACGGGGCGGCAATTCATCCGCAGAAAAAAAGGAAATTTCTTCATCGTCTGAAATGGAAATGCTTGCAAATTACTGATGTTTGCGTTATAATGAAAATGGTAATTTATGATTCATACTATTTCCAGATAAGAATGCGCCAAGATGCGCGGCGAATTTTTCATTCTGGCTAACGTGAATGGAACGCAGCGTAGCAGCGCTACGCTAAGTGGAATGAGCGGACGCCAGAAGGGAAAAGGCGCAAGCAGATGGCGCAGATGAATCTGGAAATAGTATCAAGGTTTCTTGCTGGGGAAGTGGGGAAAGGGGTGTTTGCCACGGCGCACGAAGGAGCAGCGCAGTACTGCCGCAAAGTGGACAAGCGTGAAATTCCGGTCTGTCCGATTTTAGGGGTCAATATTGCTGTCATCAACATGAATTGGCTGCTGAAATATTTGGCGCAGAATATTCATCAATTGCAGGGAGATTACATCTGCGTATCGAATGTACATACAACCGTCGTCAGTTACGAGGATGCGGACTACCGTGCCGTGCAGAACGGCGGTTTGATGGCGATTCCGGATGGCAATCCGCTGGCGCAGGAGGCGCGGCGGCGCGGGTATCCGCAGATTCAGCGGACAACCGGGCCTGACCTGATGATGGAGGTCTTTCGGCAGTCCACGGCACACGGCTGGCGGCATTATTTCTACGGCAGCACGCAGGAAGTGCAGGAGAAAATGATTACGCGCCTGCAGCAGGAGTATCCGGGGCTGATAATTGCGGGCACAGACGTGCCGCCTTTCCGCGAACTGACACCGGAGGAAGATGCGCTTGCCGTGGCACGCATCAATCAGGCGCAGCCGGATTTTGTGTGGGTCGGGCTGGGAGCGCCGAAGCAGGAGCGCTGGATGGCGGCGCACCAAGGGCGTGTGCACGGGCTGATGATTGGGGTCGGCGCGGGCTTTGATTTCTTTTCGGGCAACGTCAAGCGCGCCCCGTTATGGATGCAGAAGCACAGCTTGGAATGGCTCTATCGCCTGATGCAAGACCCGAAGCGGCTATTCCAGCGCTACTGGAGTACGAATCTGAAATTCATCTGGAACGCGGCCATCAGGAGAAAGTAAATGCAGCAAGCGACAAAACAGCCCGCTGTACTGCTGGTACACGACTATTATCAGGTTCCCGGCGGCGAGGATGTCGTTGTGGCGAACGAGAAGCACCTGCTGGAAACGCACGGTCACGCTGCGGCGCTGTATGCGCGGCGGAACGAGGAAATTTCGCGCATGGGAGCGCTGGAGAAAATCCGCAGTGCGCTGGGGATGTTTTTCAGCATCCGTACATACCGCGAGGTTCGGCGGAGCATCCGCGAAAACCGGATTTCGCTGGTGCATGTGCACAACACGCTGCCGCTGATTGGCCCGGCAGTGTATTACGCGGCATTGCGCGAGGGCGTTCCCGTGGTGCAGACGGTGCACAACTTCCGTCTGCTCTGCCCGAACGCGCTTTTCTACCGCGACGGCCATATCTGCGAGGACTGCACGAAAAAGGGGCTGCACTGCGCGGTGAAGCACCGCTGCTACCGCGGCAGCCGCCTGCAGACGGTGTTCTGCGTGCTCAGCACACGTTTGCACCGCGCCCTCAAAACGTACAGCCGCCTGCATTACATCACCCTGACGGACTTCAACCGTCAGAAGCTGCTGGCGCTTAAGCAGATTCCGCCGGAAAACGTGTCCGTAAAGCCGAACTTTGTGGAACCGCCGGAGACGATTGTGCCATATGCGGCGCGCGAAAATCAGGTGGTGTACATCGGGCGGCTGGATGCGCTCAAGGGCATTCGGCTGCTGCTGGAAGCGTGGGCGCGCTACGAGCGTTCAGGCGGGGGCATGAAGCTGATCATCTGCGGTACAGGGCCGGAGGAAGCATGGTGCCGCGAATATCTGACGCGGGAAAAGCTGAAGCAGGTAGAACTGCGCGGCTTTGTGCCAAATTCGGCGGCACGGGCGCTGATGGGGCAGTCCAAGGCGCTGATTCTGCCGACACAATGGTACGAAGGCTTCCCGATGACGATTGTGGAAGCCTTCAGCGCCGCCACGCCGGTGATTTGCTCGGATTTAGGCAACGCGGGTTCCCTGATTTCGGACGGCGTGACGGGCTTCAAGTTTCCGGCGGACTCGGCGGAGCAGCTGGCGCAGACGCTCAACCGGCTGCAGCACGCGGAATCCGTCAGCGAAGGCGCGCTGAAAACGTATCAGGAGAATTTCACGGCGGAAGCAAATTATCGTCAGCTGATGGCGATTTACAGCAAGGCGATGCAGAAAAGCGGCGAAAGGAACGAACCATCATGCGGCTGATTGTGGCAGATGTACGGAGCACCAGCACAGACGGCATTGCCGCTGGGCATTATTTCACCGTCGCGCAGAATTATCTTGACCTGTTCGGCGCGGAGATGGATATACGCATTGCGGGCGGGCCGGTGTACGGCGACCGCTTCGGGGACAAGCTGATTCGTCTGCCGCATGATTACATCGTGGGCAGTTCGGCAGTGCGCAACAAACGCGCCGTGTTCCAGAACGTGCGCGCGCTGCTTCGGGAAGCGCAGGATGACGTGATTGTCCTCCAGTGCAGCGCCGTCGCAACAGCGTATCTGGGGCTTGCGCTGTTCAAGAAGAAAGAAACGCGGGTCTACGCCATCCAGTACAGCACCGACGGCGTCAATTCGCTGCTGAAACGGGGGCTGTATGCGCTGTGCAGGCGGAAAATCAGCGGCGTTATCTGCCCCAATGCAGCCATTGGCGCGGCGTATGGGCGGCCGATGTGCGTCGTGTCCGATTACATCAGCACAGGAACGATGCAGCCGCCTGTGCCGTATGCGCAGAAGTGCTATGATTTCGGCATGGTCGGGCTGATTACGTCGGACAAGGGCGTCGTTGAGGCGGCAAAACAGCTGCGGAACACGCCGTATCGGGTGCTGATTGCGGGTCGGGTGCAGGAAGCGCCGCTGGAAACGGAGCTGCGGGCAGTCTGCGCGGGGGCGAAGAACATCGAGCTGCGGCTGGAATACCTGTCCGAAGCGGCGTATGACGAGGCGATTCGCCAATGCCGCTACTGCATCCTAAATTATTCGGAGAATTACTCCCTGCACAGCAGCGGCGTTGTATTCGATATTCTCTTCCGGGGCGTGCCGATTGTGGGCAGCCGCTGCGGGACGCTGCAAATGGTGGAAGCAAACGAATTGGGCAAAACGGTATCCCGCATGGCGGATTTTGCGCCGGAAAGGCTGCTGGATGAAGCCGTGCATGACCGCTATGTGCGCAACATTGCGCGCTACTGCCAATCGCAGGCGCAGGAGCGGGAAAAGCTGCGGGATTTTCTGACGCGGGGCGCAGCGGAATAACCATGCCGCACAGCGCAAAGTGAAAGGAGGGGCTGAAGCGTGAAGGTCATGTGGATGGGGAATATTATCCTCCCTGCCATTGCGGAAAAAGAATCGCTTCCCCCGGTGTATATCGTGGGCTGGCTGGTCGGGCTGTCGCGGCGGCTGACGCAGCTGCCGGATGTGGCGCTGACGTATGTGTTTGACGCGCCGAAAGCGCTGACGGGCGAAGTGGACGGCTACCGCTATTATGGGCTGGTCAACCCCACACGCCCTACGCAGCGGTGCGGCGAAGCCTACACCCGGCAACTGGAGGAAATCCTGCGCAAAGAGCAGCCGGATGTCATTCACCTCTGGGGCACGGAAAATCAGCACACGCTGGCCATGGTTGATGCGGCGGAACACATGGGGATGCGCGAGCGGATTGTAATTTCCATTCAGGGGCTTCTGTCCATATACGCGGAGCATTATCGCGCTTATCTGCCGGAACACGTCTGCCACGGGCACACGCTGAAGGACTTGGTGAAGGGCAATATCGTCCGGCAGGAAGCAATCTACCGCCGCGTCGGGCAGTATGAACAGGAAGCCCTGCGCAGGGTGCAACACGTTATCGGGCGCACCGACTGGGATGCTGCCTGCATGGCGGAGTTTGCCCCGCAGGCGGCCTATCATTTCAACAACGAAACGCTGCGGGACGAGTTCTACACCGGCGAATGGTCGCTGGACAGCTGCGAGCCGCACAGTCTCTTCTGCAGTCAGGCGCATGTGCCACTCAAGGGGCTGCATCTGCTATTGCAGGCGCTGGCGATTGTCCGCAAGCGCTATCCCGATGTCAAGCTCTATGTGGGGCGCAAGGACTATGGGCGCATTCCGCCGCTTGCGCGCAATGCCTATGAACGGTACATCCACCGCCTGCTGCGCGAAAACGACCTCTACGACCATGTTGTTTTTACCGGAAGCCTGAATGCACAGCAAATGAAGGAGCGGTATCTAAAAAGTCAGGTGTTTGTGCTGCCGTCGAGCATTGAAAACTCCCCCAATTCGCTGGGCGAGGCGATGCTGCTTGGCGTACCGTGCATTGCGTCGGATGTCGGCGGCGTGCGCTGTCTGATGACGCACGGCGTGGAAGGGCTGCTTTATCCGGCAGACGACCCGCATTTGCTGGCATATGATATCTGCGAGATGTTCGCGCATCCGGAAAAAGCGGCGCAGATGGCGCGCGCCGGGCGAGAACATGCCGGAAAAACGCATGATGCGCAGAAGAATCTGGAGATACTGCATCAGATTTATACGGAGATTGCACGATGAAAATCCGAATCACAAAGAACCATGTGGATGCACTCTGCGTGCTGATTGGCGTGCTGGGCATGGGCTCGCTGTATTTTCAGGTGCTGCGGATGCCGCTGATGGCAGCCATGCTGATTGCGTCGATTCTGCTGCTGACGCGGGCGCATCATCCGAAAATCAGCGTCCAGAATGTACGCCTGACGCTGCTGCTGACGGCGGCGCTGCTGCTGACGAGTTTCGTCAACCCGCAGAACGGCATCCACATCAACGATATTGTCATTTGGCTGTGCAACATCGGCTATGTGCTGGTTCTGCAAAGCTGCATCGGGTATCGGACGTATATGCGGCTGTATACCAAAGTCATGCTGGCAGAGGCGGCCATCAGCCTGATTTCCTTCGTCATCGGCGATTTGCTGTCGCTGCCGCTGCCGCTGCTGCACTACGAAGTTTCCAGCGTCAACGGATTTTATCTGACGCCTTATTTTACCTTAGGCTGGCTGAACATCCCGGTTTTCCACCGCAATGCGGGTATGTTCAACGAGCCGGGCAGCCACCAGATTTTCCTGAACTTCGCGCTGCTGTTCCTGATGAGCGACGAAACGCGCATGGGCATGAGCAAGAAGAAATACTGCTGGGCAATTGCGCTGCTGATCGTTACCATCCTCAGCACGCTGTCCACAACAGGCTTTATTTGTCTGGGCGTTGTGCTGCTGACGGTGGCATTCCGCAAAAAGGGCGGGAAAATGGCGCGCAGCATCAAGATGGCGGCGTTCATTGGGCTGATTTTGCTGTTTGTCATCGAGTCTGCCACGGGCGTGGTGGAACGCAAGATTGTCGGACGAAATTCCGGCGGTTCGTTCTACACGCGGTGGAACGACACCTTTAGCGGCTTTGAAATCGGGCTGGAATCCCCCATTGCGGGACAGGGCATTTTCTCGGAGCGGAAGGCGGAAATCCTGCTGGAACACAGGGTGCAGAACATTTCCAATGGCTTTGCCGCCTTCGTCATGGATACAGGGTTGATTCTCCCGGCAGTTTGGCTATGGCTGATGTACCTCGGTATCCGCACCAAATTTGCCAAGGAGCGGCTGCTGTATGTGCTGGGCGTTTTCCTGCTGTATTTCCTGTGCATCAACACGGAGGGCGTTTTCCTGAACATACTGTTTTTGGGGCTGCTGGGCAAGTGGCAGCCGGACGCGGAGGAAGCGCCTGATCAGCAGGCAAATGCGCGCAGCCAGAAGAAGCGCAGGTGGCGATGCACTGTGCCGCCGGAAAAACTGCGCCTGACGTTTAACACGCAGCCGGAGGACGCGGCGCAGGAGCAGACAGGCGAAACAGGCGGAGAGGAATCATGAACACAGCATCAAGGAGCGAAAACACGGCACGCAACATCGGTGTAGGCGCAGTACGGCAGGTGGTTACGCTGCTGCTGGCTTTTGCCGTGCGAACGGTGTTTGTGCGCCGGCTGGGCGCGGATTATACGGGTGTCAACGGGCTGTACAGCAACATTCTGGCCATGCTGTCACTGGCGGAACTGGGCGTGGGCAACGTGCTGGTGTACAGCTTGTACGCACCGCTGCACCGGGGCGATGCGGACGAAATCCAGCACCTGCTGGGCTATTATCGTCGCATTTACCGCCTGATTGCGCTGGCGGTAGCGCTGCTGGGCGCGGCGGTAATTCCCTTCCTGCCGCTCATCATCAGCAGTGAGCTGCCGATGGCACGGCTAATCGTCTACTATGTGCTGTACCTGGCGAACTCCGTGGCATCCTATCTGGTCATCTACAAAACGACGCTGATTCAGGCTGACCAGAAGGCATATTTGCAAAACATGGTTTCCGCCGCGGCGCTGGTGGTGCAGTATGCGGCGCAGATCGCGTGCCTGCTGATTTGGGGCAGCTATCTTGGCTATTTGCTGATTCAGATTGCCTGCACCCTCCTGCAGAACGCGGTGCTGAGCCATTTAGCGGATAAGATGTACCCCTTCCTGCGGGAAAAGCAGAAATGTGCGCCGATGCACCGCAAGCAGGAACTGAACGACAACATCCGCTCCATGTTTCTCTACAAGCTGGCGACAATACTCATCAACAACACGGACAACATCCTGATTTCCGTCATGCTGGGCACGGTGTTCGTCGGTTACTACTCCAACTACGCGTCGCTGACGACGTATGTGACAACGTTCGTTTCCATCGTGATTACCGGCATTTCCGCCAGCTTGGGAAATCTGAATGCCGAGAAGAATTCGGAAAAGTCATACGCCATGTTCCGCAACCTGATTGTCCTCTTCGGGGCGATTACAGGCTTCTGCGTCGCCGCATACGGCGCGGTTGTGCAGGACTTCATCCCCATCTGGGTGGGCGAAGAATACCTGATGGACACAGGGACAGTAGCAGCGGTGCTGTTCACGTTCTACCTGAGCACCATCGTCGCGCCTGTGTGGATGTACCGCGAAACGCTGGGGCTTTTTCGGCAAATGAAATATGTTATGTTTATGACGGCGCTGGTCAACATCCTGCTGTCCATCCTGCTGGGGCACTTCTTCGGCGTGGCGGGCATCATCGGCGCAACAGGGCTGGCGCGGCTCTGCACCATCTTCTGGTATGAGCCGAAAGTGCTGTTCCATCGCACCTTCGGGCGCAGCGCTACCGCGTATTTCAAGGCGCAGGGAGGCTTGCTGCTGCTCAACGGCGCGGTGATGGCGCTGTCGCTGCTGCTGTGCGCGCGGATGGGGCATACGCTGATGTGGATTATCATCAAGGGCATCACCTGCGCGGCGGTGACGGCGCTCCTGTACACGCTGGCGCTGGGGCGGACGGCAGAATACCGCTGGATGCTTGAAAAAGGGCGGAGTTTCTTGCGCAAATGGAGGAAGAAGGCATGATCGATCAGGAAATGCAGCACTGCCGCAAAATTGTGCGTTTTGACCCTACCATCTCAACAGCGAATCAGGGAGATTTCATCATCCGAAACGCCTGTGAGCATGTGCTGCACGACTGCTTTCCTGTGCAGCTGTCCGTCGCCGTGCCGGTTCGGGACAGGCTGTCGAAAGTGTCGATGAAGCACGTCGGCAGTGCGGATTTCGCATTTGTCTGCGGGACGAATCTGCTTTCCTCGGACATGCGCCGCCAAAGGATGTGGAATATCCGCCTGCGGGACGCGGTGATGATGCGCTGCGGCGATTTGCACAAGCGGGAGCTGCTGAATTTCCGCCTGATTCGTGAGAAATTTCAGCGCACGCATATCATTTTGCTGGGTGCGGGGTGGTATCAATATCAGGACGAGCCGACAGGATACACGAAGCGGATTCTAAAAACGCTGCTGGATGGGCAGTACCTGCACGCGGTGCGCGACGAATACACGCGCCAGCGCCTGCTGAAGCTGGGCATCACGAACGTGCTGAATACGGCGTGCCCGACAATGTGGGGGTTGACAGACGACAAATGCGCGCAGATCCCGACGCACAAGGCGGAGCGCGTCGTGACAACGCTGACGGACTACCGCAGCAGCCCGGAGCAGGATGCGCAGATGCTGACCATGCTGCAAAAGCACTATCGCGAGGTGTATGTGTGGCTGCAGGCAGTTGAGGACTACGCCTGTCTGCGCCAAATGGATGCGCGCGTGACGCAGAATTTGCACCTGATTCAGCCGAATCTGCGAGATTACACAGCGCTTTTGGCATCAGGCGGGATTGACTACGTTGGCACGCGGCTGCACGGCGGCATCCACGCAATGAACATGGGCTGCCGAAGCCTGATTCTGGCGGTAGACAACCGCGCAAGCGAAATCGCGAAGGACACGAAGCTGCCCGTCCTGCCCCGCGGCGGGAATTTGGATGTGCTGGAGGAGCAAATCTGTTCCGCATGGGAGACGCAAATTGATTTGCCGACCACGGCAATTCGGCAATGGAAAAATCAGTTCCGCGAGACAGATGCAGAGAAAGTGCCTTGATTTTCGTATAAAATGCGGCTTTCTGCGCGGTAAGTATTGACAGCCGACTTGTAATTTGTTACAATATAGCTGGAATTGGGAAAGAGATTGCTATATCCACTGGGAGCACTGCGGCTCGCCGCGAAAAGAAAGGTGGAAAGCAGCAATCGCTTGCCATTGGCACAACCATACGTCGTGCCGGAAGATTGCACGGAACAAGGAGTGAGGACGATGAAGGACAAAAAGTGGATGCGAAAGGCATTGTCTTTCCTGCTGGCTGTATTCATGGTAACGGGCAGTATGGGAACAGTGCTGACGGCGGCTGCAGAAGAGCCGGAAACTCCGCCGGCGGAAACGGTTGAGGTCGTGCCGACGGAAGCACCCGAAGTGACGGATGTTCCTGAAGCAACGGAAATCCCCGAAGCGACGGATGTTCCTGAAGCAACGGAAATCCCCGAAGCGACGGATGTTCCTGAAACAACGGAAATCCCCGAAGTGACGGATGTTCCCGAAGCAACGGAAGCGCCCGAAGCGACGGATGTTCCCGAAGCAACGGAAATCCCCGAAACAACGGAAGCGCCCGAAATCGTGGACGAAGCAGCCGTAGATTACAGCCGCTCCGTGCTGGATAACGAGTTCTTTGACTCCGGCTTTGCCGCGACGTTCAGCAGCGCACAGCTGTACCTGAATCCGACGGACGATGAGCTGGTTGGCCGGGTAACTGGCGTAGTGTATGTGACGCATCGTCCGCAGAAGGGTCAGCTGAATGAACGGATTTCCGTCTGCGTGTATGACAAGACGGCTGGCGTTGCATATGGCTATCTGGCGGCGGATGCAGTGCATCCTGTGCCGGAAGAGGGCATTGAGAATCAACGTCACACCGGTGTTTTCGCGAGCGGCGTGGAAATGCCCTGTGCCCTGCTGGTACTTGCGGCTGCGACGGAAGAACCCGTGCCGACCCCTGCACCCACGCCCGTGCCGACGGAAGAGCCCGCTGTCGTGCCGACTGAGGAACCTGCTGTCATGCCGACCGAGGAACCCGTTGTTGAGCCGACCGAAGAGCCCGCTGTCGTGCCGACGGAGGAACCCGTTGTTGCGCCGACGGAAGAGCCCGCTGTTGAGCCAACCGAAGAGCCCGCTGTCGTGCCGACTGAAGAGCCCGCTGTCGTGCCGACTGAAGAGCCTGTTGTCGTGCCGACCGAAGAGCCCGCGTCGACCCCCGCGCCTACGGACGTGCCGGATGACCTCGAAAACATCGACCGCGCGGATGTGATTATTCCGGGCAAACCGACGTTCGAAATGGACAAGGCGACGGCGGAGCTGGGCGAGAATATCACCTTCACCATCCACACGAAGAATGCCACCAAGATTTTGATGTACATTGACGGCAGCGTCAACCGCTACATCTACGACGTGCCCACTGACACGTCGACGCTTACCATGTCCTTCTCCTCGATGGGGAGCAAGGGGGGCAAGCGCACCATCGCGTTCCAAGCCTACAACGGCAATACGCCCGGCGAAAAGTCTGATGTACAGACGATTACGCTGACAAAGCCGTCTGTCAAGCCGCAGGTAACGGTAAAGAATATCGACAAGACGACCGTGGGTCTGGGCGAGAACATCACCTTCACCCTGAGCATCAAGAACGCCACGAAGGTGCTGATGTACATCGACGGCAGCGTCAACCGCCGCTTCGAGGACATC
>OIRR01000270.1_pt1 | contig 12961 bp, 9 predicted proteins | sample 1586291 | NCBI WGS metagenome assembly OIRR01 (sample SAMN02674970, study PRJEB24791) | human gut metagenome, SKBSTL043 | isolation source: stool | host: Homo sapiens | place: USA | reverse complement strand
TCTTCCGATCTTGTATATTTATTGAGACATTTTGTTGTTATGATACTTTTTTCTCCAGATTTTTATCCGATGGAGAGCTTGTTTATTTGGCAATTATTAGGAGACTTTTTTAAAATATCTAGTTGGTTGTTAGCTTTTTTGATGGTAGCAAAATCTATGACTAAAACATTTATTGCAACTGAAGTCGTATTTTCTGGTTTATTCGTGGTATTAGGATATTTGTTTATGAATCTAAATGGAGTGGTTGGGATAACACAAGCATATTTTGTGAACTATGTAATATATACGGTTTGCATGGTTGTCATATTTAGGAAAATTATTGTTTATAGGGTATTATGAGGCAATAATAGAGATAATGTAAGATTATAAATTCTCTTTTATTTTAATATTAATTTGTAGTGTTGAGAACGTAGATTGTTTTGTCGTTGAAAATCAAAACTAAAGTATATACTTCATAACTATATAGAAAACTAGATAAACTGATAGTTTAAATAAGTTTAGATTATTTGTGAACAGAATAGAATGCTAAAGTGGCATAGATTATGAAAAAGGGTACATTGACAGAAAGGCAAGTAATAGACATTTTTGAGATAATAAAACAAAAAGCTTCTGATAAGATGCAAAGTGGGCATTTGGAACAGAGTATTTGTTATATAGAAGTAGCTGCACAATGGGCTTATAATTATAATTTTAAATATGTTGATGAAGATTTGGAGTTTCTTCTGCAAAATATATCTTGTAGTATAAAAGAACGTTTGCTGCAGGATAGATTCACGGTAAATAATGGAGAAGAACGTATCGTGCTTGTTTGTAACAGAACTATAAATGGAGGGGAAGTGACTCAACAATATAGTAAAGCATTGGCCAAGGTCGGAGTTCCTGTTTTAATAATCGTATTAAATCGTATTGTTCAAATTAATGGGGTTAGAATTGGTTCTACAGAAATTCCAACCTATTTGCAAGATAAAGAAAATATTACCATTAAAATAATTGAGGAGTCAAGATCTTTAATGGATACAACGGAGGAGGTGGCGAGAGAAATCCGTAATTTTAATCCAACGAAAATATTGACTCATGTATGGCCATGGGATGCACGGTTAATAATTGCTGTCATGGCTGCTAAGCAATGCCCATGTTATAATATTAATTTTAATGATCACACATTTTGGATTGGTAAATCAATGCTTGATTATTTGATAGAATTTAGACCATATGGAGCTTCAGTTTCGGTAGATAGACGTGGGGTGAAGTTGAGTCAATTGCTTTATTTACCTTATTATCCTATCATATCCGACGATATACCTTTTCAAGGATTCCCTTTTGATCGAACAGGGAAAGTTGTGATTTTTACAGGAGGGACAGAGTATAAAATGTTAGATGAGGAGAATTTATTCTTTGACATCATGGATAAAGTTTTAGATGATAACCCAAATTCGATTGTCTTTCTTGCATCTACATCATTAAGGGAGATAAAAAAACGTATCCTTAGAATGAAGAATGGGGAGCGCGTATATACATCTAAATATAGAAAGGATATATCTCAACTTTTTAGAAACTGTGATATATATTATGGTACATATCCTTTGTCTGGAGGTCTAATGTGTCAATATGCAGCTGCTTTTGGTAAACCAATTTTGGCTTATGCAAAAAAGAGAGTAGAGTTGGATGAGGTGGATGGCATTGTTAATTATCATAATGAAGCACCGATTGCCAAAAATGATTTAGATACACTATTTGCATATGCTAAGGAATTATGTAATGATCCTTTGTATAGAAAATCAGAGGGACAAAGATTGCGTTGTGCAGTAATTAATTCCCAAGAGTTTGATAAAAAACTTAATGATTTATTGACTGGTAATTATGAATCAAAGCAAATGTTACCTTTGGATATTGCTTATGATAACATTAAGGAGTTCTATTTTAATTATGCAAACAACTATTGTAATGGGTATTTATCACTTCTACTTAAAACATTTAAGTTTCGCTCTTTTATTTATTTTCCTCGTTATTCTGTATTATTTGTAATGCGATTATTAGACTTTTTTATATATAAGTTGAAAGCTTTCTTTTAATGGACATATCTAGCTATATGTGCTATGTTAATATGGGAGATTTGCAGATGAAGAGCATTTTAATGATATATAGTTTTGATGAATTGCTAAAATATAATGATGTATGGTTTATTTATTGGTATTTCAGTTGTTAGTTCTCTTATTGATATGCAATACTACTTTTGTTGTGCTGACATCACTAATAGTCTTTTTATCATATAAGATAAAAAGAAAATATAAATTGGGAGGGGTGGACAGTCAAAACGATGTAATAAAGAATAAACACTCTTCTCTTTATCTGTTGAAACGCTATTTGGGTGGATTTATGCGTTATTATGATTACCGGGTATCACAAGTACCATCCCATCATTTTCGTAACTTTGTTTATCGTAATGTATATTGTGTAGATATGGCACCGAAAGTCGTAATATATTATGGTACTGAAATGAGAGAACCCTATAAAATAAGAATAGGATGTGGAAGTATTATTGGAGACCGGGCCATATTGGATGGGAGAAATGGCATTGAAATAGGTGAAAACGTAAATTTATCTTCTAATGTGTCTATTTGGACAGAACAGCACGACCACCGAGATTCATTTTTTCGTTGTGATACACAAACGAAAACTCCTGTTAAAATAGGTAATCGTGTTTGGATAGGTCCCAATGCCTTAATTCTTCATAGTGTGGAGATTGGAGAAGGAGCAGTAGTGGCAGCAGGTGCAGTAGTCACGAAGTCTATAGAGCCTTATACTATTGTTGCAGGAGTTCCAGCCAAAAAAATTGGGGAACGAAATAAGAATTTAAAATATGAAATGACTGGGGAATATGTACCATTCTACTAGTATCTTGATATGAATATTGATGATTTTACTATAGGAATAAAAAAGAATGGAATTCTTTTTGTATTGTCTTCGATTTGCACTACCTTTGCAGGCGATGAAAGATTCTGTGATTATTGTGAGTGGTGGACTCGACTCCATCACGCTGCTCTATGACAAGGCGGATGAGATAGCGCTGGCGATCTCGTTCGACTATGGTGCCAACCACAATGCGCGGGAGATCCCCTTCGCCCGCCTGCACTGCGAACGCTTGGGTATCAAGCATATCACGATACCCCTGGCTTTCATGCACGACTATTTCAAGAGTTCGCTCCTCTCGGGAGCCAAAGACATTCCCGAGGGCCACTATGCGGACGACAACATGCGCTCCACCGTGGTGCCCTTCCGCAATGGCATCATGCTCTCCATCGCGGCGGGCATTGCCGAGAGCCACGAACTGAAGAAGGTGCTCATAGCCAACCATGGTGGCGACCACGCCATCTACCCCGACTGCCGCCCTGGATTCATGCGGGCCATCAGCGACGCCACGCAGGCCGGAACCTATGTCGGCGTGGAGGTTGTGGCGCCCTACACCCAACTGACGAAGACAGAGATCGTGAAGCGGGGCGCACAACTGGGCATCGACTACGCCGAAACATGGAGCTGCTACAAGGGCGGAAACGTGCATTGTGGCAAGTGTGGCACGTGCGTCGAGCGCCATGAGGCGTTTGTGCTGGCAGGCCTCCCCGACCCCACTATCTACGAGTAGGCTTTCCTCGCGGCCGGCCTGCCCTTTTGTGGGCGAGAAGCAATGTTTGTATTATAACATTGCTTAATTTTGCGTACTGTTTAGCCAAAAATTCTTAAACGTCCGTCGTTTACCCCTCCTAATCGAAGAAAAATGTATAACTTTGCGAGCCTTTTATGGATATTGGGGAAATAGCGCCAATAGTAATCAGGTAAAAAGGAAGGGGAAATAAATAATACATGAGACAACTTAAAATTCAAAAGAGCATCACCAACCGCTCCAGTGAAGCACTCGACAAGTACCTCGTAGAGATTGGCCGCGAGCCCATGATCACCGTCGATGAGGAGATAGAACTTGCGCAGGAGATTCACAAGGGCGGCAGAAAGGGTGAGCGCGCCAAGGAAAAGTTGATTAAAGCCAACTTGCGTTTTGTCGTGTCCGTAGCCAAGCAGTATCAGCACCAAGGTCTCTCGCTGACCGATTTGATCGACGAGGGCAACATCGGCCTAGTCAAGGCAGCTGAGAAGTTTGACGAGACCCGCGGCTTTAAGTTTATCTCCTATGCCGTATGGTGGATTCGCCAGAGCATCCTGCAGGCCATCGCCGAGCAGAGTCGCATCGTCCGCTTGCCGCTCAACCAGGTGTCGGCGATCTCCAAGATCAACCAGGTGACCAACGAGTTCATCCAGCAGCACAACCGCCGTCCGTCCATCCATGAGCTTTCGGAGCTGACGGGCATCGACGAGAGCCGCATCCGCCAGAGCCAGAATGCCGACAACCACCACATGAGTATCGACGCGCCGTTTAGCGACGACGACGACAACTCCATGGCCGACATGCTCTCAGGCGGCGAGGACAGCCGTACCGACCGCAGCGTCGATTTCGAGTCGATGAGCGACGACCTCAAGGCCGTGCTGAAGAAGACCCTCAAAGACCGCGAGATCACGATCGTGACGGAGTGCTTCGGTATCGGATGCCACGAGAAGGGACTGGAGGAGATCGGCACGGAGATGGGACTGACGCGAGAACGCGTACGGCAGATCCGCGAGAAGGCTATCGAGAAGATCCGCGAGAGCGGCAACGCCCGCGTACTGATGAAGTATCTCGGATAGGCGCAACATTTTTGTGGGAAAAATCATACTGCCCTGCGACGCAAGTCGTGGGGCTTTCTTGTCTGTACGCTGCGAGCGTTGCGATAGAAATGGAGTAAAAAAAGAGAATCCACATACAAGGCGTATGTGAACCGTCCTTGCGAACTTGCGACCTTACACCTTACGTTTTCATCTTTCCACTTCGCCATTTTGGATCTTTCGCAGTCGTCAGGACGATACCATAAAACAAAGCAGGCTTGTACGGTTGAAATTACCCAATACGCCCTGAACCAACGGTCACCGGCCGAAGGGAAAGGTAAAGGGCAGAAGTTCCTAGCCCAGGGCGACGCCCTGGGTAATTATGAACACCAACCTGTCGCCCTGAAAGGGCAAAAGCTTTAAAGAAGCAGGCTATAAACAATTCTTTTGCCCTTGCAGGGCGTCTTGTTGATTGCTATTATACCCAGGGCGATGCCCTGGGCTATGGTCTGTTGGGCTTTCAGCCCGTATCAACCGTACAGGTCGAAAACCATCACGCTGTTTTGCAAACGGGCGTCAGAAGGGGCGTCCTCCGGGATGACCCATGGGCGGGCGTCCACCCGGAGGACCCATAGGCGGACGGCCTCCGGGAGGTCCCATAGGCGGGCGTCCACCCGGAGGTCCCATCATCGGGCCGTCGTCTCCACGGCGCACACCTGCTGGGTGCTGCGGCTTGCCTCCGAAGAGGTTGAAGCGATAGGAGATCGTCAGGAGCGCGTAGCTGTTGATGCTGTTATACTCCGTATCCGTGCGGCCCATGGCGTTGACCACGCGCGAGAGGTTGCTCTGCTGGTGGAGGATATCGTAGAGCTGGAGCGAGATCGTGAGCGGCTTGCCACGCAGGAAGCTCTGTGCCACCTGGGCGTTCCAAAGCAGTTCGTTGCTATTGAGCGAGGCGTCGTTGTAGCCTCGGCGACTGTTCATGTGGAGGTCCGTGGAGAGGCTCGTGCCCCAAGGCGCCGTGAGGTTGATGGATCCGCCGTAGGCGAAGCGCCAGGTGTTGAGGTTCTGCGCCGACTGTAGCTGGTTCTTCGTGTGGTTGTACTCCACCGACCCGTCGAGGGCCACCTCCAGCCAACTGTTGCGATAGCTGAGGGTCAGTCGCTCGCTGAGGTTGGTCTGATTGGTGATATTGCGCTCCACGAGGCTCTGGCGCGACTGCTGCAGGAGCGAGGCGTAGCGGTTGAGATCGACGGTCGTGAAGGTGTTGACATTCCATACGCCCATGGTGTCGATGCTCGTGTTGAACATCACGCCCGCGTTCAGGTTCCAGTTGCCATTGATGTTGACGGGCCTCACCACGCGGGCTCCCGAACTGGCGTCGTAGGTCACGCTATTGCCGATGGCGTTGTGGACGGAGGCGAAGTGGAAGAAAGTCATCCACGACTGCGTGTATCTCTGCCGGTAGCCATTGTAGAACATGTGGATGCGATGGGTGAAGGCGGGACGCAGACCCGGGTTGCCGACGCTGACGTTCTGCGGGTCGGTATTGTCCGTGATGTCGAGCAGCTGGCTCATCGTGGGCTGTGTGGCCGATCCGCGGTAGAAGAGGCGGAGGTTGCTCTGTGGCGAGAACTTATAGCGGAAGTCGATCGTCGGACTCCAGTCGAAGGAGTTGCGGACGGTATCGACGTGGACGCCGAGGTAGTCCTGCTGGTAGATGCTGTGCTGCGGCTGGAGCTGCACGCCGGCGTTGAAACGCCACTTCTTCTGGTTCATGCGGATCATGAGCTGTATGTTCTGCGTGTGGGTCTTGTACTCCGAGTAGCGGCTCAGCGACTGGTCGAAGTAGCTGCCGAGGGGCTGCTGCAGCAGGGCGAGGTAGCTGCCCCAGGAGCGGTAGGCGGGCTCTACGCCGTCGAAGTAGCTGCCGCCGAGCGAGGAGAAGTCGTAGGTGGAGCGGTCGCTCTTGCTCAGGGCGTAGTTGTACTGGTAGGCCAGCTGCAGGTAGGTGCGGCGGGCGATGGGCTCGCTATAGGTGGCCTCCACGCCGATGCCGTGGCTCTTGGTGGGCATGAGGTTGTAGCGGTAGGCGCGGTAGATGGAGTCCTGGCCCATGGCGTCGAGCAGCTGGTAGTACTGCAGGTCCTGGGTGGAGAAGGTCTTGGCGTCGGCGTCGTTGTAGTTGCCCTGGAGGCGGAGCGTGACGTTGCGCCCGTTGGCCGAGAGCTTGCGGTTGACCTGCAGCGAGGCCTGTGCCGAGGTGTTGTCGCCATAGGTCACGGTCGTGTTGCGCTGGCGGTTGACCAGGGTGCCCTGGGCCTGCATGGTCGCGAGCAGGTCTTCGGCGAGCGGGTCGTCGCCGTGGGCATAGGGGTCTTCGGAGAAGGTGGCCGAGGTGCTCACGTCGAGGCCGTCGCTCTTGCTGAGCTGCAGGCTTGGCCGGAACATCACGTTCCACATCGAGTCGGGGGTCCACTCCAGGCGGAAGCGCCCGTCCCAGCTGTTGGACCGCGTATACTGCTGGCTGATGCGGCGCGTGTAGGCATGCTGCGAGGCCAGGAAGTTGTCGCTGAAGACCTTGGCCTGCAGGTCGCCGTTGTTGTGGTTCCAGCGCAGGGATCCGTCCCATTGCCAGGTCTTGCCGTTGTCGTAGTTCATGTTGATGCCCGCCATCTTGGTGTTGTTGAGCCCCTGGCGGGTCTGTCCGAATCCGCCCCGTCGGCCTCCACCAAACATCATGTCGCCGACGTTGTTGGCCGAGAGGAAACCCATCATGCGGAAGTTGTCCTTGAAGTAGGCCGCCATGCCGCGCTCGCTATAGCGCCCGTGGTTGCCCATGGAGAGGTTGATGTTGGAGAAGAATCCTTTGTTCATGCCTTGCTTCATGCCGAAGTCGAGCACGGTCTGCTCTTCGCCGTCGTCGATGCCCGTGACGCGGGCCAGGTCGCTCTTCTGGTCGTATGCCTTCACCTTGTCGATGATGGAGGCGGGGAGGTTCTTCATGGCCGTCTTGGTGTCGCCGGTCATAAACTCCTTGCCATCGACGAGGATCTTCTTCACCTCCTTGCCGTTGATCTTGATCGACCCGTCGTCGCCTATCTCTGCGCCGGGCAGCACCTTGACCAGGGCCTCGACGGTCGATCCCTCGGCCACGCGGTAGGCGGAGGCGTTATACTGGAAGGTGTCGTTCTTGAGCACGACCTTCGGGGCCTGGGCGGCGATCGTCACCTCGCGCAGCACGTGCTCGTCGGCTCGGAGCGTCAGGGCGCCGACCTCCTTGTCCTTGCCGCCAGCTAAGACGACGTCGTGGCAGAGCGTGCGCATACCGACGAAGGAGACCTTGAGGATGTAGCGGCCGTCGCGCGGGGCGGCAAGCGCAAAGCGGCCTGTGTCGTCGCTCGTCGTGCCCGAGACGTAGGTGCTGTCCGATCCCAGCAGCTGGACGACGGCGTAGCCGAGGGGCTGCTTGTGCTGGCCGTCGATGAGCGTGCCCGAGACGGTCTGTGCCTGGGCCGAGACGCCCACCAGGGCCAGGAGTGCCACCAGGACTATACTGATTCTCTTTCTTATATCCATCTTGTTCTTGTGTAGTTACTTCTTTTTGCTCTTGTTCTTGCTTTTGCTCTTGTTCTTGCTTTTGCTCTTGTTTTTGCTTTCTATCTATCGCTTTGTCCTGTCTTAGGACGCGCCAGCGCCCTGATGGTTTAAAATGGGCTAGCAGAAAGCGCAACCTGCTGATGGGGAAAAACAACAAATACAACTTTTACAACAAGTAACAACGCTTTCGATAAGCCATGCGCAGAACCGAGCTCGCTCGAGTTTAGCCATGGCGAGAAAGGGTACCATGAAATGGAACCTACACGCTTCGCGCATATTGCAATCCTGCTGCAAGGTAAACAACAAAATACAAGGCTTCGCCAGGACATTACGCCAGGAGAAATCAGCAGGAAATGTGTCCAAGGCAAAGCGTTGTTCATAGTTGTTTCCCTTGCAGCAAGCCTTGGTTAGCATGGACCTCGAAGAGGCAATGTCCCCGCGAAGCATTGTTCATAGTTGTAAAAGTTGTTCAAGTTGTTTTTCTATCATGTCCTGGCGAAGCATTGTATCAGTTGTTGTCTATATGCCCTGGCGAAGCATTGCTCGTGTCGTCTCGGTCTGCCCTTACAATCTTGCGCACTACGGCGGGTGGATGCGCAAGAAAGGAAGTCGAAATGTGTATTATTGTTAAAACAATCGGTTTTTGACGGTCGTTACGACGAAAAATGATAATTTTGTATAGAGTAAGAACAGACAAAGACAAGGAAACAGATATGGAACAGAGAATCATCCTATCAGATCGTTTCGAGAGCGATCTCGCGCTGTGTATCTCCGAGTGTGAGCACGATGGCATCTTCGTCATCTGCGACACCAGTTCTCATCGCTTCTGCTGGAGCGAGATGGCCCACTTCCCCACCCTGCGCCAGGCAGAGGTGATCACGATCGTCGATGGCGACGCCAACAAGAACCTGCGCCAGCTCACGCGCGTCTGGGAGCGACTGCAGAAGGGCGGGGCCAACCGCCACTCGCTCGTCATCAATCTCGGCGGCGGCATGGTGACGGACCTCGGCGGCTTCGCGGCAGCGACCTTCAAGCGGGGCCTCAGTTTCATCAACGTCCCCACCACGCTGCTGGCCATGGTCGATGCGAGCGTGGGAGGCAAGACGGGCATCAACTTCGGGGGCATGAAGAACGAGATCGGCACCTTCCAGGATGCTTCCCGCGTCATCATCAATACCGACTGGCTGAAGACGCTCGACACGGACGACCTTCGCAGCGGCTATGCCGAGATGCTGAAGCACGGTCTCCTCGACAGCCAGGAGCGATGGGCCCGACTCGTCGGCTTCGACCTCTCGCAGCCCGACTGGCACGAGCTGGCCAAGATGATCGAGGCGAGCATCGACATCAAGCTCCGCTACGTCAGGCGCGACCCGCTGGAGAAGGACATCCGCAAGTCGCTCAACCTCGGCCATACCTTCGGCCATGCCATCGAGGAGTGGTCGCTCAGCCGCCAGGCGCTGCCCCATGGCCATGCCGTCGCCTTCGGACTGGTCTGCGAACTCTATCTCTCTACGCTCCGCACGGGCTTCCCCACGGAGCAGATGCAGCAGACCGTGCGCTTCGTACGCGAGTTCTACGGCACGCCGGCCATCAGTTGCCAGGACTACGACGAGCTCGTCACGCTCATGCACCACGACAAGAAGTCGCACCACGGCGAGATCCGTTCCGTGCTTCTGAGTGGTTTCGGCCGGCCCATCATCGACCAGACCGTCGGCGACGAGGAGGCTCGCGAGGCGCTCGACTTCCTGCGCGAGGGGGCCTAAAGCGCTCACCCACCCTCTTGTTTCGACCTGAGGCCCTGCCTGCCTCGGGTTGGACCACGCCCCACGTGGTTCAAGATTCCCCTTCCGAGACCCGCCTCTCAGAGGGGGATTTTTCTATGCCACAGTTTCTTTTCTTACATAATTTTCTTACAGGTTTAAGTTGTCGAAATGATTGCCTATCTCTCTATTTTCAGAAGCCAGTCGATGGCAGAGCAGACATGAATGCTTTTGCCTTCTACCACAACATCACGTGTCGGAGTCATCGCTATGAGCGTCAGATTGTCACAACGCAATGCCGTCGAGGCTTTCACAAGCGAGCTCGTCTCGCGGTTGAAGGTCTTTGTGCTGTCGATGTCGTATGCCACCTGTATCAGTTCCACGGCTTTGTCTTGGTTGCACACTACAAAATCCACCTCTTTGGAGCGCGGCGACTCTTTGTAGTAGTAAATGTCCAAGAAGTCGTTGCTACACCTGCGCAGCAGTTCTATATAGACAACATTCTCCAAGCGCCAACCAATATTTTCGGGCGCAAAAGAATTTTCACGATTGTTCTGTAGCCCACAATCCACGATGTACGCCTTTGCGTTTCTTATGCGCTCTTTGCTCTTGAAGGAGTGCTTGGAAAGCAATTGTATGAGAAATGCCTGGCGCAAATAACCGACGTATTTCTTTGCCGTTTGATCCGTTATCTTCAACACTTGAGAGATACTATCGTAGTTGACCTCCTGGCACACATTGTTGATCAGGTGGTTTGCTATTTTCCGCAAGGCATCCGTGTTGCGGATTTTAAAACGTTGCTGTATATCTTTTGTGATGATAGCCTCCATGAGGCTCTGTACGTATCCACGCTTATTGCGCAAGTTCTGCATTTCCGGAAAACCTCCATCATTGATATAGTCAATAAATGCCGCTTTCTTTTCGGCCTCGGCTTTTGTTGTGATGCCACGAGTGTCGATGCGACGGAAACAACAATATTCTCGAAAAGAGAATGGGAACAAATGGATTTCATTGTAACGGCCCGTCAAATGTGTTGCCAACTCACCACTGAGCAGTTTGGCATTACTTCCCGTTACCACAACGTGTAGGTTGGAACGTAGAAGACGGTTGACAAACAAATGCCATCCATCAACATTTTGTATCTCATCGAGAAAGATATACTGTATATCAGTACCATATACCTGATAGATGCAAGAAAGCAACGTATTCAGGTCTTCTGTTTGCAATTTTGCGAAACGGTCGTCATCAAAGTTGGCGTAGCCATAGTTGACGCGATGCTCCAAAAGCACCTTATGGCAAAGGGTCGATTTACCACTTCGCCTCACTCCTATCACGACTTGTGCAAGGGGACTGTCAAACTCGAACAACGCCTCCTCGCTCCGCTTTACCCATTGTTCGGGATGATAGTTGCCGACGTATTCTTTTTGCTCTGCCAACACTTGAAGTATGATTCTTTCTTCCACCATAACCGTAAGCTTATTGATCTATTCAAGTGCAAAAATACTGAAAATATTGAAAACGAGCAATTTAGCGACTTTAAAATTCGCTAAAATGCAGATTTCTGACCTTTCTATCACGCTAAAATGCATATTTTACATCGTTCTATCACGCTAAAATGCAGGTTTTTGATCTTTCTATCACGCTAAAATGCAGTTTTCACCTCGTCCTATCACGCTAAAATGCAACAGACCGTCGGCGACGAGGAGGCTCGCCAGGCGCTCGACATCCTGCGCAAGGGGGCATAGGGGGATTTCCCTCCTCTCTTTGGGGCTGAGGGGGACGCCTGGCCTGTCACAGGTTGGGCCCGCCCTTTGTGTGTCAGTATGTCAAAGACCGTGGAGACTTGGATTCTGCAGGGAGGCGGGCGTCTGCCGTGGCCAATCGGGAGGCGGGCCTACCCAAGAATCGTGTTCATGCTGCAAAGTTAAGTCTTTCTGCCAACCCTGTCGTGCGATACGATGCGATTGGGTGCGATAACGTGAGATAACGGGTGATGAGGGTGGAATGAGACGCAAGGAGACGGAAATACCCTGCTGTCGAAGCTTCGAGCAAATGGCTGGGGCCAGCGAGGGGAAGGGCCATCACAGAAAGGGCCTCAGAGAGGAGGACCTCCTTGGAAGGGAAGGGCCTTGGAGAGAAGAGGCATCACAGCACTTGAGAAGCCTCGGAGAAAAGAAGAGCGTTCCAGTTGTTCCAGTATTCCAATTAATTTCGAGACACCCCCACTCTTCTCTTATTATCTATAACTACTTAATAACTAATTAGTTATATAGTATATATAGGGGTAATAGGATTTTGCATACCCTCAAAAAATAACTGGAACAACTGGAACTGGAACAAAGCCCAAACACCCTTTTCTCTCTAAAAGGCTTATTACCAACAGATTATCCCTTTCTACTACTTTACTCTCACCTCTATATTCGACAACATAGTCGATACGATAGCTGATAAAAGCCGAAGAAAATGGGGTAAAATAGTTCTCGCAAGGCTTACTTTCCTGTCTTTAGGCCGCAGAATTGACTACGAAAGTGGTACATCAAAATCAAGGCTTCACCACGATTTGAGGGTATCTTTTTCACAAAAACGCATGTTGAAAAGAAAAACCAAGGGCAAACAATCAAAAAACGATCGCATGAAAAAGGGAAAAATGGTTCATCCGAAAAATAGCGTGTCAGGGTTGTTTGCGTTGTTTCGATGCAGCCTGCTGAGTAGGGAAAACAACAAGAACAATAAGTACAACGTATAACAACGCTTTCGATAAGCCATGCGTAAAAGCGAGATCGCTCGAGTTTTGCCGTGACGAGAAAGAATGGCAGGAGAACGTTCCTGTAAGAGCTTGTAGCCTGTCCGGCAATAGTAATCCTTAATTCCGCAACACTATTATCAATTAAACTTTTTAAGTACCTGAGCAA
>OIRR01000266.1_pt1 | contig 13088 bp, 8 predicted proteins | sample 1586291 | NCBI WGS metagenome assembly OIRR01 (sample SAMN02674970, study PRJEB24791) | human gut metagenome, SKBSTL043 | isolation source: stool | host: Homo sapiens | place: USA | reverse complement strand
GGGGGGGGTAATGGCTAACGAATCCATGAAACGTGTCTCCATCAACAGATTGAGTATGGAACCGTCTCGCATTATCAAAGCGATATTGGAACCGGATTATCCGCATGCTCATCTTGAATGGAATGTGACTGGTGAAGGTATCGAGATCACTCCGATGGAACGCCAATGCGTGGTCGAACCGATAGATTTCGACGGCGATTCGGCGAAAGCCACGGTGACCGCCACGATTCCGGACTCTCCGTCATTCGTCGGCACATCCGCTTCCTGTGACGTGACTGTGGTGAAACAGCCTACCGCGATTCAATTGTCGGCCGTCGGGGCGCCCGGAGGCTACATGGTCACGGTCGTCCAGTCCGCCGAATCGTATTCGCGGTTGTGGAAGCTGGATGCCGGGGACGTGTACCAGGGCGACGTGTGCGACGAGTCCGGCGGATGGCAGCCCCTCCCCGAGGGGGGTATCATCGACGCGCAGTCCGGTGTGCTGACGGTCGTGGACGTGGACTCCTCGCACGAGGCCCGACGGGCCGGCAGCGTCATGCTGCAGCCGTCCGCGAACCTCGCCTGCTATGGGCCGGTGTCCTCGTCCAAGGTCTCGTCGTCCGTGACCGGTGACGGGAGCCTGCTGGTCGAACGGTCCGGCGGTGTCGTGGGCTCGTACGACGTGCTCCTGTTCCCGTTGGATCTTCCGGAGGGAACGTACACGGCGAGCATCACCGGTGAGAGCACCGACGGCGTTCTTGCCGCCGACGTGCGTTCGCGCGATGGCGACAAGGTGTTCACGGGCCTGTATTCGACTGCGAACGTGTTCACCGTGGAGGCCGGTGACGTGGGCGACGTGTGCCTGATGGTCGGGTTCAACAATCAAGCGCCGGCCGACGCGAGCATGACGGTCAGGCCGATGATCGTGTCCGGGGATCATCAGGCCGATATGCCGGAATGGGCGCCGGGAATCATCACACGGGGGGGGGTAAGTGAAACCCGGCCCAACCTGTGGCCCGTCATGAAGGACCCGGTCACGTTGGGCGGCGTGACGTTCACGCCGAACGGTGACGGTTCCATGACCGTGGACGGCGAGAGCGCGGACACGTATCCGGCCGTCAGCGTCTCGACGGTGCTGCTGCCGGGCACGTACCTGATCCGCGCGACCCGCGTGACGGACGTCTACACGCAGGCGAAATGGCTGGATCATGCGGTGTCCACGGCCGACGGTCGCGACGGCCGGTTCACGCTCGACTCCGAGTGCACGGTCACCCTGCAGGTGGTGTGCTCGCCGAACAAGGCGTTCAACCAGGTGACGCTCACCCCGTTCCTGCACGCCGAATCCGCCGGGGGGGGGGTATCGGATAAGCGTCCGAACCTCCTGACCTACGCCGGATTCCATGATGCTGCAACCGACATGGCGGTGAACGCGGACGGGTCGTTCGATTTGACGGTGACGGACTGGCCGCAATGGCGGAACTTAGTCTTCGACTTGCCCGAGGGCCTGCTCGCCGCGGGACGCGAGTACACGCTCAGCGTCCAGGAGCCGTACGAGACGCCGACGGTCAACATGCACGTGAGGACCGGCGGCAACGGATACGGGCCGTTGAAGCTCACCTACGGCAAGTCGAGCGTGACCGCCACGCCGGACGCCATCAGCATCACGCCGAACCTGACGATCATCAACGAGAAACCCGACCCCACCAGCGGCAGCCTGCGCAACGTCAGGCTCAAACTGGAGGAGGGCGGCGAGCCGACCGGATGGGTGCCTCCCGTATTCTCGGGGGGGGGTATAGCAATATCTTCCCCGCGATAACGACCGGCGACTCGTGGAACGGACAGTTCGCCTGCGAACGGTTGAACGAGTCGCAGTACCGCGTGCATGGTTCCGGCGCCGCGGGCTGGTACTCGTGGGACAGCGAGACGGTCACCCTGCCGGCCGGCACCTACCGGATGTGGAAAGGCACCAGCGGCATCGCGGTCGAGATCCACCAGATCAGTGACGGCGAGGACACGCTGGCCGGATACCTGGAAACGGATCCCGACGTGTTCGAGACGGACGGGTCGATCGGCCTGCGGTTCGTGATCGTCGCGAACCCCACGGAAAACGAACCTTTCGACGAGACGGTCAGCCTGAATCTGGTGCGCGTGTCCGACGACCCTGGCTCGGGGGGTGGTATCTCGGCTGTCCGAACCTGTTCCCCCGGTTCGAACCCGTGACATCGAACGGGGTGGCATTGACCCCGTTGGACGGTGACGGGCTCGTCTCCCTGACCGGCACGAGCGCCACGAACTTCTCGTTCACACAGGTCATGACGCTGCCTCCGGGCGAGTACGCCATGTCGCAAGAGATCGTCACGCCAAGCGCGACGGTCAGCATGTACGACGTGTACGCGCGCACGAGTGGCGAGGCCGCCGGTGGCCAATTTTTCATGTCGTTCAGGAACGACGTGTTCCGTGTCACGGAACGCAGTGAGATCCGCATGGGGATCTTCAGCAACCAGGACAAGACGATGGACGACTACCGGATCCGCTTCACCCTCCGAGCGCAATGACAAACCGTCCCGCACGCTTCCTCCTATCGGCGTGCGGGACCCCAACACCCAGATAGGAGACCACCAACCAGATAGGAGAAACCATGACGAAAGCAAGGATCAAGACCGACACCGTGGAACACGGCGAATCGGCGACTATGCCGGAAACCCTTGAGGATATCAAGGTTCGTGTCGAAGTGTTGCATGACCTGCCGGAACTCACGCCGCCGAACAAGCTGAACGTACGACAGTCCGGGGAGACCGCCGTGACCTACGAGATGGTGCGCGAGGCGTTCACCCAGATGCAGGAGGACAAGGACTCGGATCTGACCGTGACCGCCGCCGTCTCCTACATCAACGAGAAGATGGACGCTTGGATGCGACTGGTCGCCGTGGACGAAGCCAAGTACGACGAGTGGGCGCAGGGACGCGAACCGTTCGAACTGGCGGGCGCGTTCATCGCGCTGATCGGTTTCTACAAGGGCGAACTGGGAAAATCCAGGCGTTCCGCGAAGCCTACGAGCGGTGCCGAATCGAACTGACCTGTGATTTCCGTCGCTTCTACCGGCTGAACCTGCCCGACGCGATGCGTGAGTGTCAACCCCAGTTCCTGCTCGACCTGTTGGACGGATTGGAGTTGGTGGACGACAGCCTGTACCGGGAATGGGTGTTGAACCATCCCGCAGCCGACATGTCGTCCACTCGACGCAAGGACGAGAAAATGCGGCTCTCCTACCACGGGTATACGCAGGAGACGATGCTGCTCGCGGACATGCGGAATATGCTTGCCGCGATCATCAACTCGAAGATCGATCCGAAGGATTCCAAGAGCAAGCAGGTGGAGCCGGTGTTGTTCCCCGGTGACACAGCCGGTGGGGAGAAACGGTCGGGCGCGTCGGATCTGAACGCCATGACGGCGATGTTCTCGAAATTCTCACATCAGTAGAAGGCCCGGACATTCCGGGCCTTCTCTATATATAAGGAGGCACGGTGTCGGAAAACCTGTATATCTACGGTAAGGTCGGCGCCGATGTCATGCCCGACACCAGGGGCTTCCGACGCGAACTGCAGGCCAAGCTCGCCGCCGCGATGCGCGGATACGAATACGAACTGCCCATCAGCGTCGATATCGACGCCATGTCGTACCGCGCATTCAAAAAGAAGATCGAGAACGACGAACTCGAACAGACCGTCAAACTCGCCTATGACGCCAGTCAGGTCAAGAAGGCGATGCGTGATCTCGGAGGCAAGGATCTCGACGAACTGAAAATCCCGCTGGACGCGGACACCCGACAGTTCGAACGCGAGACACGACGCACCGCCAACCAGCTTGAGGACAGCATCGAGGATGCCCTGAGCAGGGGATTCAAACTCGGCACAGGCAACGCGCAACGCGCGTTGAACGACCTGAAACGTCGCATCGAAGCCGACAAGTTCGAAATGACCATCGACGCGCAGGTAGATCTGGACGAGGCGCAGCGCCAGCTCGACCGACTGGGACGCGACCTGAAACTCGCCGACCGGTTCGACCGACAGGCAGACCAGTTGGAACGCCGCGCCAAACTCATGGCCGCGCGATTCCCCGATTTTGAGATCGATGTCGATATCGACAAGGCCGTAGCCGACCTGCGACGCCTCTCCCAACAGGTCAAGGACGGCGAAGACCTGTCCGTGACGGTACGAGGCAAAGCGGAACTCAACCTACGCGAAGCCAACCGAGAACTCGACCGGTTCAAAGACAAACACGACAAACTCGACATGGACGTGGACGTGAGCACCGCGCTCGCGTCCGCGCATCTCGCGTATTTCACCCGTCCGCGCACCGTGGACATTTACGCGAATTTCAAGGGCACGGATCTCGGCAAGATCATCAACGGCATCACCTACGGCGCGACCGGTTTGGAGGGCGTGACCAACCAGTTCCAGAAGCTGGTCAAACTGTTCGACTCTCTTGATGACGTGGTGCCGAAGTTCAGCCTCATCGGTGCGGCGGCCATCAGCCTCGGCGCCGGACTGCTGAATCTGGGACGCTCTGCCGGCGGTGTCGGTGTGAGTCTCGTGTCGATGAGTAAGGCCGCGCTGGCCGCTCCGGCCGCGCTGGCGGGACTCGCGTCGGCAGGGTACGGCGTGTACGCCGCCTATCAGGTGGTCGGCAAGCAGTTCGACGTGACCCAGACCAAGCTCAACGGGTTGACCACCACGGTCGGGACCGCCGCGTGGAACGAGTTCGGCGACGAACTGTATCGCATCGCGAATGAGATCGCCCCCACTCTGACCGATGGCTTATCCGGAATCGCCACGGAGGAAGGCAAGGTTGCGGCAGGTCTGCTGCAGGTCGTGGAACAGTCCGACAAGGCCGGGGAGCTGGCGAACATTTTCTCGCGTACGCAGCAGATGGTCGCCGAACTGAACCCAGGCCTGCAGGATCTGGTCAAATCGTTCCTCGACCTGGGGGATGAAACATCGGAATACCTGCCCCGTATGGGAGCGTACATCTCCGACGCCGCCGAATCGATGGCTCATTGGGTCGAGCAGGCACGTCAGTCCGGAGCGATCACGGATGCGATGGAATCCGCCATTGAGCAGGGCGGTTATCTCAAGGACTCGTTCAAGAGCCTGACCGGCATCCTTGGCGGAACGTTCGGCACGCTCGCGCAGACGGAGAACGGTATCGAGGGCATCAGCGAAGCGTTGGCTAAGGCCGATCGTGCGGTGAACTCGGTGAAATTCCAGGAGACGCTGGAATCGTGGAGTCGTGGTGCGCAGACGGCGCAGGACAACATGCGCGACTCTCTGGGCGATATCGGCGACGCCATGTATTCGCTGCGTGACGAGGCCGAGCAGGTGTTCGGCGACGCTGGTGCGATAGTCGGATCCGGCATCGAAGGCATCAGCCGCGTGCTGGAACAGTCCGGCGACGGAATCAAGGATTTCAGTTCCGGCATCCGTGACGGTTTCGAAGACGTGTTCGACGCGGTGGGCGACGCCGGCCCCATGTTCGATGAACTGTTGAGCATGGTCGGCGATCTGAGCCGCACGTTCGGCGGCACGTTCGCGAGCAGTCTTCGCGCGTCGGCTCCGCTGATTGAAACGGTGGCGTCCGGGGCTGAGGCTGTGGCCGAGGCGTTCGACGCTTTGCCTGATCCGATCAAGGGCGCCATCGGCTTGTATGCGACGTTCGGACGAGCGGGCAAGAGCGCGTTGGATTCGCTCAAGGTCGGCATGTTGACCAACATCGAGCAGACGTTGAAATATCAGCGTACGTTGCGTGAGGCCGGGCTGGCTGTGGATACCGCCAGAGTGAGTTTCCTGCAGTTGGGTCAGGCGATGCTGAACATCCATTCGTCCAATGCGGTGACTGCGTTTTCTGGTATGGATAAGTCGTTGACCGGTGTTGGGAAGTCGGCGTCGGCTGCGTCGAAGGACATCGGCGGGTTGAGTGGCGTGCTTGGCTCGGTGAAGACCGCTGGTATGAATCTCGGCGGTACGCTGTTGGCGGCGTTCGGCGGCCCGGCTGGTGTAGGTTTGACTACGGCGATTGGCGCGGTGACGTTTGCACTGTCGGATTATCAAGATAGAGCGGCGCATACGCAGCAGGTCACCGATGGTATCGGTGAATCGATGGCCGGATTGAAGGAGAACGCGCGTGAAGCGTCTGACGCTGTTGCAGACGCGTTCTCCCAGATAGACAAGAACTGGTCCGATGACAAATATCAGGCGTCGGGTTGGGATTGGCTTACCGAGGTGACCACCGGTTTGAAGAACGCCGAGGATGCGGCTGGACGACTCGGGTTGACGACCGATGATCTTACCAACGCGGTCACCGGCAATAACGGCTCGTATCAGGCGTTGATTGACAGTTTGACGGAGACCAGCAAGGAAACTTATCTGACTTCCGACGCCTATGGTGTGATGTCCCAGAAAGCCACTCCGGCAGCAGAGGCCGCCAGCTATCTGCTCGGCGTGTTAGAGAAGCAGCGCACCGAAGGATGGGAGAAAGCGGAGAAATCGATCCGCAAGTACATCGACTCCGCCGATAACATCTCCGATCTTTCCGGTCAGCTGTCCGACGACATCTCCGATCTCACCGAGTCGTTCGAGGCGAACGGCAACACGCTTGACGAGTCCACCGCGGGCGGACAGCGCAACGTGAAGATGCTGCAGGATCTCGCCATGGACGCGAAGCTCACCGCCAAGAGCATGCTCGAATACGGTCAGGCCAACGGACAGGTGGACGAGTACACGCAGCAGGCGGTCAACACGATCTACGAGGCGCGGCAAGCGATCATCGAAGCCGGCATGGCCGCGGGCATGAGTCAGGAGGATGCTGAAGCATATGCGGATTCCCTCGGGCTCATTCCGTCGGACGTAGGCACGACCATCACGGCCGATACGAAACTGGCGCGTGAGGAAGTCGAATCGTACATCGAACGTCTCGCTCTGACCGAGGGGCAGAAGCAGATCGTGCTTACCGCGTACGATCAGGGCGTCTATCAGGATATCGGCGAGCTGATGGACTATCTCGGCGGAGTGTTGAAAGGCGAGTACACGATCGTTGTGACCGGCGACAACAAGCAGGTCGTCATGAGCGTGGAACAGGCCGAACATGTGGCGAAGGCGATGGCGGACGGCACGTACAAGACAACGCTTGATGCCGAGGATCTTGCATCGCCGAAGATCGACGCGCTTATCAAGAAGCTGGATGATTCCGGCGTCAAGGACAAGGACATCAAGCTTCTTCTTGACGCGGACGACAAGGCCAGTGAGAAGATCGACAACGTGTCCAAGATCGCTAAGGCGCTCGGACTGACTCAGGAGGAGCTGACGCTGATAGCCAATACCGATAACGCCGACGCGGCGTTGGATGGCATACGGCAGAAGCTTCGGGACCTTGGATTGAACGACACGCAGATCGACGTTCTGCTTGACGCGATAGACAATGCCACGCCGTCCTACGACAACGTGGTTGGTGAGCTCAAGGAGAACGCGAGGAACAATCCAATCTCCATGACTCTGGACGCGGATGACAGCAAGGCAAGAGTCACGTTCGCTGCGCTGCAATCCGAACCGGACATCCAGAAGCAGATGATCGTGTCCGGCGAACCGTCGAACGCGCAGTACGTGTACGGGTACATGCAGTCGATGGCGGACATCATCAAATGGATGTACATGTACGGCAACAATGATGACGCGGTAGCCAAGGCCGGAGGCGCCAAGTCGGCGGTCGAAGGCATTCCGACATACTGGCAGTCCATGCTGAACGCTCTGGGCAACACCAGTCCGTTCGCGCAGGATGCCGACCGGAGCGTGCGGAACGTGCCGACGCAATGGCAGTCCATGCTGAACGCGGCGGGTTCGACACGTGGCGAAGCGAGCAACGCCGAACGTGCCATCAAGAACGTTCCGACTCGATGGGAGTCGAGCATTAACGCCCGCGTGTCCGGATACAGTGCTGTCGCAAATCTCGCGTACGCGATCGGGAACGTGGTGAGCAAGACGGTCGATATCGTCGCCAACGTGATATCTCCGAGTAGGCATGCGGTCGGTGGTCGCATCAGCGGACCCGGTACGGGAACGTCCGATTCGATTCCAGCGATGCTTTCCAACGGTGAATACGTGCTCAGGGCATCGTCGGTCAGGAAGCTGGACGCGAAATACGGGTCCGGTTGGATCGACTATCTGAACCGGATGGGTGAGATTCCGAACCGGCGCGTGTCCTCGACGGTGGAACGGTATCGGCGTGACTCGTACGCGTACGCTTCAGGCGGTCGTGTCCGCATGATGTCAGCAACGTCTTCCAACGTTGATAATTCGCGTGTCGTGAACGTGACGATCGACGCGCGAAGGGTGCAGTCGGATCCTACGCTGCGACGGTTGCTTGGCAGTCTGGCCGATCACGTCACACGTTACTCGAATATGTGAGTCTGAGGGCGATTCCGAGAGGGTCGCCCTCCTTGTTTTAGGGGGTTTCGATGGCTGACGGTTACGGCAATCAGGTAGGTTACTGGCGGTGTCACGTCAGTGCGTGGGTAACCTCGTACACAGACACGACCGACAGGATCCACGTCGAGGCGCGCTGGCAGAGCGTGGCGGCTGGCTGGGATTATTCCGGCTGGGTCGCGGCGACCGTGTGGATCAACGGCCAGCAGGTCAACCACACCGGGAACAGCGGCAACAAGTACATCAACAACAGTGAGGTCACTGTCCTTACCGGTGATCTGACTGTCGCGAAGACCGATGGCGCCCGGAACATCACGTGCAGCGCGTCGATCGCATGGAACGGTTTCCATCCGGGTACGTCCAACGCGAGCTGTTCCGTGCCCGTGGGCGGCATCAACTACAAGAAGCCGAACCCGCCGAAGAACGTGAAATTGACTCGTGTGGACGACACGAAGATCAACAACACGTGGCAGGCGAATTATGACAACGGTGCGTTGAAGCCGTGGAAGCAGATCATCCTCGCGAAGCGTGAGGGGCGTGACGGCGGCAATTGGGGTACGTGGTCGGATCAGGGCGGGGGCAAGGGCACCGTTCTGAACTGGGATGCGACCAATTATTCGTGGACTGGTTTGAGGTCGAACGCCAGGTACCAGTTCAGCGCGTACGCCCGTAACCAGGCCGGTGATTCCAGCCACGTGGACTCGCAGGTCATCTACACCACTCCCGCCGCCCCCAAGAGCGTGACGGCGGTGAAGACCGGTGACCGGACCGTGCAGATCACCGCCGACGTGAGCAACACGTACGCCTCGTGGGTGACATTGTGGAGGAGGGTGAACGGCGGCGACTGGGAGGCGGTGCAGAAGGACGGGGCGCACTACCGTCTGGCCCCGTCGAACGGCAAGTGCGTGTTCACCGATAGCGACGCTCCCGGTGGGACTCTTGAGTACGAGTGCCTCGTGCGGCGTGTGATCTATGGCGATGGCAGTGGCATGAGCACGCCGTTGGATGACACGCTGTGCAGCACGGCCAAGGTCAGCAACAGCGTGACGACGATCACGCCGCCGTTGGCCCCTACGGTGTCGTGCGAGCAGGGCGCGGTCGCGCCCACGAACACCGCGCTCGTGCTTCGGTGGACGCCGAACCATCCTGACGGCACGGCGCAGACCTCGGCCGAGGTGGAGGTCACCGGCCAGTCGGGCGATACGACCACGACCACGATTACGGGGGATTCGACCCAGTGGACGCGGACCGCGAGCCTGCAGACCGTGGGTACGGTGAAGTTCCGTGTCCGCACCAAGGGCCTCGACCCCGATTGGGGCGCATGGTCTGCCTACGTGGAGGTCAGGATCGCGAACCCGCCCAGCGTGGTCATCAACGGTCCTGCGAGCCCGGTGACGGCGATGCCGTTCACCATCGCATGGTCGGTCGCGGACGTGACGGGCGTGAGCATGCAGACCGTGGAGATCCTGCGCGACAGCAATATCGTGTATTCCGTCTCGCCGGTCACGGACGTGCGCGAACTGCAGATCACGTCCGCCGATTTTCTACCCAGCAATGGTGACCAGTTGCAGATCCGTGTCTCGGTGCGTGGCGGCAGCACGCTCACCGCCACGGCAAGCATCCTTGTGGACGTGGAGTATACGCCACCCGATTACCCGCAGGTCAACATCCAGTTTAATGACGATTGCGCCGCTGTCGTCAACGTCGTGTTCGGAACAGGCGATGGCGTGCCCGAAACCAAATATGCGACCGTTTACCGGGTCAACCCTGACGGGTCCGAGAAACTGATCGCGGATAATCTGATGGATGGTCAGCAATGCATTGATGTGCTCCCTCCGTTGAATACGGAGTTTGCGTATCGTGTCACATCTCATGCGGAATCCGGTTCGACGCAGGATAAGATCGTATCCACGGTGTGTGAATCTGGGTTTGCCGTGTTGAATTACGGGGCGGATGCCGGCAGTTCGCTCCTGCTCGGATACGACCTATCGGTGGATCACCGCGTGTCGCACAGTACGAGCGAGTTCTGGTTCGCGTCCGGGGATAGCAGTCTGCCGGTCTCGTACTCCACCAGCCAGCTCAACCGGGAAATCAATGCGGATAGCGTGTTCGAGTGGGACGGAGACCTGTACCTTCGGTTGCTCAACTTCGCCGATGAATGGTCGTATGCGTGGTATCGGGAGCCGTCAGGCAGGACCTTCCGCGTGAAACTGGACATGGATGTGAGCGTGGATACCACCGAACGCAAGGACATCCATTGCGCGTTGTCGATGATTGAGCTTGCGTGGGAGGATCCGATTCGATGAGTGATTGGAGTCGCCCGTTCGACGTGGCGTATCGCGTGATGCGCGTGGATCGCGTGTCCGGTGTTGAGGTAGTGGAGTTGCCGTGGGTGATTTCCGGCGGGAGCATCGACCGTGACCTTGGGTTGGATATCCGTGAATCGGGGAGTCTGACCGTGTTGGGTGATCCTCGGATCGGGTCGGATTGGGTGCGCGTGTGGGCCGACGTGACTTGGCATGACGGGGCCAAAGAGTCGGTGGCTTTGGGTACGTTCCTGCCGAACGTGCCCAAGCGCGATATCGATTGGCGTGCATCCACCAGTCCGATCGACTTGTACGGTTTGCTGCAGAACGCGGCCAGCGACGTGTTCGAGAATCCAATCACGATCGGAGAGGGCGAGAATCCAGTCGATCAGGCCGCCGCCATCCTCAAGGGTTGTGGGTTGAAGATCGCCGCGTATGATTCGGGCGATTACACGCTGTCCGAGCCGTGGACGTTCGGATTGCGCGGTGCGGACGGGGAGAGCAGCGACGGGTCGAAACTCGACGCGGTGAACGAGCTGTTGGATCTGGCGAATTATTCAGCGGCACGCACGAATCCGATGGGCGAGATCGTATTGGAGCCGTACGAGATTCCGCAGGACAGGGCGCCGTCATGGGATTTCACGGAAGGCGAACGGGCACGGTTTTTGGCGCAGATGACCGAGGAACGCGACCTGATGAATGTGGCGAACGTCGTCAAGGTCACCTACTGGACCTCCGAAAAGGAGTACACGGCGGTAGCCATCGACGATGACCCTAACTCAGAGTTCAGCACGGTCACGCGCGGCAGGAGGGTCGCAGCGACCTACGAGTACAGCAACATTCCGGAGGATATCAAGGACGACGACAAAGCGATTCAGGATCTCGCCTATAAGACGGCGGACAGCCTGTTGAACAGCGTCCAATCGGTCGTGCATCGCATCACTTTCTCGCATGTGTACGCGCCGGTGAACCTTCATGATGTCGTGTCGATGACTTTCCCAACAGGTGGGGTCGAGGGGAATTTCGCGGTCTGGTCTCAGCACATCGACCTGACGGCCGGCATCCCGATCCAGTGCGAAGCCCGTGATTTCGATAGAAAGAAAGGCAACAGTTTTGAGTGATGAACTGCTGATACCCGAAGCGGACATCGCCATGGCCGCGAGAAAAATCGTGCAGGCCGGGCGCAAGACCAAGCGGAGGAATACCGGGCCGACGCTCACGTTGGGCACGATCAAGGCCGTGCACGATTACGACGGCAACATGGTCGCCGACGTGACGGTTCGAGGAGCCGACCTGCTGGGTTTGGATATGACGGTGGATTGCGTGAATGCGCAACCGGGTGACCGGTGCGTGATTCAGGAGCAGTCGCATCACGCGATGGTCACCGGGATTCTGGCGAAACCGGGCGCGTGGGTTCCCGTAACCCAGCCGTTAATCGCTAGCGGGCAAGTCGATGGATCGACCAATCAGAACGGAGTGATCCAGATTGGGTATTCGTGTCCTGACGGTTCGAATCGGACGCCGGATAGCGTCATCGTGACTTATGGTCCGCAGTCATCGGACATCAGCGCCCTGCTGTTTCACCCGATGCTGTGGAGCAAAGGGCCTACGGTCGCTCAGATCCGTTTCCGTCGGACCGACAGAAATACGTGGCTGGAATCGGGGCAGGGCTTGCATTTTCAATGGATTGCGATTTGGAATCCCGTTTAGGGCATGGGGTCGCTGGTCACCCATGCGCCGGATGCGGCGCACCATGTGTTGCCGAGTTCACCCAGCAACGTGCATACACCGGCGTCGGATACGCTTAATGTCGGATTCGCGTTGCCTGTGAACGAGATGATCCCGCTCGCGCCCGATATTGGGCGCCATCCCACATCCACCTTCTCGTTGACCTGCTGGTGATTGCACTGTCCGGCTGACGTGAATTTCATGAACCCATTGACTGTGACGATGTTCCCGCACCGGACGAATACCAGCGAATCATCGCTGTACGGGCACTTCCACCAAACCATGCGGGTTACGGGAAACTACGTGCGTTCCACTGGGAACGAGATCATGCCGTTATGCCAGGAATTCGCCCCGACGGTGAACCCGCCAACCGATAACCATGAGAACTGGTTGCTCTTGTCCGGGATGAGCCAATGGTTCGTGGCCAGATTGTCCCATTGGATGTTCTCGGCGCAGAAACCGTAGGCTTCTCGCGTGCTGCGCCATCCGTCGAACGTGGCTATTGGCGTCACGGCCCAGTTGCCGGTACTGAACTGTCCGTTGTTCTGCCAACGGCAGGTGATGGTGGCCCACCCGTGATCCGGTTCGTTCGGCGCGGCCA
>OIRR01000259.1_pt1 | contig 13286 bp, 9 predicted proteins | sample 1586291 | NCBI WGS metagenome assembly OIRR01 (sample SAMN02674970, study PRJEB24791) | human gut metagenome, SKBSTL043 | isolation source: stool | host: Homo sapiens | place: USA | reverse complement strand
CGATCATCAGGGTGATGGCCATGGCGGTAGTGTTGGCGGGGGTGGTACTGTTGGAGTTGGCGGGGTGGTGGAGCCGGCCTCAGCGGTGGCCGGCGAGGAATTGCGTGACGCCAATTATCAAGTCTCGTTTTCTTGGCTTGCCCATACTATCTGTGCCTTGACTGCATTCGAAAACCATTGCAATGACTAGCAACACGCTGAGACGCGGCGTATTAATTCAATCATTTGACAAACTTAGTTCGTTCGTTTTATTATTAGTCCTGCAATCCGTAATATCGCCTACTGCAAAGGAGCGCCCAAATGGGTCTGTGGGATGTTGACAAGATCGAGTACGTCGGCCGCGCCAAAGGACCGAAGGAAGACTTCGCCTTCCATTACTACGATGCCGACAAGGTCGTTGCCGGCAAGAAGATGAAGGATTGGCTGCGCTTCGGCGTTGCTTGGTGGCACACCTTCAACCAGGAACTGGTTGATCCGTTCGGCACCGGCACCGCGCACCGCCCGTACTACAAGTACACCGATCCGATGGACCAGGCTCTGGCCAAGGTCGACTACGCCTTCGAGCTGTTCCAGAAGCTGGGCGTCGAGTACTTCTGCTTCCACGATCGTGACATCGCCCCCGAAGGCGACACCCTGCGCGAGACCAACGCCAACCTGGACAAGGTCGTCGACAAGATCGAAGAGAACATGAAGTCCACCGGCATCAAGCTGCTGTGGAACACCTCCTCCCTGTTCACCAACCCGCGCTTCGTTTCCGGTGCTTCCACCTCCCCGTTCGCCGACATCTACGCCTATGCCGGTGGCCAGCTGAAGCACTCCTTGGAGATTGCCAAGCGCTTGGGAGCCGAGAACTACGTGTTCTGGGGTGGACGTGAAGGCTACGAGAACCTGTGGAACACGCAGATGAAGCGCGAGCAGGAGCACATGGCCAAGTTCTTCCACATGTGCCACGAGTATGCTCAGGAGATCGGCCTGGACGCTCAGTTCCTGATCGAGCCGAAGGCCAAGGAGCCGACGATGCACCAGTATGACTTCGATGCATCCACAGCCATCGCCTTCCTTAAGACCTACGACATCGACTTCATGAAGCTGAACCTCGAAGGCAACCACGCCAACCTGGCCGGTCATACCTACCAGCACGAGATCCGCACCGCCCGCGAGGCCGGTGTGCTCGGCTCCCTCGATGCCAACCAGGGCGACAAGCTCATCGGCTGGGATATGGATGAGTTCCCGACCGACCTGTACGAGACTTCCACCGTCATGTGGGAGGTCCTCGCCGAGGGTCAGATCGGCCCTCACGGCGGCCTGAACTTCGATGCCAAGCCGCGCCGCACCTCCTTCGCCGCCGAGGATCTGTTCCGCTCCCACATCGCAGGTATGGATGCATTCGCTGCAGGTCTCTTGGTCGCTGCCAAGATGCACGAGGACAAGGTCATCGAGAATCTGCAGGCCGAGCGCTACAGCTCCTTCGATTCCGGTATCGGCGCGACCGTCGAGAACGGCACCGCCTCCCTGGCCTCTCTCGAGGAGTATGCTCTGGATATTCCGCAGTCCAAGCTCATCGAAGCCACCAAGTCCGATCACCTCGAGTCCGTCAAGGCCACGATCAACAACTATATGATCGACGCATTGGCCGAGGCATGAGCCGAAATCGAGCAGTGGTTGGGTGCGCGTAGCGCTCCGAAATTGCCGGGGCGGGCGTGGCCCAACAAGGAGTTTTCTCTAGGACTCTGATTTATCGCTGGATTAAACAGCGAGGCTCGGCTGTGACAGAGCCGAATATGGTGTGTCGAAGCGTTGGTGCTCCGGCACACCATATATTTTCACCTCATCCTTCCTTAAATTTCCTTCGCATACAAGTCGTCTGCCGGCTATGTCGTCGGTGGACGACTTACATGTGTTATGAAAGCAAGTCGAAAATTTCAACTATTCGCAATGATACGATGTGGAAAAGCGTTTCTGAATAAGGTGTATTTATGACCGCGACTATTACCATTACCAATCCCATTCTTAGTGGAATGAATCCTGATCCGAGTTGGATTTGGGATGATGAGTTCCAGCGAATTGTGTTGGTGACTTCTACTTTTGAGCTTGTCCCAGGTCTTCCCATTTACGTTTCCGAGGATATGACGTGCTGGAAGCATGTGTCGAATGTGATAGATGCTGACTTGGCAAGGCGCCTGCTTATTCCTTTCGTGGATGATTCGGGCGGTGTCTATGCGCCGACGCTGCGCAGGATTCATGGCAAATATGTGATTGCATGCACCATTGCCCGTCTTGATGATCGCCGTGCTATGGAAGGTGGTTGCACAGAAAGCGAGCTGATGCGGTTCCACGCCGCGGAGGGCAATTTTATCCTTGAAGCGGATTCTATCGAAGGGCCATGGCATGGTCCGTTCTGGATCGAGGGCGCCGAAGGCATCGATCCAGACATATTCGAGGACGGGGACGGCAACGTGTACTGGACCCAGACCCGTCCTGCGGTCAATCCGCAATGGGAAGGACAGACCGAGGTCTGGACCCAACGCATTAATCCGGAGACTTGGACTTTTGTCGATGACGGTCTTCCTGCGGGATCGGGCAAGACGGTAATATGGCGCGGATACGGTGTGGAGGCGGTGTGGGCTGAGGCGCCGCATCTCTATCGCGTGGGTGATTATGTGTATCTGATGACCGCCGAGGGGGGCACCAGTTTCGAACACAGTGAGATGGCCATGCGCATCTATGCGCCGCATGGACTGCTTCGGGCGTTCGAAGCTTACGAACGGGAAGCATCCGAATCGGGTGAGTGCATTCCGCAGGTTCGTGACGGGGAACGCTGCTATCTTGGCACCGCAATCCGTGCCTTCCATGCGGATAAGAAGAATCCGATTCTCACCCACCGACATCTGGGTTTGTCGGAACCGCTGCAATGCGTGGGACATGCGGACCTGTTGCTTCATCCGGAACTGGGATGGTGGCTGGTGTGTCTCGGCGTGAGGGAGACGCGGGGAAAGCATGACGGCGAATTATTGAGCTACTTGGGAAGGGAGAGCTTTGTCGCTCCGGTATCCTGGGAACATAATCCGGCCGATTGGAAGCTGGACGGCAACGGTGCATTAGATACGCATGAGGGTGACCCCGGATGGCCGGTAACTTGTGCTGGACTTGGTCGGCTGGCCGACGAGATCACGGTTACTACTGAAGACGATGGCATCACCATCGAGCCTAGGGTGAAATCCTCGCTCGCCGGTGACGTGGAACCTGCGCTGGTGGATGTGGCTGATGGCTCGACGAACGGTGTGGTGGTGCGCGACGAGCGTGATATCAGCTACCGCAGGATAGCGAAACTGCCGACGCTCATGCCGATTCCTATGTCCGGTTCTTTAGTGATCCGGCAGAATTCCACGCATTACGCGGTGTTTTCGATGCGTGGCACGGATGTGCGCTACGAGATGGTGAATGGAGACGATTCGCAAGCTGGGTCTGTTGCCGTCGTACAGGCTGACGGAGTGCGTCCGGCGGTACTTTTCGACGACAACCGCTTGTCGGTCATCGTGACTGGCATGCATGGTCTGGTTGATTCTGCGACGTTCGTGCGTCAGGGGCAGGTCCTGCTGAGTGTCGATGCTCGTTTCCTCAGCACCGAATGGGCCGGTGGGTTCGTCGGTTGCATGGCCGGCTTCATGGCATAGATTCTACGGAATTTCAGGATGGTTCACTGCTGATGTTCCGACGGGCCGTCTTAGAACGAGTTGAAAACGGGTCGAAAGGCTAGGAGCGCTGTGTCCTCCCTCCGGTTGTGCCTGTGAGGTTTGCCCCGCTGATTAACTCTCGAGTTGCTGTGTGCTGTTGCGTACCACTAGCAATGTCGGCATGATGATGTGCGGTTGGATCACGTCGGTGGACAGCGCTTCGACCAGCATGCGTACGGCGGCCCTTGCCATATCTTGGAGCGGCTGCCGTACGGTGGTCAGCGCCGGGCCAAGGAATGCGGCAGTCTGCACATCGTCGAATCCGACCACGGATAAATCCTCGGGAATACGTAATCCCAGCTGTCTTGCCGCCTCGTAGACGCCCATGGCCTGCAGATCGCTGCCGGCGAAGATTGCGGTCGGACGATTTGGTCGTTTCAACAGGGAGATGGACTGTGCGTAACCGCCGGAAGTGGTGAAATCGCCTTCGGTGATAAGTTCGGGATCGGCTTCGATTCCATGTTCCGCAAGCGCTGATGTATATCCGTCCAGACGTGCTTTGGAACACATCATCTCCTCCGGTCCAGTGATGATGCCTATGCGGGTATGTCCGAGTGCGAGTAGATGCCTGGTGGCGATTACGCCTCCGGTCCAGTTGTCCGCATGCACCGACAACGTGTCCAGATCCGGATTACCGAATGGATCGAACAAGACGAAGGGAATACCTCTGGAATGCAGTTTATTCCGCTCGATACGTGTCAGACTGGAGAAGACAAGAATGGCGCCGTTCACCTGCCTGCGAAGCATGTTGTCGATCCAGGATGAGTCCGGGTGTTGACGATTGCCACCTTCGGTGGTGATGATGCTCAGATCGTGTTGTTTGGCTTCGCGGATGGCTCCGCGTAACACTTCAAGAGCCCAGACATTATCGAAATCTTGGAACACGATTTCGATAATTCGTTGGCTTTTTGCACCTGTCGCTTTACGGGAATACCCATACCGTTTCAACACCGCGTTGATGGTTTGCCGCGTCTCTTCGGAAACGTCGGCTCTACCGTTGAGCGCCTTGGATACGGTGGAAAGGGAATAACCGGTCTCTTTAGCTATGTCAGAGAGTCGTACCGTAGCTTTCTTTGTCGTATTGCGCATGAGTCACTCCTTCTTCTTTTCATAATATCCGAAAATGCGAACGAAAGTTTCGGTTTACGTTTTTCGAAACTTTCGATATGTTGGCAATGCTTAAAAACGTTGTAAAATCAACGAAAAATAGTTAGTTTTCTGATTTTACAAAAAACTTGACTTTGTGTGATTTGTTTCGGTAGTCTATAGATACAACGAAAACGAAATGGAGACTTTCGAAGGGAGTCAAAGGCTGATTCTCTGTCTGCTAGGGGAGCTGCAGCAGCATTCGTTGCGGTCATGCTTCCCGATTCGACCCATTCGAGAGAAGTCGTTCCTGTCGTTGCCATCATTTTGTCGATGATGATTTGGTCAATAAGGAGAAGACAATGAAGTTCAAAACCATTGCAGCTGCCACTCTTGCGGTGGCGACCATGTTGGGCATGGGCGCCTGCGGCTCCAGCGCTGGTGCCAAAGACGATAAGACCATTACGTTCTGGCATAACGCAACAGCTGGTGACGGCAAGCAGTATTGGGAAGATCTGGCCAAAGCGTTTGAGAAGAAGACCGGTGTCAAGGTTCAGATTCAGGCCATCCAGAACGAGGATTTCGAAGGCAAGCTGACTACCGCTATGCAGGATCCCGCCTCCGGCCCGGATGTGTACATGACCCTTGGTGGTGCCAAGACCAAGGACATGGTTGATGCCGGCCAGGTAATGGATATTACTGATAAGATTAGCGATACCGTCAAAAAGCAAATGTCTTCCTCATTGGAATCCGTGTCTTATGACGGCAAGGTCTATGGCGTTCCGGTCACTGTCCAGCCTGGTGGCATCTGGTATTCCAAGGATTTGTTCAAGCAGGCTGGCATCGATGCCGTGCCGACCACTTTCAGCGAGCTGAAGACCGATGTGCAGAAGCTTCGCAGCGCTGGCATCGAGCCGATCGCACTCGGTGGCAAGGATGCTTGGCCGGTCGGTCACTGGTACTACTGGTTGTCCATGCGCGAATGCTCTCCGAAGGCCTACGCCAAGGGCGTTAATGACAAGGACTTCTCCGACTCCTGCTGGGTCAAAGCCGGAGATGATCTGAAGGATTTGTTGGATGCGAATGCTTTTAACGAAGGATTCCTCACCACGACGGCCCAGCAGGGCGCCAGCTCGTCCGCAGGTCTGCTGGCCAATCATAAGGCTGCGATGGAGCTCATGGGCACATGGGAGCCTGGAGTTCTCAAGGACCTGACTCCGGACAAGAAGCCAATGGCTGACCTTGGCTTCTTCGCCTTCCCGACCGTGGACGGAGGAAAAGGCGAGGAAGGTGCTTTGATGGGCGCTGTGACCGGTTTCTCTGTCAATCCCGAGGCTCCGGACGCTGCTGTTGATTTCGTCAATTTCATGGCTGAGAAATCAAATCAGGAGAAATACGCCACTGCGTTCAGTACCATTCCGGCTTCCGCCGAAGCTTACGATGCGGTTACCGATGAAAATCTTAAGGCGATCCTCGAAGCTATGAAAAAGTCTGATGGCATGCAGCTGTGGATGGATACCGCTCTCGGCGGAAATATTGGCAACGCTCTTAATTCCGGAGTGGTGAATCTGCTTTCCGGACAGGGGACTTCGGCTGACATCGTCAAGGCGATGAAGGACGCAGCGGCCAAGGGCTGACAGTGAACATGGCTGGTTGACGGCCAAAGGAGGGTGGATAGATAGATCTTCATCTGCCCTCCTTCCTATTCGAGAAACGTATCTGGTAGTGGAGAAAACCATGTCAAGTACAAGCAAAGACGCGGTGACGCTGCGCGCTAAGCGGTCCAAGAAACCGTCCGATGGCAAAATGCGTCGTAATGTTGAGATTTTCGTACTGTCCGCACCTGCGATTCTTCTGTTCGTCTGCTTTGTGATTCTGCCTATCGTCTTGGGTGCTTATTACGGCTTCTATCAGTGGAAGGGCTACGGCCTTCCCTCCAAGACAGGTAAATTTGTTGGTCTCCAGAACTACATCACAGCGCTTAAGGATCCCGCGTTCCAGGCGGCGATTCTGCATACCTTCGAGGTCGTGATCGGCTCGTTGGTTATCCAGGCTCCGCTCGCCATCCTGTTCGCATTGCTGCTGAACCAGAAGTTCAAGGGGCGTGGTCTTATCCGCACCCTCATCTTCGTGCCGTATGTCGTTTCCGAGGTCATCGTCGGCACAGGATGGAGCCTGTTGCTACAGAAGAAGGGCGCCATCAATGAGATTCTGGCCAACTTCGGCATCAATGGTCTCGATTGGCTGGCCGACGCGAAAATCGCTATTTGGACGCTGCTGTTGCTGATCAGCTGGAAATACGTCGGTTTCGCCGTAATTCTGATGCTCGCCGGCATGCAATCCATTCCCGATGAACTGTATGAAGCAGCCAAAGTGGATGGGGCGAGTTTCTGGCAGATGCAAAGGAGCATCACGTTGCCGTTGCTTGCTCCGACGTTGCGGATCTGGGTGTTCCTTTCCATGATTGGCTCTCTGCAGCTTTTCGATCTGGTCTATATCGTGTGGGGCAAGTATGTGTCGACCACCGCTGGTGTGTCCACCATGGCCACCTACATGGTGCGTGAAGGTCGTTCAGCCGGCAACTATGGCTATGGTTCCGCCGTTGCTCTGATCATCTTCGTGATCTCTTTGATCATCGCACTCGTCTATCAGAAGTTCGTGCTGAACCGTGACTTGGACGGTGCTGTTACTGAACAGAAAGAAGCCGAGAAGCGTGCCAGGAAGCGCGCAAAGGAAGTGCAGCATCGTGAGGTTGCTGCCCTGGCAAGTGAGGTGAAGTGATGACTGCCGCAACAATCGCAGGACATTCTAACAAAAGCGAGTACAGCAAGAAGAATGGTTACCGTAAGTCATCCAAGACGCCATGGGGCAACCCAATCGTCTACTTCTTCTCCCTGGTGCTTGTGGCCATCTGTATCACTCCGGTGTTGTACATTATCTTCGGCGGTTTCCGTACCAATTCGCAGATCACCAACCATCCGTCCGGGATGCCGAACCCATGGGTCCCCGACAACTACAAGACGGTCGTCGAAAGTGATATTTTCTGGACGGAACTGAAGAATTCTACCATCGTGGGTATCGCCACCATGGTAGGCGTCGTGGTGCTTAGCATCATGGTGAGCTTTGTCATCGCCCGATACAAATTCCGCTATGCGCCGCTTATGTACGCGTTGTTCTCTGCTGGTCTTATGTTCCCGATGACCGTTGGCATTACACCTTTGTATCTGCTGATTCGCAATCTGGGTCTGGCCAACTCCCTGTGGGGTCTGATCCTTCCGCAGATTGCCTTCGGACTTCCTCAGACCATCATCATCTTGGTGCCGTTCCTACAGTCGATTCCTAATGAGCTTGAGGAGGCCTGTCTTCTCGATGGATGCTCCCGCCTTGGCTTCTTCTGGCGCATGGTCATTCCGCTGTCCATGCCTGGCGTGGCCACCACTGGAATCCTTACCTTCGTGGGAAGCTGGAATGCCTACATGCTGCCGCTGTTCGTGCTCAGTGATGCCAGCAAGTACACATTGCCACTTGGCGTACAGATGTTCAGCTCCGAACACTCCGTTGACACCGCACAGGTGTTGGCCTTCACCTCTCTGGCTATGATTCCGGCCCTGATCTGTTTCACCATCTTCCAGAAGAAGATCGTCGGCGGCCTGACAGGTGCGGTCAAGGGCTGACGGAATGTGACAACCCACGCCCGGAAGACGTTCCTTTCCGTCTTCCGGGCTTCATCTCTTATACAAGAGGTACATTATGAAGATTTCCAACCCGGTGCTCACCGGTTTTCATGCCGATCCTTCAATGATTCGCGTCGGTGACACTTATTACATTGCCAATTCCACTTTCGAATGGTTCCCAGGCGTTCGCTTGCATGAGTCCAAGGACCTGGTGCATTGGAACATTCTTCCAAGCCCGTTGAGTCGGTCCAGCCAGCTTGATATGAGAGGAAACCCCTCTTCGGGAGGCATCTGGGCTCCTGACCTAAGCTATGCGGATGGCAGATTCTGGTTGATCTACACTGATGTCAAGGTGGTCAATGGTGCATTCAAGGATTGCACTAATTATTTGGTCACCGCCGAGGACATCCACGGGCCATGGAGCGAGCCGATTCGCATCAACGGGGTCGGTTTTGACGCCAGCCTGTTCCATGACGACGACGGCCGCAAATACTTGGTGCAGCAGACATGGGATTTCCGTGAATACCACCACCAGTTCGACGGTATCACATTGACGGAATTCGACGTCGACACCATGAAGCTCAAGCCAGAAACGGCCCGCACCATCTGGGATGGCACTTCGGTGAAGGTCACCGAAGGTCCCCACCTATACAAGAAGGATGGTTGGTACTACCTGTTTGCCGCAGAAGGCGGCACGGTGTATGAACATCAGGAATCTGTGGCGCGTTCCCATACCCTTGACGAGTACTCCTTCGAAGTTATGCCGAATGGCCCGTTCATCGGTAACTTCGACACTCCTGACACCTATTTGCAGAAGCAGGGCCACGGAGCGTTGGTGGACACCCCGTCCGGCGAGTGGTATTACGCCTCCCTATGCGGTCGTCCGTGGCGTCATGATACCGAACCGGCCCATGGCACCCGCGGATGGTGCACACTCGGACGCGAGACCTCCATCCAGAAAGTCGAATGGGATGAGGACGGTTGGCCGCGCGTGGTCGGAGGTCACGGCGGACAGCGTTACGTTGATGCTCCGAAAGATGCTATCGAAACTTTGGCCCCAACGACGCGTGACGAACATGATGAGTTCGATTCCGGCGAGCTCGGTCCGAATTGGAACACTCTACGCGTCCCGTTCACCGACGCCATGGGCACGGTGGGCGGTGGCAAACTGGCATTGCGTGGTCAGGGCTCGCTGTGCAACCTGTTTGACTTGTCTCTTGTGGCTCGTCGCTGGCAGGCATTTGATTTCGACGCCGAAACCAAGGTGCGTTTCGATCCGAAGAATTACATGCAGATGGCAGGCCTGACCAACTATTACGATGACCTGTGCTGGTCATGGGCGTTTGTCACTTGGGATGAGAAACGTCACGCAAGGGTCATCGAAGTGGCTCAGAACGATTTCAACCAGTACACGTCGTTCCTCAAGGATGACGCCATCGTAGTGCCCGAAGAGGCTGAGGCGGTATGGCTGCGCACCAAGGTCCGCACGGAATACTATTCCTACGAATATTCCTTCGACGGGGAACATTTCACCGAGATTCCGGTCAGGCTCGATGCGAAGATCCTGTCCGACGATTACGTGAACCAATGTTACGGCGGCTTCTTCACCGGCGCGTTCGTGGGACTTGCCTGCGTCGATCTGTCCGGCTACGACGCGCAGGCCGAATTCGACTACTTCGACTATCGGGAGCTTTCCGATAACCAGTAGACAGTGCCGGCTGGCGACAGAGCGTCCGCCGTCAGCCGGCATACTCGACGGGATTGAATTCTATGGGCAATGAGGAGCGGACGAGCATGGTTTTGCAATTGCCGAAACTGCTTGACGACGGTTGCGTGCTGCAGGCCGGTGCGACCATACATATCTGGGGTGCCGGCGACCCTGGACGCGGCGTGCTGGTACGCCTCGATGGCAAGGATCGGACTACGCGGGTGGGGGACGACGGCTCATGGAGCGTGCCGTACGGTCCGATCAAAGCAGGCGGACCGTACGATTTGACGGTGCGTTATGAGGACGGAACCGAATGCATCTCGCGCCAATGCTATGCGGGAGAAGTGTTCCTGTGTTCGGGACAGTCGAACATGGAACTGCCCATGGCTTGGGTGCGTGCGGACTATCCGCTGGAGTGGAATCGTGAGCCTGACCCATTGCTGCGGCAATACAAAGCGATTCCCGATTGTGACTTCAACGGTCCCCGCAGCGATCATGACCATGCGTTCTGGCAGGGGTGTGATGCGGAAACCCTTGGAGATTTCTCCGCGCTCGCCTATTTCTTCGGACGCAGGATCCGTCAGTGGCTGAATGTGCCCGTCGGCCTGTTGAACGTTTCATTGGGTGGATCGCCGATTGAATCCTGGATGGATGCCGACGCATTGCGGGCGTTCCCCGAAGCGCTCGCTGACCTTGAGCCGTATCTTGGCGATGGCGTGGCGTCGAAGAAAAGTCGCGATTCCGTTGCCGAACGGGACCGGTGGTACCAAGCGCTTGGATACGAGGCTGTGGCCGATGCCCACCATGAATGGCTGCCATTGATCGCGTGGGACTGTCCGGAATCCAAGAACATCGAGCCGCGCGACGTGGCATGGCATGGCATACGCCTGCCGGGATGGTACAAGGATCGCGGACTTGCCGGTTTCCGCGGCGAGATTACCATGAGAAAAACCGTGTTCCTGCCTTCGTCGGATGTGGGCAAGCCCGCTCTATTGCGTCTGGGCACCATGAATGATGCCGACCATACGTGGGTCAATGGTGTGTTGGTCGGTGGGCGAAGCAATGTGTATGAGCCGCGGGACTATCCGGTCGCAGCCGGCGTGTTGCGCGCCGGCGCGAACGAAATCCGCATGCGTCTGGTCGTTGAACGGCCCGGCGGTCGTGTGACGCCCGGCAAACGGATGACACTGACCATCGGAGACGATATCTTCGACCTGTCCGGCATTTGGCAGTATGCCGTGACCGCCGAAGCTGACCGCGATTGCCCATTCGAGGATTTCGTCAGATGGAAGCCGACCGGCCTGTACAATGCCATGCTCGCCCCGTGTTTTCCATATGCGGTGCGGGCCGTGCTGTGGTATCAGGGCGAATCGAATACCGGCGATCGCGCCATGCAATATGGTGACGAGCTGAAGGCCATGATTCAATTGTGGCGCGTCAAATGGCATCAGCCGGATATGCCGTTTCTGATCGTCCAGCTTCCAAAATTCGGCATCGACGCCATTGAGGATGGAGGCTGGCCACTCATCCGCGAACAGGAGTGGAACGTCGCGAACGAACTTGAAAACGTTGCGACGGTGGTGACGCTTGACGCCGGCGAGGGCAACGATCTGCATCCGTATGACAAGAAGCTCGTCGCGGATCGCGTGTTCAATGCCGCGATGGATTTGGTATACGGTCGCCAGGCTCAGCCTCAACCGGCCGTGGAAACCATCGAGGTCTGCGGAGATCTGTTGCGGATGCACTGTGTGTGGCGGAGTCGCTCGGACGAGCGGATCCGATCGGAGAGCCGCCGGCTGATGACGTTGGATGGTGACGCTCCCCAGGAAATCGAATTTCTATGGCGCGACTGCGCCACATCCGCGCGGGCCGAGGCATGGCTGGACGGCTGTGATATCGTGGCGCGCATGCCGGCGCGCAGGCCAGATGAGGTGCGGTACGCGTGGAGCAACAATCCGGAATCCGGACTCATATGCGACGGCGACGGCATGCTGATTCCGCCGTTCCGCCTGACATTGCCCACGGACGATGATAAGGGGATTCATGCGTAGACAGGTCGCGCTTCGACAAGGACTCGTCGATGGATTCTCCGATACGGACTCTGTAATTACCGTGTTTCGTGGCATCCCCTATGCCAAGCCTTCCCGTTGGCGCATTACGATTTGTCTCGTGTCATGATTCGGTATTGGACGAATTTCGCGGCGACGGGCGATCCGAACGGTTCCGGACTGCCCGAATGTCCGGCATGCGGACCCAATGGCCACGATACATGCTGCTCGGCGGATGCCACGATACATCGGATAGTATGTCGTATGCCAGGTCAAGTAGATGAATATAGTATAGTGTGAGCGTTCACTATAGCGTGGTGGAAATCGTGACGAAGGAGACGGGCATGACGAAGGAGACGGAGACGCAGATCGCGTCCGACGAGGATCTGACTAGGCTGTTCGCCGGCAAGCCGACGCAATACCGCAAATCGAAGTCGCTGCCGAAGTTTACTGGCGAGGCCATGCGTACCTGCGCCGCGATCAACCGCATCTTCTTCGATGATCCTGACGAGGCCTACCGCCTGTTCCACGAGCTCGTTCCCGACGCGGGGGAGGGCGTACAATTCACGCCGCCGTTCAATGTGGATTATGGCATCGGCCTGACCATTGGCCGAGGCACGTTCTTGAACAAGGATTTCATGGTGTGCGGCGGCGGATATGTAACGCTTGGCGAGGATTGCCTGATCGGCCCGCGTTGTACCATTGCCACGCCGAATCATGCCTTGGATGCGGCAACGCGACTGGCTGGCTGGGAACATGCTTCGCCGGTGACGATTGGTGACAACGTGTGGTTTGGTGCGAACGTTACGGTCACGCCTGGCGTCACGATTGGCTCGAATTCCATTATCGGCGCGGGTTCTGTGGTTACACGAGACATTCCCGCCAATTCGATCGCAGTCGGCAATCCGGCGCATGTAATCCGCGAGATTCCCGAACGCGATCCCGCCTTCGCCGATGTCGAGGGCATCATCTGACGTTGGGTTACGGTGTTCCCTCAGAGCGAATTCGCGTGTTGCCCTACTGCTAGACGACGTCT
>OIRR01000249.1_pt1 | contig 13746 bp, 8 predicted proteins | sample 1586291 | NCBI WGS metagenome assembly OIRR01 (sample SAMN02674970, study PRJEB24791) | human gut metagenome, SKBSTL043 | isolation source: stool | host: Homo sapiens | place: USA | reverse complement strand
CATGCAAGGAACAGCACGATCATGGAGGGCGAACACCGTTAGTGGAATTGGATGGTAACTTCCTTTACCATGAAGACCTGCAGGCGGTGCTTCCCGCAGGGTTGTCGAAAGATGACAGCCTGTTGTTTGCGGAGCATTACATCCGTAACTGGGCAGAAGATGTGCTGTTGTATGAGAAGGCGCAGAGTAATATTCCCAACAGCGGAGAGATTGACAAACTGGTGGAGAATTACCGGAAGGCGTTGATTATGCATGCATACCAGCAGGCGCTGATAAACCAAACTCTTTCTGAAGAAATTTCGGAAACGGAACTGGCTGATTATTATGAGAAGCATCAAGAGCTTTTTAAGGTGGAGAGTCCTTTGATAAAGGGATTGTTTATCAAAGTTCCCCTCACAGCCCCTCAACTGAGCAGTGTTCGCCGTTGGTACAGGACCGAAAACCGCGAGGCCGTAGAGCATCTGGAAAAATACAGTCTGCAGAATGCCGTGAAGTACGAGTATTTTTATGACAAGTGGGTTCCGATAACCGAAGTGATGGACTTGATGCCGCTGAAAGTGCCCGATGCCGGAGAATATCTGAATAAGAACCGCCACGTGGAACTGAAAGATACGGCTTTTCATTATTTTCTGAATGTGAGCGATTATCGTGCTGTGGGAGAACAGGAACCGTATGAGTTTGCCCGTAGTCAGGTGAAGGATATGATGCTGAACATGAAGCAGGTGAATTTTATGAAGCAGGTGAAAGAAGATTTGTATCAGCGTGCGGAGAAAAAAGATAAAATTAAGTATTATTAGTATAAGATACCAAGAATGAAGATGTGTATGAACTTTAAGTTTGTAGTTTTATTTGCCTTGACGCTGTTAGCCGGTTCTACCGTTTATGGACAAGACAATGTGATTGACGAGGTCGTGTGGGTAGTGGGCGACGAGGCTATATTAAAGTCCGAAGTGGAAGAAGCTCGCATGAGCGCTTTGTACGAAGGACGTAAGTTCGACCGGGACCCCTATTGTGTGATACCGGAAGAGATAGCCGTACAAAAGCTGTTCTTGCATCAGGCGGCACTTGACAGTATTGAAGTTTCCGAATCCGAAGTCATCCAGCGTGTGGATTATATGACAAATATGTATATCAGCAATATCGGTTCACGTGAAAAGATGGAAGAATACTTCAATAAAACTTCCAGCCAGATTCGTGAAACATTGCGGGAAAATGCCCGTGAAGGGTTGAAAGTACAGAAGATGCAGCAGAAACTGGTTGGTGAAATCAAAGTTACGCCGGCCGAGGTGCGTCGTTATTTCAAAGATCTGCCGCAAGATAGTATTCCCTATATACCGACGCAGGTGGAGGTGCAGATAATTACCCAGCAGCCGAAAGTACCTTTGGAAGAAATAGAAAACGTAAAGAAACGCTTGCGCGATTTTACTGACCGTATAACAAAGGGTGAGACCAGTTTCTCTACGTTGGCTCGTATGTATTCGGAAGACCGTGGTTCTGCCATTCGCGGTGGCGAAATCGAGTTTTCCGGACGTGGTATGCTGGATCCGGCATATGCCAATGTTGCTTTCAACTTGCAAGACCCCAATAAGGTCTCTAAAATAGTGGAGTCCGAATATGGTTTTCATATCATTCAGCTGATAGAGAAGCGTGGAGACCGTATTAAAACCCGTCATATATTGCTGAAACCGCATATCCCGGAAGAATCTTTGACAGCAGGTATGGCTCGTCTGGACTCTATAGCCGATGATATTCGTAACGGGAAGTTCTCTTTTGAGGAAGCGGCATCGGTGCTTTCACAAGACAAAGATACACGCAATAATCACGGTTTGCTGCCTAACCCCAATACCAATACCTCCAAATTCGAGATGCAGGAGCTGCCGCCTGAAATTGCAAAAGTGGTAGACAAGATGAAAGTAGGCGAGATTTCTGAAGCATTTACCATGATTCCGCAGAAAACCGGAAAAGAAGAATGTGTCATCGTGAAGTTGAAGAGCCGTACCAATGGACATAAGGCTACCGTTGCCGATGACTACCAGAACCTGAAAGAGATTGTTCTGGAGAAACGTCGGGATGAAATGCTGGACAAGTGGATTCGTGAAAAGCAGAAACACACTTACGTTCGCATCAACGAAAATTGGAGAAACTGTACATTCAAGTATCCGGGATGGATAAAAGACTGATATTTGGTTTGGTATGTTTGTTCGGCGTTTGTTTGTTGAGCGCGCAGGACAGGAAAAGTGAGCCTGACAAGAAAAAGAAACGTGTGGATTTGCTTTATGCCGATGAGGCGCAGGCGGATCAGCAGTTGCGCCCTGATGTGCAGGTGCTGATTGGCTCGGTCAGGATGAAGCACGATAGTATGTACATGTTTTGTGACAGTGCTCTGATTTACGAGAAAATTAACTCTGTGGAAGCATTCGGTAATGTTCGTATGGAGCAAGGAGACACTTTGTTCATATACGGTGATTATTTGTATTATGACGGTATGTCCCAGCTTGCCATGCTGCGTGATAATGTCCGTATGATTAACCGCAATACGGAACTTACTACGGATAGCTTGAACTATGACCGTCTGTATAATTTAGGATATTACTTTGACGGCGGTACGCTGACCGATGAAGAAAATGTCCTGACTTCCGAATGGGGAGAATACAGCCCGGCAACCAAACTGGCAGTGTTCAACCATGAAGTGAAATTGGTAAATCCGAAGTTTGTCCTGACTTCCGATACGTTAAAGTACAGTACGGAGTCCAAAATCGCTACGATTCTGGGACCTTCCGATATAGTCAGTGATAAGAATCATATTTATTCGGAGCGTGGAGAATACAATACCGTATCCGAGCAAGCAGAGCTGTTGGACCGTTCCATTTTGACTAATGAAGGCAAAAAACTTACCGGAGACAGTCTTTTCTATGACCGCAAGCTGGGTTATGGTGAAGCTTTCGATAACGTACAGATGAATGATACGGTAAACAAGAATATGCTTACCGGCAATTACTGTTTTTATAATGAGCTAACCGGTAATGCCATTGCTACCCAACGTGCCGTTGCTATAGACTATTCTCAGGGTGACAGTCTTTTTATGCATGGTGATACACTGCGTTTGGTAACGTACCACATGAATACAGACTCTGCCTATCGTGAAATGCGTGTTTATCACAAGGTGCGTGCTTACCGCACAGATGTGCAGGCAGTGTGCGATTCTTTGGTTTATAATTCCAAGGATTCCTGTTTGACGATGTATACCGACCCTGTTTTGTGGCACGGTGCGCAGCAGTTGCTCGGTGAGGAGGTAAAGGTCTACATGAACGACAGCACCATCGACTGGGCGCACATCATTAATCAGGCGCTGGCTGTGGAACAGAAAGATTCTATCCATTATAACCAAGTGACAGGCAAGGAGATGAAAGCTTTTTTCCAAAACGGAGATATGCGCCGGGTAGATGTGAACGGTAATGTCCTGATTGTGTTCTATCCGGAAGAGAAAGACAGTACAATGATTGGCATGAACTATGCCGAAGGCAGTTTTCTGCGTATTTATCTCAAAGACCGTAAAATGGAAGAAGCTGCCTTGATAGGCAAGTCCAACGGCATATTGTATCCTATGGACCAAATACCGGCCGACAAGATGAAACTTCCTTCATTTGTGTGGTTTGATTATATTCGTCCCTTGAACAAGGATGACATCTTTGAGTGGCGGGGTAAAAAAGCGGGTGAAACATTGCAGAAAAGTGACCGGAAACCTTTAACTTCGCCAAGAGATATGCATATAAAACGAACTAAAAAATAATGCTATGGGAATGTTTGCAATGCGTAAGCCGCGGGGATTTCATCATTCATACATTTATGTAGATGAACGGAAAGAGAAACTGGCCAAAATGGAGGAAGATGCCAAACGCGAGTTAGGCATGTTGCCGGAAAAGGAATTTTCGCCCGAAGATATCCGGGGGAAGTTCATTGAAGGCACTACCCATCTGAAACGTCGTAAGGAAAGCGGACGCAGACCGGTGCATCTGGGGGTGATACTGGTGGTTGTGGCATTGCTGATATATTTGTGGTATGCCATTACCAACGGTATTATCTAATTTTTTCTGTACCCTTTATTTCATACTTTATACTTTATACTTATCATGAGCGATATCATTCATTTGCTGCCCGATTCGGTTGCGAACCAGATTGCTGCCGGAGAGGTGATTCAGCGTCCGGCGTCTGTCATCAAGGAATTGGTAGAAAACGCGATTGATGCAGAAGCCACCGAAATACATGTTTTGGTAACGGATGCCGGAAAGACCTGCATCCAGGTTATTGACGATGGAAAAGGAATGTCCGAAACGGATGCGCGTCTGTCCTTTGAGCGTCATGCCACTTCCAAGATACGTGAGGCCTCTGATTTGTTTGCGTTACGTACAATGGGTTTTCGCGGTGAAGCGCTGGCGTCTGTTGCGGCGGTGGCGGAGGTAGAGTTGAAAACCCGTCCGGCCGGTGAAGAACTTGGTACGCGTCTGGTTATTGCCGGTTCCAAAGTAGAGAGTCAGGAGGCTGTTTCTTGTCCTAAGGGAAGTAACTTTTCAGTGAAGAACCTATTCTTCAATATTCCTGCCCGCCGTAAGTTTCTGAAAGCAAATTCAACGGAATTAAGCAATATTCTTGCCGAGTTTGAGCGCATAGCCTTGGTGCATCCGGATGTTGCTTTCTATCTGTATAGTAATGATGCGGAGTTGTTCAATTTGCCTGTCATGCCGTTGCGCCAGCGCATTCTCGCCATATTCGGTAAGAAGTTGAACCAGCAGTTGCTTTCGGTGGATGTAGACACGACGATGATAAAAGTTTCCGGTTTTGTGGCAAAGCCGGAAGCATCCCGTAAGAAAGGTGCGCACCAGTATTTTTTTGTGAACGGCCGTTATATGCGCCATCCATATTTTCATAAGGCAGTTATGGATGCCTATGAGCAACTGATTCCTGCCGGCGAACAGATATCCTATTTCATCTATTTCGAGGTAGACCCTGCGAATATAGATGTAAACATTCATCCTACAAAGACGGAAATCAAGTTTGAGAACGAGCAGGCTATTTGGCAGATACTTTCAGCGGCTGTGAAGGAATCGCTTGGAAAATTCAATGCTGTACCGTCCATAGACTTTGATACAGAGGGCATGCCTGACATTCCGGCATTTGAACAGAGTCGTCCCATCGAACCGCCTAAGGTGCATTATAATGCGGACTTCAATCCTTTCAAGACTTCCTCTGCCTCTTCTTATAGCAGCGGAGGAAGTTATCCGCGCCAAAGTGTAGAGTGGGAGGGACTGTATTCCGGTTTGGAGAAAGCAAGTAGAATGAATGAGCCTGTCGAGGAAGAACCGCTTGCTTTCGAGGAGGCGGTTTCCGCTGTAACGGAAGCCGTTGAGCCCGCTTCCCAATCTTCTTCTTTGTACTCCGGTGATTCTTCTTCCATGGAGAAGGGGGCACAGCATTTGCAATTCAAAGGACGTTTTATCCTTACTTCCGTAAAATCCGGCCTGATGTTGATAGATCAGCACCGTGCGCATGTCCGTGTGCTGTTCGACCGGTACATGACTCAAATTCGCCAAAGGCAGGGAGTATCTCAGGGGGTGTTATTTCCAGAATTGATTCAATTGCCAGTTTCCGAAGCTGCGGTGTTGGAAAGTCTGTCGGACGATTTGGCGGCAGTCGGTTTCGACCTCAGTCCTTTAGGTGGCGGCAGTTACGCTATCAATGGTATTCCTTCCGGCATCGAGGGGTTGAATCCGGTAGAACTGGTGCGCAATATGGTACATACCGCCATGGAGAAAGGCAGTGACGTCAAGGAAGAAGTCCGGACAATCCTTGCGCTGACACTGGCGCGTGCAGCAGCTATCGTTTACGGACAGGTGCTGAGCAATGATGAGATGTCCAATTTGGTAGACAGCCTTTTTGCCTGTTCTACGCCCAACTATACGCCTGATGGTCGTACGGTGCTTTCCACTATCAGGGAAGAGGATATTGAAAAGTTGTTCCAGAAATGATGATTTGTACATTATTTATCCATAACAATTAAAAAAAATCTTTTTTTCAGAACCTTTTAGTCTTGTCGGCGTTAATTAATCAGTTTGAATGATAAAGAATTTAATTAACCAACTTAACTATTTTAAGGTATATGAAAAAGATTCTAATGTTGCTGGCTTTGGCCGGCGTATCTGCTGCCACTATGGCACAACAAAAACCTGTTGTTGTAGAGCAGGTTGACATTATTCAGGTACAGGATAAGTACCAGGTAATCACAAATCCATTCTGGAGCAACTGGTTTTTCTCTATCGGTGGCGGTGCATCGGTAATGTATGGAGATAACGACCAGCAGTTGGGTGATTTCGGAAAGCGCATTAGTCCCACGATGAATATTTCTGTGGGTAAATGGTTTACTCCGGGACTCGGATTACGTTTGCAGTATAGCGGCCTTCAGGCAAAAGGCTTTACCATGGACCCCTTTGCTGATTATGTAAAGGGTACTCAGCGTGCGAATGGCTCGTACAAGCAACGCTTTGATTACATGAATTTCCACGGTGATGTAATGTTCAACCTGAATGCCTTGTTTGGCGGATACAACGAAGACCGTGTATATGAAATCATTCCTTATCTGGGTGCCGGTCTCACTCATAACTATACGAAGCCTCACCGTCAGGCACTTGCTCTGAATGCCGGTATCATCAACCGCTTTCGCATTTCAAATGCAATAGATATTAATTTGGAACTTAGTGCAATGGGAGCCGAAGATAAATTTGACGGAACAGTTGCCGGTAAGGGGTATGATGGTGTGTTCAGTGCAACGCTTGGTTTGACTTACCACTTCCCGAAACGTGGTTTCAACCGTCCGACCCCACAATTGATTTCCGCTCTTGAGCTGTCTGCCATGCAACAGCAGATAGCTGAAATGGCTGCTGCCAACCAACAGTTGGAGTCGGCTCTGACCGCTGCACAGAACAAACCGGTGGAAGTTACTGAAACTGAAGTTGTCGTTACCGATCCGAATATCGCACCGCGTACCGTATTCTTCAAGATTGGTTCTGCCGAAGTATCTCCGCGTGAGGTGATGAATATTTCTTATCTGGCCAAACAGATGCAAGAGTTCCCGAACACTACCTACACCGTAAACGGCTATGCCGACTCTGCAACAGGTACTCCTGAATTCAACAAAGAGCTGAGCTTGAAACGTGCACAGGCTGTAGTGGATGTTTTGGTAAAGGATTACGGTATCCCTGCCAACCGCTTGAAAATTTCTGCCGATGGTGGTGTCGACAAGTTCGGACAACCGATTCTGAACCGTGTGGTATTAGTGAAGTCTGCTAACTAACAGATAAATAGAAAAGAACAAGGGCTGTATCCGCTACCGGATACAGCCCTTTCTTTTATGCCTTGCCGCGCGGAGATTATTCCGCGCTGAATTTCTTTACCTGCTCTGCGATAAGTTCCGCATCATCGAAATAGTTAATCTTCATGGCACGACGCACGTCGTCCAATGTCGCTGCGGCTGTTTCGCGTGCCGCTTCACAGCCTTTCTTCAGCATATCGTAGATAGCCGGAATATCTTTTTCGAATTCCTTGCGGCGGTTACGAATCGGCTCCAAGGTTTCCTGCATGATATTGTTGAGGAAGCCTTTCACTTTCATATCGCCTAAACCACCACGTTGATAGTGGGCTTTCAGTTCTTCCAGAGAAGGATAGTCGGGCAGGTAACGTTCGAAGTGTTCGGGGCGGCAGAAAGCGTCCAAATAAGTAAATACGGTATTCCCCTCAATCTTGCCCGGGTCTTGTACGCGCAGATGATCGGGGTCGGTGTACATGCTCTTCACTTTCTTCTGAATCTCGTCGGCTGTATCGGAAAGGTAGATACAGTTGCCCAAAGACTTACTCATCTTGGCTTTTCCGTCTGTACCCGGCAGACGCAGACAGGCTGCATTGTCAGGCAGAAGGATTTCCGGTTCTACCAATGTGTCGCCGTAGATAAAGTTGAAGCGGCGTACGATTTCACGGGCTTGTTCAATCATCGGTTCCTGATCTTCGCCAACGGGAACGGTGGTGGCGCGAAACGCCGTGATGTCCGCAGCCTGGCTGATAGGGTAGGTGAAGAACCCCACCGGAATACTTGTTTCAAAGTTGCGCATCTGGATTTCCGTCTTTACCGTCGGGTTACGTTGCAGGCGCGATACGGTGACAAGGTCCATATAATAGAATGTCAGTTCGCACAATTCCGGAATCTGCGACTGGATAAAGATGGTACTCTTCGTAGGATCCAATCCGCAAGCCAGATAGTCGAGAGCTACTTCGATAACGTTCTGACGTACCTTTTCCGGGTTTTCCATGTTATCTGTCAATGCTTGTGCATCGGCTATGAACACGAACGTCTTGTCATACAGTCCGGAGTTCTGCAACTCCACTCTGCGTCTTAATGAGCCTACATAATGTCCGATATGCAGGCGTCCCGTGGGGCGGTCGCCCGTAAGGATGATTTTTTCTTTTGCCATATCTGTATCTTTTGTTTATTTCACTGAAAGTTTATAAGTTATCTGCAAAGATACCGATATTTTCTTCTCTGTCAAAGTGGATTCGGACTTTATCCTCTTTTCCTTAACAAGCGAAGAGATTCTTCGTCATTTTATTCTCTGTATTCTATGAGATAGAGGGGAAAATGTAAAAAACAGCACTAAATTTTGGCATGTGGTTAATTTGGATAACAGATTGGTTAGTTTGGATAACAGATTGATTAATTTGGATAACTGGATACTCAAATATAGATATTAATTTTGTAACATCAAAAAAACATGGGTAAAGTATATATAGCGAAAATGAATAGAAAAGTCCGGTTTGTTTTGAGTTGATTTCCAATTTTCATCTGTGTTACGTAGACAGGTGAAAAATCAGAAGATCAGCAAGGGAAAATTAATTTATTAAATATGTAATTAAGAAAATTATGAAACAAAAGAATGCAATTTATTTAGTGGTGGCTTTTGCGACTTTCGCCATATTCTCATGCTCCAAAGAAGAAATCATCGATTTGGATAACAATGCTCCGGGACAAAAAGCCGTTATTTCGATTAAAGTAGTAGGTGCGGGCAACAATTTGGCACAATCCAGAGCTGCGGGCGCTGCTGCCACTACCGATGCTGTAATTAACGATTATGTCGCATTTACTTTCCGTGAGGGTGGTGCTTTGGATAATACCCCTTTTTATGTGCGTTTTGATCCTAATCAGCCCGGCGACGCCGAGGAGCCAAGACTTGGTATTGGAACAACTGCTGCCAAAAAAGTGTATATAATAGCCAATGTCGGTCCTCTTGCCGACAGTCCCTTTGCCAATGTAAAAACAGAAGCAGAACTTCTGGCAGTTACCGGTGATTTAATGGAAAATAGCAATGTGACAACTCAGACGGAAGATAATCTTTGGATGTCCGGAGTGAATGATGTCTCTTTTTCTACTTCTCCGGACGGTTATATATATGGTGGCACTACAGTTTCGCTAAATTTTGTTGCGGCAAAGATAGAACTGGTTGTTCAAGACGAACGTGAGAACCGTACCGGTGGCGATATTGAGATTACAGATAAAAGTGTTGCATTGCTGTTTGCCGGTAAAAGTGGGAAATTCTTTGGTACCGATACGGAAAAAGCGGTTCAGACCGAGTTCTATTCAGGTGATGTTTCTTATAGTTCTTTTTCTGCCGGTTCCGCCACAGAATCTACTGTTTTGAAAGATGCGGTACTCACTCCTTTTACACTGAATCAAGGCCGTACGGTTTTCAATCATTTTTATACATTTGCCAATAACGGTACGAGTAAACCGACCATCCTTTCCATTCAGTCGGAAATAAGAACGATAGGCAGTAATGTTCCGACTCCTGTTTATTATCCGATTCAATTTACAAAAGCAGATGCCGGATACACTATCGAGGCAGGGAAACATTACACAGTAGAGATTTATTTGGGTGGTAATGTAGCGGGAGGTGGCGGTGCCGGTTCGCTCGATCCGGAAAAGCCGATAGTCCATAGTAATATGACCTATGTGATTACATCTGCCAAATGGTTTCCCGTAACCGTAAGTAAATCTTTCCATTAATTTCATTGTATAACACTCTTTATATTTCCAGTGTACCGGTTGCGATACTCACCGGTGTGACCGGTTGCAAAAGTAACTGCTATTTTCAGGTAATAAATTTATTTTTCTGATTAATTTGCTCAAATCGTAAATAAGTCGTTACTTTGCAGAAATTTTAGAGATAACTATGCAATCGCAAGAAAAGAGAAGTACATATAACCTACGCTCGAATGAATTTCATTCGCTGGCTGTCGGTTTCTCTTTTTCCGAAAACGATATTTTTAGTTCTTTGGTAATGCGTTAATCCTTATTCGGGGTAACGCATTTTTTTTGTGCCGGAATGTGAAGAATGAACTTAAATAGACAATAAGAGAATATGGAAAAGAATTTGAAGAAAGTGCTTGTCTTGGGCTCGGGTGCGCTCAAGATCGGTCAGGCCGGAGAGTTTGATTATTCCGGTTCGCAGGCTTTGAAGGCTTTGCGCGAAGAAGGTGTGGGTTCGGTATTGGTAAACCCGAATATTGCTACAATTCAGACATCAGAAGGTATTGCCGATAAAGTTTATTTCTTGCCGGTAACTCCTTATTTCGTAGAAGAAATCATCAAAAAAGAACAGCCGGACGGCATTCTGCTGGCTTTCGGCGGACAGACTGCGCTGAACTGCGGTACGGAACTTTACCTGAACGGTACTTTGCAGAAATACGGCGTGCGTGTGTTGGGTACTTCGGTAGAGGCTATCATGTACACGGAAGACCGCGACCTCTTTGTGAAGAAGTTGGATGAAATTCCTATGAAAACTCCGAAGAGCCACGCTGTGGAAAGCATGGAAGATGCCTTGAAAGCTGCCCGCGAAATCGGATATCCGGTAATGGTACGCTCGGCTTATGCTTTGGGTGGTTTGGGCAGCGGTATCTGTCCGGACGAGGAAGCGTTTGTCAAACTGGCTGAAAGTTCTTTCACGTTCTCCAAGCAAATCCTGGTGGAAGAATCCCTGAAAGGTTGGAAAGAAATCGAATTCGAGGTAATCCGCGACGCCAACGACCACTGCTTCACCGTAGCAAGTATGGAAAACTTCGACCCTCTGGGCATCCATACCGGTGAGTCTATCGTGGTTGCTCCTACCTGCTCGCTTACCGACGACCAAGTGAAGATGTTGCAGGAACTTTCTACCAAGTGTATCCGTCACCTCGGCATTGTGGGTGAATGTAACATTCAGTATGCGTTCAACGCCGAAACCAACGACTATCGCGTAATCGAGGTGAACGCCCGCTTGTCCCGTTCTTCTGCATTGGCATCCAAAGCTACCGGTTATCCGCTCGCTTTTGTTGCCGCCAAGATTGCATTGGGTTATACGCTCGACCAAATCGGTGAAATGGGAACTCCTAATTCTGCTTACGAAGCTCCGCAATTGGACTACCTGATTTGTAAGATTCCCCGTTGGGATTTGACGAAGTTTGCAGGTGTGTCTCGCGAAATCGGTTCAAGCATGAAGTCTGTAGGTGAAATCATGTCTATCGGCCGTTCTTTCGAGGAAATTATTCAGAAAGGTTTGCGTATGATAGGTCAGGGCATGCACGGCTTTGTGGGTAATGATAGTGTGGAATTCGAAGATTTGGATCACGAATTGGCTCACCCCACCGATCTGCGTGTGTTTGCTATCGCCCAGGCTCTGGAAAAAGGCTATACAATCGACCGTATCTTTGAGCTGACGAAGATTGACCCTTGGTTCCTCGGCAAACTGAAGAACATTGTAGACTATAAGAATAAACTCTCACAATATAATAAGGTGGAGGATATTCCTGCCGATGTGCTGCGTGAAGCGAAAGTGCTCGGTTTCTCCGACTTCCAGATTGCACGTTTCGTACTGAATCCGGAAGGTAATATGGAAAAGGAAAACCTTATGGTACGCGCCCGTCGTAAGGAACTGGGTATTCTTCCGGCTGTGAAACGTATCAATACCGTCGCTTCCGAGCATCCGGAACTGACGAACTACCTTTATATGACGTATGCCGTACAAGGGTATGATGTGAACTATTATAAGAATGAAAAATCGGTAGTTGTATTGGGTTCGGGAGCTTACCGTATCGGGTCTTCCGTTGAGTTCGACTGGTGTTCGGTGAACGCTATCCAGACTGCACGCAAGTTGGGGTACAAATCCATCATGATTAACTATAACCCCGAAACTGTATCTACCGACTACGATATGTGCGACCGTCTGTACTTCGACGAACTTTCTTTTGAACGTGTGCTCGATGTTATAGACCTCGAACAGCCGCGCGGCGTAATCGTATCCGTAGGCGGTCAGATTCCTAATAATCTGGCAATGAAACTCTATCGTCAGTCTGTTCCTGTATTGGGCACTTCGCCTGTTTCTATCGACCGTGCAGAGAACCGTAACAAATTCTCTGCCATGCTCGACCAGCTCGGCATCGACCAGCCGGCTTGGCAGGAACTTACCAGTCTGGAAGATGTGAAGGGCTTCGTTGAGAAAGTAGGCTATCCGGTATTGGTGCGTCCGTCGTATGTGCTTTCCGGTGCTGCAATGAATGTATGCTACGATGAAGAAGAATTGGAGAACTTCCTGAAAATGGCTGCCGAGGTTTCCAAGGAATATCCGGTAGTGGTTTCCCAGTTCCTGCAGAATACGAAAGAGATTGAGTTCGATGCCGTGGCACAGAACGGCGAGGTGGTGGAATATGCCATTTCCGAGCATGTTGAGTTTGCCGGTGTGCACTCCGGTGACGCTACGCTGGTGTTCCCGGCGCAGAAGATCTACTTTGCTACGGCACGCCGTATCAAGAAGATCAGCCGTCAGATAGCAAAGGAACTTAACATTTCCGGTCCTTTCAACATCCAGTTCCTGGCACGTAACAACGAGGTGAAGGTCATCGAATGTAACTTGCGTGCTTCGCGTAGCTTCCCGTTCGTGTCTAAGGTGCTGAAACGCAACTTTATCGAAACAGCTACCCGCATCATGCTGGATGCTCCGTACAGCCAGCCGGACAAGACTGCGTTCGACATCGACTGGATCGGTGTGAAGGCTTCGCAGTTCTCATTCGCCCGTCTGCATAAGGCCGACCCTGTACTGGGCGTAGATATGAGCTCTACAGGTGAAGTAGGCTGCATCGGCGACGACTTCAACGAAGCATTGCTTTCTGCCATGATCGCTGTCGGAAATAGAATCCCGCAGAAGAACGTACTGGTTTCTTCCGGTGCCGCCAAGAGCAAGGCTGAACTGCTGGAACCGTGCCATATGCTGGCAGCCAAAGGTTACAACATCTACGGAACGGCTGGAACGGCTAAATTCTTGAATGAAAACGGCATCTCTGCGACAGCAGTTTGCTGGCCGGACGAACAGGGCGACCTGAACATCATGGATATGTTCAGCAATCACGCTTTCGAATTGGTAGTAAATATCCCGAAAGATCATAGCAAACGTGAGTTGACCAATGGCTATAAGATCCGCCGTGCGGCGATCGATCATAACATTCCATTGATCACGAACGCCCGTCTGGCCAGCGCCTTTATCGACGCTTTCTGCAATATGAACGTAGAAGATATTCAGATTAAGAGCTGGCAGGAGTACAAATAATCAAAATTTGATTATATTTGCATGCGTGTAATAGAAAGAGACAAGGCTTTATGCCTTGTCTCTATAGTTTAAA
>OIRR01000248.1_pt1 | contig 13767 bp, 9 predicted proteins | sample 1586291 | NCBI WGS metagenome assembly OIRR01 (sample SAMN02674970, study PRJEB24791) | human gut metagenome, SKBSTL043 | isolation source: stool | host: Homo sapiens | place: USA | reverse complement strand
TCTCTCCTGCTGTTCGGTCATACGGTCGCGCAGGTTCTTGACCTCGAACGGCACGGTATTCCACTTGGAGCCTTCCTGGTCGATGCCGACATGGTCGAACAGGAATAGCATGTCAAGTTCCTTGTTGGCCGGATCGGTGACGTGCTCGTTACGGGTCGGGGTGATGCCCGGAGCCTCGCCGACATTCATGTAGCCTTCACGGCCTTCGAAGACCTCACGGCGCATTTCGGCGAGGAACTCGTCGATGCGCGGGCCGTCGGAGCAGAACGGATACGGGCTGGAATAACCTTCCTCCCCAACCGGATTATCGGCGATTTCGGAGCCTGCCTCCCCCGGCAACTTGCCGTTCTTGTCGATGACCTTGGAAATCTGGGTGATCACATCCATGCGGAAGCCGTCGATGCCGCGGTCCATCCACCAGTTCATCATCTTGTAGACGGCCTTGCGCACCTCCGGATTCTCCCAATTCAAATCCGGCTGCTTCTTGGAATACTGGTGGAAGAAATACTCGCCGCGCTTCGGATCGTACTCCCAAGCGGAACCGCCGAAATAGGAACCCCACTGGTTCGGCTCGGCACCCGGAGTGCCCGGCTCATGCCCCGGCCTGGCTGGACGCCACCAATACCAGTCGGCATGCGGATCGTCCTTGTCGCGGGAAGCCTGGAACCAAGCATGCTCGTCGGACGTGTGGTTGACCACCAAATCCATCACGATCTTCAGACCGCGCTTGTGCGCTTCGGCAAGCAGCTCGTCCATATCCTCCAAGGTGCCGAACAGCGGATCGATATCCTGATAATCGGAAATATCGTAGCCGTTGTCGTCCTGCGGCGACTTGTAGACCGGGCTCAACCACACCACGTCCACGCCAAGATCGGCCAGATAGTCAAGACGGCTGGTGATGCCCTTCAGATCGCCGATGCCGTCGCCGTTCGTGTCTTGGAAGGAACGAGGATACACCTGATACACCACCGCGTTGGCCCACCACGGGTTCGGGGTCGCGCCGTTGGAACGCACGGTGTCGGGAAGGGTGGAACGATTGAAATTCGTCATGTCGTGGAGCTCCTTTGCTTGACGTTTGTTAGATTTTCGTTCGATCTTTCGTGACTGACTCTGCCCGTTTTCAGCTCATGTCAGCTTCATGCAGAAGATCGATTTTGCCTACTCCCCTATGGTATGCAACCCTGTTTTTCTTTCTTTCCCGCGGCGAGTTGTGCAAAGCAAGAAAAGAATACGCTTCTTACGGACGCGAAAAACCAATCCGCAAAAATAAAAAACGCGGGACGTTCCAGAAAGGGAAATGGAACGTCCCGCGCTGGGGAGTGGGATAGGCCAGTCCCGCTCAGAGCGGTGAAGTGTTACTTCCTGAACGGACGGCCTACGGCCGCGTTGTCCCTGCCTTCACTCGCCTATCGGCTCGCTCAGGGAGAGCCTATGAACAGACCACTGGGCTGTTCACTTAACGGCTCCCCTCATCACGCCACCGACGACCCACTTCTGGGCGAAGATGTAGACGATGAGAACCGGAGCCATGGCCATCAGATAGGACGCGAAGGCCATCGGATAGTTCGACGTGAACTGGCTTTGGAACACGTACTGTGCGAGCGGAATCGTCTGATTGCTCTGATCAGTCAGCGTGATCAACGGCAGCAGGAAGTCGTTCCAAGCCCACAGTGCGGTCAAAATCGCAATCGTGGCATTAATCGGACCCATCAGCGGGAAAATGATTGTCCAGAAAATACGCCAGGTGGAAGCACCGTCGATACGAGCCGCCTCTTCCAACGAAATCGGAATCGAACGAATAAAACCAATCGCAATAAACAGGTTGGTGCCGATGCCAAGAATCGTGTACAGAATAATCAAACCAAGCTGATTATCAAGATGCAACGTACCCATTTCCTTCGCGACCGGCAGCATGATCACCGTGAACGGCACGAACATCATCGCAAGGAAGAAGTAATACAGGAAGCGGAAGAATCGCTTATCCATATTTCGTGCCACAGCATACGCGACGAACGTGTTCGTCAGCAGCGTCAACACCACCGCGCACACGGTGATGATCGCGGAGTTAAGTGCGGCCTTCGGATAGTTCACCTTATTCCATGCGTCGGCGAAATTATGCCATTCCCATGTGGTCGGCAAGCTGAACGTACCAGCCTCGCTCGGAGTCTTCAACGCGGTGACCACAGCGAAATACAACGGCACGAGCACGGTAAGGCTCAACACCGTCACAACCGCGGTCAGCCACCAGTTGACCTTATGATCCCTGCGGATTTTCTCTGGCTTTGCTTGCGCTTGAACGCCAGTCTTTGCAGTCTTTGCAACAGTTGCGCTAGTCATGATATTTCCTCTTTACCTTCAGACTTTCAGACCCTTGCTCAGACCTTTTCCTTGCCGCTGAAGAACTTCAGCTGCACGAAGGCCAGGATTGCCAGCACGATGAAGAACGTGACCGCGTTCGCCATCTGGTAGGAGTATTCGCCATTGCCAAGGCCGTTCTGGAAGATCAGATACGAGACGGTTTCGGTCTTGGAATCCGGGCCGCCCTTGGTCAATGCCATGATCTGGTCGAACGCGCCGAGCGAATTCTTGAGGCTCAACACCATGTTGATGGTGAAGAACGGGCCAATCAGCGGGAAGGTGATCTGCCAGAAGTTCTGCCAAGCGTTCACACCGTCGATCGCGGCCGCCTCGTAAATCTCGTTGTCGATGGTCTGTAGGCCAGCCAAGTACAGCAGTGTGGAGTAGGCAACGCCCTGCCAGATCGACAGGAACACAATCGGGAACCATGCCAAATCCGGATTGGAAATCATCGACGTCGACAGCCAATCAATATGCAGCGCCTGGCCGAGCGCCGGCAGCGGCGTCATGAAAATGTACTTGAACACGTAGCCGATCACCAGCACCGACAGGGTGTACGGAATGAAGAAAATCGCACGGAATCCATTTTTGAATGCGATTTTCGAATTCAGCAGCACCGCCAGGAACATGCCGAGAATATTCGTGCCGAGCGTAATCAAAACTGCGATGAGAATAGTGAACAGGTACGCGTGACCGACGCGAGAATCCTGGAACATCGCAATATAATTCTTCAATCCGATGAATTTAAAATCACCGTAACCCTGCGAATTAGTGAACGAGTATGCCGCGCCCTGCAGGAACGGCCAATACAGGAAGATGGACACCAGAATCGCAGCCGGAACGGTCATCCAATAAAATGCCGGATCGACCTTGCGCTTGGAATATTTCGAAACCTTATTCTTGGAAGTTTTTGCAGATTTCTTCGCAGTATTTGCAGTATGTGCGGTAGTCATGTCCGTTCCTCCTCTCACCTGAAGTTTCTGGCTTCGATCTTGTCGTATTCGGATTGCATGCTGTTCAGGAATTTTTCGGTGTTGCCCGACTGAACCAGCGTCTGCAGGAAGCCTGCGATGTTGATGCTGGCTGGCACGTAATGGTCGCAGAAGTCGGCCAGTTTGCCCGCCTGGTAGAAGTCAAGCACACCGTTCAGCGCTTCATCGCCCACATACGTGTCTTTGTAGGGGGTAAAGGCGGACTGCTGCTTGGAGTAGTCCTTGATGTTTTCGTCGTTCATCAGGAAGCCGATGAATTCGCGCGCTTCCTTCTCGTGCTTGGTGTGTGCGCCCATGGTCAGGATCACGTCATCGCCTGCGGTGAGTTGCTGTTCGCTGGCATCGTCGGTTGCCGGCATTTGCGCAAAACGCAAGTTGGCATCGCTGTTGATGAGTCGGATCTGCGGAATCGCGTAGGTGCCGAGTGGCAGAATCGCGGCTTTGCCTGCGGCCAGATCCTGCGTGGCCTGCTGGTAAGTGACGGCCGGATTCTTCTGCGTGTAGTTCTGGTAGATCTCGACCAGCTGATCGCTGACAGTGCCCCACAGGTCGGAGAATTTCTTCGATCCGTCTTTGAGGGAAAGATATTCGGATTCCGGTACCAGCGTGGAGTTGAGTGACGCCAGCGGCGCCTGGAGTGTCCACGGATCAGCGGTGCTCGCTTCGATCGGTACAATGCCCTTGCTCTTGAAGCGTTGCAGCAGGTCGATGAATTCGCTCCACGTCTGCGGTGGATTGTCGGGATCCTCGCCCGCTTCTTCCCACACGTCAGCGTTGATGATGTAGCCGGACGCGTTGCCCGCATACGGCAGGCCGTACAGGCGCTTCTTGGATTCGTCGTTGGTTTGTACAAGGCTCTTGGCGATGTTCACCATGCCTGGATTGAGTTCGTCGACGATGTCATCGTCGGTGAAATCGTGGAAAACACCCGCTTCGGCGAGCATGCCGAAATTAATGTCGCCATTGATGGTGATGACGTCGGGTTCACGATTTTTCACGAGTCGCGTACGCAAATCAGTGGTTGCGTCGGACGAATTGTTGACGTTGACTTTGATGCTGGGATGGGTTTTCTCAAATTCCTTTGCTTTTGCGGTGAACCAGTCCGCTGCTTCGGCTTTGAATTGGAAGAAATCCAAAGTGACGGTTCCAGCGGTGCTGTTGCCGCAACCTGCAAGACCGGCCGTCAACGCGATTGCGCATGTGGCCGTGAGAGCGCGGTATACAATCCTCCTGAATTTACCTACACTAGTGGTGGAATCAGGTTTCATTCTCGACTCCTTTGTATTTTTTCTCTATTACGGTGGAGCGGCTTCCTTACCACACCACCGTTACTGAGAATTATAGAGGGGGGCGGTTTTCATTCCCAACTCAGCGCGCCTGTGCGGGGCGGAAAACAAAAACGACGAGATTTTATTACTCTGAGAAAGTAATTTGACGCACGATGTGCGCGAACGGGAGCACGAAGGATGGTTCAGATGGCGGTTTCACCTCTGCCACAGTGGTTTGAAGGCTCGGAATATACCCATAAAGTCGCGGCTTGCATCATGAAATATGGTCCGATTTCACGCATTACGTTGGCGCAGATTTTAGGACTTTCGCAGGGTGCTGTTTCCCGAATTACCAGCGATCTGATTTATGCGGGCGTGATTGAGGAGACGCCGATGCCGTCCGGCAAGGCCGGCAAACTGCCGAAAGGTTTCGTGCAGAAAGAAAATACGGAACGTCGCGGCCGCCCGCAAACCGGATTGCAGGTGATTGCGAATGCGCGATCTTTCGTTGGCATGAAAATCAACGCGACGCATATTTCGGCAGTTGCGGTCAACGCAATCGGGCAGATCATCACCGGATGCCATGATCTGGAAATCGAAGACGCTTCCCCGCAGACCGTGGTCGCGCTGATCAAACAACTGACGACCGACTGTTCCGACGAGGCGGAGATGGCGGGCTGGCCGAAACCGTGCGCTGTGGGAATCTCGCTTGGCGGGCATATTGTCGACGGTACCGCGGTGACGTTCGCACCGTTCATGCACTGGTCGCAGCCCGTGGAACTTTCCGTCATGGTTCGTGAGGCGACCGGATTGCCTACCGGAATTTACAACGATATCGATTCGTTGGTGGTTGACGCCTGCCTGTTTGGACCGGGCGTTGGATTGGATAGCTTCGCGGTGCTGACGTTCGGCGCGGGCGTCGGCTATTCGTTGACGTTCAACGGCGAGCTGGTAAGCTGTCCGGATAAAAGTTACGGTTTGGTCGGGCATATTCTGGTCGATCCGGATGGGCCGCGTTGTGTTTCCGGACACAAGGGATGCGCGCAATGCCTGTCCGACAACTCGATCGCGGCGGAATATTCGCAAATCATCGGACATCCCGCATCATTCGACGATTTCGCACGTGACGCACGCGCGAACAAACCGCAAGCGACGAATCTGGTGAACCGCACCTGCTTCCGTCTCGGCACCCTGGTGGCGACCATCGCCAATCTTGCCATGCCAGACAAAATCATGATCGCCGGAGAATCGTCGTTCATCGCGAAATTCGGCATTGACGACTTGCGTAACGGCATCAACATGTATCGGCATAGCCAGGCCGCGCCAGTGGATTTTGAAATTCCCGACCACGATTGGGCTTTGTGGGCCAAGGCGGCCGCATCACAGGCAATTCGGCAATATGTTGGCTGATTGATTGCGATTGATTGTCTTGCAATACAAAAAATCCTCCCTTTTGTTCAGGGAGGATTTTTGTTATGCGATTACGGCTTATTCAGCGCTCTCGACGGGCGCAAGCACGGCCTTGAAAAGGACTGCTTGCGCCGGGTGCAGTGCCGGCGGGCGGATGCCGTACGTGGCGAGCGCGCGTCCGGTCATCCTCACGCCTCCGGCCTTCCACCAGCCGAGCGGGCTCTGTCCGTTGGCGATGTCTTGCTTGGCGAGGTCGAGGCTCACGTCAAGCGGCGACACCTCATACACCTTGTCAGGGTCGAGGCCGGGCAGGCGTACCGGCGCGGCCGGGTAGGTCTGCGAGGTGGTGAGCTGGGTGAAACGGTAGATGGCGGCCGCTTGGTTAGGCATGACCACACCGTCCAAGCGCACTGCCGGATCGGCTGCGTCGGAATGCACGACTGCGTCTACGGCGAACCATTCGCGATGCTTCTTGAATTCGGCGACCCATTCGGCGAGCTTGTCGATATCTTCCTGCGGTTCCTTGAGCAGGTTCCATTCGATGCCCATGTGTCCGAAGAAGGCCATGGCCATACGCAGTTCCTGCGTGGTGGCGCGGTGCGTGGAGTGCGCCGGGGATGCGCCCACATGTTCGCCGATCCACATGGCAGCGTCGATGCCGTAATCCTCACCGCAGATCTCGGCGCCCACATGTTCGCCGATCATTTCCGGCGGCACGAGCAACGAGGTGTAGCGCTGGATGTCGGCGCGTTCCACCGGGTCGACGCAGTCGGATCCCCAAATGCGGTCGGCCACTTCGAGGATGCCGAGGTCCACGCGGCCACCGCCGGAAGAGCAGCTTTCGATTTCAAGTCCTGGATGCGCGGCCTTCAGATCAGTGAAAATGCGATATACGGCGAGCGTCTGCTGGTGCACTGCCGGGCGTCCGGTGCGTGGGGAGACAGCTTCGGTGACGAGTTTGTTGTGATCCCACTTGATGTAGTCGATGCCGAGTTCGCCGACGAGCTTGTCCATTGCGCCGTAAATGTAGTCGTAGGCGTCCGGATTGGTCAGGTCCACGACCTGCTGGGTACGTCCTTGCATGGGCAGACGGCCTTCGGTGGGCTTCAACACCCAATCGGGATGCGCGCGGAACAGGTCGGAATCCGGGTTGACCATTTCCGGCTCGAACCACAGACCAAATTCGAGTCCCTTGCCATGCACGTAATCGGCGAGCGCCTTGAGCGACTTGTCGCCGTCGGGCCACACGTCCTGCGAGATCTGCCAGTCGCCGAGGCCGGAGGTGTCGTCGCGGCGGGAGCCGAACCAGCCGTCGTCCACGACGAAGCGTTCCACGCCACTTTCCACGGCCTTGTCGGCGAGTGCGGTGAGGGTGTCATAATCGTGGTTGAAGTAGACGGCTTCCCATGTGTTGAGAATGACCGGGCGCGGCTTGGGCGCGATGTTGTGTTCAGCAAGCCAGTCGCGGTGCACGCGGCGAATGTAGCTGTGGAAGCGGGCTGCGACTTCGTTGAGGCCTTCGCCGTAGGAGCCGATAAGCCATGGAGTGGTGTAGGACTCTCCATTGGCGAGGCTGATTTCGCCGCCGAACAGTACTTCGCCGCCGCCGATCACGCCGCTGGTGTATGGCAGGCGTTCCGCGGAGAGCACGCTGTTACCGCTCCATGCCACGTGTGCGGAGTAGACGTTGCCGTGCGTGAAGCCGAAGCCTTTTTCGCCGACGCTGAGCAGCAGGGTGGCATCGAAGTCTGGGCGTCCGGCCATGGATGCTTTGGCGAAGCGGCCGAGGGTGAAGTCCTGGCGCTGCGGGGAGCGTTCGCGCAGATGGTGGCCGGTGGTGGTGAGGATTTCGTTGGCGTCGGCCGGCACGGTGAATGCGAGTTCGATCTTGCCGACTTCGAGCTGGCCTTCGCCGGTGTTCACGACTTCGGCGTTCTGGCGGATGAGGCCGGTTTCGTCGAGTTCGCAGGTCCAGATGAGTTTCACATGCTGTTCCTCGTCTTCGGCGGTGACGGTGACGGTTGGGGTCTGCTTGGGTTCGTCGGCCACGCTCCAGTTCGGGTATCCGTCTTTTTCGCCCATGACGTAGGTTTTGCCAGCCGCCACGGTTTCGGCGGTGATGTTGCTGACTGCGAACTTGCAGAACAGTTCCACGCCGTCGCGACGCACATCAAAGCGGGTTGCGCCGATCCAGGATTCGGATTGCGTGGGCAGCACGCTCGGCCATGAGGTGTAGTCGAGTGCGCCAGAAACACGCTGTGGCATTTGCGCGTCGAACATGTCGATCACGGTTGCCGGGGCTGCGAGCGGGCGACCCCAATGCACGAGTCGCGGCAGATCATTGCCGGGGAATACGAGTGCGAACGCCACGTTTGCGGCTGGCTGTTCGGCGTAGACCGCAGTGAGTTCGGTACCGTTGGTAGCGTTGCCATGGAAGGTCTGAATGAGCGTCATTGCAGCATCCTTTACATATTGCGATTGCCTTGTACTGTCACCTTCGATGGTATGACAAGCTTCATTTGTTGACGTCGCCGAGCGTGTTTCTTTCTGTCGGAAAGTATTTCTTGCGACCATAGAATCGCAAGAAATATTATTACGTAAACATTACCGTTGAAATCGCAATCATCTTTACCAAGATTTACTTGGCATTTCAATATTTCTTACGTTTTTGCGACTGCAAAATCGCAATTATCGTTTTCCAGCGAAAAAATCAGTCATCAATCGTGCGCATTCCGATTCACGAACGCCGCCGATAACTTCCGGAACATGACCGACATGCGGGTCGCGAGGAATGTCCCAAATCGAACCGCATGCACCCAACTTGGCATCCCACGCGCCGAACACGATTCGTCCGACATGCGTTTGCAGGCACGCGCCGGCGCACATCGGGCACGGCTCCAAGGTAACAATCAACGTGCAATCGGCAAGATTCCACGTACCAAGCGACCGAGCGGCCTGCGTCATGGCCTTGACCTCGGCGTGCGCCAACGGATCGGCGTGCGCCTCGCGCAGATTACGGCCACTGCCGATCACCGCTCCCCCAGCGTCAAGCACGACGGCACCGACCGGTACCTCGCCTTCCGCGGCGGCCTCGCGGGCCAATTCAATCGCCAGCTCCATGTCGTCACTCCACTGCATACCCGCCACTATACGGTTCCGCTCGCGTGAAGCGAAAGACGAAACACGCCCATAAATACCTCTTGGTAGGCTGGAAGAGATTGAAGAAAACGCGCAAAAAGGAGGCACGTTGGCGGCATTCGAGTTGATTGTATGTATTATCGCCGCCGTCGTACTATCTTCATTCCTCAGCCGTTTCATTCCCAAGGTTTCCACACCGCTCGTGCAGATCGCGTTGGGTGCGCTGGCGTCGCAATTGCCGTTTTTCCCGAACGTCACGCTCGATCCGGAACTGTTCATGGTGCTGTTCATCGCGCCGCTGCTGTATTTGGAAGCGCATGAAATCGATAAAAGCGAGCTGCTGAAATCCGTTAAATTGTCGCTTTCATTGGCAATTGGACTAGCGATCGCAACCATGGTGGCCGTTGGTTTCGCACTGCATGCCGTATGGCCCGCAATTCCCCTTGCCGCGGCACTGGCGCTCGGCGCCGCACTTGGACCGACCGACGCGGTCGCCGTATCGTCGCTCGGCAAGGAAGCCGCGCTTACGCAACGTCAAACCAGCGTGCTTAAAGGCGAATCGCTATTCAACGACGCGTCCGGCATCGTCGGCTTCCAGTTCGCGATCGCGGCGGCCGTCAGTGGCGTGTTTACAGTGGGCGATTCGGCCGCACAGTTCGTGTTCTCATTCTTCGGCGGCGCCATTTTCGGCTTGGCAGTAGGCATGGTCGCCGACCTGTTATTTGAATCGTTGCGATCTTTCGGCTGGGAGACGACCACAAGCCGTATTTTGATGGAATTGTTCCTGCCGTTCATTCTGTATTTGGGTGCGGAAGCGGTGCATGTTTCCGGCATTCTTTCGGTAGTGACGGCCGGTTTGATCATCCGTTTCGACCGCACCGGCATCGGCCCGAATGTGGCTCGCACCAACATTGTTTCGTCAAGCGTATGGGGGGTATTCTCGTTCACGCTCAACGGCACGGTGTTCATTCTGCTTGGCATGTTGCTGCCGAATGCGATGAGCGCAAGCTGGGACGATCCGCAAGTCAGCAATTGGCTGCTACTGGTTGCGATTCTTACGGTTTCCGCAGTGGTAATCATCATGCGATTCCTGTGGATTTCATTGATGCTACGTCTCGCGCGAGATACCGTCACCGGCAAGCGACGCAAGATGACGGCGCAACGTTGGCGTTCGGCCGCGGTCATGACGTTCGGCGGGCCGAAAGGCACCATCACCCTGTCATTGATGTTCACGATCCCGTACACCATTACGGGAGGCGTGTGGTTCCCCATGCGTGACGAACTGATCTTCATCGCAGGTGGCGTGATCGTCGTAACCTTGCTGCTCGCCAACTTCCTGCTGCCGCTGCTGGCGCCGAATCGCAATAAAGACACTTCCGTGGAAATGACCGAAATCACCATCGAAGTGCTGCGACGGACCGTGGAGGAACTGACGGGACGAGTCACACCCGACAATCGTCGTGCGGTGCTGATGATCATCGACTCGTATACGAAACGTATCACACGACTGAAGCAGCGCATCGGAGAAATCGATCCGCAAGGGTATATGCAATTGCAGATCGATGCGCTCAATTGGGAGAAGGAATACGTCAAGGCGCGACTGGCGAAAGTCAAAGCGACGCCAAACGACGACAAGGCAGCGCACGATCTGGAAATCGAAGCATGCGAGCGCCTGCTCGACCAGATCATGAGCTCACTGCGCCATATTGAAACGGAACATAATTCCGGACGCACCATCTGGCGAGCCAAAGGCCGCTTCAGAGCGTTGCAGAGGCGTATGGGCACCATGTTGAAGCGTGTGAACAGCCGCATTCGCCGCACTACCCCGCTGTTCAGCGACGACGAGCTGTTCGCGCACACCCGCGTGGTGCAGGTGGATGCCATCGAACATGTGATCGACCGCCTGTATGAGGAGATGGGCCGTGACACATACAATACGGAACATTGTTCGGCACTGCTGCTGGATTACCGACGAGGCGAGGCTACGCTGAGGTCGCGCCCGAATGTGGGCACGAGCGCGGAGGCGCAGGCGCAGGCGGAAGAGGTGAAGCGCGAAAGCTACGGTATCGAGCTGGGTGTGATCCAAGACATGTACGAGGCGGGCGACATTACGCGTGCGCAATCCAAGCAGCTGCGACGCAACGTGTATGTGATGAGCGTGGACGCCGACGCGCAGATCTAGCATCCGCTGATCTGATGGGGTTAGCAAGCTGGCGTGAGCCGGTGATCCGCCATGAGTTTGTTTGCGAACGAACTGTGGGAACCTGGAGGATGAGACAACTGCGCGGAAACGGAACACGCGTATAACGTGGCAAACTGGAGGCCATTCCACAATCTAAAACATGAGGGAATTGAAATTCTCAGATATTTCCCAGAAAACGCCAGACATGTACTCAGCATCGTCTGCTTATATAGGAGATGTCAGCAAAAGAGCCGACCAGGAACCCACAGCAGTTCCCGACAATTGAACCCTTTCTTCTTCTCTCTCCTTTCTCTCCCCGGTGGTCTTCTCTCCACCGGGGTTTCTTTTTGCCTTCAACGGGTGGATTCCTCCAGTCAGTGGGAGAATCTGCCCGCTTACAAGCCGCTCAGCGTCCCAATCCTTCCAGTGACTGGGAGGATTGCCCCGCTGAAACGGGTATATTGGAGGCATGAGTGAAATACGCGAGCACGAAACCAGCGATTCCCACGATTCCAGCAATCCAAACACCCCGACCGGTCTGATCGGGCGCAAATCGCAGGTGGTTCCGGGGCGGTTCGGCGAGCCGCTGCAGGTCACGCACGTGCAGTATTCGCGCGGGGGTGGTAATGCGGCTCCACGACGCCCGCTGTTCCTCTGCCTGCACGGCTGGGGTTCCAATGAGGCTGATTTGGCCGACATGATGCGTTACGTAGCTCCCTACAACGATTTCGCGTCGTTGCGCGCGCCGCTCGTGCTGCAGGAGGCTGGTTCCGGTGAATTCGGTTTCGGTCAGGGCGCGTATTCGTGGTTCCATGATTGCGTGCCTTCCGGCGAAGATTTGGATCGCGACGCCTATGCTGCCGCCCAAGCCATTGACGATTGGGTTGCGCGCAATGTTTCCGAAGATCGCGCTGTGGTGCCGATCGGTTTTTCGCAGGGTGGTTTGCTGGCGATTCAATTGCTGCGCGTCCATCCGGAACGGTACGCCGCATCAATCTCACTTTCCGGCTTCCTTGCTCCGGGAATCGTCGCCGGTAGCGCGCCTGCCGACAGTTATGTCGCGGAGTTGAATATTCCTGTGTTCTACGGTTATGGCAAGAACGATACCGTGATTCCGATGCCGGAGCTTTTCGCGGCTGCCGCCTGGCTGGACGAGCATACGTTTCTCACGTCGAAAAGCTACCGTGGGCTCGATCATGCGGTTAGTCTCAACGAATTCAGCGATTTGCGCGACTGGCTTGCAGCACATGATATCGCGCCGGGAATCTTGTAAGAAATCCTGCAGAAGAATCCCGTAGAAAATCCATGCATCGGATTTTGCGTACCAAGCACACGGCAATCGTTACAGCCCGATATAAGCCACGATATAGCGATACCGCGTTAGACTAGAGCCAGCTAATAATCATTTCGCAATTGCCGGCATTCGCACGCTCAACCATGCGAACGTTCGAATGTTGGCGAGCGCCATACCGGCACATTCGCGTGCCTGGCAATAAGGAGTTTCGATGCTGCTGTCCGATCGTGACATTCTCGCCGCGCAGGCCGAAGGTCATATTTCACTCGATCCGTGGACCCCGGAAATGGTGCAGCCTGCTTCCATTGACGTGCGTTTGGACCGTTTCTTCCGCCTGTTCAACAATCATGCGTACACGTATGTCGATCCGGCTGAGAATCAGGGCGAGCTGACCGAGCAGTTCGAGGTGGCTTCGGACGAACCGTGGATTCTGCATCCGGGTGAGTTCGCGTTGGGGTCCACGTGGGAGTATGTGCAGCTTGATCCGACGATTGCCGCCCGACGGCCTGTCCTGTTCCGAACAAATCGGTCGCCACCTGTTCCGACAGCACCATCTTCGGTATACCGGATTGAAAATCAGCCTCGCTAAAGGGGCCTCCTTCCACGAAAGGATGGTCGAATATTTTCCAATGGCCCGCGTCCGTATAACAAATCTCATACTCCTTGAAGAGCCGTCTATTGGGCAATGACAAGGAATGGCTATCACTACAATAGCCGGATACGGCCTCTGGTTTCCGCAAGGTATAGAAACATTCCTTCACGACCTCGCTGGACATGCCTCCACGATTACGATCCGATCCTCCGGGGGATTTCGAACCGACTTCCGTACCCCAGACATACATAAACCTAGACCGATTGGACTCAGGGGCATATCCCGTGGATTTAATCTGGAACACCAATACCATCACCAACACCATGGCGATCGCAAGGGCCGTTCCCGAAATAGAGATTATGCTTACGAGCGTATTTTCACGCAGCATTTGAACCGCTTGTTTGATGTACTGCTTATACATAATTCGAATCGTTATTTCAATTTCAGTTTATTCTTTTCCTTGAAACTTGTCATATCGGAAACGACCACCTCGTCACCCGGTTCCAAGCCACCTACTACTTCTACATACTCAA
>OIRR01000240.1_pt1 | contig 14065 bp, 13 predicted proteins | sample 1586291 | NCBI WGS metagenome assembly OIRR01 (sample SAMN02674970, study PRJEB24791) | human gut metagenome, SKBSTL043 | isolation source: stool | host: Homo sapiens | place: USA | reverse complement strand
GGAGTTCAGACGTGTGCTCTTCCGATCTCGTAATATTCCTGGGTGGCATCGAGCAGGCTGAGGATGAATGCCACGACGCCCTTTCCGGCTGCTGCGTTTGCCACGAGGGCATGGTAGAAGTGGGAAGAGTAGAGGGCGTTCTTGTAGAAGAAGCTGACACCGGGGAAGAGGGCGCTGCAACAGTTAAGGCTGCCAAGCAGTATGATGTCGCGTTCGCGCGGGTCGGAAGCGTATTGCACACAGTCTTTCAGGAATTGGGGCAGACCGCTGTATGCGCTGTCGGGAATGTAGGGAGACTGGGCACGAAGTTCGTTGTTTTTTTCCAACAAATCTTCTTCTTCGGAGCCCGCATCGGGCGGCTCGGCGGGGTCATAAGGGAAATGAACCCTATTTGAACCCTCGCCGGGAATTTCCGTTTTTTGCGGAAGGGAGTCAATGAATTGATAACCAGCGGTTATGCGTTGACGGATGTCTTCGGCTGTGAAATCGGTTGCAGCATAGCGGCGGATGAAGAGGCTGATAACTTCTTCCAACTCCTTTTTTGAAAAACCTTTACTGCGAGACACACGACCCAGCTTCAACGCAAGGTCGTTTCGCTCACCACGACGGAAGGGGTTGCGGTGCTCAAAGTCGTTGAGGAATTGCACCAGAAAACCGGGAGCTGTTGTTCCTGAAACTGCTGTTCCTGATGCTGCTATTCCTGAAACTGATTTTTCTGAGACTGATTTTTCTGAGTTTGTCACTCCTGAGTCTGTTCTTTTTGAGTCTGTCACTTCTGAGATTGCTCCTCCTGAAACAGTTCTTCCTGAGTCTGTTGCTTCTGAGATTATTCCTCTTGAAACAGCTCCTCCTGCATCTGCTGCTGTTTCTGAAATTGTTCCCGTTTCAGGAGCCGTTTCTTCTCCCCACTGCATCTTGAAAGTCTCCGCATCGGGATTGTAATACGCATCTGCGTCCCACGAATAGAAGCTGGGTTGTGTCAGGATCTTGCATTTGGAGTCGTAGTTGTGTGCGGCATGCCGGCTAACGGCTTCTCCTACGGCGGCATAAAGCTGCTCATAGTTCCGCATCACATCTTCGGCTGCCACGCGTACAAACGCCCGTACGCCGTTCTGCGAGAAACTCTTGTGCACCACTGTCACGTAGGGCAGTTCGCAGAGCAGCCGGCACACTTCGGTGGTGCGCAGCAGGGTGTGGTCCATGTCTATCTGGAGTAGTCCGCTGTGCTTGACGAGGTTCTTCACCGCGTGTCCGCCGCTGCACACTCCGGCGGGTACGATGCAGGGCATCCTGTCCTTCACCGCTTGCGCTTCGGCTTCATGCCCCGGTTGGTCGGCAAGGCGGCGGTATTCCTCCACCTGTGCCTTGAATGTGTCGCTGCGCACTTTGTTTACATACTCTTGCAGGCTGATAGTCTGTGATTGTTTACTTCGGACTGACCCGAACTCGGAGATTTTCACGTCTCCTTCCGTACATGTAATTGCCATGTCTTGTTTTTATAAAATGAATACTTATTGAAGCAGACTTCTGTTCCCGGCGCTTGCAATTTTATGGCGGAGGGAGAGAAAGTGTCCGTTCAATGTTTATTACCGCAAATGTACTGAAAATAAGATAGATGCTTTGTCCTGTTTATACACTTTGTAACACCTATAACGGTGTGTGACAACACTTTGCCTTTGTAAAAATGTATAAACATGGTTTTGGCGTTTATTTGTGCTTTGTTAACGGTTCAGGGCCTTTTCACGTTCTTTTTCCCTTTGTGCCAGCTTTTTTTCGTAGGCCTTAATCAGCTTCTCACATTTTTTCACTATACGTTTCAATGTGTGGTAGGCTTCGTCGCTCACCTCATAGTTCGCTTCGGTAACGGTTTTGATGCACTCCATGGCTTTTCTGATGTGGTTCAGATATACCCAGCCTTCTTTTTTTTATTTTCCATCATAATAAATTGTTTTTAGAATAAAGGCGGCAAAGGTATTTAATTTTTTTTTCATTGCAGCGAACTTCTGCTTCCGCTTTTCCGTCATGCCTTGCATACGGTGCACTTCTCTTTCTGCTCTTCCCTCATGCCTTGCATACAGTGAACTTCTGCTTCTGCTCTTACATACGGTGCACTTCTCTTTCGCTGCTTTTCCGTTACACCTTATTATATAATACATCTTTCTGCTTCAGAATAATTTCTTAAAAAATGTAGCAGAAATGTAATGCTTTTACATATATTTTTGCGTACCTTTGCAAGTGTTTTAAGAAATATAACATTTTTCAAAAACCAATTAGAAACAATTATGTTAAAAAGAATGAGAGTTATTTTTACGCTGATGCTGGTCTTGGCGGCTATGGGCGTAAATGCGCAGGTCACTACCTCGGCCATTAGCGGCAAGGTGACCGACGAACAGAATGAGACTGTAATCGGAGCGACGGTTATAGCTATTCATGAACCTTCGGGTACACAGTATGGCGCTGTCACCAACGTGGACGGACGCTATACGATGCAAGGTATGCGTACCGGCGGCCCGTACAAACTTACAGTGTCCTACGTGGGCTATCAGAGTGCCGCCTTTACAGGCATCATGCTTGAACTGGGTAACACTTATACACAGAATGTGAAACTGACTCCCAGCTCGGAGCTGCTGGACGAAGTAGTGGTTGTGGCTGAAGCCAAAGCTGCTGCCGGAGCCGGACAGAACTTCTCCCTGGGAAAGATTGAGAACACACCGACCGTAGACCGCAACGTCTACGACATCGTGAAGAACATGCCTTTCGCCATGCCTTCCAAAATCGGCGGTATGACGTTTGCAGGCTCCAACAACCGCTACAACAGCTTCCAAATTGACGGTACGGTGAGCAACGACGTATTCGGCCTTGCCTCTTCCGGAACCAACGGCGGACAGACCGGAGCCAACCCCATCTCAATGGATGCTATTCAGGAAATACAGGTGGTCGTAGCACCCTTCGACGTTCGCCAGAGCGGATTCACCGGTGGAGCCATCAACGCCATCACCAAGAGTGGTACCAACGAGTTCCACGGTTCGGCCTATCTCTACGGCAACAACGAGAAGCTGGTGGGCCGCCACTACAAGCTGCCCGGTGGCAAGTATGCCGATCCCTATTCCGACGAGAGCGAGTCGATGTTTGGCTTCACCCTCGGCGGTCCGATCCTGAAGAACAAGCTCTTCTTCTTCGCCAACTTCGAACGCTCCTACAAGTCCTATCCCAACGAGTACGGACTGGGAACGCCCGACTCCAAGGTCGATGCCGACAAGGCCACGAGCATTCTCAACGCCATCAAGGACCTGGCGCAGCGACAGGGCATCAACTACAACGGACAGTATGACAGTTCCGACTCCGACACCTGGAGCAACAAGGCTGGCTTCAAGATCGACTGGAACATCAACGACTTCAACAAGTTTATGGTGCGCTGGAGCTATGTCAACGCCTCCACCCTCAACGGCAGAGGCGGCATCTCGACGCTCAACACCATCGACCACCTCTATCGCTTCAAGTCCAACACCAACACGGTGACGGCAGAGTTGCAGTCGCGCCTCTCGCCCGTCCTGAGCAACGAGGCCCGTCTGAGCTACGTCGGCGTGCGCGACAAGTGCACCTCGGGAGCCGCCTTCCCCTCCATCACCATCAAGAACGTGGGCAACGGAACGGTCAACATCGGCAACGAGTATAGCTCCATGGCCAACGGCCTCGACCAGGACGTCTGGACGCTGGAGGACAACCTCACCTGGTACAAGGGCAACCACACCCTCACCTTCGGTACGCACAACGAGCTCTACAGCTTCGACAACCTCTTCATCCAGAATCTCTACGGAAGCTACAACTTCCTGAGTGCCGACGACTTCTTCACCTACTACAACGGCGTCCTGGACGGCACGGGCATGTACACCGACAGCAAGGGCCATCTCAACCCCATCGGCACGCTCATCAACACCTACAACTTCGGACGCGCCAACGTCGCCGTCACGGGCGACCCGAGATGGAGCTCCGCCTTCTCGGCAGGACAGATCGGCTTCTACGCACAGGACAAGTGGAACGTCAACCGCAACTTCCAGCTGACCTACGGCATGCGCTTCGACATCCCGCTCTTCTTCGACACGCCGACGGAGAACGCTCCCTTCAACGAGTGGGCAGCGGCCAATGGCTATGACCTCAAGACCAACCGCAAGCTGGCCTCCAAGCTCATGGTGAGCCCGCGCCTCGGATTCCGTTGGGACATCGCCGGCGACAAGCGCTACATCCTGCGTGGTGGTGCCGGCATCTTCACGGGCCGCATCCCGTTTGTATGGCTGAGCAACAACTTCACCAACACGGGTGTCCAGATGGAGAGCTACTACGTCAAGAACAACAAGGACGTTTCCCTCATCCTCGACCCGAACCGCCAGTCGGAGAACGCCGAGAACCTCAAGGCCAGCGGCAGCCAGGTCATCAACGTCTTCGACAAGGACTTCAAGTTTGCACAGAACTTCCGACTCAACCTCGGATTCGACTTCGAGGCCCTGGGCATCAACTGGACCGCAGAGGCCATCTACTCCAAGACCCTCAACGACGTCTATTACCAGAACATCGCCTACAAGGAGAGCGGCAAGACGCTCGCCGACCAAACGGGCCTCGCCTGGGACGACCGTCCTCTCTACGAGCGCGCATCGAAGGGCACACCGTTCAACAACATCTACGTGCTCCGCAACACCAGCAAGGGCTACACCTACAACCTCTCGCTCAAGGCCGAGAAGCACTTCAACTTCGGCCTGGACCTCATGGCCAGCTACAGCTTCACGAAGTCGAAGAGCATGGGTAGCCCCACGTCTTCCGTGGCACAGAGCAACTGGCGCAACACCCACACCTACCGCCAGAGCAACCATCCGGAGCTGGCCAACAGCGCCTTCAATATCCCGCACGTGCTGAAGGCTTCCGCTTTCTACCACATCGACTACGGACGCAACAAGATGTTCACCACCACCGTGGGTCTGATCTACCAGGGATCGAGCGGATCGCCCTACTCAATGCTCTACAGCGGCGACATCAACGGCGATGGTGCCACGAGCAACGACCTCTTCTTCATCCCGACGGACGAGCAGATCGACCAGATGCCGTTCAAGGCCACGAAGGCGCTCTCAGCAGACCAGCAGCGCGCCAACCTCAAGACGTGGCTGGCCAGCACGCCCTACCTGCGCGACCACCGCGGCGAGTACTACAAGCGCTACGCTGACAACCTGCCGTTTGAGAGCCACTTCGACCTGCACGTAGCCCAGAAGTTCAACCTCAAGGTGGGAACCTACGTCCACTCGCTGGAGCTCTCGCTCGACATCATGAACGTAGGCAACTTGCTCAACAAGGACTGGGGCCGCACCTACAGCAGCTCATACGTCAGCGAGTTTATGTCGCCCGTCACCTACAACAAGGGTGAGTATCAGTTCCTGAAGGATGCCGACTATATACTCAAGTATCCGAGCACGTACTACAGCCGCTGGCGCGGACAGATCGGACTGAAATACACGTTCTAAAACAGAAGTTCCTATCATCTGACCTTCAAGGCTCACACGCGATGGGCCTTGGAGGTCATTTTTCTAACTATACAACAAGCACAACAATAGTATGATCATAGACTTTGAGAAAATAGCCGAGGCCCACATCGAGGGCTTCAAGGGAGGTGAGGGCAAACTCGACACGCGCAACTATGTCGATGACCGCGCCCGCATCATGTACTCCACGCTTCGCCCGGGCGCCCGGGCCGGAGAGCACCGCCACGAGGGCACCTTTGAGGTGATCTACGTACTGAGCGGCGAACTGACCTTCTGCTACGACGGTCAGGAGGAGGTCTGCCGCGTGGGACAGGCTCACTACTGCCCCGAGGGACACACCCACGCCTTCGAGAATCGCACCGACCACGACGCGCTCTACCTCGCCATCGTCCCCACCTTGGGATAGGCGAAAAAGGGGCAGAAAGACAAAAAGACCGAAATGATAGGAAATTCTTTGGCGTTTTGAGTGGAAAATGCTAACTTTGCAAAGAAATATCAATTATACCTATTATATATATGTATAGAACAAACACATGTGGAGAGCTTCGTCTGGAGGACGCAGGCCGCCAGGTGACGCTGGCAGGATGGGTGCAGCGCGTGCGCAAGATGGGAGGAATGACCTTCGTTGACCTGCGCGACCGCTACGGCATCACCCAGCTGGCATTCAACGAGGCCGTCAACGCGCCGCTTTGCGAAGAGGCCAATAAGTTGGGACGCGAGTATTGCATTCAGATAAAGGGTGTCGTCAACGAACGCCAGAGCAAGAACAACAAGATACCTACGGGCGACATCGAGATCGTCGTCGATGAGCTCAGCGTGCTCAGCCCGTCGCTCACGCCGCCGTTCACCATCGAGGACAATACGGATGGTGGCGACGACCTGCGCATGAAGTATCGCTACCTCGACCTGCGCCGTCCGGCGGTGCGCCGCAATTTGGAACTGCGCCACCGCATGACCATCCTGATCCGCAACTTCCTCGACCAGCAAAACTTCATCGAGGTGGAGACGCCGATCCTCATCGGGTCCACGCCCGAGGGCGCACGCGACTTTGTCGTGCCTTCGCGCATGAACCCGGGACAGTTCTACGCGCTCCCGCAGAGCCCGCAGACGCTCAAGCAGCTGCTCATGGTGGCTGGCTTCGACCGCTACTTCCAGATAGCGAAGTGCTTCCGCGACGAGGACCTGCGCGCCGACCGCCAGCCGGAGTTTACGCAGATCGACTGCGAGATGTCGTTTGTGGACCAGGAGGATGTGCTCCAGTTGTTTGAGGAGATGGCCCGCGTGCTCTTCCGCGAGGTGAGAGGCGTGGAGCTTCCGAAACTGGAGCGGATGACCTGGCACGAGGCCATGCGCCGCTTCGGCAGCGACAAGCCCGACCTGCGCTTCGGCATGGAGTTTGTGGAGCTCATGGACGACCTCAAGGGCACGGGCAGCTTCTCCGTCTTCGACGAGGCAGCCTACATCGGCGGCATCGTCGTGCCGGGCTGCGCCGACTACAGCCGCAAGCAGCTCAACGAGCTGACCGACTTCGTCAAGCGCCCGCAGATCGGAGCCAAGGGCCTGGTCTTCATCAAGTATAATGCCGACGGCACGGTGAAGAGCAGCATCGACAAGTTCTACACGCCCGAGCAGCTCGCCAAGGTCAAGGAGACCACGGGAGCCAAGGACGGCGACCTCGTGCTCATCCTCTCGGGCGACAACGCCAACAAGACGCGCATCCAGCTCTGCTCGCTTCGTCTGGAGATGGGCAACCGCCTCGGACTGAGAGACAAGAATGTCTTCAAATGTCTGTGGATCATCGATTTCCCGCTCTTCGAGTGGAGCGACGAGGAGCAGCGCCTCATGGCCACCCACCATCCCTTCACCATGCCCAACCCCGACGATCTCCCGCTTCTGGACGAGCATCCGGAGCAGGTGCGCGCCAAGGCCTACGACTTCGTCTGCAACGGCATCGAGGTGGGCGGCGGTTCGCTCCGTATCCACGACACGCAGCTGCAGGAGAAGATGTTTGAGGTGCTCGGATTCACGCCCGAGCGCGCCGAGGCGCAGTTTGGCTTCCTGATGAATGCTTTCAAGTATGGAGCACCGCCCCATGCCGGACTGGCCTTCGGTCTCGACCGCTTCGTCAGCATCATGGCCGGACTCGACTCCATCCGCGACTGCATCGCCTTCCCGAAGAACAACAGCGGACGCGACGTGATGCTCGACGCACCCTCGGAGATCGACGACAAGCAGCTGGACGAACTCCAAATCAAGGTGGAACTCAAAGCGTAATTTTCTTTGACGTAGGTCAAGAAATAACCATTCCTCCCTCGACGACAGCGCGTTGTAACAGTCTTTTCGCCTTATTGCTTTTGCATTTAGAGAATAAAACTGTAACTTTGTAACCGACATCGGTCAATAGGTTATACTCAAGTCATTGAGAGATTTATTTTAAGTGTAAAAAGAAGTATGGAAACAAAGAAGGTAACAACAAAGACTACCGCCACGAAAGCCGCGGCAGCCAAGAGGACGACCGCCAGAAAGGCGTGCGCCCGCAAGAGTAGCGAAGTGGCTATCAATGCTCAGAATATCGGTTTCAAGGCTGGCGACGTTTACAATGCACTCGCCGCTGCCGACAAGGCATTGAGCGTGGAGGAGATCGCCAAGGCGGCTCAGATCAGCGCCAACGAGGTGCTGGTCGGCTTGGGATGGCTCTTCAAGGAGGGCAAGGTCGCAGGACAAGAGGACAACAAAGTGGTTCTTGCATAAGCCATCAATTAGAAGAAATACTTCAAAGGGAGGTCTGTGGGCGAAGGCTTATAGGGCTCCCTTTTCTTTTCTTCCTGCGCTGCGTTTTCTTCCTACGCTACCGTTTCTTCCTACGCTCCTTGCGGCCTCGTCCGCATCGACCCGCAGGAGGAAGGCAGCCACCTGCCAAACACCAACATCTATCACAGACAGCATAGACCTATAACATGAAATACGACCGACTCATCATAGAGATCCTGATGGAGGCTGGCAGCGACGGCCTGACGGTCAGAAAGGTTTCCCGCCATGTCTTCAATGCGGTCAACGGCCTGTTCGACGAAGCCGATATCGAGGCGGTCCACAAGCTGGTGCGGGCTTTTCTGCAGCGCCACAGCAAGGGGGCGAGTCCTGCACTGGACCGTCCGAAGCACGGCAGCTATGCGCTCAACCGCAGGACGGCGGCAGGACGGGCACTGATAGAGCGCCTGCTGAGCGAAGAAACGGATCAGCTCAAGCCGCAGGGCAGCGTCCAGGAACTCTCGATACCCTTCGACGACGACTTTTTCGCCGCTGAATAAGGCCGCTGAGGGAGCCAACTGCCTCCTGGCAGCGGTCCAAAACTTGAACAAACAGATATTTTCCTGTCATTTTTCAAAAAAATGGGCGTCAACAAGGTGGCGTATCATTTTTTCTTCGTATATTTGCGCTTTATTAATAAAATAAAGAACGCTAATCTTACATTGTATGGCAAGAAGTAACAATCACCTTGTAATTATGGCTGGAGGCGTGGGCAGTCGCTTCTGGCCGATGAGCACAACCGAGCATCCTAAACAGTTTATTGACGTGTTGGGCACGGGCAGAACCATGATTCAAATGGCTTTCGATCGCTTCGACGGCGTGGTGGAGGCCAAGAACATGTGGGTCGTCACAAACAAGTGCTACCGCGACCAGGTGCACGAGCAGCTGCCCGAGATTCCGGAGAGCCACATCCTCTGCGAGCCGTGCCGACGCAACACCGCGCCGTGTATCGCCTATGTGAGCTGGCGAATCAAGGACGAGGACCCGAAGGCCAACATCGTCGTGGCACCCAGCGACCACCTGGTGGTGGACATTGCCGAGTTTAAGCGCGTGGTGGCAAGCTGCCTCGACTTCACCTCCGGCACCGACGCCATCGTCACCCTCGGCATGAAGGCCACGCGCCCCGAGACGGGCTACGGCTACATCCAGGCCGACCTATCGCTCGCCTCGCCCCGCAATAGGGAGATATTCCGCGTCGATCAGTTTCACGAGAAGCCGAAGCGCGAGGTGGCGGAGACCTACCTGAAAGAGAAAAACTTCTTCTGGAACGCGGGCATCTTCATTTGGAGCGCAGCCACCATCGTCAATGCCTTCCGTGTCTATCAGCCCAACATAGCCAAGATCTTCGACCGCATACGCCCCATGCTCGGCACACCCGACGAGCAGCGCATCATCGATGAGGTCTATCCGCAGTGCGAGAACATCTCCGTCGACTACGCCATCATGGAGAAGGCGGAAGAGATCTTCGTCTGCCCCTCCGACTTCGGATGGAGCGACCTCGGCACCTGGGGCAGCCTGCTCCTGCAGACGCCCAAGGACGTCTATGGCAACGCCGTGATCGGACAGAACGTGCAGCTCTACGACAGCCACAACTGCATCGTCCATACGCTCGAAGAGAAGCGCGTGGTGATAGAGGGGCTCGACGGCTACATCGTGGCGGAAAACGACGACACGCTCCTCATCTGCAAACTGTCGGAGGAACAACGCATCCGACAGTTCTCGGAGGAGTTGTAATACGCAACGCAGACAAGGAGGTGGGCGCTACCTGTGGAGGATCGCAGGATAGGGCCCACTTTGGCCTCAACGAGGCATAGGATAACTCTGCAGGGGCCTGCTGCGGCGGCCGCTTGTGGACATCAACTAAAAAAGCGATTATCAAATGGAAAAGAAAGTGGCCCTCATCACGGGCATCACGGGTCAGGACGGTTCGTTCCTGGCCGAGTTTTTGATTGGAAAGGGGTATGAGGTGCATGGATTGTTGCGCCGCAGCTCCTCTTTCAACACAGGACGCATCGAGCACCTCTATCTGGACGAATGGGTGCGCGACATGAAGCAAAAGCGACTGGTGGACCTCCACTGGGCGGACATGACCGACTCCTCGTCGCTCATCCGCATCATCGGCGAGACCAAGCCGACGGAGATCTACAACCTGGCCGCACAAAGCCATGTCAAGGTGAGCTTCGACGTGCCGGAATATACTGCCGAGACCGACGCCGTCGGCGTACTGCGACTGCTCGAAGCCGTCCGTATCTGCGGACTGGAGAAGACGTGCCGCATCTACCAGGCGTCCACCTCCGAGCTCTACGGACAGGTGCAGGAGGTGCCTCAGCGCGAGACCACGCCTTTCTATCCGCGAAGCCCCTATGGCGTGGCGAAGCTCTACGGCTATTGGATCGTGAAGAACTACCGCGAGTCCTACGGGCTCTATTGCTGCAACGGCATCCTCTTCAACCACGAGAGCGAGCGGCGCGGAGAGAACTTCGTGACGCGCAAGATCACCCTGGCGGCCAGCCGCATCGCACAGGGATTCCAGGACAAACTCTACCTCGGCAATCTCAATGCCCTCCGCGACTGGGGCTACGCCAAGGACTACATCGAGTGTATGTGGCTCATCCTCCAGCAGGAGCAACCCGAGGACTTCGTCATCGCCACGGGCGAATACCACACCGTGCGCGACTTTGCCACGCTGGCGTTCCACCATGCGGGTATCGAACTGGAATGGCAGGGCGAGGGCCTCAACGAGAAGGGCATAGACCGCGCCACGGGCCGCGTGTTGGTGGAGGTGGACCCGAAGTATTTCCGCCCGGCCGAGGTAGAGCAGCTGCTTGGCGACCCGACGAAGGCAAAGGAGAAACTGGGATGGAACCCGCACAAGACCTCGTTCGAAGAACTGGTGCGCATCATGGTGGAGCACGACATGCGCTTCGTGCGCAAACTCTATCTCAAGGCGCAGATGCCGGAGTAGGATGCTGCCAAGCCAAAAATAAAAACGCAATAACGAAGAAAAGAATTATGCTGGATAAAAATACCAAGATTTATATCGCCGGCCACCGTGGACTGGTCGGTTCTGCCATTTGGAAGAACCTGGAGAACCGAGGCTACCACAACCTCGTGGGACGAACCCATGCCGAGCTCGACCTCGCGGACCAGCGGGCCGTGGAGGAGTTTTTCAAGGCCGAACGCCCCGAGGCGGTCGTGCTCGCGGCTGCCTTCGTGGGTGGCATCATGGCCAACTCGCTCTACCGCGCCGACTTCATCATGCAGAACTTGAAGATGCAGTGCAACGTCATCGACTGTGCCTATCGCTACAAGGTGAAGAAGCTGCTCTTCCTCGGATCTACCTGCATCTATCCGAAGAATGCGCCGCAGCCGATGGGGGAGGACGCGCTGCTCACCTCGCCGCTGGAATATACCAACGAGGAGTATGCCATCGCCAAGATAGCAGGACTGAAGATGTGTGAGAGCTACAACCTCCAGTATGGCACCAACTACATCGCCGTGATGCCGACCAACCTCTATGGGCCCAACGACAACTTCCACCTGGAGAACAGCCACGTGCTTCCGGCCATGATGCGCAAGTTCTATCTGGCCAAATGCCTGCACGAGAACGACTGGGAGGCCGTGCGCCACGACATGGAGAAGCGGCCTATCAACCCGCCCACCACGCTTGCCAAGACGATCGGCGATGGCAACGTGGGAGGACAGGATTCGGAGGAGCGCATCCTCGCCGCCCTCCAGTTTTTCGGCATAGAGGCCAACCGGGTGACGCTCTGGGGCGACGGAACGCCGCTGCGCGAGTTTCTGTGGAGCGAGGACATGGCCGACGCCAGCGTCTATCTCTTGCTCAATGTCGATTTCAAGGACATCATTGGCATAGAGAAATACTCCAGCGTCTTCTACGGTTCGCGAACGGACGGCGCGGTCGATCGCAACAACTCCGAGGGACGAGGGGGCGCCATCCCGGCCTTGGGGGAGATACGCAACTGCCATATCAACGTCGGAACGGGCAAGGAACTGACCATCCGCGCGCTGGCCAAACTGGTGGCGCGTACCGTCGGATTCAAAGGTACTATCGTCTGGGACTGCGACAAACCCAACGGCACGCCGCGCAAGCTGATCGACGTCTCGAAGCTCCATAGCCTGGGATGGCAACATCGTGTGGAGATAGAGGAGGGTGTGGCCCAGCTCTACGACTGGTATCGCCACGCGTAATAAAAAAAGATAAAAAAGCATAAAAAAGTAGCAGGAGCAGGCAGACAACGCGTCCCCGCCTGCTCCTGCCATTTTGCATTTTGACGACTGCGAAAGGCCAAAATGGCGAAGTGGAAAAATGAAAACGTAAGGTGTAAGGTGTAAGGTGTAAGGTCGCAGAGGTGCAGGGTCACAGGGATGCAAGATCGCAGGGCTACAGGGTGCAGGGACGAATCGCATATCTTTGTGTACGATATTTTTACCCATTTTTCTATCAAATCACTCCCGATTCCTATTGGTTTCCGCCGACTGAGCATGAGGGAAACACTTCCTTTTGAGACCTTGAAGCCTCACATGTTGATGGCGACATGACAGGCTTCGTCTGCCGTAAACAGGTTGTTCTGCTGCTTGTAGATCTCGCCAAGAGGGCATTTTGGAGGCATCCGAGAGGTATTCGAGAGGCATCCGAGAGGCATTTTTAGCTTCATTTGACGGCAAAAACTGCAAAAAAGACGTGTGAACAGGGGATTTCTCACGATAAAAGCCTTCTTTGTGGAATGAACGAAAAGAGAGGGCGTTTTTCGAATAAAAGAGGGTAGTGTGTTTAGATTTATCTGTCAATGAGATAGTTACAACTTGTTTGCTCTATTTTTCATGACTCTCCCGAAAAAGGCTTCCAATGGCACTAAAAGTGGGTCGGATGGTTGTTTTACTGCTTTAGCGACTGCCGCAGGGCATGTTTTGGCTTGTCGATGGCGTCAATCGACCCCACAAAGTTACGCATTTACTTCGGACTGTCTTCACTCCCTCTTGGTTTTTTGAGTTGGAACAGAGCGGGGGGAGGGACTCACTTGATTTGTTAACGAAAGTGAAATATAAGGAACGGGGAGGAGAAGAAGAGGAGTGGAGAGTTCTTGAATCGGTTGTAAACTATTGGTTGTTAGCGATTTATAATCAGTTCTTTTAAGCAACAGATCATTTATTAGGGGCTCCATTGGACCTTACACCTTACACCTTACACCTTACGTTTTCATATTTTGAACCAGGGGGGAAGTGGGGTAAAAAGAGTTCAAAGAAATAGTATATATAATATTAATATTATATATACTATTTCTTTGAACCCGACCACGAATCCATTTCAAAAACGTAAGGTGTAAGGTGTAAGGATGTAAGGTGGGTCATCGCGTCCACCTTACATCCTTACACCTTACGTTCTTACGTTTTCATTTTCCACTTCTTCGCCCAGTATGATTTTCCTAATATGCTAAACTGTAAAGTATATTCGGACTGTTGTTCTGTGGTTCACATAGCTTTGCTATGTGCAGTTTTCTGCAAGATGAAAAAAGTTGGAAAATATTTGTGATTTTATTTGGAGGTATGAAATATTCTTCGTACATTTGCACCATCATTTGAGACTTGCGGAACAATCCCATAGAGGGCCCGCAACGGGCTTCTCTTACGACAGGGGCGAGGGACAAACAAATATCGGCGCCGGTCCTAAGCTACCATCGGCAAGGTCTCCATTTTGAACACCTTTAAAC
>OIRR01000231.1_pt1 | contig 14324 bp, 8 predicted proteins | sample 1586291 | NCBI WGS metagenome assembly OIRR01 (sample SAMN02674970, study PRJEB24791) | human gut metagenome, SKBSTL043 | isolation source: stool | host: Homo sapiens | place: USA | reverse complement strand
ACATCGTATCGGTAGGGTAAATAATTAACCCGCCCTCTTCCAATATCCGGATTACTTCTTCCAGATCTTTGGGATTATTATTCTTATTATAAAGTCTTAAAAGCATGTTATTTTAATTTTTAGAATTTTTTTCACGCAAGCGTTCCGCAATAGCCCATTGTAGGGCGGCTTCCTCTTCTTTTCCGACTCTCATCAATGCGTCTCCGAAATATTCATGGGCCTTCGGATGTTCCGGCTTTAAAGAAACAGCCCGGTCAAAATCTCCCAAAGCTCCTTCTATATTATCTAATGCCAGTCTGTTTTTCCCTCGATTGTAAATAGCTTTGAATAAAGCGGGACTAAGGCGTACTGCTTCATTCAGACAAACTTCGGCTTCGTAATATTCCTTGTCATTATGTAATGTGATACCTTTACGCACCCAAGCGTCCGTATAAGAAGGATTCAATTCATCCACTGCCGCATGAATGCCATCCAATACCTTAGACGGATTTTCATGTTTCAGAAGAAGCACAATCCCTTCCAAACTTTCCGAATAATCACGGGTACGATCGGTATATCCCAACACACCTTTCCTCTCCAGATTACCGTATTTCAAAGAACCGATATCATTTAAAAAGACAGGAACCCCGGAAGTTGTAGTGACTACAATATGCCCCAAATCGTCCAGATTCTCTATCAATCCTATACCACGTACCACATACCCCAGATCTCCTCTATTCAATATGCTGCCTCCCACACTAGCATTATTATTTTCAATAGCCTCAATAACCTGACTAAGGGATAAGTGATATTGTTCCAGTTTATAAGGATCTATTTCTACTTGAAACTGGGTGGTGATACCTCCGAAATTTGTTACATCCGCCACTCCTGAAACTTCTTTGATACGGGGAATAACCACCCAATTCTGGAGGTCGGTCAGTTCACGAAGTGAATGTTGGTCACTTTCTATAATGTAACGGTAAACCTCTCCCACAGGTGATGTCAGCGGATCGAGTCCGGGGGCTGCCCCATAAGGTAGTTCCACTTCATTCAATCTTTCCTGTACCCGTTGACGGCTCCAGTAATCTTCTGTCCCATCCTTGAATACAATCGTAATCATAGAGAGTCCGAACGTACTTTTGCTACGCATAACATGCATGCCGGGCAAACCGTTGATGGCACGTTCCAAAGGAATAGTGATCTGTTGTTCCACTTCTTCGGCAGCTAGCCCCGGCACTTGGGTAACAACCTGCGATGTGACATCTGCAATATCCGGATAGGCTTCTATTGAAAGTTGCGTCCATGAGTAATATCCGAAAACACACATCATCACAAACAGACAAAGCATTATCCATCTTTTCTGTATAATTGAAAGCATCAAATCCTTCTTCATAATCTCCTATTTTAAATAATATCCTCCTTCACTGATGACTTTATCTCCCGGATGCAATCCATCATTTATCACAGCAAATCCATCTTTGGTCGCTTCTACCTTCACCGGTGTTCTTACAAAGATATCCGGAGTAACCTGCACATACACATAACTGTCTTTCTCTCCCTGCAATAATGCGCTCTCCGAAATCTGAATCTGTTCAATAGGAGCACTAAGAAAATGGACGGTAGTATACATGCCCAATTTCAAATGTTTCTTCGAATTATCACAAACCGAAAGCACTTTGATAGACCTTGTATCTTCGTCAACCGCCTCTTCTACATGATAGACGTTACCTTTAATCACCATCCCCGGTAATGCAGACACTTCTATATCCAGACTACTGCCTGCATTGATAAATCGAATATCCTTTTCTTTTACTTGGGCGGCAATCCATACTTCCGACAAATCTGCCACTATTGCAACAGGTTCGGTATCATCTTTCAGGTATTGTCCGGTCACAATATTATTCTCTATAATTTCGCCCGAAATAGGCGAACGCACCACAAGAGGCTGCCCCAGTATCATATTCTCCGGATGCTCTACCTGATATACTTCCAATGCAGCAGACGCATTTTCGAACTCTTTGTCGGCAATAAGCAAAGCATTTTGCGCTTCTTCCAGCTCTTTCTGTGAACTAACCCCGTTCTTTATCAGGTCTTCTTTGCGCTTTAAATCTTTCTTAGACAGCTCACGTAACGATAACGCCTGGAAGTATTCTTTTTGTGCCGTAGTAAAATCCGGTGAGCTGATTTCAAACAAAGGGGTTCTCCGGTTTACCTGTTGTCCGATTTGTATATACGATTTTGTAACTCTTCCTGCAAAAGGGGAAGCAATGCAGGCATAACGGGTAGGAATAGGACGTACCACACCGGAAGTAATCACTTCTTTGGAATAAGGTTCAAGTCTGGCCTCAGTCACTTTTATCTTTTCAGATAAAAAACGGTCTGTGATCTGTACTGTGTCACCTTCCATACGATAACCACTCTGTTGTTCTTCCTTTGATTTACTCTTGCATGCGGTAACTAGCAATACACCGCAAATTAAAAGTATTTGCAAATTTTTCTTTTTCATCATCATCCATAAAAATATAGTTAGCATTCTTTTTCGGATGCAAAGGTAAGTGGACGTGTTCCGGAAGCCTGTTAGAGATTTGTTAGAACGCTATTAGAATTTTATTAGAGTCTTACAGAAGCCATTTCAAGACGAATTTTCTTTTTTTATGAACCCGTTTTGCAGGAGAACGGCATTTTTTGTCTACATTTGCCGAATCAAAAACCGAACTTGAGAATATGAAAGTTATCTATCAATTCATTTTATCCGTACCTCATCTGGAACTCTCTTAGCTGGGCTTCCGTTTTTTATTTCTTTCCTCCATTACAGGAAAACAACAAAAATCAAAGCAATTTCTCTCAATCATTTGTTTATTATTTAGTCATAATGGTATTTGCCCTCTTTATATACAGACAGGCAATCCCCTTATCATCATCCGTAATCAATAAAGTATTATGAATAATTGGAAAAAGAAATTTATCATTATATGGTCCGGACAGTTATTTTCTATTCTTAGCAGTTCTATTGCCCAGTTTGCCATTGTTCTGTGGATCAGTCTTGAGACCGGTTCGGCAGAGGTGCTTTCATTTGCTACTATCGCCGCACTTTTACCCCAAGTAGTATTAGGTCCCTTTGCCGGCGTTTTCGTTGATCGGTGGAGTCGGAAATGGACTATGATATTGGCCGACAGTTTCGTTGCACTCTGTTCGAGCATTATTGCGTTATTATTCTATCTGGACGTTATCGAAATCTGGCAGATTTATCTGCTGCTTATGCTCCGTTCTGTCGGAAGCGCTTTCCACGCACCTGCCATGAAATCATCCATACCGCTGCTTGCTCCTGAAAAAGAACTGACGCGTATTGCCAGTATTAATCAGACAATACAGGCCTTATGTAATATCTGCGGTCCTGTGCTAGGTGCCGCATTGATTGTCAGTACGAATATGAGTGTAGTTATGTTGCTCGACGTTGCGGGAGCAGCCATAGCCTGTACAACACTCATGTTTGTATTTATCCCTAATCCGGAAAAAACAGAAACTGAAACAACCAATAATGTACTCCGGGATATGAAGGAAGGCTTTCAGGCAATCTGTAGCAATTGTGGTTTGAAATGGGTGATGGTCACTGAAGTACTCATCACTTTCTTTATCATGCCTGTTGTTGCTCTGATACCGTTGATGACTCTGAAAAACTTCTCCGGAACAGCTTATCAAGTCAGTCTGATAGAACTTCTTTTTGGTTCGGGAGCATTAGTCGGTGGTATTTTACTGGGAATATGGAATCCGCGCATCCGAAAGGTCGTTATGATAAACATATCTTATATCATAATAGGAGTTTCTATTTTCGTTTCCGGAATCCTTCCTCCTTCAGCATTCATTATCTATGCTATATTTGCAATAGTACAGGGTATTTCCATGCCGTTTTATTCCGGTCCGTTTACAGCTTTGTTGCAAACACAGATTGAAGTGTCTTTCTTGGGGCGCGTATTCTCTTTGTTCGACAGTATCAGTTTGTTACCCTCCATTTTAGGATTACTGGCAACCGGATTTATTGCAGACGCTATCGGCATAGCCAATGTCTTTGTTATATGCGGTATTGCAATTGTGATAACAGGGACACTTGCATTCTTCATTCCATCAATCATGAATCTGGAGAAAAAATAAATGACTAATTTTATTAACTAATCCTTTTTTAGAAGCATTTTTTTAGGTTATTTTGCGGAACAAATATCACGAACTTGTCAAATTATGGATTGGATTGGCCTTGATTTAACATTCCCTATCACCGACCCTACATGGATATTTCTCCTTGTACTCCTAATCATATTGTTTGCTCCGATATTATTGAATAAGCTGCGCATCCCTCATATTATCGGTATGATCCTGGCGGGATTGGCTATTGGCGAACATGGATTTAATATTCTGGCACGCGATAGCAGTTTTCAGTTATTCGGCAAAGTCGGGCTCTATTACATCATGTTTCTGGCTGGTCTGGAAATGAACATGGGAGACTTCAAGGAGACGCGAAACAAAGCGTTAGTGTTGGGATTACTGGCTTTTATCGTCCCCATCGGGATTGGATTCGTGGCAAATGTATCTTATCTGAAATACGGCGTAATCACTTCTGTACTGCTAGCCAGTATGTATGCCTCCCACACACTCGTTGCCTATCCCATCGTCACCCGCTTCGGTATATCACGCCATCGTAGTGTAAGTATTGCCGTAGGAGGAACGGCGGTGACGGATACGCTCACACTGTTGGTACTAGCCGTTATAGGCGGATTATTCAAAGGAGAAACCGGTGGTTTATTCTGGATTTGGCTAGTAGTAAAAGTAATCTTTCTAGGAGCACTTATCATTTATTTCTTCCCACGCATCGGTCGCTGGTTCTTCCACCGATACAATGACAACGTGATGCAGTTCATTTTTGTGCTTGCAATGGTATTTTTAGGAGCAGGACTGATGGAACTCGTAGGTATGGAAGGTATTTTGGGAGCTTTCCTCGCTGGATTGGTACTCAACCGGCTCATTCCGCACGTTTCTCCATTGATGGATCATTTAGAGTTTGTCGGTAATGCCCTCTTCATTCCTTATTTCCTTATCGGAGTAGGAATGTTAATCAACTTACGGGTTATTTTCGGACATGGGGATGCTTTAAAAGTTGCTGCCGTAATGATAACCATGGCACTGACAGGCAAATGGATTGCTTGCTGGCTGACACAAAAGATATACAAGATGTCTGTTCTTGAACGAAATCTGATGTATGGTTTAAGTAACGCACAGGCAGCAGCCACATTGGCAGCCGTATTGGTCGGATATAACATTATTCTGCCCACCGGCGAGCGCTTGCTGAATGACGATGTACTGAACGGCACAGTCTTGCTTATCCTGGTCACTTGCGTAGTGAGCTCACTGATTACCGAACGGGCAGCCAGAAAGGTGGCAATGGATGACTCACTATCGGAAAATGAATCTTCAAAAGAAACAGAGAAGATTTTAGTATCCATAGCCAACCCGGACACTATCGAAGACATGGTGAATCTGTCTCTAATCATACGTGATTCTAAATTGAAAGATAATCTACTGGCCCTCAATGTAATCAACGACAATAATAATTCCGATAATCTACGACTTCGAAGCAAATATTACCTGGAAAAAGCGGAAACGACAGCAACAGAAGCAAATGTACCACTGAAGAAAGTCACACGGTATGATTTGAATATAGCTTCCGGCATTATACATTCAGTCAAGGAAAATGAGATTACAAGTATTATCACCGGTCTGCATCGTAAGAAAAATATCACAGACTCATACTTTGGAATACTTGCCGAACATTTATTGAATGGATTAAACTGTGAGATAATTATCTCTAAGTTTCTAATACCAGTCCATACAATCAAACGAATTGTCATTGCCGTCCCTCCTAAAGCCGAATACGAATCCGGTTTTCCTCATTGGATGGAACATTTCTGTAGAATGGGAAGTACCCTCGGATGCCGGGTACATTTCTTTGCCAATGAAAAAACGACCATACGCCTACAAGCGTGGATAAAGAAGCGACATAAACAAACGCTGACCGATTTCTCCCTTTTGGAAGACTGGAATGACTTGCTGGTATTAACAGGACAGGTAAGCTACGACCATTTATTAGTTATTATCAGTGCACGACCGGGAACTCTCTCTTACGACAGTTCTTTTGAGAAACTACCGAGACAGCTTAGTAAATATTTCTCTAACAATAGCTTAATCGTATTATATCCTAACCAATCGGGGGAACCATTAGATACGTCATTCTTCTCTAAACTATACACTGATACCGAAACCCGGCATTATGAGAAGGTGGGTAAATGGTTTTACAGGTGGTTTAAGAAAGACTGATATTTCATAGTGCCTCCCTTGTTAAAATTAAGGCTGCTCATACAAAACAAGACAGACTAATTTTGTATAGTTGTCAATTTTCCATTCTCAAAATACAAGTATTGTCCCATTCCATATACCCATTGTTCATGTATCCCCCATGCACCGGTAGTTTTATTAATACCACCCGAAGGATGCCCCCATGATTCCAAAACCATAGCCTTAGTCATCCCAATGCACACTTGGCCTTTTAATATCAAGTCCGCCGTAGCTTTTCCGTATTTCTTATATAATTCTTTAGTTCTCTGTTGTCTTTTTATACTAGCTAACTTCTTTGCCTCTTCTTGTGCTAACTTTTCCTTCATCAATAATTCTTCTTTAGCAAGTCTTTCTCTTTCCATTGTTTCCTCATAAACTTCCGCTTCGACAACATCCAAATTATAGAAATACATCTGAGTCATTCTTTTCTGATTATCAAATATGCTTACTTCGTATGAAAAAAGAGATGGACTCTCACATAATGGCATTATCAAATCGGCACTATCATTCTTCAGAACAAATGAAGGAACCATATAAGTATCTTCACTGCCTGAATAGGCTATTTCCATACATTTATATTTATTAATCGGATGAATATTTTTAATGTATATGTCTTTATTCAAATACAACTGTTTCATTTTATCCATAAATCCTAATACAATGACAGGATAGTGTTGCCTAGTATAACTGAATCCATCATACTCACCACGTTTAGCATACCAATAAAGAGTATCACCTTCTTCAGACTGTAGTGCAAAAATTGTATTTTCTTCAACTTCGGCATCAGACAGCTCTATATCTAAAATTTTAAAAGTCTTGCCTTCTATCTCATTATAAGGTGTGAAAATGCCATCACGTTTTCCCATAGGACATTTCGTTGCTCTATATATTTCAAATGGAAAAATCCTATATCCTTGTTCAAGTATATCGTGAAAAGAAGCACATAAAGTAACATAATTATCCTTCACCAACTGAGGTTTATATCTCTTGGAGGTTATTTGATTTAATTTATAATCTTTAGGTTTAGGGTTGGATCTTTTTTTTCGCCAAATAGTGTCAATGGCAACAACCTGCTCATTAGAAGTTAGAAAATTAGCATAATACTTAGGTAGTGATTCCGAAGAATTTGGATTCCGAGGATAGAACAAAATACTTTGCCCAATAAATTGTTTATAATATGAAGCATCTTTATAAGGGCGTATATTAGTTAATGAATCATATTCAATTACTACAGCATCCTTTTTATCTTTTTTCGGCATACTAGTATCAATCATTTTCATATTCTGCGCATAAGAAACAGTATAGAGCGTAAATACAATGACAGACAGCAGAACTTTCATTTTCATAATTCTTTGTTTTATTTCTACAAAGCTAATTAAAAATACAATTCGTCCACAATGATTTCAGATAAAAAGCCCCCTTTTGTTTTCCCGTATTATCTATCTGTTTATATTTGTAGAATTATGTAATTCACAAAAAACATTTAAAGAAAGGAAGCACCATGCCAAATTCCGAAGCTATTGGTGCGACTTCGATTCATGAATTGGTTAATTTCTAAATACACCGATATGGCAACTTACACTCATTTCGCAAAACAACCCGATGTCTTAAAACATCTGATACTCTGTGAAGTACTCAAGAATGAAACTCCGCAAATATATGTAGAGACCAATTCGGCATGTGCCATCTATCCGATGACACAAACCCCGGAGCAGCAATATGGCATCTATCATTTCCTGGAGAAAGCAGATGAGGTACCATCTCTAAAAGATTCTATATATTATCAACTGGAAAGCGGAGAAATGGCAAAAGGAAATTATTTAGGTTCACCTGCCTTGGCTATGAATGTATTAGGGAAGCAAGCAAAAAGGTTTGTATTCTTTGATTTAGAAAAGAGTGCACTGGAGAATGTGGGTACCTATGCCAAACAAATCGAATTAAGTGCCTCTGTAGAGATACATCATGCCGACTCTTCGAGAGGTACCATAGAGCTACTGCCTTCACTTCCCACATCCTCTTTCATCCATATCGATCCTTACGAAATAGACAAGAAAGGAGATTCTGGAGTAACCTATCTCGATGTCCTGATACAGGCTACCCTATTAGGAATGAAGTGTTTATTATGGTATGGATTCATGACCGGAGATGATAAAGCATCTTTGGACAACTATATTACATCCAGTCTGGAAAAGGCAGGTATCAAAGATTACACAGGTGTAGAGCTTACCATGAATTCAATAAGGAAAGACAGTGTATTATGTAATCCCGGCATTTTGGGAAGTGGTATTCTGGCGACCAATTTATCCCAAACCTCCACAGATATAATCCTTGATTACAGTAATCAACTGGTTGATATATACAAAGATGCTAAATACAAAGATTATGATGGGAGTTTATATATTCAGCATCTTTGATATCAACTTATTAACAATTTTGTTTTAATCCATCTACTATCAATCAGTATCCTCCTCCCAATGCATGATAAAGATTAATAACTCCCTGTATTTCATCAAAACGATTGGAAGCGACAGATAATTCTGCCTGCAAAAGAGTCTGACGGGCAGTAAGTACTTCCAGGTAGTTTTGCGAACTGTGCCGCATCAACAGTTCGGAACTACGCACTGCGGACTGAAGCGAAGTGACCTGCTGTTTGGAGAGTGCCAAACGGCCTTGAGCCTTCTGCCATTGCACCAACGCATCGTTTACTTCCGTTCCTGCATCAAGCAAACTTTGGCGGAAGGTGAGTAACGCCTCTTCCTGTTGTGCTTTCGCTATTTTCAAATTAGCAATATTCTGTCCGCGATTGAAAAGTGGCTGAACCAATGAGCCGACAGCGGAAAGCAGCCACTGTCCGGGATTGGTTATAGCGCCACCTGCCGAGTTTGTCCATCCTGCGGAACCACCCAAGGTGATAGAGGGATAAAAAGCAGAACGTGCCTGATTCGTTGCATAAAAAGCCCCAGCCAGTTCAGCTTCCTTTTGACGAATATCCGGACGACGGTGCAACAGTTGCAACGGCACTCCGGTTGAAAGGGATTCCGGGAAACGCTGGTTGTCAAGCGTAGAACGTGTTATCAGCTGCGGAGCCATACCCAACAGGGCGGAAAGAGAATTCTCCATTTCACTGATTTGCTGTTCAATAGAAAGCACGGAAGCATCTACCGATAGTTTGCTCGCTTCTGTTTGGGCAACAGCCATTTCCGTAGTTTGCCCGGCTCTTTTCAATGCTTTCATTGCACGCAGGTTCTCATCCCATGTTTCAGCCGTGCGACGGGTGATATCCAGTTGCTTATCAAGCATCAATAAGGTGTAGTAACTATTGGCAATCGTTGCTACCAGTTGCGTCTGTACCGCTTGCCTATAGGCTTCACTCTGTTCGAGGGCGGCTTTGACTCCTCGTTTGGCATTGGTCAACTTTCCGAAAATATCCAGTTCCCAGTCTGCCGATGCTGCCAGATCATAGGTCTTGGAAGTTTTCGAACCATCCACGCTGCTCAATGTTCCTTGCGGAGTGAGCGATACAGAAGGCAGATAAGCCAACTTGGAAGAAAGCAGTAATGCTTCTACTTCTTTCACTTTCAAACGGGCAATATTCAAATCGGTATTATTCGCGATACCCGTTTCAATCAGTTGTTGCAGTTGCGGATCGCTAAATAGTTCCTTCCATGAAAGGGAAGCAATGGAAGCGGTATCCCCCGCAACAACCGGCTGCCGGTAAAGACTGTCGGTAACCGTCGTGTCCGGACGTTCATAAGTCCGGTACACATGACAACCGCTCAATCCGGCCGACAGGAATAAACATATTATTATCTTTTTCATACACTTCAACAATTAAAGATTCTCCAACTCTGCCGGTTTACGTGCCGGCATCAGTTTTTCCTGAAGATACTGGAACACGATAAACAATACAGGTACGATAAACAACAGGGCAACCGTACCGATCAACATTCCACCTACGGTTCCTACACCGATGGAAATATTACCGTTCGCTCCTACTCCCGATGCAAACATCATCGGTAACATACCGAATATCATCGTAAGAGATGTCATCAGGATTGGACGCAGACGGACTTGCGCAGCCGAAACAGCCGCCTGTGTGATCGTCATTCCCTGACGACGGCGCTCGGAAGCATATTCCGTAAGCAGAATAGCTGTCTTCGACAACAAGCCAATCAGCATAATCAAACCTGTCTGTAAATAGATATTATTCTCCAGGCCGAACATCTTGGCAAAAAGGAAACTTCCGGCAAGTCCGAATGGTACGGAAAGAATCACTGCAATCGGAATGAACAAGCTTTCGTAGAGCGCACAAAGAATAAGATAGATAAAGACTACACAGATGATAAATACCAGTGTTGTGGTATTCCCTGTAGAGGATTCTTCACGTGACATACCTCCGAACTCAAAGCCATAACCTGCCGGTAATACCTGTTCCGCAACTTCACGTACCACCTGAATAGCTTGTCCGGAACTGTAACCGTCTGCCGGAGCACCATTGACGGAGATGGCAGAGAACAAATTGAAACGCGTCAGCGACTCTGCACCGTAGACTCGTGTCAAAGTGAGATACTGACTGACAGGGGACATCTCTCCGTCGGAATTGCGGACAAACATATTATTCAATGCTTCAGTATCCAGACGGAATTCCGGTGAAGCCTGTACCATTACACGGTAAAGTTTAGAGAAACGGTTCATATTGGATGCATAGTTACCACCGATATAGCCGGACAAAGTGCTCAACACATCCGAAGGCGACACTCCATTCCGCTTGCAAAGGGCGGCATCCACTTCTACCAGGTATTGAGGGTATTTCGTATCGAACGAAGTCGAGGCACGTCCGATTTCAGGCCGGGCATTCAACGCGTCAATCATCTGACGGGTGTATTTCAGCAAATCTTCTACCGAACCGCCTTTCTGGTCCTGAATATAAATCTCAAAACCACTACTTACTCCATACCCGGGAATCATCGGTTGTGCAAAGGCCATAATCTGTGCAGAAGAAATGTCATCCGTACGCCGATAAATCTCGTTAATAACAGCATTGATACCGTCTTCATTTTCCGTACGTTCATCCCATGGTTTCAGACGGACGATAAACATACCGTTTGATGCTCCCTGACCACTTATCATACCGTTACCCGTCACTTTAGAGAACATTCTGATTTGCGGTATGTCATGGATACGCTTGTCTATTTCATCCATTACAATCTTGGTTTCTTCCAGACTATTTCCGGGTGAAGTACGCACGTCTACAAAGATAGTTCCCATATCCTCTTGAGGAACCAACCCGGTCTTGGTGGTTTTCATCAGAAGGAACAATCCTGCACAAGCGACTAACAGCAATGCTCCCGCCAGCCATTTACGTTTCAACATGAAAAATACGCCACTCTTATATTTCAGTACTAACCGATGAAAAGCACTATCAAATGCCATGTGGAAACGGGATGAGAAACTCAATTTCTCCCCTTTCGCAGCCTCCATGTGCGGTGTCATTATCAGTGCGCAGAGAGCGGGACTTAAAGTTAACGCGTTAATCAGAGATATTGCTACGGCAACAGCCATGGTCAGTCCGAACTGGGTATAGAACGTTCCGGTAGTTCCTCCCATAAAACATACGGGAATAAATACTGCCATGAAGACAAAGGTGGTAGTTACCAGTGCCGAGGTGATGCCACCCATGGCATCAATGGTGGCCCGGTAAGCCGATTTATATCCCTCGTCGAACTTTGCCTGCACCGCCTCCACCACAACAATAGCATCATCCACCACCGTTCCGATAACTAATACCAGTGCAAACAACGTCAACATATTCAGACTGAAACCTGCGGCATAGAGAAAAGCAAAAGTACCCACAAGGGAAACGATGATAGAAATGGCCGGAATAAACGTAGACCGCAAACTTTGCAGGAAAACGTAAACCACAAGTACCACTAACAGAATGGCTTCAATCAAGGTTTTTATCACATTCTTAATGGATGCATCCAAAAACTCTTTCGAACTCATCAGGTCTACCAGCTCCATTCCTTTAGGTAATCCTTGAGCAATTTCCGCTGTCACCTTATCTATTTCCTTAATAATCTCATTGGCGTTCGAACCGGAAGTCTGCGCAATCATACAGTTGGAACCGGGATGCCCGTTCACTTCACCGATGTACGTATAAGAGCTGGCACCCAATTCGATACGTGCTACATCTTTCAGCCGCAGCACCTCACCTCCTGCCTGCGAACGGATTACCAGATTTCCATAATCTTTTTCTTCTTCATAACGTCCACGATATTTCAATACATACTGAAAAGTATTCTTCGATTCAGCACCAAGCGTTCCCGTAGGAGCTTCCAGATTCTGTTCGTCAAGTACCGTCGTGATGTCGGACGGAACCAGTCCATATTTGGCCATCTTAGCCGGATCGAGCCAGATACGTAACGAATAGTCCGCTCCCATCACATTCACCTCACCTACCCCGGCAATACGTGAAAGACGGGGTTCGATATTGATCTTCAGATAGTTATTCAGAAAACTTTCATCGAACGTGTTGTCGGGACTATACAATGCCAATGCTTTGATATTACTTGTCTGGCGCTTACGGACAGTGATACCGCTGCGGGTGACTTCTGCCGGTAATAATCCTTGTGCCGTAGCAATACGGTTCTGCACGTTAACTGTCGCCATATCGGGGTCAGTCCCCTGACGGAAGTAAATGGTTATTCTCGCTGAACCGTTATTGGTAGAGGAAGAGGTCATGTACATCATATTCTCTACTCCATTGAGTGCTTCTTCCAATGGCACGACTACACTCTTCTGTACTGTTTCCGCATTAGCACCGGTATAGGTAGCGGAAACGCTGACGGTAGGAGGTGCAATTTCAGGAAACTGTTCAACGGGAAGCTGCGAAAGTCCTATCAATCCGATGATAAGAAAAACGACCGAAATTACTCCTGCGAGAATAGGCCGGTCTATAAATGTTCTGATTTTCATAACGGCATCTTATTCTTTAGTCGGATCACTCTTGATTACTGTTCCCTCACGCACCAGTCCGGCACCCTCGGCTATAATAACATCACCCGGTGCAAGCCCTGTTTCGACGATGTATTCAGTACCGTTATTCAACCGGAACACTTCTACCGGGGTTGATTTCGCTTTGCCGTCGACTACTTTATATACAAATATACGATTCTGCAATTCGTAAGTAGCTGCCTGCGGAATGATGATACCTCCTTTCTTTATGGTAGGAACAACGACTTTACCACTTCCACCGTTACGCAGGAACTGGTCGGGGTTGACAAAAACAGCCCGCAGCCCAACAGCACCGGTTCCTTCATCCACCGTACCGCTGATAGCATCTACCTTTCCGACATGGGAATAAGTTTTTCCATTGCTCATAGTCAGTTCCACTTCGTCCATGTTTTCTATCGCTTTTTTAAGTGAACCATACTGTTGCACAAAGTCGAGTATTTGATTCTCCGTCATGGAGAAATAGGCATATACTTCGCTATCGTCCGAAACTGTGACTAACGGCTCGGTGATACTGCTGTTCACCAACGCCCCTACACGATAAGGAATCATGCTGGCTACTCCGTTCACCGGGCTTTTTACTTCAGTATAAGAAAGGTCATTGCGCGCATTCACTTCCTGTGCTTTAGCCTGTGCCAATGCTGCTTCTGCCGCCGCTTGTTCATTGCGGGCTGTTTGCAGATCGAATTCGGACACAATCTGTTCTTTGTAAAGTTCAGCTTTGCTATCCGCTGTCAATTTAGCAGTGGCAAGCTTGGCTTCCGCGCTTTTTACATTAGCCACTGCTGTTTCCAACGCTGCTTTATAAGGAACCTGGTCGATAATGAAAAGTGTCTGCCCTTTATGAACGGGATCTCCTTCATTGATACATATCCGGGTAATTATACCACTCACCTGCGGACGAATTTCAACATACTGCCGCCCTCGTAGAGATCGGAAGAGTACACGCTGAA
>OIRR01000217.1_pt1 | contig 15176 bp, 19 predicted proteins | sample 1586291 | NCBI WGS metagenome assembly OIRR01 (sample SAMN02674970, study PRJEB24791) | human gut metagenome, SKBSTL043 | isolation source: stool | host: Homo sapiens | place: USA | reverse complement strand
GGTAAAGACGCTGAAATCCGAGAGTTCACCAACAGCAGTGTCGCACGTTTCCCATTGGCCGTAAGCCGTCAGGAAAGGAATGCCGAGGAAACCAACCGCATTTCAGCCTTTATGAATATTGAGGCTTGGCGTAAAAACGAGAATACTGGGTCATTCGACCAACTGACCAAAGGTACGATGCTCACCATTGAAGGCTACTTTAAGCCTGAAGAGTGGACCGACAAGGTCGGTGTGAAGCACAATCGTGTTGTTATGGTGGCTGTCAAGTTTTATCCTCCTATCGAAAAGGAGGATGTTCCTGAAAAGCCGGTAAAGCCCGTGAAAAAAGGCAAAAAATAATTCTTGCCTTATCATGAACAAAGCGATCTTTTGGTCGCTTTTGTTTTGCTCATGACCGGATTAATACGCATCATACTTTTATAAGTGACTGTTGCGATGCCAAGCTCCAAATGAAATCTTCACCCGGTAATACTGTTATACTTAGCTCCACTTGATGAACAGGCAGATTACGATTTTCAATAGAAAAAAGAAGACTCTCTCAATTCCATACCTCTGAGCAGCTTTCCAGTCCCTCTTATAACCATATTTCTTCCCAAAAGTGAGGTTACGTCCGCCGTCCATTAATTTTACAGTGCGAAGTTAAGTCGGACGTGAACCTGCAAGGCGCGTTTCATTTGCAGTCAATGCCGTTCAAATGAAATCCTTCGGATTCCGCTTCCTCCTTGCATTGTTCCCTTCTTCCGCCTTGTGGTTTGCACGTAAAATCAAATCCCACCGGACGAGGTAAAAGCCTCTGAAGGGAAGGGAAAATAAAAAATTAGAATGTATGAAACAAATAATTTGGTCAAGTGATGCTCTATTGGATGAAACAGCAAGAGAGTATTATCAAAATTTCAAGCGAGAAGAACTGGACGATGATGCCTACAAAGTCAGCGATGAAGAGTGGTCGGACGAAGTGTATAATGAATTGGGGGATGAGCGGCAGAACCTAAACAAGGATGTCAATGGAGTCATTATTGCATTTGGAGATTTAGGATTGTGGAACGGACGCAAACAAGGCTATCAAATTTTGGGTGACAACATTGCCGGGATATTACAATCTACACAGTATGATGCAGAGTGGTACGGTGACGGCTACGATATACGAGGCCGTATGTCGCACCATGATGGCACGAATTATGTTTTGTACCGTGTCGCTGAAAATCGTGACGACGCAGAACGGATTGCCGCAAAAATCTACAACTATGAAATTGACGAGAATGGTTTTCGCCAAGTTACACGTTCCCTCCACCCCTATGTGGCCGCAGTGTATGGCTGGAAAACTCTACAGGACAACCTCGTTCAGGTAAAATAGCCTGTAACCTGTACTTAAACAAATGCCGTAACGCTTTCTCAAGAGGCTGTTACGGCACTTGTGTTTTATGCCGTATATATTCTGCATAAAATGTGGTGGGAAACTATTCCTTTTTACACATTTATGAATGTTCCCGCCCAACTGTTGTAGGTGGCCGCTTGTGCCAGTTTCCTTTTTTAGACTCCGGCCCTCCTTTATAGCCCCATCCAGCTACCCCCCTATATTTCTATCCCGCAAGCCTGGTTATTTCCCTGCAAAATTCGATTGCCGGCTGTCCGTCCTGTCAAGGACCGCTGACACTTGCTGCTGTAAAATCTTCCTCTCCGAAATATCGAAGAGTGTATTTTCCGCATCCTCCTTGCCCGTTCTGGCCGCCAATCCCGTGGGCAGAAAAATAATCAACCTTTCGGTACAGGAAGTATCGAAGGGAAATAAATAAAATATTAATCTTAAAATTTGAGGCATTATGACATTCAGAGAATTTATGTTAGAGAACGGTTATGAATTGCAAACAACCTTTTGGAATGATTTTTCCATTGCTGACCGATTTGGTCTTTCGGCGATACAGGACACTTTCAACCGTGCTTTTAAGGAGTGGAAAGAGAACTACAAGTATCTCACGGAACTGGTTTTAGTGCTTAACCATAAGATATGGCAGTATTATGAAACAAGGCCGGAAATTGCGACATTGTATAATACCCTTTGGGCACAAGCCAGTCAATATGCAATGGAGTATCTGAAAGATGACGAGCTAAGCTATTATTATGATGTAACGGATTAAATGTCCCAGCTCCTCCCACAGGAACAAAAGAAAGCCGGCTTTTGTCGGCTGCTCTTTGTGGTCATTCCCTTTTTTATCACTCCGTTTTACCCTTGTATAGAACGAAATTATTTCGTTTCAGGCTGCTGCCGGTCAGGACTTGTTTTTTCCTGTGCAAAGGTATTGCCACGGAAAAACATTCAAGTACCGCTACGCTATTTGAACACAATTTTTCAGTAGCTTTCCCGATTTTCAATCGCTCAAATGTCGCATACGCTCCATACCGCAACTGTAAAAATTCTGTCCAAATTCCTTGCCTGCTTTTCCTTAAAGGCAATCTTGAATGCACGTAAAAATCAAATCCCGACTGGAGAAGCCTAAAGGCTTCCGAAAAAAGGGAAAAAAAGAACATGATGTTTAATAGCTAAATTTTAAAAGTATGGAAATTCAATTTGTGATTGTTCGTTCAGAAAATGCAGAGTATTTGTGTCACAATGTAAATGGAACGTATGTGGATGTCAGCGACCCATCAACAGAATTTGTTTCTGGAGAGGATGATTTTCGCTTGGTAGAGCCGGACAGCTCCCTAACGCGGAAAGAATACGAGTTTCGTGGAGAACGCTTTTATCTCATGCCTCAATTTTATGGCAATGGCTGGTTAGCACTTACTTTGCAAAGTGTGGAAGATGAAGCAGAGTATATCGTGCTATCCGTCAATTTGGAGAGCATGGATGCACTCGATTTGCCAGACCGTACATTTATTGATGTGAACCATTATCCGGATGCAATGGAGTTTCTGGAGACAAATAATTTAGCGACCTATTCAGGTTACAAGCGTAGAAGCGGATTTGTGGAATATCCAATGGCGGTATTGAATCTTCCTTTGCTTTATCAGCACGCCCCGCAGATTTTCCAAGAGGCGAATATCGAATGTTTTTAAATGGTTTTCTGAAAGTATGGTACTGATGACTACCAAAGAGATACCGTATCGGTTAAATCCTATCGGTATGGTATCTTCTTTTGTCCGAAGACAGGTGGCATCCCCCTTTTTTACAGATTGCTCCGTGCCCACTTTTTTAATTTCCTTGTTTCCCTTTTATAGCAGCGTAACTGCCTGCTTCTCTTTTACAGCCCTTATGTAATGAATGTTGATGTTTCCTGTCGTTATCCAGACTTTCGCCCGGTCTTGTTTTCGTGTGCAAAATTACGGCGAACGAACGCTATCCAAGTATCGCTACGCTATCCGAAATGAAATTTGACGTAATCTTCCTAAATCATAGATTTCGGTATTCATAAAATTTCATTTCCGATTCCTTGCACTGCGTTCCTGCTTCGTCGTTTGGGACGCACATGAAAAACAACCCTTCCGGCAAAGTCGAAAGACTTGAAAAAAGGGAAAATAAAAAACTTAATTAAAAACGAAAACGAGTATGACAATAGAAGAAGTATTACAGCACGATTTAAAATTCAGGTATATGTTATTGGGGCGTTTGCAAGCCGACTGTGAATATTATCTTGGCTTTGGAAACAAAAGTTCTCGTCGTTTGTGGGCTGGTTCTGAAAAGGCACAAATTGAATACATGACGAAAATTCACGACAGCTTCCGAGAAAACGAAAAACCCGAATGGCTGACAATGGAGCAAATCAAAGAATACAGCAATGCTATGGAAGTAACACAAGAATAATTCAAAAAAAATACCGTAATAATCTTTAACGGAGGTGTTGCGGTATTACAGTATTACAAATAAGGGTCGGAGTTTGAGAACATACCCTCTTATAATTGAGAGGGTAATAATAGTCCCTCTTTTATAATTATATCATTCTATTCCTTTTTTATATTTCTGCAAAAGGAATAGCATTCTTCTTTTATATTAATTATTTTTCATTTTATCTCCCATCTATTCTTCATCCTATCACCGGTTTGGTTTTATCAAATGCAAAGGTCGGCTATCGCGCTTGATCCTGCTACTTGAAGTGTATTTCTTACAAAATTCTTCCTTCCTGCGCAAGAGTAATTTGGCAAGAAAAGTTGCCGTATGAAGCTGTATCGACATCCGTTTACCGCATCCATAAATCCCAAAACGGTTCAATCAGTAAAGAACCGACAATATGGGAAATAAAAGTTAATACTAACCAATTCTTTAAACATTAAAATCATGCCTAATTATGTAACAAACCGTTTAGAAATAAACGCAGACAGAGAAACAGTACAAAATGTGATGGATTTCTTAAAAGGAAAAACTGATGAAGACAGTACGCCTTGCTATATTGACTTCAACAACATTATCCCTATGCCAAAGGACTTACTGATAGAAGCGTCCACTTCTGGGGAATTTGGTATGCAGTATATCATAGCACAGCAACGTAAACCGTTCAATTCACAGGACGACCTGAAAGTCATTCAATGGATGGAAATTCAGGAGGAAAAAGTCAGGGAAGAAGCATTACAACTTGGAATGACATATCTGAGAAACTGGGGAAAATACGGTTATCCTACTTGGTATGAATGGTCTATTGCCAACTGGGGTACAAAATGGAATGCCTTTAATCAGAATTTTGAAGAACCGAACGTGCTTTGGTTTGATACGGCTTGGGAAGGTGTGCCTCTGCTTATCCAAACACTCTCCGAGATATTTCCGGACGTCGAGTTTCAATATGCCTATGCGGATGAAGACCTTGGTTCCAACGTGGGCAAAGGGACTATCCGAAATGGAGAAACCGACATGACATTCCCCGATAACGGAAGTAACGAAGCCTTTGAAATTGTCTTTTTCGTAAAACCGGGATTAGAGGAATACTTGGAACTGACAGACGAGGGGTATAGGTGGAAAGCCTAAACATCTCCGGACAGACAATATCTGACATGTATTCAGGGTATATCTCAACCGATATATCCTGGATTCCTGTTGCCGGAAGCTCCGTTTATATTTATTCCATTCCACTTCCTTTTTACAATTTCACGCCTCTTGAACCAGTCTTTTTTGACCGTATTTACCCATCCCTTGGCTGGCCTACTTATCATCTTTGAAGCTGCTTTTACTGAAACCGCCAAACACGCCCTTCAAGAGCTTGCCGACAACCCAGAATACCAGCAATACAATTATAATATCTCCCATAAGTCTTACTTTTATAGTTTTAACAATAATAAAAATACAAAATAATAACCGAAAAACAAATATACGATCCTGATTATCTGAAAATTCTATCAGGAGTTACCTTCATTTGTTCCGTCCTCTTTCGGGTTCTGTTTGACACGCGGACCGCTGGTTTGGCCACGATCAAGTTTTACGCCATATTTATTGAGTATGCGCCAAATAGAACTTTTGCTGCTAAAACCGCTTGCAGCCCAAATATCATCGAAAGAATGACCGTTGATATACATATCCACGATTGTCTTATCTCGTTCAGCTTTAGGTAATACCTTCGGCACAGCCGGGGCTTTGATATTCTGGCGTAACTTCTCGACATGAGCGGAATATTTTCGTAGTGCGGCAATTTCTTCCGGAAATGCCCCTATTATCCACAACACATCGGCTGCTGTCGTACCGGGGAATAATTCACCGCGAGTATCAACTCTGTCATGAATGGATATGACACGTACAATTTTGATACGGCATAGTTCGATGAACGCGGCCAGTTCTCTTAAACCGCGTGCAGCATTGCTGAATTTGGATATGACTATTTCATCGCCCCTTTGAAGATTTGCCATAAGCTGTTTCCACATAGGTCTCAATGTTTCATGTTCAACTGTTTCCTCTACGATTTGTACACAACCGTATCGCTGCATCCATTCCCTCTCAGCATCAAAACTGTCATTATTTTCCTTGAATATATAGCCAACTTTTGCCATTTTAATATACACTGTTTTGATAACAAGTGCAAATATAGCACTTTCATTTTAATCTAAAATCATATCGTGGCAAAAATCTCGCTAAATCCTTTTTTTAGCTTTTTTTCTTGCACTTGTTTTCATTGATAATCATATTATTAATATGATACCAAAAATTATACTAAATGCGATATAAAAGGGCTTTTACAATAAAAATAATATATAGATTTGCATCGTTAAATATGAATTGTTAAATATGAAAATTTTAAAATCATACTACAAGACTCCATCATTTTTGACTGGAAGATGTATCGTTTCATTGGCCATATTGGGCCTGATATCATGCAGCGATAGAAATGGCAAATCATTGTCTGAAGCTACGAACGATCCTGCCGGAATATACAGGGAGTATTTGTACAATATACGACGTCAGAAAGATTCCTCATTTCAAGTATTGACCAAGCATATCCTACAATGGCAAACAGTAAAAGACTCTGTTTTTAGGTATCTCCGGAATGATACGCTCAGCCACCCCCATTCCAATCAGCGTGAAGAGTGTATCAGACTGCATGATTCTATCCGCACTGAGTTCTCACGCTTAGCCCTCTCAAAGACGCGTACTTATCAGGAACTTTTGGCTCTCAAAGGAGAGTTCTCACCTTATAACAATGATGAGGAACTGCATCATGCCGCTGGAGAAATCCGCCCGTTTTTCAACTCACTGGATAATCTTCCGCTTCATAAGGGTAACAAAGAGGAAATCCTTGCGGCTTACCGTATGTTACTGACCCGAACTATCCGTAACGGCATACATAGCCGCAATGAACTGATTACTTATATCACTAAAGAAGATGCTATATTCCGTGCGTTCCTCTCTCACTTGCACGATTTCGAAGGTGAGAGTATGGCTGACATCACACGTGGTACTGAACAGTGTTGTTCGCAGATATTCTTTGCCGCTGAGAGAAAGGAGATTACCTATCGGGAGGCTATGCTTTATTTGACAATGCGCACCAATCGTCGCCAAATACAAAATATGCAGATTTGTATAGAAGATGTTCGGAACAAAAAAATCAAGACTTCTTCGCAAGCACATGCTTATATATGGATGCTTATCCACCCTTATACTTCATTGGACGGATTCTCTATGACATTGCTTTCCGATAAAGAACGGAAACAACTTGACAGGATGGCGGCACAGACACCTGTGGCGTTCAAAACCTTGAGCCGAATCCTGCAATCGGAAAGTGGTCAACTGACTGAGTTGCCAGGAATGCTTATGGATATTTTCATACAGACGCTCTAACAATATAAAAATATGAATATGTTACGACATTTTTTCAATGACTTTATGACATTTGTCCCTCTGCAACTACCGCAACTACTTGATGTGACGACAATGGAGGAAGCACAATTCTACGGTGACTACGCCCTACTGACCTTCCCGCTACGCGACCCTTACGATTTGGAGGAAGTGATGGATCTGTTTGAGGACGATATGGAGCTTATAACTCTCTACCACCACATCCCCACGCACGCTGACAAATTCGGGCATAGCACCTGTGCATACTCCAACCCGGCATTTGGACAGATGTTCAAGATGAATTGCAAGACAGATGCAGACGGTAAGGTAAATAGCATTCTTGTCACCATCTATGATTCTCTTGAGCAGATGTACGGCGAGCTGTGCCTTGATTTGGATCTTCATTCCAAAAGTGGCACATTCAAGTATAAGAAGAACAAAGACGATCTCTTGATGGATTTCCTTTAATGGTCATGTTATGCGGGACACACTATACCGACAAATGGTTTATTGGATTAGGGAATACCGGACATGGATAGAGGTTGTTGATGACAATTTCTATAAGGAGTATGCTTTGTCAAGAAACGGATATATCAATTACATTGTTTCCCGCACGTTGGTACTGCGGGCTTACAAAGACAAAGGCTCATACGCCAAAGGCATGACATGGACAATTCCGGAACATAAACTGGATAAGGCATTGGCAGCCTACCGTAAGCAGGAGCATACGTTCAAGCAACGTATTAAGAAAGCAGCGATATACCTTTCACCGAGGGACGCCGAAGTTATCATCCTATTGGCCACCCACAATATTGTCCAATTAGAGTTGGTGATACCACCCATTCAAATACGCGAAAAACCCTATTATTTATGATTTGGAATATACTACAACTTATCTTCTGTATAATACTTTTCGTATTGCCATTAACATTGTACAAGAGCCACCGTTCTTTTATGGTAAGGTTCTACGATGCTATGATACACAGTGTAAAGGCTCGTAAACTATATGTACAGGTCGTATTGATTCTGCTATTGCTCTTCCACTATGTTTACATCAGCGGACATGTTGGCGAGTTCGGTGTTTTTCTTTCAACTGCTATCTGTGCCACTATATATTCATTTAGAAGAGCGGACAGATTGTTAAGAGGTTTATGTGACCGATCATGTATGTTTGTCATACTCTCATTGGTGGCTTTGGCCATCAGTTTTGTTCCACACTTGTACACAACGGCGGTAACTGCCGCCTATCTTCTTTTGGCTGCCCTGTTCTATCCCTCTGTTCGGGTTATGACCGAATTTCAGGACATAGGCATAATCTCTGAATGGATGAAATTCCCCAGACTATTAGCCGAAAGTTATTATGACCATCATCACGCGATATTGCCGCAAGATGCGGATAGCGGCAACACTGATATATCCGCACAATAGTAATAATTAAAAAATGAAATGAAAATGAAAACCAAGCAGAAAATAGCTGTCCCTATATTGGCAGACAGAGAAGTATTTGACTACCTCAAGGAGAAAGTCGGTGAACGAAAAACAAAGACAGAAGCCTTCTGTGATTTATTGGATAAATCTTTGGCAGGTTTTGTTTCCCCTTTTTTAAGGAACAAAGGCTACGAACTTCAACCCAACCAGTGCCACGTGACTGTTTCTGACCTTTCATCGGAATGGCATTGGCATAGGGCTACTGTCCGTTCTTTTTTGGATGTAATGGAAGAGTTCGGCTTGTTGAATCGCATCCGGCTTTCCAAAAGCGTCATCATTACCATGACTGTGCAAACCAGCCAATCCACGGAGTCTTGCAATGGACAGAAGAAGTTGAACCTTGCAGAACAGCTACGTGAGGCATTGTCCGATTGGATAATCGGCAAAGTGTCCCTTGACGAGATCGGAATCAAGTGTGAGCAACTTGTTCGTCGGGCAATGGATGAAGCTGGCATATGCGATAGCTGCCCATCTCCGGACAGTATCACTCGCATCAATCCGGCAGCGGATGATGATGAACGAGCTGTCAAGATTCGTATGGTAGCTTTGGAGTGCATTACATTTGCCGCTATACAACGGGCACTGCGTAAGTCGAGATTCGATGACAGTGCAGAGTTTATGGACTACTTCCGATTGGAATTGTATGGGGACTGGACAGGACTTATTGCAACTTCGAAAGGTATTGCCGGGCTTATTCTTGATGTAGATAGGGATGAAAATTCCGATTATGATGAAGATGACAGGGAGTTCCTTAAAACGCTTTTTAAGCCTTTTCTGGCATTCGCTGCAAAGGCACAAGAGGCAACGTACCAGATTGGAGATTGAAAACAGAACGTATAACCGCAACAATCTACTTTTGTCTCCAGTGAAGATCCCTGCCAGTTATAGAAGGCATCCGGGCTTGCCCGTCTGCCACGAACAAAGGGAAGGGGGAGCCTAATACCCCACCTGCCTGACGTTGGTGGGAAGGGTGTCCGAACAAGCAGCAAGCTGGGACACGGTAGATTGTCCGAAACAATATGAAAAACGTATGGCAAATCAAAAACAGGTACTCGACGTGCAGGTGTCGAAAGGGATTACCACCGCCCAAAGTAATGAACATCTGCGTGACCGTAGTGAAAAGGCAGAGAAGTACGCTATGAGTAAGGGAAATTATGATCCTACGCGTAAACGGCTGAACTTCGAGATTGCGCCCGGAGGTAAAATACATCCCATCGACACAAGCCGTAGCATTCCCAAACGGATGGCGGACATATTAAGTCACCGTGGAATCAAAGATCCTAATGAGGGGCTGCTCGAACCAAAATACCGCACGGTGGTAAATATCATCTTCGGCGGTTCACGGCAGCGAATGCAGGAACTTGCTTTCGGTACGCAACAGGTGGACTTTGAAAAAGGTGCGGACAATACCCGCATCGAACGGAAGCGTGACATTGAACGCTGGGCTAAGGATGTTTATTCATTCGTTTGTGGCAGATATGGTGAGCAGAACATCGCTGCATTCATTGTACATCTGGATGAATTGAACCCGCATATCCACTGTACGCTTCTGCCAATCAAGGATAGTCGCTTTGCGTACAAGGAAATCTTCGCCGGTAAGGATAAGTTTGAATATAGTGCAAGAATGAAACAACTTCATACGGACTTTTTCGCAGAAGTCAATACAAAGTGGGGAATGTCAAGAGGAACAAGCATATCCGAAACGGGTGCACGGCACAGAACGACTGAGGAATACCGCCGAATGTTGTCTGAAGAGTGTACAACAATCGAGGATAATATCAAACTCCATCAACAGGTATTGGGTGAACTTCAATCAGACATCCGGTTGGCAGAACGCAGAGTCAAAGGGCTTACGACAATGGTTAGCAATCTTGAAAAGCAGAAAACTGAAAAAGAAACCTTGTTATCGGCAGCCGAGTACAATTTAAAAGAAAACAAAGGCAATGCGGCAGAATTGGCAATCCAAATACAAATGTTGGAAAAAGAGCTGCAAGGAATCATCAGACAACTGGCAGACAAGCAGGAAAAGTTGCAGACGGCTGACCGGCAACTCATCGAACTGAAAAAGGATATGGGAGCCATTGAAGAACGTACCGAAGAACTCAAAGAGGAGGCCTATCAATATTCCCGTGATGTACACTCCAAAGTGGATAGCTTGTTTAAAGACGTCCTACTGGAGAGTGTAATCAGCGAGTATCGTAACGCATCGGCACAAATGAATGTTTCAGAACGACAGCTCTTTGACGATTCACTGGTACAATCTATCGCCGAGCGGGGTACGGAAATCATGCACTGTGCGACAATGCTATTTCTCGGAATGGTAGATGATGCCACTACATTTGCCGAATCACATGGTGGTGGAGGCGGAGGGAGTGACCTCAAATGGGGACGCGACGAGGACGAGGACAATCGAGCATGGGCACTTCGCTGTATGAGGATGGCGAGCCGCATGATGCGCTCGACTATCGGCAAGAAATCTAAACGGTAAATGGCATACGCCTTACACCAGATTAAAAGTATAACTAATGAAATCATTGGAATATGACGAAACAAATTATTTTCATCTTCGCTTTGCTCTGCACGTTGCAGGCACAAGCAAGTGTACAACCCGTACAGAAGGACACTGTACGACACACTATTCATTATGAAGTAGCGGAATTGCTTCAACCGATGCAGCCCGTCTATCTCAACGGGGTGCTACTTCCGGCATCTCGAACCGGCAACTGGTTTGTTAGCATATCCGGAGGTGCGACAGTTTTTCTTGGTACACCTCTCGGTTGTGAAGACCTTTTTGGACGAGTGAAACCTTCGTACAGCCTCGCCGTCGGCAAATGGTTTACTCCTTTGGTCGGCGCAAGGGTAAATTATAGTGGCTTGCAGTTTAAGGATGCACAATTATCTACGCAGGACTACCATTATATCCATGCAGATCTCCTGTGGAATCTCCTTGGACGCAGATATGCCCGACAGGAACAGGTACGTTGGAGACTTGCACCCTTTATGGGTGTCGGTCTGCTACATAACGCCACCAACGGGAACAATCCCTTTGCGCTTTCTTACGGCATACTAACACAATACCGTATTTCCAAACGGGTTAGTGCTATGCTGGAACTCTCTAACACAACTACATTCCAGGATTTCGACGGATATGGCTATCCAAACCGTCTGGGCGATCACATGCTTTCGCTGACTGCCGGATTCACCTTTCATCTCGGTAAGGTCGGCTGGAAGCGCGCGGTGGATACGGCACCATACATCCATCGGAACGAACTGCTTGTCGATTATGGTAACTTCCTTTCGGAGGAGAACAGGCGTTATGTGGGACGTCACAATCAAGATAAGCGAACACTCGTGGAATTAAAGAAAATTCTGGAAATCGAAGGACTACTCGATACATATAGCCATATCTTTGACAACGACGATATAACCGGATGCAGATATCCTATAAATAATTATAGTGGTTTGAACTCGCTTCGTGCAAGATTGAAGCATAGCTATTGGGACGGGTCGTCACCTCTTGACACGACTATTCTTCAGACAGAGAATGGAAAGCCATCATATAATTACACGGCTTCCCGAAATGTGCAGTCCGCCCATCAGGACACCCTCGCTATGGATTCCACGGTTCTTTCATACGCTGATGGAGAGTGCATCGGTACACCCATCTATTTCTTTTTTGCTCTCAATACGACACATCTGACGGATACCTCACAGAGGCTTAATCTTGACGAACTGGCTCGTGTAGCTAAGAAATACAGTTTATCCGTGAGGGTAACTGGTGCTGCTGACAGTTCTACAGGAACATCAAGTATCAATGATTCTTTGAGTATATCGAGAGCAGGTTTTATTACCGCAGAACTGGAACAACGTGGAATACCAGCCAAGCGGATTATCAGAGTTAGCAAAGGTGGAATTGCCGACTATACGCCCGTGGAAGCCAACAGACATACGAAAGTGGAGTTGTTTTTTCCAAAAGCGAAATAGAAATTTCGCATAATTGATGTTTAACTTTGTCATAATCAATGAAGCCTCTCCGCTGTGAAGCGAAGAGGCTTTTTCGATATGGTACACGTGAAGTTCGCCATTTTCCTACTGTCAGAACCAGAATGAAAATTATTTCGATGCTTCAAGTGACTCTTTTCTGAACTGTTTGAGAAGTTTTTCAAGTTCAAGTGATACTTTGCGGGCACGAGTTCCGGCAGCTTTGTTGCCTTTCTCCATCTGGAGGTTGGCATCTTTTGAGAATTGATCGAACAATTCACAGATTTGTGTAAATGTTTTTTCCATTGTTATGTTCTTAATATTATATAATACGCTGGCAAAGATAGCAAAAATATTTTTTTAGGACTTATATTAGCTCTGTTATATATTTCGCCTATAATATGATACCCCTTTTTATGTTTTTCCATTCTGAGTATTCCCTTATCGCACCATCGGCAAATCTGGCCGAAGAGATTTTATATGCAAAGGTACAGTGTCCGGACGATTGTCAAGCACCGCTATGCTAACGGTTCCTGGATATTTTACGGCAGCCTTCCTCAAATCAAAGATTGACTTTCAGTCCCCTTCTCATTGCAAGGTATAAAAGGACAAGCCTGCTTCTGCTCTTACATTCGAAGGTTGGGTATTCCGTTCCATTCCATTTACTGTTTACTTGTCTTATCGCCCTTATTCCACTGTTAATCCTGCATAAAAATCAATCCCCGGCAAGAAGCCGAAAGAGCTTCAAGCAAAGGGAAATAATAAATCAAAGAATATGGGAAAATACGATTTTATCAAGTTGGGTAATCTTCTTTATTGGCATGACCCAGATAGTGGTCTGTCTAATGGGGTTTACCAAGTGGCTTCTATTCCGGAAAACATTGAAGAGGATAGCATTATTTTGATTGCATCTGATACTTCGGAAGCGGAGGTTTTTCCTTCTGAATTATCACCGATACATACCGGTAGAAGTCATAAAGAAGACTTTTTGCGTTGGAAAACAGAACGTGAAGCTGAAGGTATTGAGTTTTACGACCACCTTTCCAAAGTGATGGATACGGAAAACGACTTGAGTGTGGGAGATATGGTGGCGTTTACAAACGATTATGGAGTGATATTTGGACCTTGTGAGGTCTTAGCTTTTGGGAATCTCTGTAATAGTGGCAGATGTGTATATATTGACAGTGATTCTTATTGGTTTCCTAACCGTCCCGACCAACTCACCATCATGAGAGGTGCGGAATGACAATAACATATCCACCTGTAGCCAAAGCGGGTGGATAGCATTTCCTTGTATTGTATATTCAGCCCGATTACTCTTATAGCCATGCTCCACCGAACTCCCACAACCGGAAGAAATAAATAAGTGTCCCCGCAAATCTTGGTCTTGTGGAATTCCGAGTTTCAATCGTCCGGCATTCAGGAGGGTGTTGAAAGTGCCATGCACAATGCCTTGAGGACCGATATACATCCAACCACCAGCTGTCATCTGTCCGTAATTGGCAACTCCCATCTGGGCGGCAATATGCCAATCATGTTGATTGTCGAATTGTCCGATCATCATCGAATTGGTAATTATAACGCGGGGAGCATCGGGACGGGAGCGGAAAAGCCCCAATGGATGTCCGGATTCAATAACCAGTGTCTGTTCCTGGGTAAGTTCTTCCAGATATTGCTTAATCAGTCGATATTGCATCCAATTTTGGCAAACTTGCCCGGTTTCACCATAAGTAACAAGTTCGTAGGGATATAAGGCTATATCGAAGCAAAGGTTATTGTCAATCATTACCTGAAAGGCTTTGCCTTCAATACATTGCCCCTGATATTCATCAATCGGCTTTGCTTTCAAGTCTCCGGCAGGACGGAAACGGTATCCGTAAATCCGCCCGCGAGTGCGTAGTTCTTCCATAAATTCAGGAGCCAGTTGTTCGTGCCACTCGGAGGGAATATAACGCAAAGCGTTTTTTAAAGCTGTGATGGTCTGCGCCGGGGTAAGTGTATAACCACGGTCGGGAGCTCTCCGGATACCTTCTACAAAATCCGGATAAGGAGGTAGCGTGTTGCCAAGAGTTATTCTCATAATAAACAGAATTAAGGATTACAAACTGTAAGCAATACAGTCTTATAACTCTTCGCAATATAGAAAAAAAGAAGATAAAAGACAAGAGAAATAACAGATTTATTATCAGAAAGGCATTATTACATTTACTGCTTAATAGAATGGTAAGATACAGGCAATGTCAGGAGTCTCTTATGCTTTTATACAGATACAAATGCAGGTCTTTTATCCAAACGGACTAATAGGGCTTTTATTAAAATGGATAGCGGATTTTTCCATTAAATCAAAGCCATGAGTTCTGTGTTATTTGCATAATCCGCACCCTAATCATATCACTATGACCATGATTGTATTATGAACATACTCTTTCTCTGCTATACCAACAGAAGATCGGAAGAGCAC
>OIRR01000215.1_pt1 | contig 15208 bp, 15 predicted proteins | sample 1586291 | NCBI WGS metagenome assembly OIRR01 (sample SAMN02674970, study PRJEB24791) | human gut metagenome, SKBSTL043 | isolation source: stool | host: Homo sapiens | place: USA | reverse complement strand
GCTGTTAGAAGCTTGGTAATAGAGCCAATCCCTGTAGAAGTGGTTGCATCTTTTTCGTATAAAATTTTGCCAGTAGTAGCTTCGACAGCGATGGCATGTTTGGCTGCGGCATCATATCCTTTTTTCTTATCTGCTGCAAAAGCAGGGGCTACGCTTCCCAGACAGAGTAAGAAGGTCATCATAAGCGTAATCAGTTTTTTCATGGTTTGTTCCTTCATGTGTTTTGGATATTTATTATACCACATTTTGAGAGGAACATAAGGTGTAGAGAAGGGGCATTTACTAACAGGACTAATTTTGAAGGCAAGATAAAACTACCTTTTGATAGCTAAAAGGTAGTTTTGTGTTTACTTATTTCCTGTAAAGAAATTAACGATATGGTTCCACCAAACTTTTAAGAAGAAGCTTTTCTTGATAGATTGGTTGGCTGTTACCGAAATTTGAGGTGGATCAGAGATGTAACCTGTTCCTACGAGATTCTTATCATCAAAGGTTGCTGTTCCAATAGTGTCACCTTTTTTGATAGGTGCTGTTATGGTTTTTGCTTTGATTTTAACAGCATCATTTTTGCTGTTTATTTTTTGAATGACTGTAAGGTCTGACTCGAGCTTAGCAGAGATGGTTTGACTGTCTCCATCGGCTACCTTAATATCATTTTTCTTGACGATTTGTCCTTTGGTGTTAAGGGTTTTGATTTCCCAGTTTTGAGTCACATAATCTAGCAACTCATTTGTGGCTGTGAATCGAGCAGCTTCATCCTCTCCGCCATTGTCCGCATTCATAACAACTGTAATCAAACTCATGCCATTTTCATTGGAGTGGGCTACAAAGGATGCCCCTGCAAGTTCGGTTGTTCCAGTCTTGAGTCCATCAACGCCTTCACGGTAGTTGTCTTGCCCCTCCAACATGTAGTTGTGTGTCGTTAATTTGTTGTCACCTTCGAAGTCAGTTTCGGTTTGCTTGGTGATTTCAAGTACCTGAGGATAGTCTTTGATGAGGTGGTCCGCAATAATTGCAACATCTAGGGCGCTCATCGTATTCTCGTCATCTGGTTTTGAGCCAGGATAGCGATTATCCCCAAGATATTTATTATTTAGACCAGAAGCGTTATATAATTTAGCATCTGTAATGCCCCATTCTTTTAGTTGTGCTGTCATAGCGTCAACGAAGGCACTCTCTGATCCTGAGATTTTTTCAGCCAGAGCAATAGCAGCACTGTTAGCGCTGGAAATGAGGGTGGCATCTAGGAGTTGTTTAACAGTGTATTTTCGGGAATCCAGTGGGACATTTGAAACTTCTGAATCAACGGTTAAGTTGAAAGGATAGTCTGAAATATCTACTTCAGTGTCCCAGGTAATTTTTCCTTGATCAACTGCTTTATAGACCATGTAGGCTGTTAGGATTTTAGTCATTGAAGCCACACCATCAGGGGTAGTGGCGTCCTTTTCATAGAGGACTTTTCCTGTAGTTGCTTCGATAGCAATCGCATGTTTAGCGGAAACATTGAAGTCATCTGTCTGTTCTTGTGCTAGAGCAGGTGTTACTAGGCCTAGTAAGATTAAGGCAATCATAATGATGTGTTGTAATTTTTTCATAGTCATTCCTTTGTCTCTCATAAGTGTTTATTATATCACAAAACGACTTAAATATCTGAGAGAAAGGGAATCTTAGCTGCTAACTTATGCCGGAGCTCTGCCATTTTTGACTATATTATGGTAAAATGAAAGTTATATCAAATGAATGACATAAAGTTGACCGGTTCGTTTTTATAAGGGCTGGTCATGGATAAAAAGAGGGATCAAACATGGCTAAACAAACTTTTGAGATGACCTTTGCAGGACGCCCGCTTGTCGTTGAAGTTGGGCAGGTAGCCAAGCAGGCTAATGGTGCTGTCGTCGTGCGTTATGGAGATACAACGGTATTATCAACAGCTGTTATGTCTAAAAAGATGGCAACTGCAGATTTCTTTCCTTTACAGGTTAATTATGAGGAAAAAATGTATGCAGCTGGTAAGTTCCCGGGGGGCTTTAACAAGCGTGAGGGTCGTCCTTCAACAGATGCCACGTTGACTGCTCGCCTCATTGACCGTCCTATTCGTCCTATGTTTGCGGAAGGCTTCCGAAATGAAGTTCAAGTCATTAACACCGTCCTCTCTTATGATGAGAATGCTAGTGCTCCGATGGCAGCTATGTTTGGCAGCTCTTTAGCTCTTTCTATTTCTGACATTCCTTTCAATGGTCCGATTGCTGGGGTTCAAGTGGCCTATGCCGCAGAAGATTTCATCATCAACCCAAGTGCAGCGGATAAGGAAATTTCACTTTTAGACTTGACAGTGGCAGGTACCAAGGAAGCTATCAATATGGTAGAGTCGGGTGCTCAGGAATTGTCTGAGGATATTATGTTGCAAGCACTCTTGAAGGGACATGAGGCTATTCAAGAGTTGGTTGATTTCCAAAATTATATCGTTGCAGCTGTTGGTAAGGAAAAGGCTGAGGTTGAACTTCTACAAGTTGATGCTGATTTGAAAGTCGAAATCGAAACGGCTTATTATGATCAGTTAGCTAAGGCTGTTCAGGTGGAAGAAAAACTGGCGCGTGAAGCAGCAACCCAGGCTGTTAAAGAAGAGGTCCTTACTTCTTATCAAGAACGCTTTGCAGAAGATGAAGATAAGGAAACCATTCTGCGTGATGTAGCAGAAATCCTTGAGCAGATGGAACATGCTGAAGTGCGCCGTCTCATTACCGAGGATAAGGTTCGTCCAGATGGTCGTCGTGTGGATGAAATCCGTCCTTTGGACGCAGAGATTGACTTTCTTCCTAAGGTTCATGGTTCAGGTCTCTTTACACGTGGACAAACTCAAGCCTTGTCAGTTTTGACTTTAGCACCTATGAGTGATACACAACTTGTTGATGGTTTGGATCCAGAGTATAAGAAACGCTTCCTTCACCACTATAATTTCCCTCAGTATTCAGTGGGTGAAACAGGGCGTTACGGTGCACCAGGTCGACGTGAAATAGGTCACGGAGCCCTAGGTGAACGTGCCCTTGCTCAGGTTCTTCCAAGTGTTGAAGAGTTCCCTTATGCTATCCGTTTGGTAGCAGAAGTCTTGGAGTCAAATGGTTCTTCCTCACAAGCCTCTATTTGTGCAGGAACCTTGGCTCTTATGGCTGGTGGTGTACCGATTAAGGCGCCTGTTGCAGGGATAGCCATGGGGCTTATCTCAGATGGTACTAACTACACTGTCCTGACTGATATTCAAGGTTTAGAAGACCATTTTGGAGATATGGACTTTAAAGTAGCTGGTACACGTCAAGGAATTACAGCTCTTCAGATGGATATTAAGATTTCGGGTATTACACCGGCCATTCTCGAAGAGGCTTTGGCTCAAGCAAAGGTAGCTCGTTTTGAAATTCTTGATGTTATTGAGTCAGCAATCGCTGAGCCACGTCCAGAATTGGCACCAACAGCGCCTAAGATTGACAGTATTCAGATTCCTGTTGACAAGATCAAGGTTGTCATCGGTAAAGGTGGCGAAACTATTGACAAGATTATCGCTGAGACTGGTGTCACTATTGATATTGATGAAGAAGGTCTTGTTCAGATTTTCTCTAGTGATCAGGATGCCATTAACCGTGCTAAAGCTATCATCTTTGATCTTGTACGTGAAGCTAAGGTTGGAGAGGTTTACACTGTACCAGTTGTGCGTATTGAAAAGTTCGGTGCCTTTGTTCACCTCTTTAATAAGACAGATGCTCTTGTCCACATCTCAGAACTAGCTTGGGAACGCACTGAGCGTGTCGAAGATGTGGTTAAGGTTGGGGACATGGTAACTGTTAAAATTATCAAAATCGATGAAAAAGGACGTATCGATGCCTCAATCAAGACCTTGCTCCCTAAGCCTGAAAAGATTGAGGACGGGGAAAATAAAGGAGAGCATCGTCACCGCCGTCGTTCTCATCACAAACCACGCCACCATAATGAAAATGGTGAAGCACCGAAAAATCCTGATAAATCAGAAACGAAAGAACAGATAGAAGAATGACAGAAAATCAAGAATTGCAAGCTTTTGATGAAACTCTAAAAGAATTTTTAAAGGAACCAGACCACTTTTTGACCAGTCTGGCTTTGGTTAATCACCTACAACGTACTCCCGTCTTGGCTGCCCAAGACCTCTACGCAGTTGAAGTGGAAGGCAAGAAGGTTGTTCCTGTCTTCACTAGTGAACAGGACTTACAATCTTTCAAAGCTACTCAAGAGAGTGCTCGAGAACAGACTTGGATAGGACGTTCAAGCTTAGATATCCTAACACAACTGGTTCAGGCAGAGCTTTTTGGTCTTGCTTTCAATTTAAAAGAGGATGGTGATTTCTCAAATACCACTCTTTTTGCAAGCAGTGAACTTATCCAGTTTATCAACTATTTCACTCAGACCTTAAATAATCTTTTGGGTGAGGAAAATCAAAAGGCAGATTCTAAAGATAAGATTTATCTTGTTCCAGCCTTCATTCACAAACGCGAGGAAGATGGCCAGGATGACCGTTTCTTTGCGACCATGTCGAATGCAGAGGGACAGAGTTATGTGCCAGTGTTTACGAACTTAACGAGCTTTGCAAAATGGTACGGTAACGAGACTTTTGGTCTACCTTTCCGTAAGGCTAAAGGGACGATTTTACAGTGGCCACTGTCAGAAATTTACCAGCCTTCAACAGGTGAAAATGAGTTGGATAAGGTTCAAGGTATTGTCATCAATCCGTTTGATGAGCAGCCTGAGTTAGTCGACTGGTCTTATTTTGAAGGGGATAGCGAGTAGACCTAGTGTTGGTAGCTTTCCACTTTAAAGAATAATAGGCCACAGCAAACAATAATAACAATAATGATGTAAGGAGTGACCTAAATGGGTTGGTGGAAAGAAAGTATTGATATAGTAAAGAAAAATGACCCGGCAGCTCGGACGAGTCTAGAGGTTCTTTTAACCTACCCTGGATTAAAAGCCTTGGCTGCTCATCGTATCTCACATTTTCTCTGGCGCCACCATTGTCGACTCTTAGCGCGTATGCATAGTCAGTTTTGGCGCTTCTGGACTCAAATCGAGATTCACCCAGGGGCTCAGATTGCTGAAGGTGTTTTCATTGACCATGGCTCAGGCCTTGTCATTGGTGAGACAGCTGTTGTGGAGAAGGGTGCTATGCTTTACCACGGTGTCACTTTAGGTGGTACTGGTAAAGATGTCGGAAAACGTCACCCAACCGTTCGTGAGGGTGCCTTGGTTTCAGCCCATGCTCAGGTCATAGGCCCTATTGAGATTGGAAAGAATTCTAAGGTCGGTGCGGCAGCTGTGGTTGTTGCGGATGTCCCAGAAGATGTTACAGTCGTTGGTGTTCCTGCTAAGGTTGTGCGTGTTCATGGTCAAAAGGACGAAGAAGTTATCCACGATATTGAAGAAGGCCGTGAATACTATAGTGAAAAGCTAGAAGACCTTCTAAAAGCAGCTAGCTTCCACTCATCACGGCTATAAGGAAAGGAAACGATGAAACTCTTTAGTTCAAAGGTGACTCGATTGACGGTCGTGGGCCCTCTTGCCCTTGTTTACATTGCTTTACATAGAGCAGACTATAGCATGGCAGCCTTGTGGTTTTGCATTGCTCTTTTATGGGCTGGTCTTGTTTTTAAGCAACGTCACAAGTGAGATTTGAGTAATGAAAAAATTCTTCAAGGAAAATCCTTTTTTGGTCTTTTATATAGTTGGGAGTTTTCTTTCAGCTATGTCTCTCTTGGCTCAAGGTCAGCTAGTTGCGGCTATTTGGATTATCATTCTCGTTATACTCTTGTGTTTGTACCTAAACCATATCAAGGATAAAAAATAGTTTCCAGTTAATTGAAAGGAATCTCAAGTGATTAAAATTTATGATACGATGACGCGTTCGCTCCGTGATTTTGTACCTTTGACAGAAAATGTTGTCAATATGTATGTCTGCGGACCAACAGTTTACAATTATATTCATATCGGAAATGCCCGTTCAGCAGTAGCTTTTGATACTATTCGTCGTTATTTTGAGTATTGTGGCTATACAGTCAACTATATTTCCAACTTTACGGATGTAGATGATAAGATCATCAAGGCAGCTAATGAAGCTGGTATTTCGACTAAGGAATTGTCGGACAAGTTTATCGCGGCCTTTATGGAAGATACCGGACAACTTGGCATCAAACCAGCGACACAAAATCCACGTGTTATTAACTATATGGATGAAATCATTGCATTCGTGTCGACCTTGGTTGACAAAGGATTTGCCTATGTCTCTGAAGGTGATGTTTACTTCCGAGTAGCTAAGTCAAACAACTATGCTAAATTGGCTAACAAGACCTTGGAAGATCTTGAAATTGGTGCAAGCGGACGTACGGATGCTGAAACAGAACGTAAGGAAAATCCTCTGGATTTTGCCCTTTGGAAAGCTGCTAAAGAGGGAGAAGTTTCTTGGGATAGCCCATGGGGACCTGGTCGTCCTGGTTGGCACATCGAATGTTCTGTTATGGCGACTGAAATCCTTGGAGATACTATCGATATTCATGGTGGAGGGGCAGACCTTGAGTTTCCACACCATACCAATGAAATTGCCCAATCCGAAGCCAAAACTGGCAAGACCTTCGCTAACTACTGGATGCATAATGGTTTTGTCAATGTGGATAATGAAAAAATGTCAAAATCCTTGGGTAACTTCGTGACCGTTCATGATATGCTTCAAACGGTTGATGGTCAAGTGCTTCGCTTCTTCCTAGCAACACAACAGTATCGTAAGCCAATTAACTTTACTGAAAAAGCTATCCATGATGCTGAAGTTAATCTTAAGTATTTGAAAAATACCCACAGTCTTCCGTTGACAGAACAGGTGAATCAAGCTGAGTTGCAAACTTATCTTGACGCCTTCCAAGAAGCTATGGATGATGACTTTAATACGGCAAACGGAGTGACTGTTCTGTTTGATATGGCCAAATGGATTAATTCAGGTAATTATGACCAAACCGTTAAGGATGCTTTTGAAAAAATGCTCCAAGTCTTCGGTATTGTTTTTGAAGAAGAAGTCCTTGATGAAGATATCGAAAAACTCATTGAAGAGCGTCAAGCAGCGCGTGCCAACAAGGACTTTGCGACAGCAGACCGCATTCGCGATGAGTTGGCTGCTCAAGGTATCAAACTTCTTGATACCAAGGAGGGCGTGAGGTGGACACGTGACTAAACATCTTGATGTCAACCTTATTAATGGTATTGCTCTCGCTTTTGAGGGAGATGCTGTTTATTCCTTGTACATTCGCCGTCACCTGATTTTTCAAGGTCAGACCAAGCCAAATCAATTGCACCGTCTAGCTACACGCTATGTGTCGGCAAAGGCGCAAGCTAGTCTCATTGAAAAAATGCTAGAGCAAGAGCTTTTGACTGAAAAAGAGCTAGACATCTATAAACGAGGTCGTAATGCGAATAGTCACACCAAGGCTAAAAATACAGATGTTATTACCTATAAAATGTCAACAGGCTTCGAAGCAGTCATGGGCTATCTTCATATGACAGAGGATATTGCTCGCTTAGAGGAACTGATTGCTTGGTGTATTGACGAAGTTGAAAAAGAAATCTAAAAATTCTGCCGAGAGCAGGATTTTTTGTTATTTAAAGGCTATAAAAATTGTAACAGTTAGCCGGAGTTTCAACATTTAGATTATTTGAGAATCAAAGTAATTCAGCGTCTTGACAATGAAAAATAAGATGAAACTAATATTTAGCATCTTAAAAATGAGAAAATTAAGGGATGTCTGACACGTGTAAAACCCCGATATTATAGCGTTTTTTAATAAAACTAATTTGACAGAAAGTAAAAAAAAAGTCTATAATATTAGTAAATGAGGCCATAAAAAAATGAGGAGGTGAATGGAAATAGCTAAGAAAAAAGTTTTCTATACAACTTTTGCTGCTTTGATTTTATCTAGCTTTACGCTTCAAACAGGTAAAGCAGATGAGGTTCAGGTAAAACCTGATGAAGCTAAAATAAATTATGTTAATAGTGAGGCACCAGCTCCAGTTGCTCCTCAGGCTGATCTTTCTTCAGTAGGAGCTAAGGCAGAGCCAGCGAGTCAAGTAAGTTCAGTAGTGACCTCAACGTCACTGATGGTTTTCTCTTCAAGTGAGACAGATGAGGGGCTTCTTGAGGTACATTCTCAAGTTGATATCGTGGAGACTAGCGTTTCTACGACGACACCTCATTCAGAAGAGGCTCGTGCCCAGGCTTTTGGTGAGGATCGATCAGTAGCGGCATCTGAACGAGGAGATGCAAACCCAACATCTGATTCTGAACAAGCTAAACCAAATATTGTGCTTACTTATGATAAGTCTCGTGAGGCTACAGCGACTGCAGAGTCTCAAGCTGTGACTTCAATGTATAAGAGTGAAAGCACCCTATATACATCTGAACTTGTTGGAAATACACATGCAGTTATTGAAAAATCAGAGTATTCTTCACTGGATTCTCATACGACATCTGTAAGTGCGACTCCTACTAGCCAAGCTATTGCAACTTCTGAAGTCGCTTCTGAGTCTGCAAGTACTGCAAGCTCTCTTGCATCTACGGCTCCAGAAACGAGTCAGTTAAATAATAATTCAGAAGATAGCTTAACTGTCCTTACGGTTGGCTGGAAAGATTCATCATCAACTTCTGAGGTCTTTAAAACTTCTGAAGTGGTTTCTATGTTGCAAAGTGAGAGTTTGACCTATTCGTCAGAGGTAACCTTTACGGATGGACTTACTTCAGAAATCTTAGCAACTCCAATCACTTCTGAAGTATACACCGTTGTTCCAAAACGAGATAGTACTGGAGCGCTTCTTGAAGATCAACCTGCTGTTACAGGGAATACAGATATTCTTTATTTAGCACGTGGTGAAATCTTTAACGTCAACTTTGATGTTAACAAGATGGAAGGTAAGAAGATTAAGGGCCTTAATCTAGTCCTTGATGGCAAACAAATTCATCATAGCTACTTTGTTGAAGGAACTTTGGATGAGGTCAATGCTGGTTTGAGTGCCTACCATTTGGCAGAGCAAACAACTGGTATTCATAAAATGACCTTTGAGTTGATTGATACGAATAACAATATTCATTACCTGACACAGACTTTTAGCGTCTTCAATGAAGGCGAGCGTCCAGTGACACCGGATAGTTACCGTAGGAATCAGTATTCATCAACAACGACTGTACCGGTTACTTATAATACCAGTGCAAATAGCTACACTGAAACCGCCAATCATATACAAGCTACGGCTGTTAATGAGTTGGCTGAGACAACTAGAGCGCTAACACAGCAATTGGCAGAACAAATTGCTGAGGTTTTGAGTGGTTGGTCTTCAGCAATTTCTGGAAATAGTTCAACAAGTACAGGTTCAATTGATATCTTCCAAGCAGCAGGTAAAACCATTACTCAAGCTGCGAGAAAGATTGCAGAATCAATCTCAGATCCAGATACAATTGGTAAGCAAGCTTTGGCTGCTGCAACTGTTGTTCTCGTTCTTCTAGTGCTTTACCTAGCAGCAATTACATTTATTTAACATGCTTTGCCCTCGTAAGAGGGCTTTTTTTATGATAGAATTAGCTTATGAAAACAACTAAAGAATCAAGTCTAGACATTGTTTATGGTGTGCATGCCGTAACAGAGAGTCTGGAAGCAAATACTGGTAATAAACTCTATATTCAAGATGATCTTCGAGGGAAAAATGTTGATGCCATTAAGGCTTTGGCAGCTGAAAAGAAGGTGTCTATCTCTTGGACACCTAAGAAAACCTTGTCTGATATGACAGGAGGAGCTGTGCATCAAGGTTTTGTTCTTCGTGTGTCAGAGTTCGCTTACTCTGAGCTCTCAGTTATTATGGATAAGGCTGAACAAGAGGAGAATCCTCTAATCCTCATTTTAGATGGACTCAACGATCCTCATAACTTTGGTTCTATCCTACGTACAGCTGATGCTACTCAGGTGACAGGAGTAATTATTCCTAAGCATCGTGCTGTGGGGGTAACACCTGTCGTTGCCAAGACATCAACAGGAGCCGTGGAGCATATTCCCATTGCCCGAGTGACCAATCTTAGCCAAACTCTTGATAAACTTAAAGAAGCGGGCTTCTGGGTATTTGGGACAGATATGGATGGCACACCATCTCATAAATGGAACACAGCTGGAAAGGTTGCCCTTATCATTGGTAATGAAGGTAAGGGAATCTCTGCTAACATAAAGAAACAAGTGGATGAGATGATTACTATTCCTATGAGTGGTCATGTGCAGAGCCTTAATGCCAGTGTGGCAGCTGCAGTTCTCATGTATGAAGTTTATCGAAACCGATTGTAACTATGAAAAAAAGAATACTTCTAGTTGATGGTTATAATATGATTGCCTTTTGGCAAGAAACCCGTCAACTCTTTAAGACCAACCAGCTTGATGAAGCTCGTGAAACCTTGCTTCGTAAGCTCAATCATTATGCTAACTTTGAACATATTGATATTATCTGTGTGTTTGATGCTCAGTTTGTTCCAGGGAGTCGTCAACGTTATGATCAATATCGTATCAGTGTTATTTTTACTGAGGAAGATGAGACAGCAGATAGCTATATTGAGCGCGCAGCGGCTGAGATGAATACTGTTCAAAATCTAGTTGAAGTAGCAACTAGTGATTTAAATGAACAGTGGGCTATCTTTTCACAAGGGGCTTTACGTGTTTCGGCGCGTGAGTTGGAAGAGCGTGTCAATACCGTTAAGTCTGACCTAGACAAGATGTCGGCACATATTGACTTAAAGACACCAAAACTACGTCCTTGGGACGATGCACAATTAGGGAAATTACAGGACCTTTTAAATGAAATAGAATAGAGGGATTTATGACATTTAACATTTTGACAGATTCCACAGCAGATCTAGATGAAAATTGGGCTCAGGAGAATAAGGTAGAGCTCGTTGGTTTGACCATCACGCTTGATGATATTGCCTATGAGACCGTTGGCCCTAACCGTTTAACGAGTGACCGTCTCTTAGAACGTATGCAAGAAGGCAGTCAGCCAACCACAAGCCAGGTGAATGTTGGTCAATTTGAAGAGGTTTTTCGTCGTCATGCTAAAAATGGTGATGCTCTTCTCTATATTGCCTTCTCATCAGTGCTTTCAGGTACTTATCAAAGTGCTGTTATAGCGCGTGACATGATTTTGGATGAATACCCAGAAGCTGTCATTGAGATTGTAGATACCCTGGCGGCAGCAGGTGGGGAAGGTTATCTCTCTATCTTGGCGGCAGAAGCTCGTGACCAAGGTAAGAGCTTATCTGAAACAAAAGCCATGATTGAGGACATTCTGCCACGTTTACGGACCTATTTCTTAGTTGATGATCTCTACCATCTCATGCGTGGGGGTCGCCTTTCTAAGAGCTCAGCCATTATTGGTAGTTTGATTAACATCAAGCCTCTTCTTTGGCTGAACGCTTCAGGTAAGTTGGTTCCTCTGGCCAAAATCCGTGGACGTAAAAAAGCCATTAAAGAAATGGTCCTACAAGCTACCCAGGATATTGGACATAGCACAGCAATTGTTGCTTATGCCAATGATATTGAAGCGGCGGAGAATCTAAAAGAACAATTGTTAGCAGTTGACGGCATTGAGCAAGTTCTCATTATGCCACTTGGACCAGTCATCTCTACCCACGTCGGACCAGATACCTTAGCTGTCTTTACGATTGGTAAAGAAGCTAGATAGAAAAAGTGTCAGATAGGATTTCCTATCTGATTTTTTGTTTTCTGAAATGCTAGATTAATAGAAAATCAAAAGATAATCCATACAAAATGAATGATATATTTGACATGGTGTAAAATAATGCTATAATAAATCTAGAAAATGGATGAAACAAAATGAAAAAGTCACAGAAAAAAGTAGCTAGCACGATGGATGAGCGTGCTCAGTTGATCAGCGGAGAATCTTCTGCTAGAGGTTATTGGATAGCCATGCTTGGTATATTTGTAACGATTATGGTTGCTAGTAAGACCCACTCCATCGAATTAGTGCAGTCACTATTAATCATCACTTTCTTTGGTTCTATGTGCCTAGTATTAGTTCACAGCGTATCACGTAATGGGCATTCATGGTTGCTAGACAAAAAACTTGAAAAGAAGATGTTCGTATTATCCTGGGGCATGCTACTTATTGGCATTTTTATGTCGCTAATTGGTCTATTAAGTTTAGTACAATCGTTTAAGATGGGGAAGAATCTTATAAGTAGTGTGGCATTTATGACATTGGGTTTGACTCTTATTTGTGACGGATGGGTTATCATTAAAAGAATCAAGAAGAACCGTCTGGAAGAACTAGAAGACGAAGAATAGGATTTTTGAATGAAAAATTTAAAAATGAAGTCGGCGCGTGTGGCAAAAGACCTCACTCAACAAGGCTTGGCAGATGCTATTGGAGTATCTCGTCAGACCATCTCAGCTATTGAAAAAGGTGATTATAACCCTACTATAAATCTGTGTATTGCTATCTGTAAAACGCTAGATAAAACCTTAGATCAGCTTTTTTGGGAATCTGAGGATTAGTTTTGATCTCTTTAGTGGTTATTTAGGCATGAATTCTAGTCTTACACCTTATAAAATGATAGACTAAAAAAATACAAAAAATAAAAGAAAAACATCTCCAAATGACTTGCCTTGGATGTGTTTTTTTGATATTATGTTAAACGGTATTGTTTACCCCATTTGAAAGGCCCCGGAACCTTCCAAATACTTTTCGATGGGAAGGAACACCCATCACTCGTAAACAAAAATCGAACTATATATAGGAGAAATCATGAACAAAACAACATTTATGGCTAAACCAGGCCAAGTTGAACGTAAATGGTATGTCGTTGACGCAACTGATGTGCCACTTGGACGTCTTTCTGCAGTAGTTGCTAGCGTACTTCGCGGAAAAAACAAACCAACTTTCACACCACACACTGATACAGGTGACTTCGTAATCGTTATCAATGCTGAAAAAGTTAAATTGACTGGTAAAAAAGCAACTGATAAGATCTACTACACTCACTCAATGTACCCAGGTGGATTGAAACAAATCTCAGCAGGTGAACTTCGTTCTAAAAATGCTGTTCGTTTGATCGAAAAATCAGTTAAAGGTATGCTTCCACACAACACTCTTGGACGCGCACAAGGTATGAAATTGAAAGTCTTCGTTGGCGGTGAGCACACTCACGCTGCACAACAACCAGAAGTACTTGATATCTCAGGACTTATCTAATTCTAAGAGGAAAGGAGCACTAATATAATGGCACAAGCACAATATGCAGGTACAGGACGCCGTAAAAACGCCGTTGCACGCGTACGTTTGGTTCCAGGTACTGGTAAAATCACAGTTAACAAAAAAGATGTAGAAGAATACATCCCACACGCAGACCTTCGTCTCGTTATCAACCAACCTTTCGCAGTTACTTCAACTGAAGGTTCATACGACGTACACGTTAACGTTGTAGGTGGTGGATACGCTGGTCAATCAGGTGCGATCCGTCACGGTATCGCTCGTGCACTTCTTCAAGTAGATCCAGACTTCCGCGATTCATTGAAACGCGCTGGACTTCTTACTCGTGATGCACGTATGGTTGAACGTAAGAAACCAGGTCTTAAGAAAGCTCGTAAAGCTTCACAATTCTCAAAACGTTAATCAATACGATTATATCAACGTTTCAAGACATTCAAGAGTTATCTCTTGGGTGTCTTTTTTTATCAAAAAATCTATAGTTTCCCTGAGAATTTCCCTGAAATTTCCCTGACCTAATTTTTAAGATTCCTAAATGCAATTTCACCAACAGTTTGATTTACTATATCTTTAGTATTAACATAAGTCTTTGTAATTTCTTTGTCACTATGAGTTAAGGCTTCAGAAATTGCTTCTAGTGGAACTCCAGCTTGTTTTGCGAGTGTAGCACCAGTATGTCTTAATTTATGAGGAGATGCGGGTGCAAGTTCAGGATGTCTACGTCGAACGGATTTCATTCTGTAATTTAGATAATCTACATGGAGAGGTAAGTTAATGTTGTTTGATCTGTCATTGTAGGTGAAAACAAACTGTTTTTGATTTTGTCGTAGACCAAATAGTTTAAGTTCTTCTTGCTGTTTGATTTTCCAATTTTCCAATAAGTCCATCAATTCAACTGGAGCTTTAAAAATAGTCTTTTTGTTCCCTTTTGTTGATTTGATATTACCAAAACGATCTAGTGCTTGCTCGATAAGTATTTCTCCAGTAGAGAAATTAATGTGTTTCCATTGCAAAGCATAACTTTCTGATTTTCGGTCAGATAAGAAGAATGTCGTATAAAAGAGCGTGTAGTCTTTTAGGTCTATCAGCCCATTTTCTAAATCTTTATCAAAAGCTAGTAGCCAAGATGTTAACTCCTCTTTATCTAGGGAAAGATCTTCCTCACGTTTGCTTTCTTTAAGGAGAATCTTTTTATTAGCTTTAATTCTACTAATTGTTTTTCGAAGTTTATTTGAAGGAATATAGTCTAGTTCCTCAGCCCAATCAAACACGGAGTTAACATAGCTTCTAATCACTTTGAAATTAGCATAGCTATTTGCCTTGGGAGTGAGTAGTGAAAGAATAAGTTGTTTATTATTATTTAGGTATTCAATGGAATATTTACCTAGAATAGGTAAGATATGTAGTCTGAATATGTTTTCTGTTTGAAAAATAGTCGCCTTTGTTGGTGGTTTAATTGTAGTTGTGGTTTGACCTGCCTTGTATGGTTCTAACCAAATTTGTTTATAAAAGTTCTCAAAAGTGATTTCTTCCTTTTTATCAACAGGAAGATTATTTCTTGCTTTTTCTATATTCACTGCAAATTTAAGTTCAGCCTCTCTAGCCTCCCTTTTTGTTTTAAAACGCTTTTCATAATATTGCCCCAGACCCAGTTTCCCTCGAACATCAGAGGGAACATAGATTTTTAATTGATAAGTTCCGTTTTTCGTTTTCTTAATAGACATATTTACCTCCTTATGCGCTGATTTCTAATCTTGTCATCCATTGATTGATACTTTCCTTGTTAAAACGAATAGATTTTCCAATTCGGATATAGGGCAGTCCCATTGCAATCCAAATATCAAGTGTATTATTAGAGATACCTAGGTAGTTGTAAGTCTGTTTTTTGTTTAGAAAAGTG